>Ga0164290_1000769_pt1 | contig 81520 bp, 84 predicted proteins | sample Micstemetagenome_FD_108782 | JGI IMG/M metagenome (GOLD analysis project Ga0164290, IMG submission 108782) | Contaminated culture microbial community from soil near Moab, Utah, USA - Microcoleus steenstrupii SON62 (Illumina Assembly) | ecosystem: Environmental > Terrestrial > Soil > Soil crust... | reverse complement strand
GTCCTTCGTCAATTCGATCGTCGACGCGACCACGACCGGCCTTGGCGCCATCGTGGACGCCGATATCGGCAAGGCGTCGGCCTCGGTGCAGGCCCTGCAGGTGCGCCAGCAGCTCGGCATCCAGTCGCTGTCCATCGCCAACCAGCAGCCCTCGGTGCTGCTGGGCCTGTTCCGCTAAACGCGGAACCGACACCCCTTTCCGGGCTTCCTGCAGCGGGGGCGATCTTCGGATCGCCCCCGTTTGCGTTCCAGGGACGGGCCGCATAGGGCTAGTAGGCGACCCGCTTTTCCAATACCAAGCATTTGATTGGTTTTGCGAATCGATCCAGAAACAGCTATTAAATAAAGAGGCGAAACGGCGCTGCCGAGTCGCCGATTCAAGGAGGCACCGTGCAAAATCCGAACCCATCGGCGTCAAGCGCCACCGAATCGGAGCGGGATCGCGAATATCGCCTGTTGGCGCTGGTGACCAAAAAGCTTACCGATGCCAAAGCTATCGTAACCCAACTCGATCCCCAGTCGGTCGGCCAAGTATGCGACGCGATCTTCCACAATCGCGACGTTTGGAACGCCTTCGTGACGGATGTGGCGGACGAAAAAAACAAACTGCCCAAAGAACTCAAGGTGCTGCTGATCAATTTGGCCGCCTACGTCAACAAAAATTCCGACATGATCATCAACAACCATGCGGACGGCGATCTGGACATGCTGATCGCGATCAACCGCCACGTCATGGACGGGCTGCGCGGCGCCGGCGCCGAATAGGCGCGCCCCGTTCGGCCGGTGGATCTGCCAGCTCTCTTGCGCGACGGCTTCGAACGCCACCGGCGCGGCGATCTTGACGGCGCTTTGGAATGCTACCGCCGCGTGCTGGCGCAGGCGCCCAAAAATGCCGACGCCCTGCATCTGAGCGGCCTTGTCGCGCATGCGCGCGGCGACAGCCAAACGGCCGTCGCCCTGATCGGCGAAGCGGCCGCCTTGATGCCGAACTCGGCCGATATCTGGGGCAATCTTGCCGCCGCGCGCCTTGCCGCAGGCGACGCGAACGCGGCCCTGGCGGCGGCCGAACGCGCGCTTGCCTGCAATCGCCGGACGGCCCCCGCGCACGCGGCGCACGGCGCCGCGCTGGCGGCGCTGGGGCGCGCCGACGCTGCAGCGGATGCCTACCGCGAAGCGATCGCGCTGGCCCCGGCCAACCCCGACCCGCTCAACAATCTTGCCAATCTCGAACAGCGGCGCGGCAATCTCGAGGCGGCGATGGCGCTTTACGAGCGCGTGCTGGCGACGGCGCCGGGCCATCTGCAGGCGCATTCGAATTACGGCACGGCGCTCTACGCGCTGGCGCGCCGGAATGCCGAGTCCGCGACGGCCGCGCAAGCGCGCGCGCGCGCCTGGCTTGCCGCCCACCCCGACAACGCGATGGCGCAGCATTGGCACGCCGCCCTCACGCAGGAAAGCGCGCCCGCGCGGGCGGGCGACGCGTATGTGCGCAACAGTTTCGACATGTTCGCCAAAACCTTCGAAACCACGCTGTCCGGCCTTGGCTACCGCGCGCCGCAAGCGATCGGCGAGGCGCTTGCAAAACTGGTCGGCCCCCCGGCCCGGCAATTCGACGTGCTCGATGTCGGCTGCGGCACCGGCTTGGCAGCCGACATGCTGCGCGCCTATGCGCGCCGTCTGGACGGCGTCGATCTGTCGCCCGCCATGCTCGCCCAAGCCCAGGCGCGCCAGCGCTACGACGATCTGCGCGCGGGCGAAGCGATGGCCGACATGCGGGCGCACGAAGGCCGCTACGACCTGGCGGTCGCGGCCGACGTGTTCGTCTATTTTGGCGATCTGTTTCCGCTGGCGGCGGCGGCGGCTAGCTGCCTGAAGCCGGGCGGCTGGCTGGTCTTCACACTCGAAGCGATGGATCCGCACGATGCGCGGCAGGCGGCGGGCTGGGGCGTGCGCCAGTCGGGACGCTATGTGCACGCCCAAGCGCATGTAGTGGCAGCGTTGGCGGCGGCCGGGTTCGAACTCGAAATCTGCGAAACCCAATCGTTCCGGCGCGAGGACAAAATCGACCTGCCGGGCTTCCTGGCGGCAGCCAGACTCAGCCAAAATCCCCGGCCGTGATGCGCGGCTCGATGCCCGCCACCATCGTGCGCACGGCGTCGCGCCCGTAAAGCTCGACCATCATCTGCAGGATCACGCTGAGGCAGCCGACGGTGAGCGAATCGCGATGCAGACCCTGGCGCATGCCTTCTTCCATCGCGTCGGCGATCACGCGCATGGCCGCCAGACGCTCCTGCTCGGTGGGATCGACTTGGAAACTGTCCTTGGAAACTTCGTTCGACATTGCCGGCCGCTCCGTCGGTTGGGGCTCGCGAATCGCGCCCGTGCTGCATGCAAAACTATAGCACGGGCCGATTTTCAGAAACGGCGCGAATTGAAGCCCTGCAGCACGTCCAGAATGCCGGTCAGGTTGATGCCGCCGCCGCCCGTGGTGCCCTCCAGCAGCGTGCTGTAGAGGCTCGACTGGCCGTTGCTGCGCGAGGTCTCCTGGTCGACCGTGTTGAGATAGCGCTGGATGAATTTGTCGACGAAGACCTTGTCCTTGAATTTCGACAGGTCGACCTTGCGGGCCAGCGTCGAGGCCTGGGTTTCGATGCCCTGGACCGCGAATTCGCGCGGAATGCCGAGCGTCTTGGTGACGACCTCGCGCAGCACGCGGTCGCCCAGAACATTGTAGGGGTTGGTCCCGGCCGCCGCGATGTTCTGCTTGAAATAGAGCGCCTCGCGCAGCCCCGGACTCTGTTCGCCCTGCGCCTTTTCGAACTCGTTTTTGAGATAGCGCTGCTTGAGCGCTTCGAACACCGCAGGCGTCTTGATGTTGGTCGTGCCGAGGGTCTTGAATTGCAGGGCGCGCGCGAGTTCCAGAAAGCGCCCGTCATTGACGCGATTGGCAAGCGACTGCTTGTCGTCGAGATCCGACTTGAGCACGCGCGCCAGCAGGCCCTTCTTGTCGATCTCGCTCTCGAGCCCGTAGGCCGACAGCGCGAACTCCATGAAGCGGCGATTGTTGAGCAGCTCGTCGACCGTCTTGGCTTTGTCGACGATTTTTTCGGCCGCCGCGATTTTTTGCTGGACGGTCGTCTGTTTGTTGAACCGCGCCTGGATCGCGTCGCCCGATTTTTCGAGCTGCCGCCAGGCAACGATGGCAGGGATGCCGCTTGATATCGAACCCGTCATGGCGATTCTCTCCTCAAGGCCGTTCTCGGCACTTTGGGTATCGCATATCGCGCGTCAAAACGCAAGATAATTCGAAAGCAAATTAAATTTAGGCCGAATTTTATCTAGTCTTCGATTTCGGCATTCTCGGCCGCTTGCGGCGCCGATTTCCGGCTCTTGGGGCCGTCGCCGCCGGCCAACAGCTGGCGCGCCCGTTCGGTGGTTTTGCCGAGCAAATCCCACTCGAATTTGATCAGCCGCTTGGCGTCTTTCATGGCGGGGTAAAGTTCGAGCTTTTCCACGCGCTGGCGCAGCGTGTCGATGATCGGTTTGGAGGTCGGCGCCGCCGTCTCGAAATCGTTGAGGAACTGGATGCAGGCGTCGGTATAGACCTTGGCCTCGTCGGGAAACAGATAGATGCATTGGAGCGTGTAGTAGACGCGCATGGCCGGCGTTGCGGCTTCTTCGAGCTGCAAAATATCCTTCTGGCGCAGGATATTGCCGCGATTGCGCACGGCAAACATCGCCAAGCCCCCGGTATTTTCGATGACCACCCCGTTGATGATGATCTTTTCGCCGGGGTTCAAACGCAAGACGAGCGGCATGGGGAATCCTTGCAAAGGCACACGAACTATAGCGCGATTATAGCATTCGAACAGGACTTGCAACGCGCGCCGTCAGTTCGACGCACAGCTTTTCGATTCCGCGCGCCAGGCGCACCCCGTCGCACAGCCGCGATCCGGCCATGCGCGCGCGCAAGCCCGCACGGGTCGCGGCCAACGTGTTGGGGGCCGCAACCAAATTTGCGGCAATGCGGGCGAACTGGGCGCCGTCCTGGGCGACCCAATCGTCGGCGCCGATCTGGGCCAGCAGCGAGGCGCCCACGCGGGCGGCATGGCGCGCGCCGCAAAGTGCGACGACCGGCACGCCCATCCACAGCGCTTCGCAGGTCGTCGTCGTGCCGTTGTAGGGCGTGGTATCGAGCGCCACGTCGATCGCGCCGTAGCGCTGGATATGGTCCTGGATCGCCGCATCGAACGGCGTCGCCACGATGCGCGCGGGCGCAATGCCCGCAGCCGCGAAACGCGCGACCAACCGGTCTTGCGCCGCCGGTTCGGCCAAGCCCTTGGCTTTGACGACCAGGCGCGCGGCCGGTACGGCCTGCAAGACGCCGGCCCACAGGGCGATCGTCGTATCCGAAATTTTGGGCAGATTGTTGAACGAGCCGAAAGTCGGCACGCCGCTTTCCGCCATCGGCAACGGCCCCACGGGCGGCGCGAAGGGCGGCGGCATATAGGCCAAGAACCCGCCTTCCAGGCGCGCCAACGGCTCGCTCGCCCGGGCGTCGCTGGCGCCGGGCGGATCGCTGACCGCATCGACCAGGCGCGCGTCGAAACAATCGAGCCCCGTCGTGTCGGGATAGCCGAGCCAGGTGAGTTGCACGGGCGCCGGGCGCTGTACAAAAGCCGCCAAACGGTTGCCGGCGGTATGGCCCGCACAATCGACCAGCACGTCGATGCCATCGGCCGCGACGGCTGCGCAAAATTCGGCGTCCGAGCGCCCCGCCATGTCGCGCCAATGGGGCACCAGATTGCGGAAGGCCGCGGTCACGCCGTCGGGCTGCGCGACATCGCTATAGGCAAAGATTTCGATCGCCGCGCGATCGTGCCCGGCCAGTACCGGCACCAGAAAATAACTGCAGGAATGGCTGCAAAAATCGGGCGACACATAGCCGATGCGCAGTCGCCCCCGTCGCCGGACGGGCGGGCGCGGCGCAGCATTTTGCGCGCCCGGCCATGCGCGCGCTTGCGCCAGCAAGCTCGGGCCCGGCGGATCGTATTGCGCCGCCATCAGCGCGTTCGACGCCAAGCGCCGGTCGTCGGGCGCTTGCGCCAGGGCCCGCGCGTAGACCGACAGCGCCTCGCCGATCCGGCCTTGGGCCTGCAAGGCCAGCGCCAGATTGTTGGCGATCGGCGCTTGGTCGGGCGCCAGCGCGTGCGCGGCGGCAAGTTCGGCGGCGGCGGCATGCGCAAGCCCTGCGGCCAATGCCGCCTCCCCCGCCACCGCATAGCAGGCGGCAACGTGCGGAAAGCGCTGCACAGCGTCCTTGGCCGCCGCAAAAGCGCCGAGCGCATCGCCGGTCGCGATCAGCATTGCGGCGCGGTTGACATAGGCGGCAGCCAGGCCCGGATCGGCGGCAATCGCCTGGGCGTAAAGTGCGAGCGCCGCGTGCGCGTCGCCCGCTTGCGCATGGCGATTGGCTTCCTGAAAGGCAGTGTCGGCGATGCGTGTCATGGTGCTTGACGCCACTCTAGCGCGCCCGCCACGCTCGACGCATGGAAGAAACGATCCGCACGCTCGAACGGCGCGCCTTCGCCGCCTGGCCGGCGCTGGAGACCGTCTGCGACGACGGCTGGGTGCTGCGCTTTGCCGACGGCTACACCAAACGCGCCAATTCGGCGAACGCGCTGGCCCCTGCCCGCCGCCCGCCCGACGAAGTGATCGCCGACATCGAGGCCGCCTACGCGAAGCGCGGTCTGCCGCCGATTTTTCGCATCACGCCGCTGGCGGATCCCGCGATCGACGCGGCGCTCGACTTGCGCGGCTACCGGCGCTTCGACGACTCGCTGGTCATGGCGGCAACGATGGATGCCGCACGCATGGCGCCCGATATCGCCGCAGCCGCAACGCCGCACGATGGCTGGCTCGACGCGTTTGTCGCGGCCGCCCAAGCCTCGCGCCAAACGCGCGACAAGCTCGCGGCTCTGCTGGCAGCCCAAGCGCCCCGGGCGCTGTTCGCGCGTCTCGGCGATGCCGCCTTCGGCATGGCGGCGGTCGAGGCGGGCTATGTCGGCATTTTCGAAATCCTGAGCGTCCCTGCCGCGCGCCGCCGGGGCCACGCAAAACGTCTGGTCGCGCATCTGATGGAATGGGGGGCCGCCAACGGCGCCCGCACCGCCTATTTGCAGGTCGCGGCGACCAACGCGCCGGCCCTGGCGCTGTACGCCGCGCTCGGATTTTCGGCCGTCTATGGCTACCATTACCGCCTGCCGGAAAAAAAGACGGCCGTCGGCGCGAGGCCGACGGCCGCAAAGTGAACGAGCCTTGGAAACGAACCGGTCCGCCGCCTAGCGCTTGAGGTTGACGACCTCCTGCAGCATTTCGTCGGCGGTGGTGATCAGGCGCGCATTGGCCGAATACGAGCGCTGGGCGACGATCATCTTGGTGAATTCCGACCCGATATCGACGTTCGAGTTTTCGAGCGAGTTCGGGTTGATGCCGCCGGTGCCGCCCTGCAGCGTCTGGTTGAGGCCGATGAAGCCGGCCGCGGGATCGTCGCGGAACGCTTCGCCGTTGGCGCGCACCAGGCCGCCCGGATTGTTGAAGGTGGCGAGCGCGATCTGGTACTGCGTCAGACGCTGGCCGTTGGAGTAGGTCGAATAGATGTTGCCCGAGCTGTCGATGCCAAGGCCGTTGTAGCTGCCCGCCGGATAGCCGTCGGCCGTGACGCGCGCGACCGAAATCGACGTGCCGCCGAAGCTGGTGGTCCCGCCCGACGCGGTCAGCGACGAGGCGAGCGTGGGGTTGGCGTTGGGCTGGCCGAATTCCAGGTTGATCGCCTGCGTGGGCGTCGCCGCAAGGCCCGGCGCGCTGTAGACGATCGACAGGCGGCCGTCGGTGCCGGTCGTGGTCGCATCGAGCGTGGTGTTGTCGGTCGACTGGATCGTGAAGCCGGTCGGCAGGCCCGCATCGACGCCGACCTGGGTTCCGAAGGTGAAGTCGACCACCAGGCTCTCGTTGCCGTTGGCCGAGCTGGTCGGGGCGGTGATGACCGCGCGCCATTGCGGCACGGTGGCGACGCCGGGCGCCGGAATGGTCGCGGTGCCGGTCGCGGTGCTGGCGTTGATCGCGGGCAAATCGCCCGTCGAATCGCGGTTGTACCAGGTGACCGAGAAGGCGCGCGGCGCGCCCGTGGCGTCGGTCATGGTGATGGTGCCGCCGTTGAAGACCGTTCCGGCCGGCGCGTTCGAGGGCACGTTGGCGGCGTAGTAGGCGGTCGCCGACTGCAGGGCCGGCAACGCCGCCTGGTTGATCTGCACCGGCACCAGCGGCCCTTGGTTGGGCTGCGGATTGGGCACGGCGGCGGTGGGTGCGGGCACCGAGCGGGCATAGAGGAACTTGTCCGCGCCGTTCTTGATGAAGCTGTCGTCGTTGAGGGTGAAGTCGCCGCGCCGCGTGTAGAGCGTGACGCCGTTGCCCGTGAAGCCGGACGACGAGGTCGAGCCTTCCTGGACCGGAACCCAGCCCGCGCCCGCGATCGCGATCGAGGTGTTCGAGGCGTTCTGGATGACCGTGCCCTGCTGGTCGTTGACGAAGGTCGGACGCGCCGTGACGCCGCCCGAGGAGAAGAAGCGCGTCGAAGCGTTCGACACGTAGCTCGAGAAGTTCGCGTCGATGCGCTTGAAGCCGACGGTCTGCGAGTTCGCGACGTTGTCGGAAATGAAGTTGATGGCGCTCTGGAACGAGTTCAGGCCGCTGATCGCGGAGTTCATGGCGACGGTTGTCATGGCACTGGTTTCCTTCTATGGGCTCGATGGTTCGGTTTCTTTTTAGGGTCCCGCTTCAGCGCAGGAACCGGACGAGAGAAAGTTCGAGGATCTGGCGCGTGGTGACGTAGCTCGCTTCGAGCGAGGTCTGGATGCCCTTGATGCGCGTGGCGACTTCGCCCTGGTCGACGCTCTGCAGCGTAAGCGCGCCCTTGCTGGAAATGTCGATCAGCTCGTTGTGCTTCTCGCCGATCTCGCGCAGCTGGCCCTGGCGCGCGCCGTTGACGCCCGCAAGCGCCGCCACGTCGACGAGCGCGCGGTCGATCTGCACCGTCGACTGCGCGAGGAACGGCACCGCGGCCGGAATGGCGGAAATGTCCTGGGGCTGCGCCGGCGGGACGACCGTCGCGTTGGAATTGATCGCGGCCCCCAGCGCCATCTTGTAGTTGCGCAGGCCGTTGATCAGGTTCTGGAACGCGGGCGCGCTCGCCGTGATGCCGAATTCCAGATTGAGCTGGTCGTCGATGAAGACGCTGGGATTGTTGGCGATCGATTCGCCCGACGCGTTGACGAGCTGGCCGCGCAGCGCCGGCGCGATGTAGCCGGGCGCCACGTCGGTCGCGGCGGTGGCGCTGTCGGACCGGAAGATCGCCGCGACCGGCAGCGTGCCGCTGGTCTGCACCGCGTTCGTGTAGGTCTGGCCGATGTCGCGCGGCGGGCCTTCGCCGGGCTGGCCCGTGAAGGTGGCGAACGCCGGCATGGCCGACGGCGGCGAGGGATCGAGGCCGTTGAGCGACTGCACGGGCGCGGTGTTGTAGGCCGAGCCCGCGAAAATGAAACGCTGGCCGTCGGTCTGGTTGAGGATCGACTGCACGCGCGACAGCGCGCCCGTGACGACGCCGAACTGCGCCGAATAGGCGGCCGGCCCCAGGCTTTGCGTCTTGATGATTTCGGCTTTGACGTCCGAGGCGATCTTGGTGAGTTCGCTCAGCGCCTTGTCGTAGAGATCGGTGCGCAGATTGGCCGAATCGATCGCGCGCAGATAGACGCGCGATTCGGCTTCCGACTGGCGGAACTGCTGCAAGCGCACCGTGTCGGAGCCGAGGCCGTCGCCGTCGATCGCGGCGCGCGCGATGCCCACGAACCCGTCGCGGCGCGTGCCGCCGGTTTCTTTCTGCAGGTCCGAAAGCTCGCGGTTCTGGCGCGACAGCGAGCGCTGGATGTCGAGCAATTGGGCGTAGTTGGTGACGCCGATTCCGCCGCTCATGGCCTAGTTCCTTCCAAGGTTGATCAGCGTGTCGAGCATGGTGCGCACGGTTTGCAGCACCTGCGCCGACGCCTGATAGGCGTTCTGCAGGACGATGAGGTTCGACATTTCGGTATCCACCGAAACGCCGACGGCGCTGCGGTAGCTCTGGTCGGTCTGGTGGCGCAGCGTGTCGGTGTCTTCCTCGGACTTGCGCACGACCGCGATCGCCTGCGCGGCGTAGGAGAGCACCGAAGCGAAGGTGTTGTTGACCGTGAGCGTGCCCTGGATCAGCCCGGAATTGCCGAGCGAGGCGGTCGAGGCGGCCGCGATCGGGATCGGGTCGAAGACCGCTGCGGTCGAGGTGCTGAGCGCCTGTTTGACGTTCGCCGCCGCCGTGCGCATCGCGGTCGTCTGGCCGCCGACGAGCGAGGGGTTGACCTGCAGCATCGAGGCGGCCGACGGCGCGTTGCGCGTCGCGGGCTCGATGATGTAGGTCGAGCCGACGCCCGGCGCCGCGGAGAACGGCGGATTGACGGTAAGGTCGTTGGCCGTGTTGCCGGTGATGCGCCCGACCTGGCCCGCACCGGTGCCCGAGGTGATGCGCACCTGGTAGACGACGCCGCTGGCGGTCGGCGCCCACTGGTTCGCGTTCCAGGAATTGTTGGTATCGCTGACCGTCGTGGTCGTGGCGGCCGTCGTCGTGCCGTTGAGCAGCGGCCCCGTGACCGACTGGATCTGGTAGATGCTGGTCGCGTCGGTCGCGGCAAGGCCGGGGGCCGTGATCGTCGTGCCGGTGCTTGCCGTGATGACCGCCGACGAACCCGCCCCCTGGCCCGAGATGATCGAAATGCGGTGGAACAAGGCGGGCGTGGGCGCGAACGCGCCGAAGGCGGCGCCGCCGTCCGTGATGCCGCCGCCGGCCGTGGCGGCGGTCGCCGTGCTCTGGGTGATCGCGGTTGCGACCGTGGTGGCCGGGGGATCGGCCAGCGTCGAGAAAGTGAAGAAGTTGGCGGCAAGTTCGGTGCCGAACGAATTCGATTTGTTGTAGGCGGCGTTGACCACGCCCGCCAGCTGGTTCGCCATCTGGTCGATCTGGTTGGCGAATTTGCGCAGCGTGCCGTCGGTCGGCGCGGACGACGTCAAGATCGTCTGCGAGGCGGTCGAGGTATCGGCAAAGCCCGCGCGCAGGCGCACGAGCGCGTCGATCTGGCCCGACTGGAACGCCGTGCCCTGCACGTTCGACGTGGTCGATCCGATCGTGATCTGGACCTGGTTGTTGAGCGTGTCGAAGCTGAAAGTCGCGGGCGACGCGCCCGACACCAGCGTCTGGCCGCCGCTCGTCAGAATCTGCACCGCACCCGTGCCGGTCGGCAGCACCTGGACTTTGGTCAGCGTCGACATCTGGCGCACGACCGAGTCCATCTGGTCCTGCAATTCGCCGATCGGCTGGCCGGTCGATCCCAGATTGACGATCTGCGCGTTGAGCGAATAGGCCTGCGAGACGAGGCCGTTCAAGCGCGTGAGGTTGGTCGAAATGTCCGACACGATGCGCGAGTCGATCTGCGCGGGCTGGGCCGCCATCAGATTGAGCGTCGTTGCGAGCTGCTGGCCCTGCACCGCGATCGCGCGCGCCATATTGGTGTTTTCGGGATTGGCTTCGAAATCGGTCCAGGCCTGCTGGAAGCCCTGGAACTGGCGCGTGAGCGTGGGTTCCTCGCTCGTGACGTTCAAAACCGTGCCGATGTCGGCCAGGTACTTGGCCCGCACGGTTTCGGCGGCGGCATCGGCCGTGCGGCTGATCAGGTCGTTCTGCAGCGCCACATTGACCGTGCGCGTGATCGACTGGATCGACACGCCCGTGGGCAAGCCTTGCGTGGCGGGCGTGTTGAGATTGACGTTCTTGCGCGTATATTCGGGCGACTGGGCATTGGCGACGTTGGCCGAAGCGACGCGCGTCTGCTGCTGCAATGTCAGCAGCGAACTCAGCGACGAATTCAAAGCGGCGGATAGCGACATCGTCTTTGCTCCAGAGCGGTGCCACACGCGCGGCACGGGTTCAAAGGGACAGTCGCAACCGCCGTGCCAACCGCGCCGGGCGCTCAAATATCTGAATTTGCTTTGATTTTTTAAATGCTGCGGGTCGCCGACCGCGACCCGATCGGCACTCCCGGCAGCTTCGACCCGGCAGCTTTTGCCGCCCCCGCCACGAAAACAAAAAACCGCCCGGGCCTTTGCGGCCGGGGCGGTTTGGCGTTCGGCAAAGTGCCTTGGAGTTAGCCGGAGACCGAGAGGCCCGCGCCCATCGGACGGCCCGCTGCCGGGGCTGGCGCCGGTTTGGCGATCGCCGCCGCCGTCGGTTGCGGGGCAAGACCTTCCATGATCGATTTGTTGACGTTGATCAGCGCGTCGATATCGCCCGTGCCGTCGAGCACCTGGATCGTTTCGCGCCCGACCCACAGGCCGATGCCGATAATCTGCGCGCGCAGTTCGAGCGGCAGGCGGTTGCCGTCGCTCGACAGATCGATGATGAAGGCGTCCCACACCTTCTTGTTCCACAGCAGCGCGTCGATGAAATCGGCCGTGCCGCGCTTGCCGTCGCGCGCACGCGTCAAGGCCCCGCACACTTGCGCCAACAGCCGATACTCCGTCGATCGCGGATTCTCGACAATGTTCTGCGCGCGGCCGTAGGCCTGATACCCGCTCATTGCTGCTCCCCAGAAAACCGTAAAAATTGCCGCTTTCGGCCAAACACTATACGCCGATATAGATTACCAAGAGCTTAACCCGAGTCGGCGAGCCGATGCACGCCGTGAATCGTTTCAATTGTCGCACCGGGATAGGGTAAATGTCGGACGCGATCCTCGACGCTGCCTTGGCGGCCCACCGTGCCGGCGATCTGGTCGCGGCGGAAGCGGGCTATCGGCGCTGGCTTGGCGCCAACCCGGACGATGCGGCCGTGCTGCATTTGCTGGGCGTGCTGCAGCACCAGCAGGGCCATTCGGCGGCAGGGTTGGCGGCGATCGATCGCGCCGTCGCGCTGCGCCCCGACATTGCGCCGATCCACGCCAATCGCGCGAGCGCGCTGGCGGCACTCGGGCGGCTTGACGAAGCCTTGGCAGCGCTGGCACGGGCGATCGCGTGCGATCAAACGCTTGCCCCGGCCCTGCAAGGCGAACAGGCGCGCTTGCTGCTGCGCACGGGCCAACACCGGCAGGCGGCAGCCGCCTATCGTGCGTGCGTCGATCGCGATGCGGCCGATCCCGCGATGTGGGCGGGCCTTGCCTTGGCCTTGCACGTCGACGGCAATGCCGGCGAAGCGCTGCCCGCCTATCGCCTGGCGCTGGTCTATGCGCCCGGCGATATCGGCGTGCTGAACGGTTTGGGGGCGGCCCTGCTCGATACCGGGGCGGCACAAGAAGCGCTCGACATTCTGACCCAGGCCGCCGACGCCATGGCCGAACCGTGGGGGCCGCTGCTGGCCAATCTTGGCAATGCCAGGCGCGCCACCGGCGATCTCGCGGGCGCTTGCGATGCGCTCCTAAAGGCGCGCGCGGCGGAACCCGGCAATGCCACGACGCTTGCCAATCTGTGCGCCGTGCTGTCGGAGAGCGGCGCGCTGGGTGCGGCGATCGAGGCAGGCCAGGCCGCGCTCGCCCAAGCACCCGACAATGCCGATGCCGCGATCAATCTGGCCGCCGCCTTGTTCGACAGCGGCCAGGTGGCGGCGGCGATCGCGCGCTGGAATTCGTGCGCCGCGCCCGTCGCGGGCGCCAACGCGCTCTATGCCGCCAATTTTATCGACGGCAGCGACAGCGCGACGCTCGCCGCCCGCGCCCGCGAATGGGTACGCAAAACCTGGCCCGTCGCGGCGCCGCGCCCGCCCGCACATCCGCCGGGCCCGCGCCTGCGCATCGGTTTCGTTTCGCCCGATTTGCGCTCGCATTCGGTCGCCTGGTTTTTGCTCCCCCTGCTCCGGCATATCGACCGGCACCGATTCGAGCTGCACGCGTTCAGCGAACTTGGCGCCGACGACGCGATTACGCGCCAGCTGCGTCCCGAATTCGCAAGCTGGACCGTCAGCGTCGGGCTCGACGACGCGACGCTGGCCCAGCGCATCCGCGCCGCCCAAATCGACGTGCTGGTCGATCTTGCGGGCCATACGGCCGGCAATCGGCTGGCGGCGTTTGCGCTGCGCCCGGCGCGCGTGCAGATGGGCTGGCTTGGCTACCCGGGGCCGACCGGGCTTGACGCGATCGACTGGCGCTTGGGCGATGCGGCGATCGAACCGCCGGGACCGTCAAGCGCCGAGCCGCCCTGGCTGTTGGAAACCGGCTGCCACGCCTATGCGTTGCCTGCGGGCGCGCCGCCAGTCGCAACCCGACCGGAGGCACAAGAAATCGTCTTCGGCTCGTTCAACAATTGGCCCAAACATTCGTCCGCCTGCATCGCCGCCTGGGCGCGCATACTGGCGCTGGTGCCGGGATCGCGCTTGCTGCTGAAAAACAAAGCCATGGCCGATCCGGCGACGGTCGCCGCCGCGCGCGCGGCTCTTGTCGCGCACGGAATCGCGGGCGAGCGCATCGCGTGCCAGGCGCGCACGGCCGATCCGCGCAGCCATCTTGCCCTCTATGGCGAGATCGATATCGCGCTCGATCCCTTCCCCTATAACGGCACGACCACCAGCGTCGAAGCGCTGGCGATGGGTGTGCCGGTCGTCGCTTTGCGCGGCACGACCCATGCGGGGCGCGTCGCGGCGGCGTTCGTTTCGCATATCGGACGCGCGCGTTGGGCCGCCGACACGATCGACGGCTATATAAGAGTCGCAGTCGATCTCGCCAACGATGCGCCGACGCGACGCGAGGCGCGCCTGTCGCTGCGCGGCGCGTTGATGGGCTCGCGGCTTGGCGACGGTGCGGGCCTCGCGCGCGCGCTCGAAACCGCGTGGCTGCAGGCAGATTCTGCCGGGCGAAATCTGCCGCCGGGCAGTTAACCCGCCCGCCACGCGCTTCCAAATTCGTGCGATTACAATGGCTTGAATATTGGCCCCGGGCTTGCTGAGGAGGCGGTGTCGTCCCTCTGTTCAGGAACCCAAGCAATGGACCTCGCCACGATCGACCAAGTGATCCGCTCGGAGCCTGCCGCCGCCTCGACCGCGCGCCGCGCAACCGAGAAGAATGGTCCGCGCTTTTCCAATCTGCTCGAAACCAAGAGCGAGCGCCCGCGCGCCGAACCGGCAAAGCCGCGCGCCAGGGCCGACAAACCGGACGATGCCGACAAACCCGCGCGCGCCGAACAAAAAGACCGTCCCGCGCGCGACGAAGACCGGCGCCAGATCGCCAAGAGCGAGCGCGCGGCGCCCGCCGAGCGGGCACAAAAAGCCGCGCCGGCCGACGCGCCCAAAGACCAAACCGACGCCAAACCGGTCGCGGCCGACGTCGACGACACGCCGGACAAAGATTCCGCTGCGCCCGTCGCAGCCACGGCCGCTGCCGCATCGACGGCGCCGGAGGGCGAAGCCGAGCCCGTCGCGCCGATCGCCGTCGCCGTCGCCGTTGCCGACGCAACGCAGCCTGCGGTCGAAACGCAAACGCTGGTGCCGGCGGCGCCGGTCGCAGCGCTTGTCGCCGCACCGCTCGACATCCAGAATGCGGCGGACAACGCCAAGCTGCCCTCGCAGACGCCCGCACAGTCGCCCGCCGTACCGCAGCCCGCCGAAACGCTGCCTGCCGCGACGCCCGACGCCGCAAACGCCGCCAAAAACGCCGAAGCGGCCAAAATTCAAGCGCAAGAACTTGCGAAACCGACATCGACGCTGGCCGAGCAGAACGCGCAAGCCGCCGCAACGCCGCCCGAAGACTATGCCGATTTCATGCTGCGCAGCCTCGCCGCCGCGCCCGCCGCTGCGGCGGCGGCCGAAAACGAGAAAGACGCCGCCAAGGCCGATGCCAAGGGCAAGGACGCCAACTGGACCGTCACGATCGCGCCCTCGGCGATGGCCGCAGCCCCCGTGGCGCCGATGACCGCGCTGGCCGTGCAGGCCGTCGCCAACAACGACAATGCCGCGATCGACGCGAACGCGGCCGGCAAAGCGGCGGCGCTGCTGCTGCCCGAAGATGCCGACGCGAAACCCGTCGCCAAGACGGCCGAGCAATCGACGCCGTTCGCCCAGATCATGGACCAGGCGCGCGCCGCTTCCGCCCCGGAAGACGCCAAACAAGCCGCGCGCGCGGCGCAATTGCCGCCGCACGAACAGGTCGCCGTGCATGTGCGCAAGGCCGTCGACAGCGGGCTCGACCAGATCACGATCCGTCTCAACCCGGTCGAACTCGGCCGCATCGACGTGAAGCTCGAAGTGGGCGCCGACGGCACGCTGCGCGCCGCCTTCGCGGCCGACCGTCCGCAGACGCTCGAACTGCTCAAGAACGACAGCCGCCAGCTCGAAAAGGCGCTGACCGAAGCCGGCCTCAGCACCGATGCGGGCGGCCTCAACTTTTCCCTGCGAGGCGACAATCGCGAGAACGCGCAAGCCTTCCGCCAGATGAGCGAAGAATTCGCGCGCAAACGCGGCGAGGATCCGGGCGCGGACGAGGCATCGGCGCCCGTCGCGACCGGATCCTACGCACGGCGCGCCGCCGGCAGCGGCCGTCTCGATCTCAACGCCTAGTCTTCCAACCGGAGATACGCCATGTCGTCCTCGATTTCAACCAGCACCGGCTCCAACATCGCGAACGCCACGACCACGTCGGCCGCATCGAGCCAGGCGACCTTCGGCAAGAATTTCGACACGTTCCTGAAGCTGCTGACCTCGCAGCTGCAGAACCAGAACCCGCTCTCGCCGATGGACACGACCCAGTTCACCCAGCAGCTCGTGCAGTTCTCGTCGGTCGAGCAGGCGATCAAGCAGAACTCGAACCTGGAAACGCTGATCTCGATGCAGCGCAACTCGCAGTCCGCCAACGCCGTCAGCTATATCGGCAAGGAAGTCGACATGTCGGGCGACCGCGTCGGCCTGGTCAACGGCGAGGGCAAGATCACCTACACGCTGCCCGAAACGGCAAGCCGCGTGCTGATCAACATCTACGACAGCAGCGGCAAGCTCGTGACGCGCATGGAAGGCCGCAACGACGCGGGCGCGAATATCGTCAAATGGGACGGCCGCTCGGACACCGGCTCGCAACTGGCCGACGCCGACTACAAGGTCGAAATCTCGGCGATGAACGCCACCGGCGGTCCCATCCCGGTCGACAAAAAAGTCTCCGGCACGGTGACGGCCGTCGACTACACGAACGGCACGGTGCTGCTCACGGTCAACAACACGAAGCTGCCGCTCTCGCAACTCGCCTCGGTTCGCGGCGTTCCCGTCAATTGATGCTCGAAGCGGCCGCTCTCGACCTGCATCCCGACGCGCCGGCACTGTCTTGCAGGCGCGCGGGCGACGCGGGCTTTGCGGTCCTGCTGGGGCGCGAGGCCGGCGCCTGCGCCCAGACGCGCGCGTTCGTCGGCCCCGGCACGATCCGGGTTTTTGTCGAAACCGCCCAAGCGTTGCATCTGCTCGCCTGGCGGCCGCGCGCCGTGCACCGCGCGCCGCTTGCCGCAATCGTGCCCGTTGCCAGCGCGCATTTGGATGCCGCATGGCGCCACGCCTTGCTGCCCCCGCCCGACAGCGGCGCGCCGTCGCTGACGGGCCTCGCCGCGTTCGACGGCGAGGGGCTCAAAGCACGATTCGAATTCGCCTGGATCAAAGCCGCCAGCGGCGATTGGACGCTCGACGACGGCAAAGCGCCGCGCCTGTCCAAAAATGCCACCGCGCTCGAACCCGTCGCGGGCCCAAGCAGCGCCGCCTGGGCCACCAGCTGCGGGCGCTGCCAGCGCTATCCGCTGGCCGCCAAGGCGGCCGCCCCGCAACTCGCCTTGTGCCGACGCGACTGCCTCGAACGCGCCGCCCCTTTCTGACCCGAACGAAGGATCCCCAGCCATGCTCGACGAATCCTCTGCCCTGCCCCCGCCCGGCACCCAACGCTGGGTCGTTGCGCGCAAGGCCGCAATCGTCGATGCCGTGCGCAAGGGTGCCGTTTCGCTGGCCGACGCGCTGGCGACGTACAATCTTTCGTCCGAAGAATTCAATTCCTGGCAAAGGCTTATCGACCGGCATGGGCCGCGCGGCTTGCGCGTGACCCGCCTGCAGGAATACCGCACCCCGGACCGTGCCGCCGAACTTGCCCAAAGCTAAGATTCGACTCGAAGATTGGCGTAAATCTGACAGAAACTCGGCAAATTTTTCCCGGTACCCGGAAAAAAGTGCCGGGTGTTAACACTTCATTCATTGATCTTCTCTACGATACGTCTCAAGTTTTGGATAAAATCATGCAAATTGAGGCGTGATTTGAATCAAAACGAGGCTGTGTTTCGAGGATTGGAGCCCTAGCTCCGGCCCCGGCACAAGAGAAGCTCTGGGTGAATGATTCATGGATACTTTGCGGCAATTGGGTCCGATGCGCCTGGGCCTTTTGGGGGCGGTGGCCGTGGGGCTGCTCGGCTTTTTCTTTTTCTTTTCCACGCGCCTGTCGCAGCCGCCGATGTCGCTGCTCTATAGCGAGCTTTCGCCCCAGGATGCGGCGCAAATCACCACGCGCCTGGAACAGCAGCAAGTGCCCTACCAGCTGACCAACGGCGGCAACACCATCCTGGTGCCCGACGACCGCGTGCTGCGCCTGCGCTTGAGCTTTGCCGAGGCCGGCATTCCGCGCGGCGGTTCGATCGGCTACGAGATTTTCGACAAGGGCGACGTGCTGGGCCAGACCAATTTCATGCAGACGCTGAACCAGCAGCGCGCGCTGGAAGGCGAATTGGCGCGCACGGTGAGCGCGCTGCAGCCCGTGGCGGGTGCCCGCGTGCATCTGGTGATTCCGCGCCGCGATCTGTTCAACCGCGAGCGCCAGGAACCGACCGCCTCGGTCATTTTGCGCATGCGCGATCCCAATAACCGCCTGCCGCGCCAGCAGGTCCAGGCGATCCAGTCCCTGGTCGCGGCGGCCGTGCCCAACATGCGCCCCGTGCGCGTTTCCATCGTCGACGACCGCGGCAACCTGCTCGCCAAGGGCCAGGCCGAAGGCGACGATCCCTCCGCGCTCAATTCGTCGGCCGAAGAATTGCGCCGCGCCTACGAACAGCGTCTGGCGCGTACGGTCGAAGGCATCGTCGAGCGCACGATCGGCCCCGGCAAGGTGCGCGCCGAAGTCGCGGTCGATCTCGATTTCGACCGCGTCACGACCAACCAGGAATCCTTCGATCCCGACGGCCAGGTCGTGCGCTCGACGCAGACCGTGACCGAAACCAACGAATCCGCCGAAGCCGCGGCGCAAGTCACGGTGCAGAACAACCTGCCGGATGCGGGCGCCGAAAGCGGCGGTCCCCGGACCACCAACCGCGGCAACCGGTCGGAGGAAACGACGAATTTCGAAATCTCGAAAACGATCCGCCAGCATGTGCGCGAATCGGGCGTGATCCGCCGACTTTCGGTTGCCGTCGTGGTCGACGGCAACGTCACGGGAAGCGGCGCCGACCGGCAATACGCGCCGCGCTCGGACGAGGAAATGCAGCGCCTGACGACGCTCGTGCGCTCGGCGATCGGCTTCGACCAGCGCCGCGGCGACACGCTGGAAGTCGTCAACATGCGCTTCTTCGCGCCCGAAGAGATCGAAATCGACACCAAGGAACCCGGCCTGTTCGACTTCACGCGCGCCGACCTGCTGCGCCTGACCGAAGTGTTCGTGATGGCGATCGTGGCGTTGCTCGTGATCCTGCTGGTCGCGCGTCCGATCATCAACCACGTTCTCAAAGCCTCGCAGGAAAAGCGCGAGGCCGAGCGCATGGCGGCCGAACAGGCCGCCCAGCAGGCCCAGCTGATGCCCGGCGGCCCCGGCGGAATGGCCCTGCCCGGCGGACCCTCGCCCGGCATGGAAGGCCCCAGCGAAATCGAACAGATGATCGACATCGCCCAGGTCGAAGGCCGCGTACGCGCCTCGTCGATCAAAAAGATCGGCGAAATCGTCGAAAAACATCCCGAAGAAGCCGTCGCCATTCTGCGCACCTGGATGTACCAGGAAACCTAAGAAAGGCCGCAACCGACCATGTCCGATCGCCCCGCTATATCCGGCCATCCAATCGCCAACGGACGGCGCAAAGCTGCTATTCTGCTGCTGGCTTTGGGCGAGCAGTCCGCTGCCAAGCTGTGCGCCGAGCTGAGCGACCGCGACATCACCAATCTTGCCATCGGCTTCGCCGATCTTGGACGCCTGGAAGCGGGCGAGGTCGAAAAGCTGATCGACGAATTTGCGACGCACGTCTTCCTGTCTTTGGCCGCCTAGAACGGAACCCCGAGCGCCATGCCAGCCATCAGCAAATTTCTGTTCGCCGAGGAATTCGCCGAGCCCGGAATCGGGCCGGACGGCGCGCCGATGCCCGTCATCGTGCGCCGCAAGCCCAAACATTTCAGCGAAGTCGAACTCGAAATGGCCAAAAAGGCCGCCTACGCGGAAGGCCATGCGGCCGGCCACGCGGCCGGCCAGAGCGAGGCTTTGGCCTCTGCCGAGCATCACGCGGCGCAGGCGATCGCGGTCCTGCAAAACACGCTGAAGCCGGCCTTGGCGGCCGCCGAACGCGCGCGCGCCGAGGCCGATGGCGGCGCCGTCATGGCGATGGGCGCCATCGCGCGCAAGCTGCTGCCGGCCTTGGCTGCGAGCAACGGGGTCGCCGAAATCGAAGCGCTGGCGCGCGAATGCATCGAACGGCTGGTCGAACAGCCGCGCTTCGTCGTCAAAACCGCGCCCGCAACGCACGAGATCGTGCGCGCGCGCATCGAAGCCTTGGCAGACTCGCTCGGGTTTGCGGGCAAGCTTGTCGTGCTGGCCGACCCGGCTCTGGCCGAAACCGACGCGCGCATCGAATGGGCCAATGGCGGCGTCGAGCGCAATCTGGCGGATTTGTGGAAAGAAATCGAAGATTCGATCGAGCGCTATCTTTCGATGCAGCCCGGCAAAGTTTAAAATTCAGGAAAGGAACGACCAATGGCCGACGAAAAAGTGAGTTTCGACGATCTCGACATGGCCAAAGCCATGGCGGGCGAACCGTCGCTGCAGGGCGGCGGCGGCGGCGGCGGCGGGGGCAACGCCACCGACGGGCGCCAGGCGCGCACGGCCAAGGAACTCGAGGCCGTCTACGACATTCCCGTCACGGTGTCCGCCGTACTCGGCAAGGCGACGATGCAGGTCAACCAGTTGCTGAAGCTGGGCCGCGGCGCCGTCGTCGAGCTGGACCGCAAGGTCGGCGAGGCGATCGACATCTACGTCAACAACCGCCTGGTCGCGCGCGGCGAAGTCGTGGTCGTGGACGAGCGCCTGGGCGTGACCATGACCGAAATCGTCAAGGTCGACCGCAGCTAGGCAACGGCCACACGAAGACGGGAGTTCGGACCGGATGCGTCTACTGATTATCGGCACGCTCAGCGGCCAAGTTTCGACGGCCGCCAAGATCGCGATCGCGCGCGGCGCCAAAGTAAGCCAGGTCGACGACGTGGCGCGCGGGCTCGACGCGCTGCGCGGCGGCAAGGGCGCCGACCTTGTGATGATCGATGTCGGGCTCGACATTGGCGGGCTCGTCGATGCGCTGCGCGCCGAGCGCATCCATATTCCCGTGGTCGCGTGCGGGATCGGCGCGGACTCGGCCGCAGCCGTGCGCGCCATCAAGGCGGGCGCCAAAGAATACATCCCGCTGCCGCCCGAACCCGAACTGATCGCCGCCGTGCTGGCGGCCGTCACCGAAGAAAGCGCCGCCATCGTCTTCAAGGACCCGGCGATGGGCGACACGCTGCGCCTGGCCGACCGCATCGCCGCCTCCGACGCCTCGATCCTGGTCACCGGCGAATCCGGCACCGGCAAGGAATTGATGGCGCGCTACATCCACGCCAAGAGCAAGCGCGCCCAGGCGCCGATCATCTGCGTGAACTGCGCCGCCATTCCCGACAATCTGCTGGAAAGCGAACTGTTCGGCCACGAAAAGGGCGCCTTCACCGGCGCCGTCGCGCGCCGCATCGGCAAATTCGAAGAGGCCAATGGCGGCACGCTGTTCCTCGACGAACTGGGCGAAATGGACATGCGCCTGCAGGCCAAATTGCTGCGCGCGATCCAGGAACGCGTGATCGACCGCGTGGGCGGCACGCAGCCCATCAAGATCGACATCCGCATCCTCGCCTCGACCAACCGCGAACTCGAAGGCGAAGTGCGCGCCGGGCGTTTCCGCGAAGATCTCTATTTCCGTCTCAACGTCGTCACCGTGCGCCTGCCGCCGTTGCGCGCCCGGCCGCTCGATATCGACGTGCTGGCCGAACATTTCATGCGCAAATACGCCGAAGCGAACGGCACCGACGCGCGCGCGGTGGCGCCCGAGGCGATGGCCATGCTGCGCGCGCACGCGTGGCGCGGCAACGTGCGCGAGCTCGAAAACACCATGCACCGCGCGGTGCTGCTCGCCAAAAGCCCGACCATCGGGCCCGAGGCGATCGTCCTGCAAGGCGCGACGCGCGCCGAAGACCGGCCGGGGGCGAGCGCGCCCGCGAGCGCTGGCGAAGCGGGGGCGGCGCGCGGCGGCCTTGTCGGGCGCACCGTCGACGACGTGGAGCGCGAGCTGATTCTCGACACGCTCAACCATTGCCTGGGCAACCGCACGCATGCGGCCAATATTCTGGGCATCTCGATCCGCACGCTGCGCAACAAGCTCAAGATCTACAACGACCAGGGCTTCGCGCCGCCGCCGCCGCCGTCGGGCAGCGAACCGCGCGCGGTCGGCTGACGCGATGAAAGCCACGCAGCGCCATGGCTGATCCCGCCGCCACCCAAGACGCCCCGCCCGCAGCCGCACCCGCGCAAGCAGCACCCGCAAGCGCGTTCGGCGGCTTCGATATGATGGGCAATCTGCGTCTGCTTTCGCGCCAGGGCGACGTCATGCTGGCGCTGGGCGTGTTCGGCATCCTGCTGGTGCTGCTGGTGCCGCTGCCGACGTGGCTCGTCGACATTCTGCTGGCGCTGTCGATCACGTTTTCGGTGCTGATCCTGCTCGTCTCGCTGTTCATCCAGCGGCCGCTCGATTTCAGTTCGTTCCCGACCATCCTGCTGATCGCGACCTTGCTGCGTCTGGCGCTCAATCTTGCGACCACGCGCCTCATTCTGTCGCACGGCCACGAAGGCATCGGCGCGGCGGGCGAGGTCATACGCGCCTTCGGCGGGCTGCTGATGGGCGGCAGCTTCGTGATCGGCGTGATCGTTTTTGCCATTCTGATCATCGTCAATTTCGTCGTCATCACCAAGGGCTCGGGGCGCATCGCGGAAGTGTCGGCGCGCTTCAATTTGGACGCGATGCCCGGCAAGCAGATGGCGATCGACGCCGATCTGTCGGCGGGCCTGATCGACGAAGCGGCCGCGCGCAAACGCCGCCAGGAACTCGAGGACGAGAGCACGTTCTTCGGCTCGATGGACGGCGCCGCCAAATTCGTGCGCGGCGACGCGATCGCGGGCCTGCTGATCGTGTTCATCAACGTGATCGCGGGCATCATCATCGGCACCACGACCCACGGCCTTACGGTCGTGCAGGCCGCGCAGTACTATACGACCCTGACCGTCGGCGACGGGCTGGTCAGCCAGGTGCCCGCCCTCATCACCTCGGTTGCCGCAGGCCTGCTCGTCACCAAGGCCGGCATTCGCGGCTCCGCCGACAAGGCGATGTTCGGCCAGCTCGGCGGCTATCCCAAAGCGCTCGTCCTGTGCGCGGTGATGACCGGCGCGCTGGCGATCGTCCCGGGCCTGCCGTTCGTGCCGTTCGCGTTCCTGTCCGCCGTCAGCGGCTATGCGGCCTACGAGATGTTCCGCCAGCAGGAACGCAACGCCGCCGAAGAAGCCAGCCGCAAGGCGATGGCCGACGCCCCGCCGCCGCCGCAGGAAGAAACGATCCAGTCGTCGCTGCATATCGACCTCATCCGCCTCGAGCTCGGCTACGGGCTGCTGCCGCTGATCAATGCCGATCGCGGCCAGCGCCTGACCGACCAGATCAAGGCGCTGCGCCGCCAGTTGGCCTCGGACATGGGGTTCGTCATGCCCTCGGTGCGCATCCAGGACAACATGCAGTTGCCCGCGACCGAATACGCGCTGCGCATCAAGGAGATCGTCGCGGGGCGCGGCGACCTGCGGCCGGGCCAGTTGCTGGTCATGGACCCGCGCGGCGAGGCGATCGCCATGCAGGGCGAAGCGACGAAGGAACCGACCTTCGGTCTGCCCGCCTTGTGGGTCGAAGAGGGCCTGCGCGAGGAAGCCCTGTTCAAGGGCCTGACCGTCGTCGATCCGCAGACCGTGATCACGACGCACCTGACCGAGATCATCAAAGACAACATGGCCGAGCTGCTCTCGTACACCGAGACGCAGAAACTGCTCGACGAACTGGGCAAGGAGCACAAAAAGCTCGTCGAAGAAATCGTGCCGAGCCAGATCACCGTGGGCGGCCTGCAGCGCGTGCTGCAGAACCTGCTGGCCGAGCGCGTGTCGATCCGCGACTTGCCCGCGATCCTCGAGGGCGTGTCGGAAGCTACCTCGCACACGCGCAACATCACCGCGATCACCGAGCATGTGCGCACGCGCCTGGCGCGCCAGCTGTGCGAACAGAGCGTCGCCGACGGCGGTTTCGTGCCGCTGGTCACGCTCGGCCCCGAATGGGAACAGAGCTTCGCCGAATCGATCGTCGGCCAGGGCGAGGAGCGCCAGCTTTCGATGCAGCCTTCGCGCCTGCAGGAGTTCATCCAGAACGTGCGCTCGATCTTCGAACACCATTCGATGATGGGCGAAAATCCGGTGCTGCTGACGAGCCCGCTGGCGCGGCCTTTCGTGCGGTCGATCGTCGAGCGTTTCCGCCCCTCGACGACGGTCATGTCGCAGAACGAAATCCATCCCAAAGCGCGCATCAAAACGGTGGGGTCGATCTAGGCCATGCGCCTCAAAGCCTTCCATGCCGCCACGGCCGAAGAAGCGATCCGCCTCGTGCAGCGCGAGCTTGGCGACGACGCGCTGGTCGTGTCGACCGAAACGGATGCGGGCGGCGTGCGCGTCATGGTCGCGGTCGCGGAACCGGACGAAGCGCCCGAGCCGAGTTTTGCGCCCTACGCCGTCGGCGACGAAGACGAACCGGCCGACGCGGAGCCGGCCCCGCGCTTCGGGCGCGGCGCGCCGCCGCCCGAAAGCGACGCGCTGGCCCGCGTGCTGGCGTTCCACGGCGTGCCGTCGATGCTGGCCGCCCGCCTGCGCGACGGCGCCAAGCTCGGGCGCGCCGCCAGCGACGCGGCGCTGGGGGCCGCACTCGCGGATCGCCTTTCGGCGCTGTTCCGCTTTGCCCCGCTCGGCGCGACGCTGGGCGACAACGGCGCGGTGCTGGTCGTGGGCCCGCCAGGATCGGGCAAGACGATGGCGGTCGCCAAACTTGCGGCCCAAGCGGTGCTGGACGGGCGCCGCGTGCGGCTTGCGACCTGCGACCGCAATTCGGCGGGCGGCTTTCCGGCGCTCGCGGCGTTCGCGCGCATTCTGGGCGTGTCGCTCGACATTGCCGAAACCCCCGAAGAGCTTCAGCGCCTGGCTTTCGCCGCGCGCGACACGGCGCCGCTGATCGTCGATACGGCCGCCGTCAATCCCGGCAGCGCGGCCGAACTTGCGGCCCTCGCGCGTCTGGTCGTTGCGACCGGGGGCGAACCGGTGCTGGCGCTGCAGGCCGGGCTCGATGTCGGCGAAAGCGCCGACACGGCCGAGGCATTTGCGCGCATCGGCTGCACGCGTTTCATCGCCACCAAGCTCGACGTCGCGCGGCGGATGGGCGGCCTTCTGGCTGCGGCCGCCGACGGTACCTGCGCGTTTGCCGAGATTTGCGTCTCGGCCGGCCCGGCCGACGGGTTCGAAACCGTCGATGCCGGGCGTCTTGCCCGAATTCTTGTGGCCGCTGCAACCGGTGCGCGAGCGGCCCGCCACCCGGAGGCCGTATCGTGAGCCAGATCCATACCCTGCCCTATGCCGAATCCCACACGCGGGCAGTCGTCGAAACCGGCCAGGACGCCCGGCCCAGCCGGTCGCTTGGCATCGTCGCGGTTGCCTCGGGCAAAGGGGGCGTGGGCAAGACCTGGTTCTCGGTCACGCTCGCCGCGTGCCTCGCCAAGCGCGGGCTGAAGACGCTGCTGTTCGACGGGGATTTGGGTCTCGCGAACGTCGATATCCAGCTTGGCCTGTTTCCCAAGCGCGATCTTGGCCATTATTTTTCGGGCGCGCATGCGTTGGGCGAATGCACGACCTACTATCCGGTCGGCGGCTTCGAGATTCTGGCCGGGCGTTCGGGCTCGGGCAATCTTGCCTCGCTGCCGCAGCCGCGTTTTGCCCAGCTCGTGCGCGACCTTTACGAACTTTCGGCCGACTACGAAGCCACCATCGTCGATCTCGGTGCCGGCATCGAGGCGCATACGCGCGGGCTGGCGGCGCTGTCGCGTACCTGCGTGGTCGTCACCAACGACGAACCGACGGCGCTGACCGACGCCTATGCCTTCATCAAGGTGCTGACCCAGCAGCGCCAGCGCACCGATCTGCGCATCGTCGTCAACAGCGCGGCCAACCCCACGCAAGGCCAGCGCATCCACGAGACGCTATCCAAAGCCTGCCGCGAGTTTCTGCGCTTCGATCCGCCGCTCTTGGGCGTCGTGCGCCGCGACGGCCGCGTGCGCGACACGATCCACGCGCAAACGCCGCTGCCCGTGCGCCACCCGTCCGCGCACGCCGCGCTCGACGTGGACGCGATCGCGGCCGATCTTGTCGGACGTTTGTGAGCGGGTCGATCCCGTCCAGCCCGCCGACACCGCCGCCGCCAGCGGCCGCGGCGACGCCCGCCGCAAGCACTCCGCCGACATCGCAAGCCGCCCCCGCAGCGCCGCAAACGGCACCGACGCCTGCCGTCATCCAATCCTTCACGCAAACGCAAGCGACGGTCGTCCAGCTGCCCGCGTCGCTGTCCCAGCAACTTTTGGCGGCGCTGAATGCGGCGGCCGCCAAGACCGGCCAGGCGACGCTCCAACTGCAAGGCCAGGTCGTCGGTACTGACCAAAGCGGCAATGTTCTGGTGAAGACCGATGCGGGCACGCTCGCCCTCAAACTGCCGGCAGCGCAGACGCCGCCGCAAGGCGCCACCGTCGCGCTGCAGGTCGGCGGGTCGCCCGCAGCGCCCAGCGCTCTGGTTGTGGTGCAGACCCAAGTCGCGGCAGCACCCCCTGGCGTCGCTGCACAAGCGCAACCGGCCCAGCCGACGCCAAACAGCCCGCTCCCCGCGCCCGAGCCGCCCGCCGCACAGCTTGCGCCCGCCGTGCAGAGCAAACCGGTCGCGCAGATTGTCGCGACCGTCGTCTCGAACCCGCCGACCGCGCCGCAAAATCCGCCATCGGCAGTCCCCACGGGTACGACCGTCCAGCTTCGCCTGGTGCCCGATACGCCGCCGCAAACAGCACAACCCGCAACGCCGCCGCCCGCGCAGCCAGCCTCCCCCTCCCCGCGCGCAGCAGCGCCCGCCCCGGCCCAAATTGCCCCGGCCCAAATCGTCCCGGCCCAAATTATCGCAGCCCAAATCGTCGCGGCCAAGATCGTCGCCCATTTGCCCGGCGGCCAGACCCTGCTTGAAACGCCGATCGGCCGTCTGGCGGCAATGTGGCCGCCCGGTCTGCCGCGCCCGGCCGAAGGCACGACGCTGTCGGTCGAGCTCAAACTTCCGCCGGTACCGACCAAAGCGGCGGCCGAGGCCGCAACCCTGCGCACGGGTCTGCCGCTGGCGCGCGAATGGCCGACGCTCAAGGAAGCGCTCAAAACGCTGGGCGAGGCCGAGCCCGCCTTGGCGCGGCGGCTGATGGACGAAGCGCTGCCGCGCCCAGGTCCCCGACTGGCGCTGCAAATCATGTCGTATCTGGCAACCGACCGGGCGGACGCGCGCAGCCTGCTGGGCGAAAACATCGCGGCCGCCCTCGAGCGCGCGGGCAAGGGCGAAATCCTGCAACGGCTCGACGGCGACCTCAAAGAAATGCAGCGCCAGGCGGCGGCGCCCGGCGACTGGCGCGTCGCGTACGTGCCGTTCCAGGACGGCGGCGAGCTGCGCCAGATGCGCATCTTCGCGCGCCGCGAAGAACACAAGGACAAGCGCGCGCGCGACGCCAAACGCTTCGTCGTAGAGGTCGAGTTTTCCGAACTTGGCGACGTGCAGATCGACGGGCTGATGCGCAAACCCAAGCTCGAACTGATGCTGCGCACGCACAAGCAGATCCCGGCCGATCTGCGCGACGAAATCGAGCTTGTCTTCCTCGATGGCTGCACGCTCGCGGGGCTCGCGGGCAAAATTTATTTCCAGGCGGGCGAACGCTTTCCGGTCAACCCCTTGGAGGAAATCCAGCGCCAGTCGCGCGGCGTCATCGCCTGATTCGAGCGCGGCTTTAACGTGCCTTTAACGTTTGTTCTCCATTAGTGGCGCGAAGAACCCCCCGGAGGACCCCCCATGTCCGCGCTTTCTTCGCTCAATCCGTTCGGCCGTTTTTCGCTGGTCGGCCAAATCTACGCCGCGTTCGGCCTGCTGGGTTTGCTGCTGGCCGCTACCGCCGCCTACGGAGTCTACGGCCTCAAGGCGACGGAGGCCGAAACGACCGCATCGGCCACAATCGGCATGGCAGCCGATGGCGCGAAAAATGTCGATTTGCGGCTCGTGCAGACGCGCAACCTGATCAACATTTGGCTGCAAGTGCCGAGCGCGCCGCAAGCCATCGCAATTGCGGCAAGTTTCGAGCAGCTCGATGCGGCCGTCAAACAACTTCAAGCCAACGACCTAAGCGCTGCGGAACGCGGCCTGATCGCGCGCTACTCCGAGACGCTCGGCAAGTACCGCGACGAAAGCTGGGTTGCGATCCAGGCTCTGTTCGCAGCGCGCAGCGCGATCTTGGCCCAGCTTGACCGCGTGGGCCCGCCCAATCGGACCGCTCTCCAGCGTCTTCGCGACGAGGTGGTCGGAGCGGCGCCGACGGCCGGTACCGCTCTCAACCTCTCGGCCGAACATTTTATGCTGGGCCGCGTGCGCGCCATGCGCTACCGCACCAGCCTTGCCGATGCCGACATGGAAGGCGCCGCCCGCGCCCTCAACGACGCGATCGCCGCCGCCCGGCTCGGCAAGAGCGAGGCGCCGGCCGGCTTCGGCGCGCGCATCGACCAGTCCATCGCCGCGATCGACGCCTATCGCGACGAATACGCCAAAGTGCAAAAAGCAACAAAGGACATCGAAGCCGTGCGCGCAGTCTTCCGCACGCAAGGCAACACGATGTCGTCGCTGACCGACGAGCTGCGCTTGGCGGTCGAAGCGCGTGCCGCCGCTGCCGACCAGGCGGCCCAAGACGCCGTCGTTCAGCGTACATGGCAGACGACAATGGGCGCCGTCGCGGCGATCTTGCTGGCCCTGCTGGTCGCGGCCGGCTTCGTTGCCAGCCTGCGCCGTCCGCTGGCGGTCGTCGTCGATGCCGCCAAGGCGTTGGCGGCCGGGCGCGACGACGTCGCCATCGCGGCATCGGCGCGCAAGGACGAACTCGGTACGCTGATCGAAGCCATGCGCGGCCTGTGCGCGACCGTGGGCGACGCGTTCCGCCTGCGCCAGATGGTCGAGGAAATGCCGACGGCCGTGATGACCGCCGATCCCAAAAACGATTTCAAGATCGGCTTCGCCAACCGCGCGTCGTCGGACGCGCTGCGCGGCGTCGAAGACCAGCTGCCCTGCGCGGCCGACAATCTGGTCGGCACCCGCATCGGCGCGCTGCATCGCGACGCGCTGCTGCAGGACGCAAATCTTGGCGATCCCGCGGCCCTGCCGCGCCGGGCCGCGATCAAGGTCGGCAAGGAACTGTTCGACGTGCGCGCTTCGGCCATCCGCGACAAGGCCGGCAAATATGTCGGCCCGATGCTGGTATGGACGAACGTGACGCGCCAGGCGCAAATGGCCGACGATTTCGAAACCAACGTCAAGAGCGTGGTCGATACCGTGTCGGCCTCCGCGCTGCAGATGCAAAAAAGCTCCGCCGCCCTCGGCGTGGCGTCGGAAGAAACCACGCGCCAGGCGACGGTCATGGCGGCCGCGTCCGAAGAAGCCTCCGCCAACGTGCAGACCGTCGCGTCGGCGGCCGAGGAACTCACCGCCTCCATCCGCGAAATCAGCCGCCAGGTTTCCGAGTCGGCCGACATCGCGCGCAAGGCGGTCGATGAAGCCAAGCGCACTTCGGGCCAGGTCGACAAATTGTCGGCGTCGGCGGACAAGATCGGCGAAGTCGTCAAACTCATCAGCGACATTGCGGGCCAGACCAACCTGCTGGCGCTCAACGCCACGATCGAGGCGGCGCGCGCAGGCGATGCGGGCAAGGGTTTTGCCGTGGTCGCCTCGGAAGTCAAAAGCCTCGCGAACCAGACCGCCAAAGCGACCGACGAAATCGGCAGCCAGATCGCCGAAATCCAGTCGGCGACCGGAGCGACCGTCGGCGCGATCCGCTCGATCCGCGAGACGATCGAGCGCATCGACGCCATTGCGGCCGCGATCGCGGCGGCCGTCGAGGAACAGGGCGCATCGACCGCCGAGATCGCGCGCAACGTCCAGCAGGCCGCCCAAGGCACGCAGGAAGTGTCGAGCTCGATCGGCAGCGTGACGCGCGCGGCCCAGGATGCGGGCATCTCGGCCAAGCAGATGAACGGCGCCTCGGCGGCCCTGACGGAAGAATCCGCCCGTCTGCGCCAGGAAGTGGACCGGTTCCTGGCCAATATTCGCGCGGCGTAATATTTCTACCAGAAACTGCCGGACTCAAGAAAAACGTCGTGCGCGGGCTTGACCCGCGCACCTCGAATGCGTGCGGGCGCTTGCCGTGACCCGTACAAACTTCACTTGGGCTGGTGCGGCGCGCGACCGAGATTCGCGGGTCAAGCCCGCGAATGACGAACATTTGTATTTCGCAGTTGGCGACTTTGGCAGATGCGCAGTTCGAACGCGACACACCCGTGCTGCCTGCTCATAACTCGATGCAAATTTAACCCAAACGCAAACGGGGCGGAAGGTTGCCCTTCCGCCCCGCTCGTTCGGTTCGGGTGGTGCCCGGTCTGCTCGGACTTAGAAGTCCATGCCGCCCATGCCGCCCATACCGCCGCCCATGCCGCCGCCGCCGCCCGCGGGGGCTTCGTCCTTCTTGGGACGATCGGCGATCATGGCTTCCGTCGTGATCAGCAGGGCCGCGACCGACGCCGCGTCCTGCAGGGCCAAGCGCACGACCTTGGTCGGGTCGATGACGCCTTCCTTGATCATGTCCACGTACTCGCCGGTCTGGGCGTTGAAGCCCATCTTCTCGTTCTTGCCTTCGAGAAGCTTGCCGACGATCAGCGAACCGTCCGCACCGGCGTTTTCAGCGATCTGGCGCGCGGGCGCCTGCAGCGCCTTGCGCACGATTTCGACGCCGACCTGCTGGTCGTGGTTGGCGAGCTTGAGGTCGGCCAGAACGCGGCCGGCATAGAGCAACGCCGCACCGCCGCCGAGCACGATGCCTTCTTCGACCGCCGCCTTGGTCGCATGCATCGCGTCATCGACGCGGTCCTTGCGCTCCTTGACTTCGACTTCGGTGGCCCCGCCCACGCGGATGATCGCGACGCCGCCCGCGAGCTTGGCGAGACGTTCCTGCAGCTTTTCGCGGTCGTAGTCCGAGGTGGTTTCCTCGACCTGCGCCTTGATCTGCCCGCAGCGCGCTTCGATGTCTTTTTTCTTGCCCGAGCCGTCGACGATCGTGGTGTTGTCCTTGTCGATCGACACGCGCTTGGCGCGGCCCAGCATGTCGAGCGTGACGCTCTCCAGCTTGATGCCGAGATCTTCCGAGATCACCTGGCCGTTGGTCAGGATCGCGATGTCCTCGAGCATCGACTTGCGGCGGTCGCCGAAACCCGGCGCCTTGACGGCCGAAACCTTGAGGCCGCCGCGCAGCTTGTTGACGACCAGCGTCGCCAAGGCTTCGCCTTCGACTTCTTCGGCGATGATCAGCAGGGGCTTGCCCGTCTGCACCACGGCTTCGAGGACCGGCAGCAGGGGCTGCAGGCTCGCGAGCTTCTTTTCGTGGATCAGAATGTACGGGCTGTCGAGCTCGCAGATCATCTTCTCGGCGTTGGTGATGAAGTACGGCGACAGGTAGCCGCGGTCGAACTGCATGCCTTCGACGACGTCGAGTTCGGTTTCGAGCGTCTTGGCTTCTTCGACCGTGATGACGCCTTCGTTGCCCACGCGCTGCATCGCCTTGGCGATCATGGCGCCGATGTCGCGCTCGCCGTTGGCCGAGATCGTTCCGACCTGGGCGACTTCGTCCGTCGTGGAGATTTTCTTGGAGCGCTTCTTGAGGTCGGCCACGACCTTTTCGACCGCGATGTCGATGCCGCGCTTCAGGTCCATCGGGTTCATGCCCGCGGCCACGGCCTTCGAGCCTTCGCGCACGATGGCTTGGGCCAGGACCGTTGCGGTCGTCGTGCCGTCGCCGGCGAGGTCGCCCGTCTTGATGGCCACTTCGCGCACCATCTGCGCGCCCATGTTCTCGAACTTGTCGGCAAGTTCGATTTCCTTGGCGACGGTCACGCCGTCCTTGGTGATGCGGGGCGCTCCGAACGATTTTTCGATGACCACGTTGCGGCCCTTGGGACCCAGCGTCACCTTGACCGCGTCGGCCAGGATATCAACGCCGCGCAGCATGCGGGCGCGCGCGTCGCCGCCGAAGCGGACTTCTTTAGCTGCCATTTTGAGATTCCTTCAAAAAGAGAAAAACGAGCCTGCTTACTCGAGCACGCCCAGAATGTCGGATTCCTTCATGATCAGAAGGTCCTTGCCGTCGAGCTTCACTTCCGTGCCCGACCACTTACCGAACAGGATCTTGTCGCCGGCCTTGACGCCCATCGGCTGCAATTTGCCGTCTTCGCTGCGCGCACCGGGGCCTGCCGACACGACCTTGCCCTGCTGCGGTTTTTCCTTGGCGGTATCGGGAATGATGATGCCGCCCTTGGTCTTGGCTTCCTGATCGAGCGCTTCGACCAATACGCGGTCGTTCAACGGCCGGAATTTCATAGGTGGGTCTCCTCCGGAGATGTGGGACAATCCCATCGGGATACCGCTGTTAGCAGTCTCCCCCGATGAGTGCCAGGGTTCTAGGCCCCTGGCCGCCCCCTGTCAAACGATTAAAATATTAAATTTTTGCAGCGACTTAATCGACTCGGCGGCCGAGCGTCACCAGTTCGCGGCCTTGGGCCGGAACCGCCTTGGGGAACAGCACGGTGCAGCGCGGATAGGGGGCGCGGATTTCAAGATCGCCATCGCGCGCGATCAAAGTGCCCTCCTCGACTTCCTCGAAGCCGACAAAGCGCTGCACAAAATGCGGGTTTTCCGACTTCGCGACATGCACGACGGAAACGTCGTAGATGCCCTTGGGCGGGACCGGCACGTCGGGGCGATGCTGGGCCGCGAAATCCGGCGCGATCGTGCCGGTCGCGACCAGGAAGTCGAGAAAGGTTGCCTTCGCGGCGGCAACCGAAGATTTCAGGAAATGCGCGCCGCATTCCACGACCAGCGCCGCCTTGGCGCCGTCGGGGTCGGCGAACGGCGCGTATTCGATCATCGTTCGGCCTTCGAAGACGCTGTCTTCGAGCAGGATCGTGCGCGGAAAGCCGATGCGCTCGGCCAGCTCGCGCGCCCGCGCGACGCGCGCGCCGACGAAGAACGGCCGCACGTCGTGCGTGGTCGAATGGATGTCGAGCAGCAGATCGGCCCGGGCCACGAACGGTTCGAGTTCGCGCGCGCGCTTGGCCTCGACCGTCTGTTCGCTCGCAAGCCAGTCCGCGCGCCAGACGCGGTTCATGTCGCGATCGACGAAGCGGCTGTCGAGCGGCTTTTGGGCATCGAAGCTGCGATAGGCCGCGACGTTGGAAAACGCCAGCACCAGCGATCCCTTGAGCGGCCGGATTTTCCGTTCGAGCGCCCAATGCAGCGTTTCGGCGCCGCAAAATTCGTTGCCGTGCGTGAGCGCCACGACCATCACGCACGGACCCGCTACGCCGCTGTCGAAGCGATGTACGAACGGCGTGCCGGTATTGCCGGCCTCCCACATCGACAGATCGCGCGGCAGCACTTCGATCGGCGGAAGATCGGTCATGGCGTGGTCCTCAGTTCGAGCGCGCGCGGCGATGTTCGAAACGTTTGCGGTCGGCCGGATCGAGCGCGACAACGACATGCACGCTTGCTTCGTCGTTGCGGCTTTCGAGCACGCGGCCATGCGAATGCAGCCACGCGAGCCCGGCGCCGTCGGCATAGTCGAGATCGTACTCGACCGTCTCGCGGATGGCGGCGAGGCGCGCATCGATCAGGTCCAGCAGATCGTCGCAGCCGTCGCCCGCGATCGCCGAAACCGCGACTTCGTTGGGTTCGCGCGCGGCGCGTTCGCGCAAGGCGGCGGCGGCCTCGGCGGGCAGCAGATCGGCCTTGTTGAGCACTTCGACAAACGGATTGTCGGCCTCGGCCGTGCGCCCGAGTTCGCCCAGCACCGCGCGCACGTCGCGCGCCTGGGCGTCGGTTTCGGGGTGCGCCGCGTCGTGGACGTGCAGCACGAGATCGGCCGCCAGAACTTCTTCGAGCGTCGCGCGGAAGGCCGCGACCAGATCGTGCGGCAGGTCGGAAATGAAACCGACCGTGTCGGAGAGAATGATCTTGCGCCCCGAGGGCAATTCGAGCGCCCGCATCGTGGGATCGAGCGTGGCGAACAGCATGTCGGCCGCCAGCACGCGCGCATGCACGAGCCGGTTGAACAAGGTCGATTTGCCCGCGTTGGTGTAGCCCACGAGAGCCACGACCGGATACGGCACGCGCTCGCGCGAGCGGCGGTGCAAGGCGCGCGTGCGCTTGACCTCCTCGAGGTCGCGTTTCAGGCGGATGATCTTGTCGCCGATCATGCGCCGGTCGCTTTCGAGCTGGCTTTCGCCGGGACCCGCCAAAAAGCCGAAGCCGCCGCGCTGGCGCTCCAAATGCGTCCAGGTGCGCACGAGGCGGCTTTTTTGGTAGCTGAGCTGGGCAAGCTCCACCTGCAGGCGCCCTTCGGCCGTGCGCGCGCGCGCGCCGAAAATTTCCAGAATGAGACCCGTGCGGTCGAGCACCTTGCAGGCCCATTCTTTTTCCAGATTGCGCTGCTGCACGGGCCCGAGCGCCGCATCCATCACCACGACCGCGATGCGTTCGTCGTGGATCAGCTGCTTGAAGCGCGCCACGCTCCCCTGCCCCAGCAGCGTCGCCGGGCGGAACCCGTTGAGGCGCACCACTTCCTTGGCCGCGATCGCAAGGTCGATCGCGCGCGCAAGGCCGGCGGCCTCTTCCAGCTTCGCCTCGGGCGTCCGGTCGGCCGGCGCCGCGCGCTTGCCTTTGAGCGCCGGATGCACGACCAGGCAGCGCCCTTCGGTCTTGCGGTCGGCGAATTCGCCCAGCGCCGCTTGCGCCGCTTCGCGCTTGGCAAGCTTGCGGTCGGGGACTTTGGCGGGCGGCGGATGGGCCAAGGCGCTAGCCTTCGGCCCCTTCCTTGTCGGCGTCGAAAAGCGCGATCGGCCCCATCGGCATCACGGTCGAGATCGCGTGCTTGTAGACGAGCTGGCTGTGGCCGTCGCGGCGCAGCAGCACCGAGAAATTGTCGAACCACGTCACGATGCCCTGCAGCTTGACGCCGTTGACCAGGAAGATCGTGACCGAGGTCTTGTTCTTACGGATATGGTTGAGGAAAACGTCCTGGACGTTTTGCGATTTTTCGGCCGACATATGTCGTTGCCTTTCCTTTTTTGCGCCCGCAACGGGGCGGATTCCAGCGGACCAAAACCGCCGCAAAAACCGCGCGACGGCCGCCACCATGGGATCGATTTAGGGCGATTTGGCGGCGATTTCAGCCCCCCTTGTCGAGGCTTCGCCAAACCGTTCCCAAATGGTCCATATCCTGGACAACCAACCGCGGCGGAAAGGCGGCCAAATCGGCCATATCGCCGTGTCCCTTGCCAAAAAGGACCGGCACGCAGCCTGCCGCATGCGCGGTCTGCATATCAAGTGCCGTATCGCCGACGAGCCAGACATGCGCCAAACTCGGTATTTGGATACCTTTCATCGCCAAATCGACCGGCGCGCGGTCGGGTTTGTCGCGCGCGGCATCGGTGGCCCCGACCAGGTTCTGAAAATGCCCGGTCCATCCGAGCCGGTCGGCCTCGCGGCGCAGCAATGCGCCCTGCTTGTTCGACACCACGCAAAGCGGAATGCGCCGCGCAAGTTCCGCCACCAGCGCGCCCGCCCCCGGCAGCGGTTCGAGCGTGGCAAGATGCTGGGCCTCGAAGGTGCGGTAGAAAATGTCGCGCGCTTCCTGCCAATCGTCGCCGAACAGGTCGGGGAAGGAATCGCGCAGCGAGCGGCGCACGCGCTGGCGCGTTTGATCGGCGCTCCACGGCGCCTGGCCGAAGGCGACGAGCGCGGTGTTGATCGCGACGCGCAGCGTCTCCCAGGTATCGACGAGCGTGTTGTCCCAGTCGAACAGGACCGCGCGCGGCGGCGCGAGTTCCAGGTTCACCGCGCGTCCGCCCCGGCTTGCGCGTCCATATGCGCGATATAGGCCGCGCGCAGCTTGAGCGACAGCGTGCCGGGTTTGCCGTTGGCGATCGGCGCGTCGTCGAGCTGGGTGATGGGCATCGCGAAGGACGAAGCCGACGACACGAACGCCTCGCGCGCGCGGCGCATTTCGTCGAGCGTGAAGGCGCGCTCCTCGAAGGCGAGCCCCAGCGACTTCGCGAGCCTGACGATCTCGCGGCGCGTGACGCCGTTGAGGATCGCGTTGGACGGCGGCCGCGTCACCAGCGTGCCGTCGCCCGTCACGATCCAGGCGTTCGACGAGCTGCCCTCGGTCACCACGCCCTTGTCGTCGACCAGAATCGCTTCGTACGCGCCCGCCGCGCGCGCGGCCTGTTTGGCGATGCAATTGGGCAGCAGGGACGTGGTTTTGATGTCGCAGCGCCCCCAGCGAATGTCGGGCTGCACGATCGCCTTGACGCCGTCCTCGACGCTGGCGGCCGGGACCGGCTTGGAATTGCGCGCCGTCACGACGATCTGGGTTTTCGGGTTCTTGGGGAACGCGTGGTCGCGCGGGGCGACGCCGCGCGTCATTTGCAGATAGACGATGCCGTCGCGCACCAGGTTGCGGCGCACGGTTTCGCGCATGACACTTTCCAGGGCCGCGCGCGACATCGGCATCGCCATCGCCATCTCGCCAAGCGAGCGTTCCAGCCGGTCGAGATGCGGCACGGTATCGACCATAGCACCCCCGCGCACCGCGCAGACTTCGTAGATGCCGTCGCCGAACTGGTAGCCGCGATCTTCGATATGCACGCGCGCCTGGCCGTGCGGCACGTAGCGACCGTTGACATAGGCGATGCGCGACATGGGCGTTGCCCCTTCAGGAATCCAGGCTGGCGCCGCGGTCGATGCCGTGCACGCCCAGCGCTTTGAGTTTGCGGTGCAGGGCCGAGCGTTCCATGCCCACGAACGTGGCGGTGCGCGAAATATTGCCCCCGAACCGCGTGACCTGCGCGATCAGATACTGGCGCTCGAACAGTTCGCGCGCCTCGCGCAGCGGCAGTCCCATGATTTCCGCGCCGTTGTCGCCGCGCAAGGTGGCGGGCACGGCGGCGCCAAGATCGGGCGGCAGATTTTCCGCGCGGATCGGCTGGCCCGCATCGCCCGGCGCCATGATCAGCAGCCATTCGACCACGTTGCGCAGCTGGCGCACGTTGCCGGGCCAGTCGTGCGTCTGCAGCGTGGCGATCGCGTCGTCGGCGACCTCGCGCGGACCCATGCCGGTGGCGGCGGCCGCGCGCGCCATGAAATGGCGCACGAGGTCCGGCACGTCCTCGCGCCGCTCTTTGAGGGCGGGCATGCGGATCGGCACCACGTTGAGGCGGTAGAACAGATCCTCGCGGAACCGGCCTTCCTGGATTTCGCGCATCAGATCGCGGCTCGACGAGGCGATCACGCGCACGTCCACCTGCACGCGCGCGCGCCCGCCCACACGCTCGAAACTCTGTTCCTGCAACATGCGCACGATCTTGCCCTGGGTTTCGAGCGGCATGTCGGCGACTTCGTCGAGATAGAGCGTGCCGTTATGCGCCTTTTCGAACAGGCCGATCTTGGGCAAGGGCGGATCGACCTCGTCGACGGGCGAGCCCGGCTCGATGCCGAACATTTCGATTTCCATCGCGTTGGGCCTGAGGCTCGCGCAATTGAGCGCCACGAACGGCCCCGCCGCGCGCTTGGAAAGCGCATGCACGAGACGCGCGGCCGACTCCTTGCCGGATCCCGCCGGCCCCTGCAGCAGCACGCGGCTGCCCGTCGGGGCCACGCGCTCCAGTTGCGTGCGTACCTGGCCGATGACCGGCGACGCGCCGACGATCGCGGTCGGGTCGCCCGTGCGCAGCTTGAGCTCGTCGTTTTCGCGCTTGAGCCTGGCGCTTTCGAGCGCGCGCTGGACGACCAGCAGCAGCCGGTCCGCCTTGAACGGCTTTTCGATGAAATCGTAGGCGCCGCGCTTGATGGCGCCGATCGCCATTTCGATGTTGCCGTGGCCGCTGATGATGATCACGGGAACGTCGGGATGCTCGCGCTTGGCGACGTCGAGAATTTCGAGCCCGTCGAGCGCGCTGCCCTGCAGCCACACGTCGAGAATGACCAGGCTGGGCCTGCGCGCGCGCATGGCTTCGAGCGCGGACGCGCTGTCGGCGGCGTTGCGCGTCTGGTGGCCGTCGTCTTCCAGGATGCCGCCGATCAGCATCCGGATGTCGGCTTCGTCGTCGACGATGAGAATGTCTTGCGCCATTTAAATCGGGTCCTTGGCGGACCGCTGCCCTTCGCGTGGTCTATTGGACCGAAACTTTCGAATCTGAAGCGGCGATACTATCCGGCTCGGCGGCGGATGGGAATACCAGCGTTACGACCGCGCCGCCGCCGGGCCGGTCGGCCAGAAGCACGGTGCCGCCGTGGTCTTCCATGATTTTTTTGACGATCGCAAGCCCGAGCCCCGTGCCCTTGGCGCGCGTGGTCATGTAGGGTTCGGTCAAACGATGGCGGTCGATGGCGGGCAAACCCTTGCCGTTGTCGGCGACCGACAGGCAAACGCGATTCTGCGCGTCGCGCGCGATGCGCAGAACCACGTGCGGCTGCGGCAAATCGCCGCCGACGCGCCCTTCGATCGCATCCAGGGCGTTCTGCAGCAGGTTGGTCAGCGCCTGGCCGATCTGGCTCGCGTCGAACTTCAGCGCCACGGGGCCGTCCGGCAGGTCGGTCTCGAACGTCGCGTCGGGCCGCGCGTTGGCCTGCAAAAAGACCGTGCGTCGGGCAAGTTCGCAAAGATCGTCCGCGCGCATGCGCGGGGCCGGCATGCGCGCGAACGACGAGAACTCGTCGACCATGCGCCCGATATCTTCGACCTGGCGCACGATGGTCTCCACGCACAGCCTGAACGTGTCGGGGTCGTTCTGGATTTGGGGCAGATATTTGCGCTTGAGGCGCTCGGCCGACAATTGGATGGGCGTGAGCGGATTCTTGATCTCGTGCGCGATGCGCCGCGCGACGTCCGCCCAGGCGGCTGTGCGCTGCGCGGTTTCGAGTTCGCTCACGTCGTCGAAGGTGGCGACCAGGCCCGCCGCCCCGTCGTCGAGCTGGGCGCGCGCGATGCGCACCACGAAGGTGCGCTTGCGGCCCTGGCGCACCAGCTGCACGCTGGCGCGCTGGGGCCGCTCGGGGTTGGCGATCGCGGCTTCCAGCAGCGGCGCGAATTCGGGCGCCGCCTGCGCCAGCGGCGCGCCGATGGCGCCGTCCAGATCGACATCCAGCAGCAGCGACGCCGAGCGGTTGGGCAGATCGACGCGCCCGCGCGCATCGAGCGCCACAACGCCCGCCGACACGCTCGCCAGCACCGCCTCGGTGAAGCGGCGGCGGTTTTCGATCTGGCCGTTCGCCGCCACGAGTTCGGCGCGCTGGGCGCCGAGCTGCGCCGTCATCGCGTTGAACGCGCGCGACAGGGCGCCAAGATCGTCGTCGCGCGCGCCCTCTTCGACGCGCGCGGCAAGATCGCCGTCGCGCACGCGCTGGGTCCCGACGATCAGCGCCCCCACCGGACGCGCCACGCGGTTGGCGATGGCGATGCCCATCCAGATGGCCGCCAGCAGCAGCAGCATCGCCACCACCGCGAAGATCACCGCGAAGGTGATCTGGAAATCCGAGCGTTTTTCTTCGAGCGACTGGTAGATCTGCACCGCCTCGCGCGTGCTGTCGACATGCGCCACCACGTCGGGCTCGACATAGCGCCCCACCAGCAGGAAGACGTCGCCGAACCCGTCGAGGCGCATGAGCGCGCGCACGCGGTCGCTGCGGCTCGCGTTCTCGGCGTTTTCTTCGGGCGCGAACACGACCACTTCGCCCGCCCGCGCGCGGTCCAGCCCCCAGAACGGCACGTTCAGCTGCAGCGTGAAACCGTTGCGCGCATAGATCCGCCCGCGGCCGTCGAACAGAACCGACTCGCTGAGCGAGCGCACCCCCGTCTGCTGGTCGAGCAGGGTCTGGATTTCGTCGGCCTCGTTCAGCGCGAGCGATCCCGCGCGCGCCAGATCGTTGGCCATCGCCAGAATGTCGCCGCGGATGTTTTTGCGGTGCTCCTCGAGATACGCCTCGACCACCGCCAGCGAGCGGCCCAGGGCCGCGCGCACGGGATCGGCGAACCACGCCTGGACGCCGAGATTGAAAAACAGCACGGTCGCGATCGCCATGATCGCGGTCGGCGCGCCCGCCACGGCCGCAAACAGCACGACCAGCTGCACATGCAGCCGCGCCCCCGCCTGGCCGCGGCGGCGCTGCAGCCACAAACGCACGATTTCGCGCGCGATCACCGTGGCAAGCGCCAGCAGCAGCACCAGATTGGCCAGCAGCAGCCAGATCAGCGTGCCCGGATCCGGCCCCTCGGCGCCCGTGATCACAAGATAGGTGGCAACGCCCGCCAGCCCCGACAACGCGACCAGCAAAAACGCCAGCTTGCGCGACAGCCCCACGCGCACCGACCACGCATGGACGCGCGACAGAAGCGGACTGGCCGCGGCCGGTCGATCGGGAGTCTGTGCTTTTTCCATCGCGACGCCGAAAAGAGCGCCAAAAACGGCCGCCGGGGCCGCTTCTTGCGCCGATAGCCTTACTTTAGGCCGCGGACGACTTGGATGTCCAATTCGCGGATTTTCTTGCGCAGCGTATTGCGATTGAGACCCAGCAATTGGGCCGCCTTGATCTGGTTGCCGCGCGTGGCGATCAGCGTCAGCGACAGCAACGGGCGCTCGACCTCGCGCACGATGCGATCATAGACGCCCGCGGGCGGCAGCCCGTCTTTGTGGGCGGCGAAATAGGTCTTGAGATGCCGGTCGACGGCAGCGCCCAGCGATTCGTCGGCCGGCACCGCCTCGGCGCTGGGGGCGGGGGTCGCGTCCGCAAGTTCGGTTTCGACGATGTCGATGCCGATGGTTTCCTGGGAATAGAGCGCGGTCAGGCGCCGGATCAGATTTTCGAGCTCGCGCACGTTGCCGGGCCAGCGATGCTGCTTCAAGCGCTCCATCGCCGTCGCGTCGATCGTCTTGGCGGGCAGGCCTTCGGTGGCGGTCGTCTGCAGAAAATGGCGCACCAGTAGCGGCACGTCGTCGGCGCGTTCGCGCAGCGGCGGCAGGCGGATCGGAACGACGTTGAGGCGGTAGTAGAGATCCTCGCGGAACAGTCCCTGGCGCACCAGCAAGCGCAGGTCGCGGTGCGTGGCGGCGACGATGCGCACGTCGGCGCGAATGCGCGTGCGCCCGCCCACGGTCGAGTATTCGCCTTCCTGCAGCACGCGCAGCAGGCGCGTCTGGGCTTCGATCGGCATGTCGCCGATTTCGTCGAGAAACAGCGTGCCGCCCTGGCTCTGTTCGAAGCGGCCCGCATAGCGCGAAGTGGCGCCCGTGAAGGCGCCCTTTTCGTGGCCGAACAGCTCGCTTTCGATCAGTTCGCGCGGGATCGCGGCCATGTTCAGCGCCACGAACGGCCCGTTGCGGCGCTTGCCGTAATCGTGCAGCGCGCGCGCGACCAGTTCCTTGCCGGTGCCGGACTCGCCCGCGATCATCACGGTCAGGTCGGTTGCCATCAAGCGCGCCATCACGCGGTAGATTTCCTGCATCGCCGACGAACGGCCGATCAGCGGCAGTTTTTCGTCGACGTCGTCGGGCTCGCCGTCGTAGGCGACGGGCGCTTTGGGCGCCGTCAGCGCGCGCTCGACGACCGACACCAGTTCCTTCAAATCGAAGGGTTTGGGCAGATACTCGAACGCGCCGCGCTCGGTCGCCTTGATCGCGGTCAGCAGCGTGTTCTGCGCGCTCATCACCACGACGCGCAGATCCGGGCGCACCTTGCGGATGCGCGGCACCAGATCGAGGCCGTTTTCGTCGGGCATGACCACGTCGGTAATGACGAGGTCGCCGTCGCCGTCGGCGACCCACTTCCACAATTGCGCGGCATGGCCCGTCAGGCGCACGTCGTAGCCAAGACGCCCGAGCGCCTGGTTCAGCACGGTCCGAATCGCCTTGTCGTCGTCGGCGACCAGGATGGTGGCTTGGGCCATTGCTACCTTCTACCTCTCCGCGTCGGCGCGCTGGAACGGGCTGTCCGGCATGTCTTCGCGCGCCGGTTCGCCTGCCGCCACCGACAGCCGGACGCGAAACGTCGTGCGCCGCGGCTGGCTGTCGAATTCGATGACGCCCCCATGGTCGCCAACGATTTTCGCCACCAAAGCAAGTCCCAGGCCAGTTCCGTTTTTCTTCGTGGTGATAAACGGCTCGAACAGATGCGGGCGGATTTCGTCGGGAATGCCGTCGCCATTGTCCTGCACCGAGACGACCAGCGGCAGCGCCACGCGCTGGCCGACGCCGGGCACCGCAAACCGCACGCCCTGCTGGAAAGCGGTCGACAGCGTCACCTCGCCGCCCTGGCGCGGACAGGCCTCGACCGCGTTCTTGACCAGATTGAGGAAAATCTGGATCAGCTGGCCATGGTCGCCCAGCACCGACGGCAGCGACGGATCGTAGCTCTCCACGAAGCGCACGTGCCGCCCGAAGCCGTTTTGCGCCAGCATGCGCACATGGCCCAGCACGCGGTGGATATTGACCGGCACAAGATCGATCGGCAGCCCGTCGCTGAAAATCTCCATCCGGTCGACGAGCGCGCGGATGCGGTCCGCCTCGTCGCAGATGAGCCGCGTGAGTTCGCGGTCCTGGTGCTGCGCCGTCTGTTCGAGCAATTGGGCCGCGCCGCGAATGCCCGACAGCGGGTTCTTGACCTCGTGCGCCAGCATCGCGGCCATGGCGCCCACCGAGCGCGCGGCGTTGCGATGCACGAGCTGGCGGCCGATCTTGCGCGCGATCGTGCGCAGCTGGATCGTCAGCACGACAAGCCCGTCATGCTCGCCGTCCGCCATCGCGGCCGCGCGCACCGCGACCAGATGCTTGCCGATGCGCGGCGTGTCGATCAGCACTTCTTCGTCCGAAACGCTCGAGCCGTATTGGCGGGCCTGGTCGATCGTGCCGTAGACCGGGCTGTCGGCGGGCAGGAAATCGGTCAGGCGGCGGCCGAGCATCACGCCGGCCCCGAGCTCGAAAAAATGCTCCGCCGCCGGATTGACGTAGCGCAGCACGCGCGCCTCGTCGACCACGGCGATCACGTCGGCGATGGCGCCCAGCACCGCGCCCATGTCGGCGATGCCGACCCGCAGGGCGGCGTGCGGCACGCGATCGGCCTTGTTCAATGCGCGCGCCATTATGCGGCCTCCCGAAGGCCCGCAACGGCGCCGCTGTCGGTTGGCGGCTCATAGCCCGCTTCGATCGCGCGGCCCCAGGTCGCGCGCACCAGTTCGCGGACTTGCCCCGGATCGGCCAGCGTCATCACCTTGCCGCGAAATTCGGCCGCGCCGGCAAAACCGCGCGCGTACCAGCCCAAATGCTTGCGCGCCATGCGCGAGCCGGTCTCGGTGCCGTAGTGCGCCAGCATGTCGTCGTAATGCGCCAGCACGATTTCCATCTGGTCGGCCAAAGGCGGGTCCGCTCGGCGTTCGCCGGTGGCCAGAAAATGGATCGCGTTCGCGGGAAACCAGGGCCGACCGCAGGCGCCGCGCCCGACCATCACGCCGTCGGCGCCCGATTGCGCCAGTGCTTGCGCCGCATCGTCGTAGCTGACGATGTCGCCGTTCGCCAGCACCGGGATCGCGACCGCTTCCTTGACGTTGCGGATCCACGCCCAGTCGGCCTTGCCTTCGTAGAATTGCTGGCGCGTGCGGCCATGGATCGCGAGCGACTTGATGCCGCATTCCTCGGCGATCTTGGCGAGCTTCGGCGCGTTTTTCGAATTGGCATCCCACCCCAGGCGCATCTTGAGGGTGACGGGCACTGTCACCGCCTTGACGGTCGCCTCCAGAATGCGGGCGGCCGCGATTTCGTCGCGCATCAACGCCGAGCCCGCATGGCCGTTGACGACCTTCTTCACGGGGCAGCCAAAATTGATGTCGACGATCGCGGCGCCGCGATCTTCGTTGAGCTTGGCAGCCTCCGCCATCACGGCGGGCTCGCACCCAGCAAGCTGCACCGCCATCGGGAATTCTTCGGGCACCGAGCGCGCCATCAGCAGCGATTGGCGGTTTTCGCGGACCATCGCCTGGCTTGCGATCATCTCGGAGACCACCAATCCAGCGCCGTGGCGCTTCACGAGGCGGCGAAACGGCAAGTCGGAAATGCCGCTCAGGGGCGCCAAAACCACGTTCGAATCGAGGGTAATTGGACCAATCTTTATGCTCATTAATTAGGCTGCCTTGGGGCTGTGGCTAAGGATTAGCCTGTTTTAGCCCAGGCCCGAGATGCTGGCAAGGGCCGATCTGCGCCCTCGATTCGCTGCGCTGCAGCAGCGGAGTTTTCAAAGCGGAAAAGAGACCATTTGCCGTAGTTATTGCGGCGCAATAGGTCGCTTATCGGGCCAATATGTCGGTGACGAACTTCACGCCCGGATAGGCCAAGGTGAGCAACAAATAGGCGAAAAGCACGTATCGCGCGGCGCGACGGCCCGAAAGTCCGCCGCGATAATGCAGAAAAACCAGACCGCCGATAGCCACAAACGTGGCAAGCGAGAGCAAGGTTTTGTGGTCGATCGCCATCAAACGCCCTTGCCCGAACCACGACACGGTGGCCCCCGACACCAGCGCAAACGCCAAAACCGCGCCGCTTGCCATCAGCAGGCTGACCAGCAAGCGCTCGCCCGTTGCAACCGAAGGCAAGCCACGCGTGAATTCGGTCGGGCGTTTGCGCTTCAAGGCGCGCTCCTGCAAAAACACGCCAAGCCCCGCGACGGCCGCCAAGGTCAGCAACCCATAGGCGCCGACCGCCATCAGGATATGCGACACGAGCCACGCTTCGGGCGCGCTTCCCAGCAGCGCGCGTTCGGGCGCGTGCAGCCAGATCGTCCCGAGCGTCGCCAGCGCCAGCAAATAGCCGACCAGCAGCGGGGCAAGGCGCATCGCCGCGCGTTCCAGCCGCACCAGGCCCGCAAACAGCAGCATGCTGGCGAAGACCGCCACCCACAGGCTGGCCGCCAGCCCCGTGCGCCATCCGCCGCCGATATTGTCCGCGATCCAAACGCCCGGCCCCGCAATGCCCACCGCCATGGCGAGCCAAAACGGCAGCATCGGCGCGTCGTCGTCGTGGCGCACCAGGCCCGCAGGCAGCAACGACGCCATGGCCGCAAGCGACAGGAGGAATTCGGGTTCCATTGCGATGCGGATTCTACAGCGCCTTAAAGGCCTTCGACCACGATCGAATTGAAATGCCCGGTGGCGCCTGCGCGCGCCGCGCGCGCTTTGGCGTATTCGGGCGAATGGTAGAAGGTTTTGGCGGCTTCCACGCTCGGGAACTCGACGATCACGATGCGTCCGGGCTGCCACGAGCCCTCGAGCACGCCAATGGGACTGCCGCGCGAGACGAACTTGCCGCCATAGGCCGCGACGGCGCCGGGCGACAGCGCCTTGTAGCCTTCGTATTTGGCGGCATCGGTGACATCGATATCGGCGATCATATAGGCTGGCATTGGGCGTGCCTCTCGAAGACGGGGCTGCTAGATTGCGCGCCAGCATACGGACTTCGAAAATTCGCACAATGGCCAACACGCATCGAGACGGGACTTGTTACGCGCTGGTTGTCGCTGCCGGTCGCGGCACGCGCATGGCAGGACCGCTTGCCAAGCAATACCGCGATCTCGACGGCAAGCCCGTGCTGCGCCACGCGCTCGAGCTGTTCGCCGGGCACCCCAAAATTGCGGGCGTGCGGGCGGTAACCGCAGCGGGCGACGACGACCATTACGCTGGCGCCGCCCAGGGGCTCGATCTGCTCGAACCGGTTTTGGGCGGCGCCACGCGCCAGCGCTCGGTGCAAAACGGGCTCGAAAGCCTTGCCGCTTTGGCGCCGCAGCGCGTGCTGATCCACGACGGCGCGCGGCCCTTTGCGACGGCCGAGCTGATCGACCGGCTGATCGCGGCCCTCGACGAAGCGCCGGGCGCCATCGCGGGCGTGCCGGTCGTCGATACGCTGTGGCGCGCCGACGCGGACGGCGCGCAAACGCTCGTGCCGCGCGCGGATCTGTGGCGCGCGCAGACGCCGCAGGCGTTTCGTTTCGCCGACATTCTGGCCGCCCACCGCGCGGCGGCCGGCCAAGATTTGAGCGACGACGCGGCCGTGCTGCGCGCAGCCGGCGGGCGCGTCAAACTGGTCGAAGCCGACGAAGCCAATTTCAAGATCACGACGGAGGCCGATTTGGATCGTGCCCAGATGCAGCGGTTCTTGGCGCGCGCCGACATACGCGTGGGCACCGGATTCGACGTGCATCGCCTGGAGCCCGGCGACGGCGTGTGGCTGTGCGGCGTCAAAATCCCGTTCGACCGGGCCTTCATCGGCCATTCGGACGCCGACGTGGCCATCCATGCGCTCGTCGACGCGATCTTGGGCGCGCTGTGCGACGGCGATATCGGCGCGCATTTTCCGCCCAGCGACATGCGCTGGAAGGGCGCCGCGTCGCGTCTGTTTTTGCGCCATGCGGCCGATCTTGTCGCGGCGCGCGGCGGCGAAATTCGCCATGCGGACGTCACCATCGTCTGCGAGCGGCCCAAGATCGGGCCGCATCGCGAGGCCTTGCGCAAAAGCCTTGCCGACATTCTGGGCGTGCCCCTGGGGCGCGTCGCGGTCAAGGCGACCACAACCGAGGGTCTTGGCTTTGCCGGGCGCGGCGAAGGCATCGCGGCGCAGGCCGCAGCGACCGTCGCGTTTCCGGCCGCATGAAACTGCAATTCACCTACGGCAAATTGCCGCCGGGCTTGACGCTCAAGGATCCCGCCACGCTGGCCGCCACGTGGTTCGGCGCGGGCTTGATTCCGTTCGCCTCGGGCACCTGGGGCACGCTTGCGGCCCTGCCCTTTGCCTACGGCATTTGGCTCGCCGGCGGCTGGATTGCGCTCGCGATCGCGACACTCGCCGTCACGGCACTGGGCGTGTGGGCGAGCGACCGGGTCGTGGATTCCAGCGGCGTGCAGGATCCGGGCTTCATCGTGATCGACGAAGTGGCGGGCATGTGGCTGACGCTGCTCGCGGCCCCGTTCACGCCGCTCGGCTGGGCAGCGGCGTTTTTGCTGTTCCGCGTCGCCGACATTCTCAAACCCTTCCCTGCCAATTGGGCCGACCGCAATGTCGGCGGCGGCTGGGGCGTGATGCTCGACGATCTGCTGGCGGCCCTGTGGTCGGCGGCGGCGGTGTGGGCGCTTGGAGGCTTTCTTGGATAAAGAGGCCCTCATCGGCGCCGCGTTCGACGTTTTGGCCGCGTGCAAGCGCGCAAAACTGAAGGTCGCAACAGCCGAATCCTGCACGGGCGGGCTCGTGGCGGCGGCGCTTACCGAGGTGCCGGGCTCGTCGGAAATCGTCGAGCGCGGGTTCGTCACCTACTCGAACGAAGCCAAAGAAGAGATGCTGGCGGTTTCGCCCGCCTTGATCCGCGCGTTCGGCGCCGTGAGCGAGCCCGTCGCGCGCGCGATGGCCGAGGGCGCGATGGCGCGCAGCCACGCCGACATGGCCGTATCGATCACGGGCATTGCGGGTCCCGGCGGCGGGTCGCTGGAGAAACCTGTCGGGCTCGTGCATTTCGGCTTGGCGCGCCGGGGCCGTGCCACGCGCACCACGCACCGCATTTTCGGCGGCGACCGCGCGATGGTACGCACGCTGTCGGTCGAACTGGCGCTGGAACTGCTGCTGCAGGGCGCGACGGGGCCGTAGGCCCGGCAGTTCAAACGTTTTCGACCAGCCGATATTCGACGGCGATGCGTTTGCCAAATACGGCAAGCACGCGATTGAGCCGGTCGATCGAGTAGCGGTCGAGTTTGAGGTTTAGGATTTCCGAGATGTTGGCGGGCGGCATGTCGGCGGCGCGCGCCAGATCGGCGGGACGCCAATCGCGCTGGCGGAGCCCTTCGAGGATCTGGGCCACCGCGTCGATCTTGGCTTTTTCGGCGTCCGCATCGGCGACGCCGAAATCGCGGAACACATTTTCGGAAAGCTGTTTCACGGGCGTTTCTCCTGGCGCTTTGGACGGGCGTCTATGAGATTGATCGCGCGGTCGATCTCTTGTTTGATATCGCGATACGTTTCGTGCGGAACCTCCGACAAACCCCCTTCATAGGCTGCAACAAGAACGATGTTTTCGTTCTCGAATGCGACAACGATCGTGACAATCTCGCCGTCCGTGCCGACGCCAAACTCGATGGCCGTCGCGAAGGCGTGGATCGCAGGCGCCGACGAAACGCGAAACGAATGGTTGCTGTCGATACGCACGGCAGATGCCACAAGCTGGATGCACCGCACGAACTGCATCGAACGCGCCTGCGGGATCTGCCGAAGCGTCGCTTCGAAAAGCGGCATTTGCGCGAGGCGTCTCATCGATTGTTACCACTTACTATAACAGCAAAATTGCCGCGCGTCAATCCGGCAGCGGGATGGATTCGGTTTCGCCCGGGACTTGCGCGAACCGGCCGGCTTTCCAGTCGGCTTTGGCGCGATCCAGACGCGCTTTGTCGGACGACACGAAATTCCACCAGATGGTGCGCGTCCCCGGCAACGTGGCGCCGCCCAGCAGCATCGCGCGCGTAGCCGCTTCCGCCCGCAGGCGCACGGCGGCGCCCTCTTTGAAAATCGCGAGCGTGCCCGGTTCGATGCGCGTGCCGTCGATTTCGAGCGCGCCCGAGACGACATAGACGCCGCGCTCGGCATAGTCGTCGGGCAGCGCCAACGCCGATCCGGCCGGGAACTCGGCATGGAGATAGAAGATCGGCCACGGATCGGCAACCGGTGCGGCCAGCCCATAGGCCTTGCCAAGGATGCATTTGAGCCACACGCCGTCCACGACCGTCGCGGGCAGCGTGTCGGCCGGATGGTGCGCGAAACTGGGATCGCATTCTTCCAGCTCCGGCGGCAATGCCACCCAGGTTTGTACGCCGTGCATGGTAAGGCTGCCGTCGCGCTTGTCGGCGGCCGTGCGCTCGGAATGCACGATGCCGCGCCCCGCCACCATCCAGTTGAGCGCGCCGGGGCGGATCGCCTGCACGTAGCCCAGCGAGTCCCGATGCATGATCTCACCGTCGAACAGGTACGTCACCGTCGCAAGCCCGATATGCGGGTGCGGGCGCACATCCATGCCCTTGCCGGGCGCCAGCGCCGCCGGTCCGAAATGGTCGAAAAACACGAACGGTCCCAGATGGCGCCGCTCGCGCTTGGGCAAAGCGCGGCGCACCTCGAACGCGCCGATATCGTGGGCGTTGGTCCCGAGCATGTGTTCGATGGCTTGGCTCATGTGGCGTCTCCGTAAAGCTGGCGCGCGCGCGTTTCGAACGCGGCCACCATGCGTTTGACCGCTTCGTTGAACAGCAGGCCCATGATCGACTGCAGCAGCTTCGAGCGGAACTCGAAATCGACGTAGAAATCGATCACGGTCGTGCCGTCCCCCTGGCGTTCGAATATCCAATGGTTGTTCAAGTACCGGAACGGCCCGTCGGCATAGACCACGTCGATGCGCGGATGGAGATCGGGTGCGGGCGGCTGCAGGGTCACGCGGCTGGTGAAGCGCTCGCGGATCATCCTGAAGCCGATCACGAGGTCCCAGATCGCGACATTGTCTTCCCGGCCCTTGAGGCGGGCCGCAATGCACCAGGGCAGAAATTCGGGATAGCGGTCGACTCGCTCGACCAATTCGAACAATTGTTCGGGCGTATAGGGCATCGCGCGCTTTTCGGCGTGGGTCGGCATCGGCGGTTGGCGCCGTCTAGCGCTGCTTGGCCGCGCGCGCGTCGCGCAACGCCGCAAAATCGCGATCGGCATGGTAGGACGAACGCGTCAGGGGGCTCGACGCCACCAACAGAAAGCCCTTGGCCTTGGCCGTGGCAGCATATTCGTCGAATTCGGCGGGCGGCACGAAACGGTCGAGCGCGGCGTGCTTGGGGGTCGGCTGCAGATACTGGCCGATGGTGAGAAAATCGATGTCGGCCGCGCGCATGTCGTCCATCACTTGCTGGATCTCGAGGCGGCTTTCGCCCAACCCCACCATCAGGCCCGACTTCGTGAACAAGGTCGGGTCGAGTTCCTTGACGCGCTGCAGCAGCCGCAGCGAATAGAAATAGCGGGCGCCCGGCCGGATCGTCGGGTAAAGGCGCGGCACGGTTTCGAGATTGTGGTTGAACACGTCGGGCCGGGCCGCGACGACGATTTCGAGCGCGCCGTCTTTGCGCAGGAAATCGGGCGTCAGCACTTCGACGGTCGTGCCCGGGCAGCGTTCGCGCAAGGCGCGAATCACGCGTGCAAAATGCCCGGCCCCGCCATCGTCCAGATCGTCGCGATCGACCGACGTGATCACGACATGCTGCAAACCCATCGCGGCGGCGGCATCCGCCACCTTTTCGGGCTCGTGCGGGTCGAGCTTGTCGGGCATGCCGGTCGCGACGTTGCAGAAGCTGCAGGCGCGCGTGCACACCGCACCCAGAATCATCATCGTCGCGTGCTTTTTCTTCCAGCACTCGCCGATATTCGGGCACGCGGCTTCTTCGCACACGGTCACGAGCCCGCGCTCGCGCACGATGCGCTTGGTTTCGGCGTATTCGGGCGAAACCGGCGCTTTGACGCGGATCCAGTCGGGCTTGCCCACGCGCACGGGATTGTCCGGGCGATGGGCCTTCTCGGGATGGCGCGGCTTGACCGTGGCGGTGCTGTCCATGCCCCTAGAAATGGACCGCGCGACCATAGGCGTCAAGCACGCTCTCGTGCATCATTTCCGACAGGGTCGGATGCGGAAAGACCGTATGCATGAGATCGGCTTCGGTCGTCTCGAGCGTCTTGGCGATGCCGTAGCCCTGGATCAGTTCGGTGACTTCCGCGCCCACCATGTGCGCGCCCAAAAGCTCGCCGGTCTTGGCGTCGAACACGGTCTTGACCATGCCCTCGGGTTCGCCCAACGCGATCGCCTTGCCGTTGCCCATGAACGGGAAGCGCCCGACCTTCACGGCATGGCCAAGCTCCTTCGCCTTCTTTTCGGTGAGACCCACCGAGGCCACCTGCGGCGTGCAATAGGTGCAGCCGGGAATGTTGGTCACGTCAAGCGGATGCACGCCCTTGATGCCGGCGATTTTTTCGACGCACAACACGCCCTCGTGGCTCGCTTTGTGCGCAAGCCAGGGCGCGCCCGCCAAATCGCCGATCGCGTACACGCCGGGCTCGCCGGTCGCGCAATAGGGGTCGATCACGACATGCGTGCGATCGACCTTGACCTTCGTGCCCTCGAGCCCGAGCCCTTCGACATTTCCGACAATGCCGACCGCCGAAATCACGCGCTCGACGGTGATGTCCTGAATTTTGCCCGCGATCTCGACCGAAACCGTGGCGCTGTCCGCCGCCTTCTTCACGCCCTTGACGGTCGCGGAGGTGAGAATCTTCATGCCCTGCTTCTCGAAAGATTTGCGCGCAAACGCGCTGATCTCTTCGTCTTCCACGGGCAGCACGCGGTCAATCATTTCGACGACGGTCACGTCCGCACCCATCGCGCGATAGAACGACGCGAACTCGATGCCGATGGCGCCCGAGCCGACAACAACCAGCGATTTCGGCATCGCCGGCGGCACCATCGCCTCTTTGTAGGTCCAGATGATTTTACCGTCGGGTTCCAACCCCGGCACGATGCGCGCGCGCGCCCCCGTTGCCAGGATCACGTTTTTGGCCGCGAGGTCGGCCACCGGTTTTCCATCCTTCGCGACGGCGATTTTGCGGATGCCGCCAACTCCCGTGCCGTCGAGCTTTCCGGCGCCGTCAAAGACGGAAATCTTGTTTTTCTTGAGCAGATGTTTGACGCCGCCCGAAAGCTGCGCCGCCACCTTGCGCGAGCGCGCGACGACCTTCGCGACGTCGAAACGGATATTGTCGGCCGACAGGCCGAACGCGTCGAGATGGTGCAAGAGATGGTGAATCTCCGACGAGCGCAGCAACGCCTTGGTCGGGATGCAGCCCCAATTGAGGCAGATGCCGCCCAGATGCTCGCGCTCGACGAGCGCCACGTTCATCTTGAGCTGCGCCGCGCGGATGGCCGCGACATAGCCCCCCGGCCCGCCGCCGACAACGATCAGATCGAAATTTTGCTCGGGCATGTTTCCTCTCAATGCGGGGAGGCGAAGCGGATCAGAACGAATGCTGCGCCGAAAATCGCAAACACAAGTGTGGCAACTTGAAACAAAGTCGGCAACTGCGAAACTCGGCCCTTGATCTCGGCGACTTCGACGGCAGAGCCCTTCGAATCAAGCTTCGATTCCATCCTGTCGAGACGGCTGACGATTTCTTTCAAGGTCGTCTCAATGCGCGAAACACGCTCGTGTAGGTCGCCTATTCCGCCGCCGTCGCCCGGCGGAAAACGACGGTCGATCGCATTTTCGATCCGCGCATCCAATAGCCGCGTGTCCGCGTTGCCCTCTCCGTCTTTATCGGACACTGGCTTCCTCGACCGACATTAAATCGACGACCTTCGAAATGTTTTTGTAAGCGCTGCGCACGGCGTCGTCGGGGTTTGTCCACAACAATCCCTTGATAGCGGGCTCACCCATGCGCGAAGCCTGTTGAGCCGCAATCAGATCGTTCAGCGCCTTGCTGAGATAGAGAACCGCCTCTTCCAGATGCCGAATTCGCTCGTCCTGAGTCATACCTGCCTCCAGGAAGTGAGACCGTTAGAGTAGCATCGCCAGCGGGTCTTCGACGATCTTTTTGAACGCGGCGAGGAACTCGGCGCCGACCGAGCCGTCCACCACGCGATGGTCGACCGAGAGCGTCACGCTCATCATCGTGGCGATGGCGAGCGCGCCGTTCTTCACGACCGGGCGCTGTTCGCCTGCCCCCACCGCGAGGATGCAGCCCTGCGGCGGGTTGATCACGGCGGCGAAATCCTTGATGCCGAACATGCCGAGATTGGAAATCGAGAACGTGCCGCCCTGGAACTCTTCGGGCTTGAGTTTTCCCGATTTTGCGCGCGCGGCCAAATCCTTCATCGTGTTCGAGATTTCGACCAGGCCCTTCTTGTCGGCGTCGCGAATGATCGGCGTGATGAGGCCGCCGTCGATCGCGACGGCGACCGAAATATCCACGTTCTCCCACAGCAGCATGCCGTCGTCGGAGAACGAGGCGTTGGCGTTGGGCACTTGGCGCAAGGCGGCCGCAACCGACTTGATGACGAAGTCGTTGACCGAGAGCTTGAACGCGCCCGGACCCTTTTCGGGGCTCTTGGCGTTCAAAGCCGCGCGGCCGGCGAGCAGCTTGTCGATGTCGCAATCGACCGTGAGATAGAAGTGCGGAACCTGCTGTTTGCTTTCGGTCAAGCGGCGCGCGATCACCTTGCGCATCGTCGAGAGCGGCACAAGTTTGTGCGGGCCGATCGCGGCCAAGGCTGCCGACGAAACGGCGACCGGCGCTGCCGCAGCCGTCGCGACGGGTGCCGGTGCAGCGCTCTTTTTGGCGCCGCCGCCGGCCAATGCGGTTTCGACATCGTGTTTGACCACGCGACCGCCGGGGCCAGTGCCCGGGATTTTGGCCAAATCGAGCCCGCCCTGCTCGGCTAGTCGCTTGGCCAAAGGCGAGGCGAACACGCGTGCGCCATGCGACGCGACGGCTGCAACGGGGGCGGCAACCGGCGACGCGGCTGGGGCAGCGGGTGCCGGTGCGGCCGCTTTGGGTGCAGGAGCCCCGCCCGACGCGGCGGCGGCTTTGACGTCTTCGCCCTCGCCCGCGATCACGGCGATGACGGCATTGACCTTCACGCCGTCGGTGCCGCCGGGAACCAGGATTTTGGCGAGCGTGCCTTCGTCGACCGCCTCGACTTCCATCGTCGCTTTGTCGGTTTCGATCTCGCACAGCACCTGGCCCGATTTGACCGCATCGCCTTCGGCCTTCATCCAGCGCGCGATCTTGCCTTCGGTCATGGTCGGCGACAAAGTGGGCATCAGAACATTGGTTGGCATCGACTTGCTCCTTCGCGCGCGCGCTAGTTCTTGTAGAGGACGGACTTGGCCGCCGCCACGATATGGTCGCTTTGCGGCAGCGCCAGTTTTTCGAGATTGGCGGCATAGGGCAGCGGAATGTCGAGCCCGTGCACGCGCGCGACCGGCGCGTCGAGATAGTCGAAGCACTGCTCCATCATCTGCATGCCAAGCTCGGCGCCGATGCCCGCGAACGGCCAGCCTTCCTCGCACGACACGAGACGGTTGGTCTTCTTGACCGACGCCACGATCGTCGCCGTGTCGAGCGGCCGGATCGAGCGAAGGTCGATCACTTCCGCGTCGATGCCGATCTTGGCGAGTTCCTCGGCCGCCGCCAGCGCCTTGCCGACCATGATCGAGAAGGCCGCGATCGTCACGTCCGTGCCGCTGCGCACGATCTTGGCCTTGCCGATCGGCACGACATAGTCGCTCGACACCGGCACCGGGCCCGAGGTGCCGTAGAGAATTTCGTTTTCCAGAATCAGCACGGGGTTGGGATCGCGAATCGCGGCCTTCATCAGGCCCTTGGCGTCGGCAGCCGACCACGGGCTCACCACTTTGAGGCCCGGGCAATGCGCGTACCACGAGGCGTAGCACTGCGAATGCTGCGCGCCCACGCGGCTGGCAGCGCCGTTGGGACCGCGGAACACGATGGGACAGCCCATCTGGCCGCCCGACATATAGAGCGTCTTGGCGGCCGAGTTGATGATCTGGTCGATCGCCTGCATCGAGAAGTTCCACGTCATGAACTCGACGATCGGACGCAGGCCCATGAAGCCCGCCCCGACCGCAAGGCCGGCGAACCCCTGCTCGGTGATGGGCGTGTCGACGACGCGGCGCGCGCCGAATTCGGCCAGCAACCCCTGGCTGATTTTGTAGGCGCCCTGGTATTCGGCGACTTCCTCGCCCATCAGGAACACGCTTTCGTCGCGGCGCATTTCTTCGGCCATGGCGTCGCGCAAGGCTTCGCGCACGGTCGTGACCTTCGTTTCGCCCATGTCGGGTTCCGACGCGCCGACCGGCGCCGCCGCGACGATCGCGGGTGCGGCAAGTGCTGCTGCGGCAGGCGCGGCGGCGGCCGCGACGGGCGCTGCAGCGGCGGCGGCGGCGTCTTCGCCCTCGCCCGCGATGATCGCGATCACGTCGTTGACCTTGACGTTCTCGGTGCCGCCGGGCACCAGGATCTTGGCGAGCGTGCCCTCGTCCACGGCTTCGACTTCCATCGTCGCCTTGTCGGTTTCGATTTCGCACAGAACTTGGCCCGATTTGACCGCGTCGCCCTCGGCCTTCAGCCAGCGCGCGATTTTGCCTTCGGTCATGGTCGGCGACAGGGCTGGCATCAATACGTTGGTCGGCATGTGTCGTTTCCTTCCTGGAAAGCCAGCGCTCAGTTCGCTTCGATCAGCACGTCGGTGTACAGCTCGCTCGCCGGCGGCTCCGGGCTGTTCTGCGCGAACTCGGCCGCCTTGCTCGAAATGTCCTTCACTTCGCGGTCGATGGCTTTGAGCGCCGCCTCGTCGGCGAAACCGCCTTCGAGCAGGAACTTCGCGTGGCTTTCGATCGGGTCGTGCTGGCTGCGCATCTTGTCGACCTCTTCCTTCTGGCGGTACTTGGCCGGGTCCGACATCGAATGGCCGCGATAGCGGTAGGTTTGCATCTCCAGGATGTAGGGGCCTTTGGTGCGCGCATGTTCGACCGCGCGCAAGCCCGCGGCGCGAACCGAGAGCACGTTCATGCCGTCGACCGCTTCGCCCGGAATGCCATGCGCGGCGCCGCGATGGTAGAAATCGGTCGTCGACGAGGCGCGCTCGATCGACGTGCCCATGCCGTATTTGTTGTTTTCGATGATGAAGACGACCGGCAGCTTCCAGAGCTGGGCCATGTTGAAGCTCTCGTAGACCTGGCCCTGGTTGACCGCGCCGTCGCCCATGTAGGTCAGCGACACGTTGGTCTCGCCGCGATATTTGGACGCGAACGCGATGCCGGTGCCGAGCGGCACCTGCGCGCCCACGATGCCGTGGCCGCCGTAGAAGTTCTTCTCTTTCGAGAACATGTGCATCGAGCCGCCCTTGCCCTTCGAATAGCCGCCGATGCGCCCCGTAAGCTCCGCCATCACGCCGCCCGCATCCATGCCGCACGCCAGCATGTGGCCGTGGTCGCGATAGCTGGTGATGACGGCGTCCTTGGGCGTGATCGCGGATTGCATGCCCACGACCACGGCTTCCTGCCCGATATACAAATGGCAGAAGCCGCCGATCAGCCCCATGCCGTACATCTGGCCCGCCTTTTCCTCGAAACGGCGGATCAGCAGCATGTCGCGGTAGTATTTGACGAGCGCGTCGGGCGAGGGGATGTTTTCGTCGAGCTTGGACTTCTTTTTGGGCGGCAGGGGGGCCATGGCGGATCCTCGTTTGCGCATCTTGGGGAGCGTTGCGCGTAATAAACACCCGCTGCCCAAAAACGCAACCCTGTCAAAGTGTCAATACTCTGATATCGAACGCAAAAATTTGTTTTAACTCAAAACAAGTTAATTTGCCGCAACGCAATATTCTTTCGCCCCGAAACAAGCCGCCACGACGCCCAAAAGCCAGATTCGCAGGGTTTCGCGGCGTCCGCGCGCGCCATTCGCACGCGCAATATGCGAACTAGAAATAGGCCGTGAGAATGCCGCCCGCAACGACCGCCATCCACGCAACCAGCGATGCCGCCGCATGGACGGGCGCGCGGTCGGCACCGAAGCGATGGAAGGCGACCGCATTCCACAGCGCGAATGCCAGCGCTGCCATTTTGAATAGAAAAGCCGGGTTGCGCGCAAAATGCGCCGCTCCGGTCGCGAACATCGCCGAACCGGCCAGCACCGCCAGGGCCGCACCGCCAAGCGCGATCGGCACGGCGAAGGCGAGCAGCGCGTCGCGCGGCACGGCTTTGCCGACGCCCAGCAGGCGCAGATCGACCAGCGCGATCGCGCCGACCGCAAGGCACGCCCCCGCCGCATGCGCGAACGCGACCGTCGGATAGAGCCAGGTCGACCCGCGCAGCGCCTGTGCGGCGCCCGAACTTTGCAGCGCGACGAGCAGCTCCATCGCCCGCGCGCGCGTCGCTAGCGCAGCTCGATCGTTTGGCCCGCCACGACGATGCGCTCGGCGCGCATCAGGCGCCCGGTCTGGCGGTGCGGATAGCCTTCGATCGTGGCTTCGGTGCCGACGGCGATTTTTTCGGCCGTCAGCCCGCGCGCCAGCATGCGCGAGGGCGGCGCCAGTTCGACCGACCATTCGCCGCCCGCCGTGGTCAGGCGCACTTCGCCGTGCGGGTTGTCGAAACGCATGGCCGCGATGCGCCCGTTGATGCGCAGCACCTGGCTGGCATCGAAGCCCGACCAGCCATGGTGGGCCGCTGCCGTGCCGACGCACGCGGCACCGCCAAACAAGCCCAACAAAGCGCGGCGCGAAATACGAACATACGGGCCCATGCGAGGTCTCCTTTTGCCGATCGATCGGAACGCCGACCTTAGCACACAATGAGCCCCTCGCCACCCGACGGCAACGCCGCCCACGCGCTTTGAACGCCGAACACGCGCGCGACCAGCGCGGGGTCGAGCGCCTGGCGCGGCGGGCCGTCCGCCACAAGCTGCCCGTCCGAGAGCACCACGATGCGCTCGCAATGGATCGACGCGGCCAGCAGATCGTGCAGCACCACGACGACCGTCGTGCCGGTCGCGACCATCGCGCGCGCCAGCAGCAAGACCGCGCGCTGGTGCGCCAGATCGAGCCCGGCCGTCGGCTCGTCGAGCAGCAGCACCGGGTCCGCGACGCCGTCGATTTGCGCCAGCGCGCGGGCGAACTGCACGCGCTGCTGTTCGCCGCCCGAAAGCGTCGCGTAGTTGCGCGTTTCCAGATGCGTCGCGTCGGCGAGCGCGAGCGCGCGGTCGATCGCCGCCGCATTTCGCGCGCGCGTCGCGTGTCCCTCGTGCGGCAGCCGCCCGAGCGCCACCAAGTCGCGCGCCGCAATGTCGAAGGCGACGGCGTTCTGCTGGGCCAGCAACGCGCGCCGACGCGCGAGCGCGTCCGGCCGCCAGCGCGCCACATCGCGCCCGTCGAAAATGGCCGTGCCCGCGCTCAGCCCAAGCTCGCCCGAAAAGACGCGCATCAGCGTCGATTTTCCGGCGCCGTTGGGACCGACCAAGCCCACGAACGTGCCCTTGGCGACGCGCAACGTGACCCCTTCGAGCGCCGCCCGGCCCGCGCGTCGCAGCGTGGCGTCTTCGACCGCGATCATGGCGCGAAGCGGCGCTTTTCGCGCACGATCATGGCGGCAAAAAACGGCGCCCCGATCGCCGCCGTCACGAGTCCGACCGGCAGCTCCGCCGGGGCCACGACCAAACGCGCGAACGTATCGGCGCCGACCAGAAGCGTGGCGCCCGCAAGCGCGGAAATCGGCAGCAAGCGGCGATGGCCGGGCCCGATCGCCAAGCGCACCAGATGCGGCACCACCAGTCCCACGAACCCGATCGGCCCCACGCTCGAAACCACGGCGCCGATGGACAGCGAAACCAACCCGATCGCCGCCAGTTTCAGCGTCTCCACCCGAAATCCAAGGTGCCCGGCCTCGCGCTCGCCCAGCATCAGCGCGTCGAGCCCGCGCGCAAAAAACGGCGCCGTAGCGACGAGCAGCAGCGCTGCGGGCGCCAACGCGGCCAACCGCTCCCATGTGGCCCCGCCGACGCTGCCCATCAGCCACAGCGAAATGTCGCGCAATTGCCGGTCGTCGCTGGCGTAGACAAGAATGCCGGTCAACGACATCGCCATCGCGTCGATCGCGATGCCCGACAGCAGCAGCGTGACGACCGGCGTGCGGCCTTGCGTCTGCGCCAGGCGCGACACCAGGACCGCCGCCGTCAATCCGCCGCCAAACCCGGTCGCGAAAATTGCCCAGGGCGAGAGCGATCCAAGCCCGAAGAAAATCGCCGCGACCGCGCCAAGCGATGCCCCGCCCGAAATGCCGAGCACGCGCGCATCGGCAAGCGGGTTGCGGAACAGGCCCTGCAGGATGGCCCCGGCGATTCCCAGCACGGCCCCGGCCATCGCGGCCAGCAGAACGCGCGGCAAACGCAGCGATCCGACGACCGCCAGCGCCTGGGCATCCGCATGGGCCGCGAATCCCGACATGTGCGCCAACGCCGCCGCCACGTCGGCCAGCGGAATGCGCACCGGCCCCAGGGCAAGCGCAAAAGCGGCCGCCAGGGCGAACGACGCGGCCGCCACGGCGTGCGGCACGAAATATCGTTTCATGGCGCGTCGAGCGTCCAGGCCCGCGCAGGCAGATCGGGCAGCGCCGCACCCGGATGCAGCGCCTTGGCAAGATCGCGCGCGGCATGCGCCGTTCGCGGCCCGAAGCCGAGCAGATAGACCGAGTCGAACGACACGAACCGTACCGCATTGCGGTTCGGCAGACCCGCAAATACCGGCATCGCGCGCATCGCATCGATGCCGCCAAGAGCCTTCGCGGTTTGGTCGCTCGTCAGGACGAAATCGGGCCGCACGAGTGCCAGCGCCTCGGGGGCGAGCGGCTTGTAGCCGCGATACGCGTCGATCGCGTTGCTGGCGCCCGCCAGTTCGACGATCGCCGCCGCCGCCGTCTCGCGCCCGGCGGCAAGCGGTGCGGCCGACCCCGCCGACAGCACGAACAGCACGCGCGGACGCCGCTCGAGCCGCGCGACCGCGTCGCGCAGCGCGGATATGTCGGCCGCAAAATCCGCCTGCACGGCGCGCGCGGCCTCGGCCTGCCCGAGCGCGTCGCCGACGGCCGCGATGCGCTTCAAGATGGCCTCGGGCGCATAGCCTTCCTGCACGCGCAGCAGCGGCAGTCCCGCATCGGCAAGCCGCGCCAGCGCGGCGGGCGGCCCGGCATCCTCCGAGACGAGCAAAAGATCGGGGCGTACCGACAAAATCCCCTCCGCCGACAGCGCGCGCAGATAGCCGATCTGCGCGTGCGCGCGCACGCGGGTCGGAAACTGGCTGGTCGTATCGACCGCCACCAGCCGATCTGCCGCGCCCAACGCATGCACGATTTCGGTCAGACCGCTGCCGGCCACCGCGACGCGATTTGGCGCCTCGCCCGCGCACGCTGCCGACCCCGTTGCCGCAAGCAGCAACAGCGCCAGGCCCCAACCGCGCGCGCTCACGCCGCCACCGCTTCGGCTGCCAGCGTTTGCGCGATCTCGTGCCAGTCGGCGCGTTCCGCTTCGCCCGGTTTGCGCTTGCCGAAAATCATGGCGATCGTCTCGCCGCTGGCGTCGTAGGCCTCGATCGAGGTCACGATCCCGTCGTCCGTCGGCTTGCGCACCCGGTAGACATGCGCGACATGGTCCTCGCGCAGATGCAGATTGAAATCGGGATCGAGCACGTTGAACCACGGCCCGCGCGGCGCGAGCCGCCGGACAGGGCCGCCGTGGATCTGGATGCAGCCCGGATTGCCGACGAACACCATGATCGGCACCGCCCCGTCGGCCGCGCGTTCGAGCACGCCGCGCACGGCGTGCGGGGCCAGCGACTGCGCGCGCTCCGCACCGGCCAGACGCATCGCCTGAAAGCGCCCGACCTTGAATTTTTTGAGCATCGCGAAAAAATCGTGCGTATCGCGCAGCGACTGCCACGCCTCGCGCAGCCCCGCGACGTCGATTTCCGCGTCGGGACGCGGCACCGGCGCCGCCGCGCGCGGCACATAGACGGGCGCCAGCGCATCGGCGCCGAGCGCGAATTCGCCGACCAGTTTCCGCCACGCAGGCATTTCCGTTTCGCCCGTCGCATGGATTTTGTGGACGGCATGTCCCGCCGCATCGAAAAACTGCAGGCTCGGCCGGCGCTTGTCGGCATCGACCGGTTCGACCGCGAAGGCAAAAGCCCATTGCGACAAAAACAGGCGCAGATCGATCTCGTCGCCGAGCACCAAGCCCATCGCGCCCGTGACCGAGACATTGCGATAGACGCCGTGGCGTTCGTGGACGACGCTGCGGTTGCGCGTCAGCGCCATGACCCGGCCAAGATTTCCCACGCCCGCCAGCAGGCCCGCCCAATCGGGCTTCAGGCGCGTGCAGCGCATGTCGGGCGACACGCCCAGCAACGCCGCCTCGGGCGCGTCCAGCATTTCGGCCGCATCGAACAGGCGCAGATGGGCGTGCTGCGCGGACAGCGCCGACAGGCGCGCCGCAAGGTTTGCGGTGGTGGCGGGATCGGACATGGAAGACTCCTCTCGATGAATCGTTTCAGTTGAGTTCGAAACGCACCGGCACTTCGACCCAGGCGGCGACCGCGACGGCGTTGTGCCGCGCGGGTTCGAAGGCCCAGCCGCGCGCCGCCGCCAACGCAGCCTCGTCGAGCAACCGAATGCCCGACGATTGCCAGACCTTGAATTCCGCGACGTTTCCGTCCGGCTGGACGAAAGCGCGCAACACGACAAACCCCTGCCAATGCAGATCGCGCGCACGGCGCGGATAGGGCGGCGGCGCAGGCGGCACGCGAAAGCGCGCGACTTCGACCGTCTCGGTTCGAGCAGGTTCGGAACTGGCGGGTTCGGGGCTGGCAGGTTCGGGGGCGGCAGGTCGGGTGGCCGTTTCGAGTGACGGCGCCGCTGCAAACGACATGGCCTCGGTCTCGGCCATCGCATTGGCAGACGCAAAGTTCGTCGTGGCCGCAGGCGTCGGTTCGAGCGTCGGCGCGGGCAAGGCAGGTTGCATCGGCTTTTGCCGCTTGGGTACGCTGTCGACGGGTTTGGGTCTGATTGCGACGCGCACCGGTTCCAAAACCGGCTCCGGCATCGCTGCCGGTAGCGGCGGCGGCGGCGCGATTTCGGCCTCCGCCGCTTTCGGCGGCACCGGATCTTGCGCGTAGACAACGGCGTAGACCGGCGCGCTGCGGTTCTCGGGCTGCCATCCGGCGAACGACGCGACGGCGAGCAGCGCCAGCGCATGCCCCGCAAGCGACAGCGACGCCGCCGACAGGCCGATGCCGGTCGGCGCGCGATGCGTTGGCGCGGCGGGTTGCGCGGCCATCGCCTAAAACGTGTAGCCGACGGCAAGTTTGACGTTGCGCCCGACCTCGTAGAACAGCGGGGCCGGGTTCGCCTGCCAGTTCGAGCGGCGATAGGCCTTGTCGAACACGTTGTCGATGCCGAAATCGACGCGCAGATTGCGCAGGCCCCCCTCCTCGGGGACCCACGTCGCGAACAGATCGTAGACCGCGTAGCCGCCGGTTGCGGGCGTGCCGGTCGCAACGCGGCTCTGCCGGGTCGAATAGACGACGCGCGTGCCGAGCGCCACGCCCTGATCGGCAAAACGGTAGCCGAGGCTCGCATTGACGCGGTCGGCGGGAATGCCCGCCAAGGGCTGGCTGGTCCGCCGATTGTCGCCGCGCAGCGACGCCGCACCCAGCGATCCGAATATCGCCGCCGAATCGTAGCGCAGTTCGGCTTCCGCGCCCTGGATGCGCGCCTTGGGCACGTTGGCCGTCGTGGTCGTCGTCGCGTTGACGGTCTGCTCGATGAAATCCTCGATGTCGTTGACGAAATAGGCCACGCGCCCGCGCAACCTGTCATTGGGCACGCGCACGCCGCCGAAATTCAGGTTGACGCCGCCTTCCTTGTTGGCGGCGGTTTCGGGCTTGAGGTTGGGATTGGCAACGAACGTGTTGCCCGGAAAATGCGTGCCGCTGACGAAGCGCTCGGTCAAAGACGGCACGCGGAAGGCTTCGGCGTAGCTGACATAGGGCGCCATCCATGGCGTCGCCTGCACGGCCAGGCTCGCTTTGGGCGACACGCGGTTCTCGCTCCGCTGGGTCGCGTTGTTGTCGGCCTGCTGGCGGAAGGAATCGAACCGCAGACCGGGGGTGAACGTCACCAGCCGGTAGAACTGCATTTCGTTCTGCACAAAGCCGCCGACGATCGACTGGGTGGCGCCCGGAAATTCGGTGCGCGGCGCGCCGTTCCGCGCCGAGCGCTGGGTATCTCTGTAGCCGTCGATGCCGAAGGTCAGCGTCTGCGCGTCGGCGGCGCCGAACGAAAACCGCGCGGTGTTCTGCGCGTCGAACCCCAGCGTCGCCAGGCCCGTTTCGTCGAGACGCGCGGCGGCGCCGGGCACGCGTTTTTCGACGATGTCGATCTCGTTGCGATACACCGACACGCGCGCATCGAACAGCGGGCTGCTCGGCGACGCGAACGCCCAATTGACCGAGTAGGCGCGCTGCAGCGTGTCGCGGTCCGCGATCACGAGGCCCGTTTCGGCGCCGGAATTGGCAGACGTCGGGATCGTATGGTCGTTGCGGAAATGCGAAAACGCGACCCCCACCTGGTGCCCCATGCGGTCGATGCGCGCTTTGACGAGGCCGCTCAGAATTTCGTCGCCGGACCAGGGAATGTCCTTGCCCTTGCCGTCGTGGTAGCTGCCGTTGCTGCGCGTCCCGACATTGGCGAGCAATTGCACGTCGTCGGCGCGTGCGGCCCCGGTGAGGCTCGTCGTGCGCGCCGAATTGTTGGTCTGGTAGCCGACGCGCGCCCGCCCGCCCAACGTGGCGCCGGGCTTCAGCACGTCTTCGGCGTCGATCGTGCGCAGATTGACTGCACCGCCCATCGCCCCGCTGCCGAACAGCACCGAGCCGGGTCCGCGCACGACGTCGATCTGCTTGAGGACGTCGGTGTCGAGGAACATGCGGCCGCGATGTCCGGCCGAGAAATTGTTGCGCACGCCGTCGATGCGCAGCACCACGCGCTCGTCGCCAAGACCGCGGATCGAAATCTGGCGGGCGCTGTTGCGCGGCACGCCGTTGACCTCCACGCCCGGCAGGTCCTTGACCAGATCGTCCATGCTGGACGGCATGCGCTGCTCGATTTCTTCGCGCGTGACGACGGATACCGACGACGCGGCGTCGCCCGCGACGCGCTCGGTGCGCGTCGCCGAACTCGTGACCGCATCGAGCGGCGTTGCGGGAACCAGCGAGGACTGGGCGACGGCCATGCCGCCCGCCAAAACGCTCGCTGCGCTGCCGAGCAAGAACGCGCGCAAATTCGTCCAGACCATTGGAAGTCCTCTTGCGGAAATTTGAGGGCTCTGGCTGGCTGGCTGTCCGATGCGGGCGAACGGCTGGCGTGCTGAGTACGCGGAGAAAACGGTTACTTCGTCAGCAGCAGCTTCCCGTTCGACGTGATGCGCAGCCGGTAGTCGGCCGCTTCATGGCGAATGACGATCTCGCGCCCCGCACCGAACAACCGGCTGCTCGGGATCAGGGGCGCCGATACGTCGTCGGTGTGCGGCCGTTCGAAAACGCCGTTGGCAGTTGGATTGGGTCGCAGATGCTTCGACATGACGATGCATGTGTTACCACTCGAATTCTCAAGATGCAAGTGATTCTCATTTGCATATAGATCTGTCGGTACGCCCGCCTTTTTTGCGCCATTTGCGCTAGTCTGGCGCGTGCATGGACCGTTTTGTGTCGCTCAAAACCTTTGTCGCCGTCGTCAATGGCGGGTCGTTCGCGGCGGCGGCCGGAAAACTCGGCTTGTCGCGCGCGATGGCCACCAAACATATCCAAACGCTGGAAGAGCAGCTTGGCGCGCGGCTGCTCAACCGCACGACGCGGCGCCTGGCGCTGACCGAGGCGGGTCGCGCCTTCCACGGGCGCGCCGAGCGCATTCTGGCCGATCTGGAAGAAGCCGAAGCCGCGGTCGGCGACGCGCATGCGAGCCCCAAGGGCCTGCTGCGCGTCGCCGCGCCGATGTCGTTCGGCGTCATGCATCTGGGATCGGCGATCGCGGATTTCATGTGCGCCTGCCCGGACATGACGGTCGAGCTGATCCTGAACGACCGCACGGTCGATCTGATCGACGAGGGCGTGGACGTGGCCGTGCGCATCGCGCGGCTTGCGGATTCCTCGCTGATCGCCAAGCGCATCGCGCCCGCGCGCATGGCCGCGTGCGCGTCGCCGGCCTATCTCAAGGCGCATGGCACGCCCAAAAACCCCGAAGACCTCGCCCGCCATGCGTGCCTCGAATACACGCTGGCATCGCGCGGCCAGGAATGGGTTTTTGTCGGCCCCGGCGGCGACACCAAAGCCGTGCGCGTTGCGGGTCCGCTCAAGGCCAACAACGGCGAAGTGCTGATGCAGGCAGCGCTCGCCGGGCGCGGCATCGCGCATGTGCCGACCTTCATGGCCGGGCCCCATCTGGCCGCCGGACGCCTGGTCGCGGTCCTGGCGCCCGATTGGCGCCCGGAAGAAATCGCGATCTCGGCGGTCTATCCGCCGACGCGCCATCTTTCCGCCAAGGTCCGGCGCTTCGTGGATTTTCTGGCCGTGCGCTTTGCCGATCCGGTCTGGGACAATGCCGAGACGGCGCCCAAGGCCAAAGTCCCGCAGCGACGATAATTTCGAATTAACGAACGATCATTCAAAAATTTGGTGGATTATCAATCGTTCGAGTCCGCCGCATATTGCCCCCATCGCAACGTCTCGATGGAGAGAAAAAATGTCCGATACGCAAAACGCCCAATATGCCGCGCTGCTGCTGCGCGTCAGCCTTGGCGTCATGTTCTTGGCCCACACGGGCTTGAAGCTGTTCGTTTTCACCGTACCCGGCACGGTCGGATTCTTCGAATCGATCGGCTATCCGGGGTTCCTTGCCTATCTCGTGATTCTGGCCGAGGGCTTTGGCGGGTTGGCGCTGATTTTGGGCATCCAAGTGCGCCTGGTATCGGCCGCGCTGATCCCGGTGCTGCTGGGCGCGCTGCTGGTGCATCTGCCCAATGGCTGGCTGTTCACGGCGCCCAATGGCGGCTGGGAATTCCCGGCATTCTGGACCGTGGCGCTCGCCGTGCAAGCCTTGCTGGGGGCCGGTGCGTATGCGGTGCGCCTGCCTTTCTTGCCGGAAATCGGCGCGCCGAAAACGGCCTGACGTCGCCCTGCGCCGACAAGCGGCCGGTGCCCGTGCGCACCAGCCGTTTCTTCGTGCCGCGACGTTGACGCAGGCGTCTGGAGCAATTATCCTTATTCGATGGCAACGATGCGACATACCGATAAAGAATTTTCGGCAAAGTCCGAAGAGACGGACAGGCGGTCGAAAGAAAGTCGGCGCTCGGCCGCTGTCGAAAAAATTTCGGTCCTCGCAGTGATGGTAGCTGGAAACGTTGCCGGAATATACGCCATGCGCTTTGCCGACATGGACAAACTGTTGCTCAATGGCTTCTCGGAAATTGCTTTGAGCGCCCTCTTGGCGGCTCTTGTCGCAGTCGTCGCCTTCGTGGTCCAAGCCAGTTTTAAACTCGATGCCGACCGCCGGGACCGGCTCCGATTTGCGGAAGGAATTCTCTTGGATGTCCGAAAGTCCCGTGCCGCATACGCTCGGTCCCGGGACTCCTAGCGCACCGTGCCGGGTTTGCCGCCGGAAATTCCGTTAGCCCCCAAAATTTCCGAACTCTGGCGCGTCGTCAATGCATTCGATGCCCTTTCCGAAAAGCTGACGCCCGACGAGACGGATCTGTGGCTCGCCGCGTTCGAGCGCATTCTCGAGTTTGTCGTGCGGCGCGAGCGCGGCGGCGGAACGTCTGGATCGCTGCTTGCATTCGAACTGCCGTTCTCGCTCGCCCCGACGGCAATCGCCGTTTTCCTTATCGGCGGCCCGACAGTCGCGATCGCCGGCACGCTTGCCAGTTTGATCGGTTCCGGTCTGATTTTGCGAAAGATACTGAGGCATGCGGCGGACGACGCGGAAATCAAGGACCTGAGCCAGCAGGTCGCAATTCGTATCGAAAGGCTGCAAGCCGCTTGAATGTCGAGCGATCGGTTTTGTTTTGGCAGGCGCAGTGCTAGGCTCCCTGTCCTTCGCCAAAAACAAAACGGGAGACCGCCTCGATGAAATTGCTGCGCTACGGCAACCCTGGCCGCGAAAAACCCGGCCTGCTCGACGCCCAGGGCCATATCCGCGACCTGTCCCAAGTGTGCCACGACATTGCGGGCGACACGCTGTCGGCCGCGGGCCTCGCGCGCCTCGCCAAAATCGATCCGGCGACATTGCCTTTGGTTGCAGGCGAACCGCGCCTGGGCGCCTGCGTTTCGGGCATCGGCAAATTCGTCTGCATCGGCCTCAACTACGCCGACCACGCGGCGGAGTCCGGGCTCAAAGTGCCGCCCGAACCCGTCATCTTCCTCAAAGCCAACAGCGCCGTGTGCGGTCCCAACGACGCCGTGATCATCCCGCGCGGCTCGGTCAAGACCGACTGGGAAGTGGAACTGGGCGTCGTGATCGGCACGGCCGGCAAATATATCGACGAGGCCAAGGCGCTCGACCATGTCGCGGGCTACTGCACGATCAACGACGTGTCGGAACGCGAGTACCAGATCGAGCGCGCGGGCCAATGGGACAAGGGCAAAGGCTGCGACACGTTCGGCCCGACCGGCCCGTGGCTCGTGACCAAGGACGAAGTGCCCGACCCGCAGAATCTGGGCATGTGGCTCGACGTCGACGGCGTGCGGATGCAGACCGGCAGCACCAAGACGATGGTCTTCGGCATCAAGCATCTGGTCGCCTACGCGTCGACCTTCTTCACGCTGCATCCGGGCGACGTTATCTCGACCGGCACGCCGCCGGGCGTGGGCATGGGCCGCAAACCGCCGCTCTATCTGAAGCCCGGCCAGACGATGAAACTCGGCATCGACGGCTTGGGCGTGCAGACGCAGCGCACGATCGCCGACATTTGACGCCGACGCTCGCGGAACCGGCGCCCGATCAGCGCCGGTTCTGCGGGCTTTCCAGAATGATGAGCTCGTTGGGGCGCGCGAAATTGAGCAAGGCGCGCGTCTGTTCGTCGAGCATGTCCGGATCGAGCGATTCCGAGCGCATCATCGCGACGCGTTTTTCCAGCGCCAGGCGTTCGGCGCGCACGTCCTCGAGATGCGTGCGCGCGATTTCGACCTGCTCGGCCAGCCGCACATAGGCATAGACGCCCCGCTCGCCCTCGAAGCTGTGATAGGCGAAATAGCCGACGACGCAGAACCCCAAAACGGGTCCCACGGCGGCGCGCAAACTCCGCATTATGACCGGAACATAACCCATGCGACTCGCAGCGAATCATGCCGCGACTCGACGCGTCAACCGCTTATTCAGCAATCGCCGGCAAGCGATTCGAATGACTCGGCTTTTTCTGGGCGGCACCCGAGCGGCGCTGGCTGCCCAACCTGCGTCGCGACGCCCGCAGGATCAGCGCGCCACCGGCCCCAGGCGCAGAAACTGGGTTTCGCCCGACACGCCTTGAACGCCGTCATTGTCGGTGACGGCGAACATGAAGCCGCTTGAATCGACCGCGAAACCTTCGAGTTTTTCCTGGACCGTGCCGCGCGGCGCCGCAAGATCGGGCACCACGTCGCGCAGCAGCGTCTTGCGCAGCACGGGCACTTGCGCGGCGCCCGGCAGCGCCGCCGTCAAGCCCTCGATCGAAAAACGGTAGAGCCGCTTGATCGCCTTGTCGCCCCATTGGTTGTTGCGCTCGATCACGGCGAACTGCGACCCGCCCAGCGCCACGATCTCCGACAATCCCATCCAGCCCGCCGCCGTTTCGCCGAGCGGATAATGGAACACGCCCCACGATCCGTCGGCCACGCGATAGCGCAGGATCTTGGCGTGGCCTTTGGGATCGTCTTTCCATTCGCGCTGCACGGCGATCCACACCGTTTCGTCCGCGCCAGCGCCGGTTGCGGCGACGCCCTCGAAACCGAAACGAAGCGCCTGGCTTGCCAAGGCCGGCGGCAACACGATCTCCGTCTCGATGGCGCCCGCCGCCGACACGCGCAAGAGCCGGTCGGGCAACGCGCCCTGCTGGCGCTCGGGATTGCCCTCGGAGACCAGCCAGAATCCGCCGCCCGCGCGCGTGGCAATGCCCTCGATGTCGAGATCGACGGCCGGACGGCCGTCGCGCGTGACCGGCATTTCGGCCACGATGCGCGCGGGCGTTTGCGTGGCGTCGACGGTCAGAATTTTGGCCTGGGCATAAAACGAATCCGTGACCGCATACAGACGGCCCGCGACCGTCCGGTCGGCCGCAAGCCCCGACAGCGCGCCCCACGCGATCGGCACGCCGTCGGCGCCGTTGTCCGACGCGATCGTCGGATAGGCGGGGGCGGCCGCTCCGCGGCGATAGATCGTCAGGGTCGAGCGCAGCCCGGTCTCGGGATTGTCGGCCTCGGCAGCGGCCACAAGCAGGCCGCGCGCCGCGATGGCGAGCAAACCTTCGGGTGCAACGCCCGCAGGCAAGGCTTGCAGGTAGGTCGGCGCGCGGCCTGCGCCCTCGTCGCGCCAAACGGTGACCAGCGAAGCGCGCTCGGAGCCGACGAAGACCAGGCGGTCGTTGCCGAATGTCGCGATTTCGATGCCCTCGGGCTCGTTGCCGCGATTGCCCGAGCGCAGCTCGGGATAGTGGCCGAGCGACATCGCCAGATGCTCGAGCGCGTTGCCCGAATCCCATGCGACCGTGCCGTCGCGGTTCCAGATCGTGAAACCGCGCGAGCCGCTGCGCAGATCGCCTTCGTTGGCGGTAACGAACCGGGTCTCGTCGAGCCACTTCACAGCGTCGGGCTCGCGCACGATATTTTCCACGCGCTGTACCAGACGGATGACGCCGTCGCGCGTGGCGTCGATTTTGTCGAGCGCGACCGATCCGGCCGAAAAATGCGCCGTCACGCGCGCGGTCGCAAGATCGACCAGCACGATATGGTTGTTCTCCTGCAACGTGACCACAGCTTCGTTGCGCGCGTTGATGTCGACGAATTCGGGTTCGGGATCTTCGCCGGCGAAAGCGGCAAGCCCGGTCAGGTCGACGCGGCGAAGCCCCGCGCAATCGAGCCCCGCCTCGGTAGGTGCCAGAACGGTCAGATTGCCGGCCGGCAATTGGGGGATGCGGCCATTGTCGAGCCGTTCGTCGCGCTCGTTCTCGATGACGACCGCAAGAAAGCGCCCGTCGGGCGACAGCGCGACCGAGTCGGGCTGGCCGCCCAGATCGCAGCGCATAATCTCGCGCCGGGCGGCGATGTCGACGACGGCGACATAGCCCGACGGTTCGCGCTTGTTGGGCGACGTGTCCGCGACCGCATAGGCGCGCGGGCCCCGCGCGACAACCGACGTAAGCTCGCCCGCCAATGCCAGAAACCCGGCCGGGCGCGGGTTGGCCGGATCGGCGATATCGACGAAACCGAGGCCATTTTGCTCGCCATCCACATAGATCAGCAGATTGCCGTCGTTCGCGCTCGTCAATATCTCGGCGATCGAGCGCTTCGAGGCGTCGCGATCGGCGGGCAGCATGCGCAGCGCTTCGATCGTCGCGATCCGCTCGAAATAGGGTTGGGCATGGCCAAGGCTGGCGCAGCCGGCAAGCAAAGCAGCGGACAAAGCAAGAGCGTGGCGCATGGTCGGTCCCGTTCGGCAAGGTTGACGATGCGTCACGATGCCGCGCGACCGATGACGGATATATTGCCGATCGGTGACGAACGCGCGTCGGCCGCGTCGGAAATCGGAATACGGCGGCGACAGCGCGCCCGCAGGTTCGGACCAAATGCCCGCCACAGGGGCCGCCCCGAAGGCTGATTTGGGTGTGGTGAATGGTAGCGGCGGAGGGATTTGAACCCCCGACCAAGGGATTATGATTCCCCTGCTCTACCACTGAGCTACGCCGCCAAACTGGGGTCCGTTTAAGGCCAGTCGCGCGGCCTGTCAAGCCGCGCCTAGAAGCCGCTCTCCTTGAAAAACACGCCCAGCGCATGCCGCCAGGCGCGCGCGGCGTAGCTTTGCGCTTGCGCTTCGATATGCACGGTGCCGCGCTGGGTGTGTGCGGGCGCCGGGCGCGCGCGCCTAGACCAGCGGGGCGAACAGCAATCGCCCGATGATTTCGGCATGCGGGCTTTTGTCGATCGCTTCCAGCCGCTCGAACTCGGCGCGGGAAATCAGCACGGCTTTGGGCTGGCCCGGGCGTTCCACCGGCACGCAGGCGACGCCGCCGCGGATGCGGTCAAGCAGATGGTCTACGGCGTCGGCAGGGCCGACACGGCGGGGTTTGCGCTTCCTGTTCGGTCTGGCCATTTTCTTGTCACCGTTGCGTTGTTGGCGGACCATTGCTATCCCGACCAAAATCGAGTTGCAAGAATTAAAATTTAGTCATACAAAGATATGCATGCGCCGCATTATCGGGGTATGCGGACGATCTTGGCGCATTGCAACCAATGCGCGCAGAAGCCCTGCGGATTTTTCGAGTGCCCCCGGCGTTGCGGACGGTCAGCCGCGCTGGATCCAGCCGCCGCCCAGCACGCGCGGGCCGGCATACAGAACGCACGCCTGGCCCGCCGCCACGCCGTATTCCGGCTCCGCCAGCGTCACAAGCGCCGTATCGCCGGCGCCACGCGCATACGTCGCGTGTTTGGGCGGCGTGGTCGAGCGGATTTTCGCCGCGATCGGGACGCCCGCAGCGCCCGCGGCCCCCAGCCAGTTCGTTCCGGCCAACGCGATCTCGCGGCGCGCCAGCGCCGCCCGCGGTCCCACGGTCACGCGCGCCGCCGTCGCATCGACCGCGAGGACGAAAAGCGGCTCGGCCGCCGCATCGCGCGCGCCGATCGCGAGGCCCCGGCGCTGGCCGACCGTGAATCCGATCGTGCCGTCGTGGCGGCCCAGCACGCGCCCGCTTTGGTCGACGATGTCGCCCGCGATCGCCGAATCGGGGCGCAATTTGGCGACAAGATCGCGGTATTTGCCGTCCGGCACGAAACAAATATCCTGGCTGTCGGGCTTTTGCGCGACCGGCAGCGCCAGCCGTTCGGCCGCCGCGCGCACCGCTAATTTGGGCAGGCCGCCCAGCGGAAAGCGCAGATAGTCGAGCTGCGCCTGCAGCGTCGCGAACAGGAAATAGCTCTGGTCGCGCGAAGCGTCGGCCGCCGCGTGCAGCTCGGCGCCGCCCGCAGTGCCCACGCGCCGCGCATAGTGGCCCGTCGCCAGCGCGGCCGCGCCCAGATCCTTGGCGACGGCCAGCAGGTCGCGGAATTTGACCGTGCGATTGCATTGCACGCAGGGCACGGGCGTCTCGCCGCGCGCGTAGCTGTCGGCGAAGTCGGATATCACCGCGTCCTTGAAGCGGCTTTCGTAGTCGAGCACGTAGTGCGCGATGCCGATGCGCTCGGCCACGTTGCGCGCGTCGTAGATGTCCTGGCCCGCGCAGCAAGCGCCCTTCTTTTTGGCAAGCTCCCCCTGGTCGTAGAGCTGCAGCGTGACGCCGACCACGTCGTAGCCGAGCTCCTTGAGCAGCGCCGCCGCGACCGACGAATCAACGCCACCCGACATCGCGACCACCACGCGAGCGCCGGGCGCCAGATCGAGGTCGCGCGGTTCGATCACGACGCGTCGAGCCCCTGGCGCCAAAAATCCGCCTCCAGCCGACACGCCTGCTCGAAGGTCTTGGCAAGGTCGGCAAAGCGCGCCGCGCCGCCGCGCGTTCGGTCCAGCCGATCGAGTTCGTCGGCGACGCCCTGTGCTGCGGCCGCGAACTCGGCGCTCGCATACATCGCGATCCACGGCGCGTAGGGGTTTTCGGGGGTCGCTTTGTCGGCGAGCATTTGGCCGATCGCCGCATACCCCAGCGCGCACGGGGCGAGCGCCGCCACGAGGTCGAGAATGTCGCCCTCCAGCCCGCGCGCCAGAACGTAGCGCGTGTAGCCGAGCGTCGCCTCGCCCTCCGCGACCGCTTCCATATCGGCCTCCGCGATGCCCCAGTCGCGGCAGAACGCCACGTGCAGGCCCATCTCGACGTCGAGAATGGTTTTGACGTGCGCGTTCATGCGCTTCATGTCGGCCAGCGACTGGGCCTTGAAGGTGGCAAGCGCCCAGGCGCGCGCGTAATGCACCAGGAACAGATAGTCCTGCATCAGATAGCGCTTGAACGCGGCCGGCGCCAGCGTGCCCTCGCCCAATTGGCGCACGAATTCGTGCCGCACATAGGCCTCCCACGCGGGCGCGCACGCTTCCTGCAGGCGCTTGGCGAGCGGGGCACTCATCGCCGTTCGTCGAGCCAGGCCATCTGGATGGCTTCCAGAATCTTCTCGTTCGATTTGTTGGGATCGTCCGCGAAGTTCGGCAGCGCCTGCACCCATTTCCACAGGTCGGTGAAGCGCAGATTGGCGACGTCCGCGTCGCCATGCGCTTCATCGAGCTCGATCGCGATATCCGCGACGTCGGTCCAGCGCAGTTTCTTCATGCCTTGTCGACCATCATGTTGCGCGTCGCCTGCGGCAGCGACACGGTCAGGCCGTCGAGCTCGTCGGTGATCGATATCTGGCAGCCCAGGCGCGAGGTGTGCGTGAGGCCGAAGGCGAGGTCGAGCATGTCTTCCTCGTCCTCGCTGGCTTCGGGCAGGCGCTCGTAATCGTCCTTGTCGACCACGATGTGGCAGGTCGAGCAGGCGAGCGAACCTTCGCAGGCGCCTTCGAGCGGCACGTCGTTGCGGTGCGCGATTTCGAGCACCGACAGGCCGACCGGCGCGTCCACTTCCTTGCGCGTGCCGTCGTTCAGGATGAAGGTCATTTTGGGCATGGGCGTCGTGCTTTCTTGTTTCGGGTTGGTGCGGTCTTGTCTCTAGCCGCCGATCTGGGCGACGTTGCGGCCCGCCAGCGCCTTGCGGATGCCGCGGTCCATGCGTTTTTCGGCGAAGGGTTTGGTCGCGCGCTCGAGCGCTTCCGAAGCGCCCTGGATCGCGTCGCGATCGCTGGCCGCGACCGCGCGTTCGACCAGCGCGATTTCGGCGTCGATCGCTGCGCGCTCGCTTTCGGCCAGCAAATCCGCATCGACCGCCAACGCCGATTGCAGCGCGTTGAGCTGGCGGCGCGCATCGACGCGCGCTTCGACAAGCAGGCGGCGCTGCATGTCGTCCTCGGCATTGTCGAGCGAGGCGCGCAGCATCGCCGCCATCTCGTCCTCGGTGAGCCCGTAGGACGGCTTGACCTCGACGCGCGCCTCGACGCCCGTCGTCGCCTCGCGTGCCGCGACCGCCAGCAGCCCGTCGGCATCGACCGCGAAACTCACGCGGATGCGCGCCGCCCCCGCGACCATCGCCGGGATGCCCGCAAGCTCGAAACGCGCCAGGCTGCGATTCTGATCCGCCATCTCGCGCTCGCCCTGCACCACATGGAAGACCATGGCGTTCTGGCCGTCCTGGTAGGTGGTGAAATCCTGGGCGCGCGCCACCGGGATCGGCGTGTTGCGCTCGACGATTTTCTCGACGATGCCGCCCATCGTCTCGAGCCCGAGCGACAGCGGCAGCACGTCGAGCAGCAGCGTGTCGGACCCGGCCGTCAGCGCTTCGGCCTGCAAGGCCGCGCCCACCGCCACAACCTCGTCTGGGTCTATCCCGGAAAGCGGCTTTTTCCCGAAAAACTTTTCGACGGCTGCGCGAACGAAGGGAACCCGCGTCGAGCCGCCCACCAGCACCGCGCCGTCGACCGCGCTTGCCGCCACGCCCGCGTCCTCGAGCACGTTTTTCGAAATCGCGATCGTGCGCGCGACCAGCGGGGCGACCATTTCTTCGAACGCGGCGCGCGTCAGCGTGTGGTCGCTGTCGCCCGCATCGAGCATCAGCGTGCCGTCCCACGCGTCCTTGTCGCTGACGCATTCTTTGGCGAGCCGGGCAGTTGCCAGCGCCTGCTTGATTTCGTCGCGCGAAAAATCGCCCCCGGATTTGCTGGCGCGTTCGGCCAGGAACTTCGCTGCGACCGCATGGTCGAAATCGTCGCCGCCCAGCGCCGCGTCGCCGCCCGTCGCCAGCACCTGGAACACACCTTTTTCGAGCCGCAGCACCGAAAAATCGAACGTGCCGCCGCCAAGGTCGTAGACCGCGAAAATCCCCTCGGCCTTGCTGTCGAGCCCGTAGGCGAGCGCGGCCGCCGTGGGCTCCGCCACCAAGCGCAGCACATCGAGGCCCGCAAGCCTCGCCGCATCGCGCGTCGCCGTGCGCGCCGCGTCGTCGAAATAGGCGGGCACCGTGACGACCGCGCGATCGACATGGCGCCCGAGCGCGAGTTCCGCGCGTTCCTTGACCGCGCGCAGAATGTCGGCGCTGATCTCGACGGGGGTAAGCAGCCGTTCGCCGATCTTGAGCCGCGCCATGCCGCCTGCGGCCGGCGCGCCCAGCTCGTAGGGCAGCTGGCCGCCGAGCTTGGCCAAGTCCTCGGCGCCGCGCCCCATCAGCCGCTTGATCGAGGAGACGACGATCTCGGGCCGATCCAGCAATTGGCGGCGCGCGATTTCGCCGACCAGCGGCTCGGCGCCGTCCAGATACGCCACCACCGACGGCACCAGGCCCGAGCCGCGCGCGTCGCGCACGATTTCCGCCTTCTGGCCGCGCGAGAGGGCCACGACCGAATTGGTCGTGCCAAGATCGATGCCGACCGCGAGACCCTTCTCGTTTTCGTGCGGCAGCGGCGTCTGGCCCGGTTCGTGGATCTGCAACAGCATCAGTTTTGTCCGGCAAGGGCCCGACGCGCGCGCCGGCCGCGCGCATCCTCGCCCAGTTTTTCGAGATATTTGAGCCGCAGCGTCGAAAGGCGCGCGGCATCGAGGTCGCCCGCCGCAAACGCCGCCGCGATCGTTTCCAAACAGGCGTTGGAGTCGGCGCGTGCGGACGCCGCCAGTTTTTCGACGGCTTCGGCGTCCGTCGCTTCGTGCAGGGCCTCGCGCCGTTCGAGCTGTTCGTCGAGCAGGCCCGCATCGTGGATCGTGTAGGCGCCTTCGGCTTCGATCGGCCGGCCCAGCAGCGCCAGCAGATAGCAGGCGCGCGCGAGCGGCGCTTTCAGCGTCTCGTAGGCTTCGTTGAAGGCGACGGCCTGGCTCTGCGAAATCTGGCGCGCGCGGGGCCCGGCGCCCGCGAACCGGTCGGGATGGAGCTGGCGCTGGAAGCCGAAATACAACTGCTCCAGAACCGGCAATCTAACGTCGAAGGCGCGCGGCAGGCCCAGGCGCGCGAAATGGTCGAGCGGGCGCGGCGGCTGCACGGCCTTGCAGGTCGCGCAGAACAAAGCGTCGCCCGCCACGGGCCCGCGGCACGACCAGCAGGCGCCCAGCGCGGCCGCATCGGGCGTCGGAGTGGCGTTTGTCAGGCGCACCGGCGGTCAGATGTGGAAGCTTTCGCCGCAGCCGCAGCGGCCTTTTTCGTTCGGATTGCGGAACACGAATCCCGACTGCAGCTTTTCTTCGACGAAATCCATCTCGGTCCCGAACACGAACATCGAGGCTTTGGGGTCGATCAGGATCGCGATGCCGGGCGCCGGTTCCACCACCTCGTCGGCCGCGTTTTTGGCGTCGGCATATTCGAGCGTGTAGGTCATGCCCGAACAGCCGCGCGAGCGCACGCCCACGCGCACGCCCAGGCTCGGCTTGCCGCGCTTGTCGAGCAGTTCGCGCACGCGGCCCACGGCCGCTTCGGTCACCGTGATCGGCGGCGGGCGCACGCGCGGGGTGCGCTTGGGCGGGGCGGCGGTTGCGGCGGCGGGTTCGCTCACGGCGGGAAACTCCTCAGGCGTGCTTCTTGCGATAGTCGTCGATGGCGGCCTTGATCGCGTCCTCGGCCAGCACCGAGCAATGGATCTTGACCGGCGGCAAGGCCAGATGCTTGGCGATGTCGGTGTTCTTGATGCCGGCGGCTTCGTCGATCGTCTTGCCCTTGACCCATTCGGTGACGAGCGAGGACGAGGCGATGGCCGAGCCGCAGCCGAAGGTCTTGAACTTGGCGTCTTCGATGATGCCGTCGGCGCCGACCTTGATCTGCAGCTTCATCACGTCGCCGCAGGCGGGCGCGCCCACCAGGCCCGTGCCGACGCTGTCGTCGCCCTTGTCGAAAGCGCCGACATTGCGCGGATTTTCGAAATGATCGACCAGTTTTTCGCTGTAAGCCATGGTTGGTGCTCCTGGGGTCCGGGGGCGTTTATAGCGCGTTCGGGCGGCGCTGTCAGTGCGCAGCCCATTGGATGGATTTGATGTCGATGCCGTCCTGCGCCATCTCCCACAAGGGGCTCATGGCGCGCAGCTTCGAGACGGCCTGCACGATCCGCTCGGCCGCGTAGTCGACTTCGGCCTCTGTCGTGAAGCGCCCGAATCCGATGCGAAGCGAGGTGTGCGCGAGTTCTTCTTCGACGCCCAACGCGCGCAGCACGTAGCTCGGCTCGAGCGAAGCCGACGTGCACGCCGACCCCGACGACACCGCCAGATCCTTGATGCCCATCATCAGCCCCTCGCCTTCGACATAGGCAAAAGAGAGGTTGAGGTTGCTGGGCAGGCGGCTGTCGAGATCGCCGTTCAAAAACACTTCGGGCAGTTTTTCGTGGATGGTCGCAAGGAAACGGTCGCGCAGCTTCGTCATGCGCTCGGCCTCGGCGGCCATTTCGTTTTTGGCGAGTTCGGCCGCCTTGCCGAGCCCGACGCACAAAGGCGTGGGCAAGGTGCCCGAGCGCATGCCGCGCTCCTGCCCGCCGCCATGGATCATGGCCTGCAGGCGAATGCGCGGCTTGCGGCGCACGAACAGCGCGCCGATGCCTTTGGGCCCGTAGATTTTGTGGCCCGAAATCGACATCAGGTCGATCTTCATCGCCTCGACGTCGAGCGGGATCTTGCCGAATGCCTGCGCGCAGTCGGTATGGAAAAACGCGCCTTTCTTGCGGCACAGCGCGCCGATTTCGGCCAGCGGCTGGATCACGCCGATTTCGTTGTTGGCGGCCATGATCGACACCAGCACGGTCTTGTCGGTGATCGCGGCTTCGAGCACGCCAAGATCGACGAGCCCGTTTTGCCGTACGGGCAGGTAGGTGACCTTGAAACCTTCCTGCTCCAGATGGCGGCAGGTATCGAGCACGCATTTGTGCTCGGTCGCCAGCGTCACGATATGGTCGCGCTGGTCCTTGTAGAAGCGCGCGACGCCCGAAATCGCGAGATTGTTGGCTTCGGTCGCGCCGGACGTGAACACGATTTCGCGCTCGTCGGCGCCGATCAGATCGGCAATCTGGCGGCGCGCGATCTCGATGCCCTCCTCGGTCTCCCAGCCATATTCGTGGTTGCGGCTGTGCGGATTGCCGAAGCGTTCGGTGAAATACGGCATCATCGCTTCCAGCACGCGCGGATCCATCGGCGTGGTCGCCTGGTAGTCCAGGTAGAGCGCGCGGCGCGGCGCGTTGGGAAGGCGGAGGGCGTTGGGAAGGTCGGGGGCGTTCGGCACGGGTTTCACTCCAGTCGTTCAGGCGGCCCGCGAGGGCAGGTTGCGGGCAAGGCGATCGGCAAGGTCGCTCCAGGCGGCGGCAAAAGCGTCGATGTCGGCGGCGGTCGTTGTCGGCCCGAGGCTCACGCGGATGGCCTGCCCGGCCCCCTCGCCCGCCCCCCCGGATGCGGCAAGCATCGCCGCCAGCACGCGGCTTTTTTTGACCTTGCCGGACGAACATGCGGCCCCCGCCGACACGGCGAACCCCGCAAGATCGAGCGCCATGACTTGGGTTTCGGCCGATACGCCGGCAAGCCCGATCGAACTTGTATTGGGCAGACGCGGCGCGCCGGCGCCGTGGATGGTGGCATGCGGCGATACGGCAAGAATCGCCGCTTCCAGCCGGTCGCGAAGGTCGCGCGACATTGGCTCGGCGCACGCGGCTGCGGCACCGAAGCCCGCAATGCCGGCCACATTGTGCGTGCCCGCGCGCAGGCCCAGCTCCTGGCCGCCGCCGCGCAGCAGCGGATCGAGCGCAATTCCGTCGCGCACGACAAGGGCGCCCACGCCTTGCGGCCCGCCGATCTTGTGCGCCGACAAGGCCAGCGTATCGACGCCCAGCGCCTCGAAATCGACGGCGATTTTGCCGAGCCCCTGCACCGCATCGCAATGCAGCCGCACGCCTGCGGCGCGCGTCAGGCGCGCAATCTCCGCGATCGGCTGGACGACCCCCGTTTCGTTGTTGGCCAGCATGACGGCCACCAGACGCGGGCGGCGTTCGGCGATCAGCGCTTCGAGGGCGCCAAGATCGACAAGCCCGTCGGCCGCGACCGGAATTTCGCGGGCCCCGTGCAAGGGCGCATAGACGCAATCGTGCTCGATCGCCGAGACCAGGCAGGTCTCGGGCGGAAACCCGTTCAAGGCCGCAGCATTCGCCTCGGTGCCGCCGCCGGTGAAGACGATGCGCGCGGCCCCGCTATGGACGGCGCCCGCGATCTGCAGGCGCGCCGTCTCGACGATTTTGCGCGCTGCCCGCCCGGCACCGTGCACCGATGCAGGGTTGCCCACAACGTCGAACGCCGCCACCATGGCCGCGCGCGCGGGCGCTGCCAACGGCGCCGTCGCGTTCCAGTCGAGATAGATCGGCGCGTTCATTGGGCCAGCTTTCATTGGGCGGCCAGCGCGCTCTCGCGCGCAGCCATGCCCGACGTTCCGAGCACGCGCCGCCCGCACACGTCGGCCAGCGACACGCTCGAAAGATAGAGATGGATCTGGTTGCCGAGTTCTTCCCACAGATCGTGCGTCAGGCACCGGCTTTTGTTGACGCGGCAGCCGACGGGCGAACCCGACGCGCAGCGCGTCGCGCGGATCGGCTCGTCGACCGCAACGATGATGTCCGACACGCGCGTCGCTTCCATCGCGCGGGCCAGCAAATAGCCGCCGCCGGGTCCGCGCACCGAACGCACCAGCCCGCCGCGCCGCAATTTGGCGAACAGCTGCTCGAGATACGACAGCGAGATTTCCTGGCGCTCGGCAATGTCGGCCAAGGCCACGGGCTGGCCGTTGCTTGCGTTGGCCAGATCGACCATGGCCATTACCGCATAGCGCCCTTTGGTGCTGAGCTTCATCGCCAGGTTCCTTGGTTAACGGAGGTTTGCGCGTCGAGTTCGTCGCGCTGGGCGGCAACGCGCCCTTCCAGTTCCGCGATGCGCGCGCGCAGCGCCCCCATTTCGCCGTCCATGCGGTCGAGTGCCCGCGCCACCGGGTCGGCAATTTCGCCGGTCGCCCCGTAGGCGCAAAAATCGTCGTTTTTGGGTCGGCTCACGACGCGCGCGGGAATGCCGACCACCGTGGCACCGTCGGGCACCGCTTCCAGCACCACGGCGTTGGAGCCGACGCGCGCGCCTTTGCCGACCGTAAAGGGGCCCAAAATCTTGGCGCCCGCCCCGACAATCACCCCGTCGGCCAAGGTCGGGTGGCGTTTGCCCTTGTCGAGCGAGGTGCCGCCCAGCGTGACGCCCTGATACAAGGTGACGTCGGCGCCAATCTCGGCCGTTTCGCCGATAACCACGCCCATCCCGTGATCGACAAAAAAGCGCGGCCCGATCGTGGCGCCCGGATGAATCTCGATGCCAGTCAAAAACCGCGCCAGGGTCGAAATCCAGCGTCCCAACAGCTTGAAATCGTTGACCCATGCGCGATGCGCCAGGCGATGCAGCAGTACCGCATGGAAGCCCGGATAGGTCAAAACCACCTCAAAACGCGAGCGCGCGGCCGGATCGCGCGCCATCACGGCCTCCAAGTCAGCGCGAATAGCCTTGAAACTCATCGGGTTGACTGCCTAATCTGCGTTCCAACAAAGGGGGGTCGGCTCGACCGGCCCTGCGAAAGTCCCACGTCTCTAGTCGGGAATTTAGTTTGTCCGAGTAATCCGATCAAGTATCTTTTTGCGCGATCTGCGTAAACGTCATGAACATACCCGAGTGCCGCGATCAGGCACTTGGCGTATCTGGAGGATGGATGCCCGACGTCATTATCAACGGGGCCGATGGCCGACTGGAGGGGCGCTTTGTCCCCGGCCCCAGCGAGCGGGCGCCGATAGCCCTGCTGTTGCACCCGCATCCGCAGCATGGCGGCACGATGCACAACAAGGTCGTCTATACGCTGAACCAGGCGTTTTTGAAGATCGGGTTTGCCACGATGCGCTTCAATTTTCGCGGCGTGGGCCGAAGCCAGGGCAGCTACGGGCGCGGCGAGGGCGAATTGCAGGATGCCGCCTCCGCGCTCGACTGGATGCAGCAGAACAACCCCAATGCCGCGAGCTGCTGGGTGGCGGGGTTTTCGTTCGGCGCGTGGATCGGCATGCAGCTTTTGATGCGCCGTCCCGAAATCGACCGTTTTATCGCCGTGGCGCCGCCGGCCAACGTGTTCGATTTCACGTTCCTGGCGCCATGCCCGTCCTCGGGCCTGATCGTCCAGGGCGACAAGGACGAGGTGGTGCCCGAAGAATCGGTCGTCAAGCTCGTCGACAAACTCGCCAAGCAGCGCGACATCAAGGTCGACTATCGCGTCATCAAGGGCGCCAACCATTTTTTCAGCGAGCGGCTCGACAAGCTCGAAGCGATGGTGGGCGAATATGCAAGCCACCCGGTGCCCGTGCCCCCGCCCCCGCCGCCGCCGCCGCCGCAACCGGTGATCGTCGACAAAAAACTGCCCTCGCCCTTGCCGCCGACGCAAGTGTCCGCGCGCACGACCGCGCGCAACGCCGCCGCCGCCAAGGCCGAAGCCAAAACCCCGCCCAAACCGGCGCCCAAGACCAAGGCTGCACCGAAGAAAAAGCCTGCCAAGCGCTAGTATAACCTCCCATTGTTCCCTCCCCCCTTGCGGGGGAGGGTTAGGGAGGGGGGTGGCCGCAAGCCTCGATCGCCGGTCGCGATGCC
>Ga0164290_1000768_pt1 | contig 81718 bp, 81 predicted proteins | sample Micstemetagenome_FD_108782 | JGI IMG/M metagenome (GOLD analysis project Ga0164290, IMG submission 108782) | Contaminated culture microbial community from soil near Moab, Utah, USA - Microcoleus steenstrupii SON62 (Illumina Assembly) | ecosystem: Environmental > Terrestrial > Soil > Soil crust... | reverse complement strand
GAGGCGCCCCACGGCACAGCGGCGATGAGGACGCCGAGGATTGGAATTGCGGAGGCGAGAGCGCGGCTTTTCGGTTTATCGCTGTACATCAACCTGCCTGCCGTCGCTCTGCGTCCGTTTCGAAACGAGCGGGTGAAACGCGGGGGCGGCGGAAAAGTTCCCCGCGGTAGGCGCTTCGCGCGCTCAACCGGCGATCAGCACCAGCCCCGCCGCGGCGACGGCGCCACCGGCGAGGCGGGCCGGGACCGCCGCGAGACGGCTGCCCGCGAGGCCGAGGCCCAGGCCGATGGCATGCAGGATCGCGGTCGCGGCGACGAAGCCCGCGCCATAGAGGAGCCCCGATGCGCCTTCCGGCATCTCGGTGCCATGGGCATGTCCGTGGAAGACGGCGAAGAGGCCGGCGATGGCGACCGGCGCCCAGAGCGGCAAACGCGGGGCGGCGGCAACGAGAAGGCCCAACACCAGGACGGAGCCGGCAATGCCGAGTTCGACCAGCGGCAGGCCGACACCCATCGCACCGAGCGATCCGCCGAGCGCCATCACGGCGACGAAGGCGGCCGGCACGGCCCAGAGCGTGCGGCCCCCCGTCTGCGCCGCCCAGAGGCCGACGGCCAGCATGGCGAGCAGGTGGTCGAGGCCCATGAAGGGATGCGCGAAGCCGCTGGCCAGCCCCTCGGCGCCGTGGCCGGGATGGGCGAGAGCCGGACTGGCGGCGGCGGTGAGGAGCGCGGCGAGGGTGAGTTTCTTCATTGGTCGTCCCCTTGACTTGGATGAGCTGTGTTCAGGCGGCGGCGGCGGGCGTGAGACCGCCGGTCGATTCGATGAAGCGGGCGATCTCGGCCACGCCGTTCCCTTCCTTGAGGTTGGTGAAGATGAAGGGCCGGGCGAGGCGCATGCGCTTGGCATCGCGGTCCATCACCTCGAGCGAGGCGCCGACCAGCGGCGCCAGGTCGATCTTGTTGATGACGAGGAGATCGGAGCGGGTGATTCCGGGGCCGCCCTTCCTCGGGATCTTCTCCCCCGCCGCCACGTCGATGACGTAGATGGTGAGGTCGGCGAGTTCGGGCGAGAAGGTGGCGGCGAGATTGTCGCCGCCCGATTCGACGAAGATCAGCTCCAGGTCGGTGAAGCGCCGGCGCATCTCGGCGACGGCCGCGAGGTTGATCGAGGCGTCCTCGCGGATGGCGGTATGCGGGCAGCCGCCCGTCTCCACCCCCATGATCCGATCCGCCGAAAGAGCGCCCGAGCGGGTCAGGAATTCCGCGTCTTCCTTCGTGTAGATGTCGTTGGTGACGACGGCGAGGCGCCAGCGCTCGCGCATATGCTTGCAGAGCGCATCGACCAGCGCCGTCTTGCCCGAGCCCACCGGGCCGCCGACGCCGACTCTCAAGGGGCCGTGCTGGCTCATGAACCGATCATCCCCGTCATCCTCCCTTCGGACCCTGCGCCGCCAAGCCTAGAGAAGCAGCAAGCGCCGTGCCACCGGCGGCAATTTCCAAGTACTATCCGGGTTTTTCGCCGGTTCCCAAATCACGCCGATTCTCCTTCCGGCACAAGCCCTTAGCCCTCATGGGTCAACATTGCTGGCGGAACCCTGCATCCGCCGGAGGCGGAACTGGGCTTCCGCTTGCGTCCTTGTGCAAAAATATCCGGCGTGAGCACTCGGCAGCCCTTAATATTGCCTCCTGAGGTGAATTATAAGCCTTCTGGGCGCCGGCCGCAACCGGAACGGGGCTTCCGCCTGCGCGCCGCTCCGCACCAGGATTTCACCACCCCTCGGCCAGCATCCGCCGCGACCACGCTGCCCCGGTTACCCACCCGGCGGGTTGACGCGGATACGGCCGGCCGGGCATGTTTGGATCCATGGATCCAAACATGCCCGGCAGCATCGCGCGGCAGATCGAGGAGGATATCCGCGGCGGCCGCCTCGCGCCCGGGGCGCTCCTGCAGCAGGAGGCGCTGGCGGAGCGCTTCGCGGCGAGCCGCCAGCCGGTGCGCCTCGCGCTCGAGATCCTGCGCGCCAACGGGCTGGCGGTGGCGCGGCGCGACCGCAGCCTGGAGGTGGCCGCCCTCTCGGCCGAGGCGCTTCGCGACCTGATGGCCGTACGCCGGCTGGTGGAGCGCGAGGCGCTGGCGCTCGCGCTGCCCAGGATCTCCGAGCGCGACCTGCTGGAGGCGCGGCAGACCCAGGAGCGGATCGAGATCGAGATCGACCCGGCCGAACTGGAGCGGCTCGACCGCGCCTTCCATGCCGCCCTCTACCGGGCCGGCGGCAATGCGCGGCTGCTCGCCCTGGTGAACGAGCTGAGGGGCGAGGACATCCGCCCCTATGCGCGCCAGCCGCCGGGCTCGCCCGCCCGCGCGGCCTATGCCGGGCAGCACCGGGCGCTGCTGCATGCCTGCGGTGTGGGCAACCGCGAGAGCGCGCTCGCCGCGCTGGACGAACACTTCGCCGCATCCCCAGGGGACGACTGAACATGGACAAGGCCTTCGCCAGCACGCCCGAGCCGCCCTATTACGCGGTGATCTTCTCCGCCCGCCGCACCGAGGGCGACCAGGGCTACGAGGCGATGGCGAAGGCGATGGTGGAGCTCGCCCTGAAGCAACCGGGCTGCCTCGGCGCCGAATCGACGCGAGGGGCGGACGGCTTCGGCATCACGGTGGCCTATTTCACCGACGAGGCCTCGATCGCCGCCTGGAAGGCGAACGACCGCCACCTGACGGCGCAGCGCCTGGGGCGCGAGCGCTGGTACTCGCATTACGAACTGCGCGTGGCGAAGGTGGAGCGCGCCTATAGCGGGCCGGAAGGGCGTGCGCCATGAGGGGCGATGGACAAATTTATTTCATCCACTACTTTCACTGAAATCGAATTGTAGGAGACAGACCCATGGCCACGGCCGTTGCGCGCATTCTGGAAGACCTGAAGGTTCAGGGCGGCCTGCAGGGCAAGGATATCGCCAATATCGTGGATGTCTCGACCGCAACGGTTTCGCGCTGGTCGCGCGGCACCGGTACGCCGACCCTGAGGACGCAGACGGTGATGGCGGAACTGCGCTATGTCGTCGACCGCCTTACGGATTTCTATACACCCGATGAAACGCGGCTGTGGCTGCACACGCCGCACCCGATGCTGAAGGGCGAGCGGGCGATCGACCTGATCTGGAACGGCCGCACGGAAGAGGTGCTGGCCGTGATCGAAAGGCTGGAGGCGGGCGCCTTCGTCTGACCGCACGTGCCGATGCAGCGCCGCGCCCGCGACCTACAGCTTCTCGACGCGCTGGATGCACTGGCGCCCGTACTCTTCGAGGGACCGGTATGGCGCATCGTGCGGCAAGGCCGCGACCCCGCCCAGGGCTACCCGGCCGGTGGCCGCTGGGACCCGGGACAGTTCGAGGTGCTCTACACCGCGCTCGTCCGCGAGGGGGCGCTGGCCGAGATTCACTTCCATCTCAGTCGCCAGCCCGTCTTCCCCTCCCGGCTCGTCTCCATCCTGCACCGCCTGTCGGTGCGCACGAAACGCAGCCTGAAACTCGCGGACATGGCCGCACTGGAGCGGCTCGGCGTCGATACAGCCCGCTTCGGCGAACTCGACTATCGCCGCAGCCAGGAGATCGGCGACGCCGCCTTCTTCCTCGGCTTCGACGGCCTGATCATCCCCAGTGCGCGATGGGCCTGTCAGAATCTCGTCCTGTTCACCGAGCGGCTGGAGGAAGCGACGGTCAGCATCGAGACGAGCGACGTCGTGGACTGGCCGGCATGGCGGGCGGAGGCGGCACGTCTGCGCGGACAGGGATAGCGAACAGCTTCGGCTGTCGTTGACGATCTCCGATCCGTCCCATCCGATTTGAGAAAGGATGTCTCCGAATGCACGTTGCCGTCATCGACATCGGCTCGCCAAAGAAGACGAGAACGGCTCCAGAAGGGAATCTAGGCTGGTGGATTCGCGGCACTGCGTTTGAGTTGGACGGAGCCGGGGATCATGACATCGATAGATGCATCTCGGCCGTGATCTGCGCTCTCGACCACGGTCCCGTTGCGTTGGGGTTTGAAGCGCCCATGTTTGTGCCCAAACGCGATCAACCCGAGAAATTGACGCAGGCGCGACGCGGCGAATCCAGCCGGGCCTTCTCCGCAAGCGCAGGCGCCACCGCTCTAACAACTGCGCTGACGATCGTGCCCTATGTGCTCACCAAGCTTAAGAAAAAGCGCGAAGTAACGGCGACGATGGAATGGGAGCCGCTTCCAACGGAGCCAAACCAGCTCCTCTTCTTTGAAGCTTTCGTGACGAACCAACGAAGTATCGGCACGGACAGACATGTTCGTGATGCTCAAGCCGCTGTGCAAACTTTCTTCGACGAGATGCCTTGCTTGAAGAGCGCGTGCGATGTCGAGGATGACGCCGAGCGCTTCAATCTCTTAGGCGCGGCGATGCTTCTTACCGGCTGGTCCTCCGACCTCTGCGTCCTTCACAAACCCTGTCTCGTCGTGAAAGCTGGCGAGCCCATACGAAACGCGACGACAGCCGCCGCTAGGCGGACAGAACAGGTTCGCTTGCGCAGGCAAACATGAAGGTGGCGAGAGTGCACGCGATCGAAGAGGCGGTCGGGGTCTATTTCGCGGCCTGGAACGAGACCGATGCGGCGAAGCGCAAGGTCCTGCTGGCGCCGGTCTGGGCCGAGGCCGGCGTCTATGCCGATCCGACGGTGGAGACGGTGGGCATCGACGCGCTGTCGGATCACATCGATGGGGTGCTGGCCCGCCTGCCCGGCTCGCGCATCGTGCTGGTGGGTGGGATCGAGGTGCATCACCACTACGCGCGCTTCCGCTGGTCGCGCGTCGATGCCGGCGGCAGGAGTCTTCGCGACGGCGTGGACTTCGCGGAGGTCGATGACGCTGGCCGCTTCACGCGGATGATCGGATTCTTCGAGGCGGCGGCGTAGCAGTGCCGCCCTCAACGCCGCTCGCTCGCAAGCCATAGGAGCGCGCTGGCACGGTCCCGAAAGATGTTCAGTCCCTCAGCAACGTGCCCGGAGGTATCTCCGAAGGCCTGGAACATGCGAATCATCGCATGATTGAGCCCTTCATTCACAAGGAAGGCCCGGGGTGCTCCGCGGTTGAACGGTATCCCGGTGGCCAGGCGGCGCAGGAGATCGGCATTGAAGGCCGACAGATCCGCCTGTAGGGCATCGACCAACAACGCGAAGCCCGGGTCGAAGTCCGGATCCATGCGCAACTCGGCCTGCCTCTTCATCAAATGCTGCGGGTCCACGACCCCGACTAGGGTAACCGTCACCTGCCTGTTCGCGATGTCGATGCAATAGCTGGTCGATGCGTCGGCATTCAGCTTTGGCACTTCAACCCCCGTCCGCCTCTCTCGCCGCCAGCATTCGGTCAGGACGCCCCCGCGCCGGGTCAACGGTATCGACCCGGGGGAGTCTCAGGAGAACACGCAGGAATACAGGGCCAACATCCGGGCGAACGCCTGCCGCCGTGCAGCCGATAAGCGACAGTCCAAAGATAGCGCAGCCAATCAAGAAGGCCCAGCCGGCATGTCTTCGTGTTCCACGCTGACCTCTCCCCGCCCTGCCTGCCGGCTTGGCCGGCGGGACAAGCCTGCCGGAGGGGGCGCGGAGAGACTTTCGGTCACGACCTAAACAGCCGGGTGTACTGGGTCTCGTGGCGCATGCTGCTCCAGTCGACCATCGCGGCGGCGCTGCCGGCTTCCTCGATCGGCGTGGCGAGCGCGCGGGCGACCGTGGCGGCGACGATGGGGGCGAGTGCGGCGAGCGCACGCTGGCCGTCGGTCTGGCCGAGCGGGACGAGGCGGACGCCGGCCGAGACCAGGTTCGCCGCCATGCCGTGCAGATAGGCGGTCAGCGCCGGCTCGAGCGGCACGCGGCCGGCCGCCGCCACGGCGAAGGCGATGGGGAGTGCTGCGATGCCGTTCTGGCGATCGGCGAAGGCGTCGAGAGCGGCATCGGGCCAAGCGGCGCGCGTCGCCATCAGGAACGAAGCGCCCTGCTGGCTCGATTCCAGGGCTGTCTCTGAGGTGCCGCGCAGCGCCGCGGCAAGCTCGTTCAACCCGTCCAGGCGGGCCGCATCCCCCACCGCGCGCCAGGCTTCCGCGAAGAGGACGGCGTCGAGGAAGCCCGCGCCCTTGGAGACGATACGGCCGACCCAGGCGCTGAGCGTATCGCGGTTCTTCACCGCGCCAATCTCGACCGCGTATTCGATGCCGTGGCTGTAGGTATAGGCGCCGATCGGATAGGCGGGCGAAGTCCAGGCCAGCAGCGGATAGAGCCAGGCTTCAGTGCTTGTGGTCATGACCGGGGTGGTCGTGGCCGCAATCGGGGCCGTGCTCATGGTCGTGATGGTCGTGCCCATGCTCGTGGCCGTGACCATGCCCGTGATCGTGATGGTGGTGCGCGCCGGCCAGGGAATAGCTTTCGTGGTTGCGCTGGTTGTAGGCGCCGCCTTCGGGGTCGAAGGCTTCCTCCACCGCACGGGTCTCCGCCCCCAGGCCCTTCAGCATGTCGAGGATGACGTGGTCGTCCCTGAGCAGGATGCGGTCCTCGCCAATATGGATCGGCAGGTGGCGGTTGCCGAGATGCCAGGCGAGGCGCGCGAGGAGGCCGGGCGTCGCCGCCTTCACCTCGATCAGTTTCTCGTTCGCGGCCCGCACCTCGACATAGCCGCCGCCTTCCAGCGCCAGCCCGTCGCCGTCATGCAGCATGGTGGTGTCGGGGAGGTCGAGCAGCACGTCGGTGCCGCCTTCGCACGCGAAGCGCTTGCGGCGGCGGAAGCGGTCCTCGTAGTCGAGCGTCAGCCGGTCGATGGCGAAGGAGGCTTCGAAGGCGCCCTTGCGGGCGATCTTGGTCGCTCTGCGCATGATCAGAACAGGAAATAGCGCTGGGCCATGGGCAGCACCTTGGCCGGTTCGCAGGTGAGCACCTCGCCATCGGCGCGGACCTCGTAGGTCTCGGTATCGATTTCCATCTTGGGCGTCGCGTCGTTCAGGATCATGGATTTCTTGGAGATGCCGCCGCGCACGTTCTCGATCGGCAGGCAGGGACGGCTGAGGCCGATCTTGGCCGGGATGCCGTTGGCGAGGCCGGCCTGGGACAGGAACAGCACGCTGCTCTCCACCATGTTGCGGCCGAAAGCGCCGAACATCGGGCGATAGTGCATGGGCTGCGGCGTCGGGATCGAGGCGTTGGGATCGCCCATCGCGGCGGCGGCGATGGAACCCGACTTCAGGATCATGTCGGGCTTCACCCCGAAGAAGGCCGGCGTCCAGATGACGAGATCGGCGAGCTTGCCGACTTCCACCGAGCCCACGTGTTTCGAGATGCCCTGGGAGATCGCCGGGTTGATCGTGTATTTCGCGATGTAGCGCCGGGCGCGAATGTTGTCGTTGTCGCCCGTCTCCTCCTTCAGGCGGCCGCGCTGCTTCTTCATCTTGTCGGCCGTCTGCCATGTCCTGATGATCACCTCGCCCACCCGGCCCATGGCCTGGCTGTCCGAGGACATCATCGAGATGGCGCCGAGGTCGTGCAGGATGTCCTCTGCCGCGATGGTCTCGCGGCGGATGCGGCTTTCGGCGAAGGCCACGTCCTCGGGGATCTTCTGGTCGAGATGGTGGCAGACCATCAGCATGTCGAGATGCTCGTCCACGGTGTTCACCGTGTAGGGCATGGTCGGGTTGGTGGAACTGGGCAGCACGTTCGGGTGCCCCACCACCTTCAGGATGTCCGGCGCATGGCCGCCGCCCGCCCCTTCGGTGTGGAAGGCCTGGATGGTGCGGCCCGCCATGGCGGCGATGGTGGCCTCGACGAAGCCCGATTCGTTCAACGTGTCGGTGTGGATCGCCACCTGCACGTCGTACTGGTCGGCCACCTTCAGGCAGGTGTCGATGGCTTTCGGCGTGGTGCCCCAGTCCTCGTGCAGCTTCAGGCCCGCGGCGCCGGCCTCGATCTGTTCGATCAGGCCGGCCGGGTCGGCGGCATTGCCCTTGCCCAGGAAGGCGAGGTTCATCGGGAAGGCCTCGGCCGCCTGCATCATCCGCATCAGGTGCCAGGGGCCGGGCGTGCAGGTGGTGGCCGAGGTGCCGGCCGCCGGGCCGGTGCCGCCGCCCACCATGGTGGTGACGCCCGACATCAGCGCCTCTTCGATCTGCTGCGGGCAGATGAAGTGGATATGCACGTCGATGCCGCCCGAGGTGACGATCTTGCCCTCGCCGGCGATCGCCTCGGTGCCGGGGCCGATGATGATGTCGACGCCGGGTTGCGTGTCCGGGTTGCCGGCCTTGCCGATGCCGACGATGCGCCCGTCCTTCAGGCCGATATCGGCCTTGATGATGCCGGAGTGGTCGAGGATAAGCGCGTTGGTGATGACGGTGTCGACGGCCCCTGCGGCCCGCGTCACCTGGGACTGGCCCATGCCGTCGCGGATCACCTTGCCGCCGCCGAACTTCACCTCGTCGCCGTAGACGGTGCGGTCCTGCTCCACCTCGATGATGAGGTCGGTATCGGCGAGGCGGACCTTGTCGCCCACGGTGGGGCCGTACATGCCGGCATAGGCGGAGCGCGAAATACGGGTCGCCATCAGAGCGCTCCCTCGATCTTGCCGTTGAAGCCGTGGACCACCCGGCCGCCGGCATAGGCGACGAGCTGGACCTTGCGGGTCTGGCCCGGTTCGAAGCGGACGGCGGTGCCGGCCGCGATGTCGAGCCGCATGCCGCGCGCGGCGGCGCGGTCGAACTTCAGCGCCTCGTTGGTTTCGAAGAAATGGTAGTGGCTGCCGACCTGGATCGGCCGGTCGCCGGTGTTCGCCACTTCGACGACGGCGGTCGGGCGGCCGGCGTTCAGCTCGATCTCGCCTGGCTTGGTGATGATCTCTCCGGGGATCATGGCGGCGCCCTCAGCGGATCGGTTCGTGGACGGTGACGAGCTTCGTTCCGTCCGGGAACGTCGCCTCCACCTGGATCTCGTGGATCATCTCGGGGATGCCTTCCATCACCTGGGCGCGGGTGATCACGGTGGCGCCGTCGCGCATCAGCTCGGCGACGCTGCGGCCGTCGCGGGCGCCTTCGACCACGTAGTCGGTGATCAGCGCGATCGCTTCCGGATGGTTCAGCTTGACCCCCCGGGCCAGGCGTTTCCGCGCCACCTCGGCCGCCATGGCGACCAGGAGCTTGTCCTTCTCCCGCGGCGTCAGATTCATGCGAGCTTCCCCATCCCTCTTCGAACCCCAGAACGAAGCATCAAGTATGCCAGATGCGCGGCATGCGCGCAGGCAGGCCGCCGGCTTCCGAGCGTATCAGCATCCACAATTTCGCGAAGTCGTGACGTAGCGGCTCCGCATCCCCCGCCAGCAGCCGGACCAGCAGGACGCCGCCCATGAGCGTGCAGCCGGCGCGGAGGTCGAAGCCCTCCAGCAGGTCCCGCACGCGCGGCAGCAGCGCCTCGGCCTGTGGGCCGGCATAGATGAGCGTGCCGAAGGCGCCGGCGCCGCCGAACCCCGCCGGATGGGCGAGATCGGCCGGCGGATCGTCGATCAGAAGCTGGTCGGCCCAGGCGAGGCGGCCGCCCAGGCGCAGGCGCCAACGGTCGAAGAGCCTGCCGGTCGTGAACTTCTCGCCGCGTGCCGCCCGGCCGAAGGCCAGCATGTCGCCGGCGAGGAGACTGCCCCCTTCCGCCACGTCGAGGCCGACGCGGCGATTGAGACGGGCGCCCTCGAACAGGATGGTCTCCTGCGGCAGCCACTCGATCCAGGCGCCGGCACCGACGGCGAGCGCGATCTCGACCTCGGTGGGCGCCCCGTCGCTGCGATAGACCTTTTCGGCCGCCTGGGTGGCGAGCAGCTGGCGGGCGCCCGCCTCGCCGTTGACGGCGATGCGCAGGCGGTCGCCGCCGGCGAGGCCGCCGGAGGTGGTGATCAGCACCGCCTGGCCGATGTCGTCCGGCTCGGCCCGCGGGAACAGGGCCCGGCAGGGATCGTGCTGGAACAGATGCGCGAGGCGCGTGACACCGTCGACGCATCTGAAACCGATCTCGAGCGCGCCGTCGCCGCGCTGCCGCCGCGATCCGATCATGCTGCACACGCGAAGGTCTCGACCGCAGCGCAGCAATGCCGCCGATGCGGGCAGAGCCTTCGGGCATCAGCCCAGATGATGACCAAGCGCGCGTGCCGCCGCGTCCGCGACTCGGGCCGCGACTCGATCCTCGGATTCGGCACGCGCGTTGCTAGGTCATCGAACGGAAGCGATGGACTGCCAGGCTGCGGACGAGGGTCCGGCGCGCCGATGCCGCGATGCGCCGCGGAAGGGAGGATGACGTGATGTCGGCCATGGTGCTGCGAGCGGAAACCTATCGGGCCTTCAAGTCGAGAGCCGATGCCACCAGCTATTTCGCCTGCATCGTCGAGCCGGAACCCGACGCGCGGCCCGGTTCGGACTTCACCGCGGTGGTCGAGATCTACCAGCCCGGCGGGCGCACGCGCCTCAGCGGCCTCGCCAAGGCGCGCGAGTTCTTCTTCGTGCTGAAGGGCAAGGGGCGGGCACATTGCGACGGCGAGGCGCGGCTGCTGGAGGCCGGCGATTCGCTTCTGGTCCAGCGCGGCGGCAGCCATGTGATCGAGAACGTGGGACCCGGCAAGCTCTACACGCTCAGCATCACGGCGGCGAACCGCGACCTCGCCGAGCTGATCGGCCGCTGCGTCGAGGTGCCGCTCGACCAGGAGGATATTGGCGTGCTGCGCCGGCTGCCGCTGCGGCGATAGGGTTTTCACGCACCCGACTCCTCGATGGCGCGGCGGAGCGCGGCACTCGCCTCGCGGCAGAGGACGCCGTATTCGGGCGAGGTGCGGAACACCTCGTCGCGCGGATAGGGTGCCGGCACCGCGATCTCGGCCGCCACCCGGCCGGGACGCGCGGCCATGACCAGGATGCGGTTCGACAGGTAGACCGATTCGAAGACGCTGTGGGTGACGAAGACGACGGTGAGCCCGGCCTCGGCCCTGAGCGCGAGGAGGTCGTCGTTCAGCTTGAAGCGGGTGATCTCGTCCAGCGCCGCGAAGGGCTCGTCCAGCAGCAGCAGGCGCGGGCGGGTGACCAGGGCGCGGGCGATGGAGACGCGCATCTTCATGCCGCCCGACAGCTGGCGCGGATAGCTGCGGGCGAAATCGCCGAGGCCCACCGCGGCGAGCGCCGCCCCCACCCGCGCCTCGACCTCCGCGCGCGGCAGGTCGCGCAGGCGAAGCGGCAGCGCCACGTTGCGGGCGACGCTGGCCCAGGGCATCAGCGTCGGTTCCTGGAAGACGAAGCCGATGTCGAAGTCGTGGGCGCGGACCGGCGGGGCGGCCGGCCAGGCGATGCGGCCCGCGCTCGCCTCCGTCAGCCCGGCCAGGATGCGCAAAGCCGTGCTCTTGCCGCAGCCGGAGGGGCCGAGGAGGCTGACGAATTCGCCTTCATGCACGGCGAAGGAGAGGTCGCGGAGCGCCGTCACGCCGCCCTTGAAGGTCTTGCCCACCTGTTCGAGCGTGACGATCGGCTGCGGCATGCCTCAACGGTCTTTCAGATGGCGGAGCGGAAAGCGCGACACTTCCCCGAGGAGGGCGGCGAGTGCCGCGGCAGCATGCGCCACCGCCGCCGCGCCCTTCTCCGCCGTCGCCAGGCTGGCATCGCCACAGGCGCCGGCGGGATTGAGGTCCTGCGCCGCCCAGGCGATCGGGGTCGGGCCGAGGAAATTCGCGTGCCGGTAGTCCTTCGCGAGGTCGAGGCTGGCGGGGCGGAAATTCGCCAGCCGGCCGGTGCGCACCAGGTCGGGGCGCAGGTGCAGCATCATCGAGGTCTCGATATCGCCGGCATGGATGCCGTGCGCCTCCTCCTCGGGCGTGAACAGGCCGGGCGGCAGGCCGAAGGAGAACCAGTTCACCGCCGCCACCAGCATGCGGTGCCGCAGGCGCAGGTCGCGAGCGACGATGTCCATCACCTGCGGCTGTCCGCCATGCGCGTTGAAGAGGACGAGCTTGCGCAGGCCGGCGCGCGCAACCGAATCGCCGATCTCGGTCCATAGCCGGATCAGCGTTTCCGCCGAGAGGGTGAGCGTGCCGGGAAAGGCGATGTGCTCGTCGCTCTTGCCCACCGGCATAGCCGGCAACACCAGGAGCGGCAGCGATGGCGGCAGCAGATCGAGGGCGGCCGCCAGCACGCCGGCATTCAGCGTCGCATCGACGCTGACCGGCAGGTGGGGACCGTGCTGCTCGATCGCGGCCACCGGCAGCAGGACGACCGTGCGCTCCGGATCGAGCCGGGTGAAATCCTCGTGCGTCAGGTCCTGCCAGAAGCGGCTGGGGGGCATCGCCATGCGGGCGCTCCGATCGGGTACGGGCGTCAGCGTATCAAGAAGCATGCCGTTCGCTTTCAATGGAACACCCAGCCGGTGACGCCGGCGATCAGGGGATAGGCGGCGACGGCGCCGAGCAGCACGGCGATGAGGCCGGTGGCATGCGGCCAGCCCGCCCCATCCTCGACAGGCCGGCGGAAGACGCCGAGGCCATGCCCGGCGAGGCTGCCGGCCAGGGCACCGAGCGCATTCACTTCCAGATCGGCGGTGCCGAAGGTACGCCTCGGGTGCAGGCCCTGGATCAGTTCGTCGTGCAGGCCGAAGAGCGCCGCGGCGAGCGCGGTCATGACCAGGAGCCCGAAGCCGTCGACATGCCGGGCGAGGCCGCGGCGGATGACGAGCGCGAGGAGAATGTATTGCGGGATGTGGATGCGCTTGGCCGGAAACTGCGGGTCGGGCAGCAGCAGACCCCAGGCCGCGAGCAGCACGGCGGCCACCAGGGCCCAGGGGACGAAGCCGCCGCGCCGCCGCGCCTCGAGCCCGATCCACAGGAAGATGAGGGCGGCGGCGGCGAAGGGCACCAGCGTAGCCTGCGCCGGCCCCAGGACCCGCAGCAGCCAGACCCACAGGTCGAAGGTGTTGACGAAGAGCACGACCAGCGCCGCCGCCAGCAGGTAGTGCAGCCAGCTCTGCAGCGCGAGCGACACCGCATCAGCCGGGAGGCGTGGCCGGCCGGATGGCGAAGCCTTCGCTCACTTCAGCCAGCGGCGGAGCCGCGCCGCGGCTTCGACCATGTCATCGGTCGCGCCGGCGAAGGAGAAGCGGAGGAAGCGCTTGCCCTCGGTCGGGTCGAAATCGATACCCGGAGTCGCCGCGACGCCGATCTCGGCCAGCATGCGGCGGGCGAATTCCGGCGAATCGTTGGTGAAGCGCGAGACGTCGGCATAGATGTAGAAGGCACCGTCGGCCGGGGCCAGCCTGTCGAGGCCGGCGCGCGGCAGTTCCTCGAGCAGCACGGCGCGGTTGCGGGCATAGCGGGCGACGTTCGCGTCCAGCTCCTCATAGGCCGCGAGCGCGCCGAGGCCGGCCACCTGCGACACCGCCGGCGGCGAGATCGAGAAGTTCTGGGCGATGCATTCGACCGCGCGCGCCAGGGCGGGCGGAACCACGACCCAGCCCAGCCGCCAGCCGGTCATCGAGAAGTACTTGGAGAAACTGTTCACCACGATCGCATCGCCGGTGACCGACAGCACCGTCTCGGCCCGCCCGCCATAGGTGATGCCGTGATAGATCTCGTCGACGACCAGCCAGGCGTCGCGGGCACGGCAGGCCTCCACCAGCCCGCGCAGCTGCGCGGCGTCCAGCATCGTGCCGGTCGGATTGGCCGGGCTCGCCACCAGCAGGCCGTCGATGCGGCCGGCCTGGTCGAGCAATGCCGGCTCGGCGCGGAATCCCGTCTCGGCACGGGCGGGCAGCGGCACCACCTCGATCCCGAGCGCCTGCATGATGTTGCGATAGGCGGGGTAGCCCGGCTCGGTCAGCGCCACCCGGGCGCCGGCATCGAAGGCGGCGAGGAAGGCGAAGAGGAAGGCGCCGGAGGAACCCGTCGTGACCACGATCCGCTCGGCCGGGACATCGACGCCGTAATAGGTCCGGTAGTGGCGCGAAATCCCCTCGCGGAGAGAGGGAATGCCGAGCGCGTCGGTGTAGCCGAGCGTCTCGCTGCGAAGCGCGCGCTCGACCGCTTCCAGCGCCTTGCGCGGCGCCGGGGTGGAGGGCTGGCCCACTTCCATGTGGATGACGTCGCCGCCGGCGGCCTGCCGCGCGGCGGCCGCCTTCATCACTTCCATGACGAAGAAGGGATCGATCGCTCCCCGGCGGGCGGGCTTCGGCATCAGAACCCCCCGCCGGCCCCGATGCCGTGCCCGCGCGGATCGCTGCGGAAGCCGCAGGAGGACGGCACCCGCGGCAGGGCCTCGGTGCAGTGCAGGATGTCGACCAGCCCGATCGCCTGCATCGGCACGGCCTCGAGGTCCTTCTGCCGGGCCGAGGCCAGGATCGCCGGATCGACGCCGTTCTCGTGCAGCACGAAGGACCGGTCGCCGGCCCAGAAGGTGCGCGGGCGCGCCAGCGCTTCGGGCGCGCGCTTTTCCCCGGCGATGATGGTCGCCACGGTCTCGAACATCGCCGCCGGGGCGAAGGCACCGCCGGTCGCCACGGCGCCCAGGAAGATCTGCTTGATGTTCGGGCTGGCGCCCACCAGCGGCAGCAGCAGCGCCTGTTCGTCCAGCCCCGGGTCGGGCGTATTGGCCAGCATGATGCCGGTGGCCCGGCCGTACTTCACAGCGCCGAAGGGGTTGCCCATGGTGAACCCGCAAGCGACCACCATGCCGCTGCCGTCGGCGACCACCATGCCGACCGCGTTGTCCGAGCCGAAGGGCGGGCTCTTGCCCATGCGCTGGTTGGCCGCGCCGATCGCATCGAGGAAGCCCGTGCGGTCGAGGCGGGCCTGGCGCCAGAGCGTCGGTTCGCGCACCAGATCGCCCCACAGGCCGGCGAATACCCGGCCCGCCATGTTGTCCGGCACCAGCAGCTTCGAATTGGCGAAATCGATGGCGAGCGGCTGCGTCCAGGAGGGCACCACCGCGCGCAGTTCGGTCTCGTCGACGGAACCACCCGCCTCGCGGATGTCGTCGGCGAAACTGCGCGCCAGGGGTCCGCGATGCAGGTCCTGCACGCCATAGGTGCGGATGCGTCCCAAGGTCGCGCCGAGGGCCGGATTCTGCATCGTCTCCCCCTCGGCCAGGGCCTGTCCGCCGGGGCCGCCGAAGATGCGCGGAGCGACTTCCAGGAGGCCCACGCTGGTGGCGCGGATGGTGAGCACCGCGGCCCGCGACACGGGATGGCCGAAGCGGGCCAGCTGTTCGGCCGGCGTCACCACCTGTTCCCAGCGCAGACGGCCGTAGCGCGCATGCAGCGCGGCCATCGCCACCGTCGCCGCCGGCACGCCGATCGAGCCGCCGCGGGCCGGCGCGCGCACCGGGAAGTCGAGCACTTCGCTCTGCTGCGGATCGGGGCGGTGCACGACGCAGACACCGCCACCGGCGAGCGAGGCCGCCGCCGGATAAGTGGCGGTCAGGGCGAAGAAGCCGGCCACGGCACCGTCGGCGGCACTGCCACCGGCTTCGACGACGTCGCGGGCAATGGTGGCCGCGCGCGGTTCGTCCGAAGCGGCGCCGCCGAAGCGCGGTCCGATGGCTGTGGGTTGCTGGGCACAGGCGGCGAGAAGCAGACAGACGCCGATGATCTTGATCGCGGTCCCTGTCGATTGACGACGTGGCACCGTGTTCCTACCTTGCATTGCGGGGGCCGGAGGTAATGAAGTTCATGAAACGCGTCCTGCCAGGACGGCTTGGGGCGGTCCTCCTCGCGGCAGCCGTCGCGACGGCGCCGGTCGTCGAATCCGCCGCGCAGACAAGGTCGTTCTCCCTCATCCGCGACGCGGAGACGGAACATATCATCCGGGTCCTCGCCACGCCAGTATGGCAGGCCGCCGGACTGGAGCCCGACGCCGTTCGTATCCACATCATCAACGACGGATCGTTGAACGCCTTCGTGGCCGGCGGGCAGAACATCTTCTTCCATACCGGCCTTCTGATCCGGGTCCGGAACGCCGCGCAGCTGCTGGGCGTGCTGGCGCACGAAACCGGGCATATCGCGGGCGGGCACCTGGCCCGCGGCGAGGAGGCGATGAAGGATGCGATGGGCCTCTACCTGCTGTCGATCCTGCTGGGCGCGGCCGCCGTGGTGGCGGGCGGCGGCGGCGCCGGCACGGCGGTCATGGGCGGCGGCACGTCGCTCGCCGAACGCTCGCTGCTGCAGTTCTCGCGCACCCAGGAATCGCAGGCCGACCAAGCGGCCGTTACCTTCCTCGATCGCACGGGAACGACCTCGATCGGCCTGGTCGAGTTCCTGAAGGTACTCGGCGACCAGGAAGCGCTCCTCATCGGCCGGCAGGACCCCTATGTCCGCACCCACCCGGTGTCGCGCGAGCGCATCGACGCCCTCAATTCGCGCGTCAACCAGTCGCCCTTCATCAGCAGGCAGCCCTCTCCCCAGCTCGATGTCCTGCTGGCGCGCGTGCGCGCCAAGCTGATCGGCTTCCTCGAACCTCTCGGCACCACGCTCCGCCACTTTCCCGAGAGCGACGGCTCGGCCGCGTCGCGCTATGCCCGGGCGATCGCCTATTATCGCGTGCCCAACCTGGACCGGGCGCTGCCGCTGATGGATACGCTGCTCGCGGAGGCGCCGAACGATCCCTACTACCTCGAGATGAAGGCGCAGATGCTGTTCGAGAACGGCCGCGCGCTCGAGGCCGTGCCGCTGCTCGAGAAGGCCGTTTCGCTCGCGCCGAACGAGGGGCTGATCCGGCTGGCGCTGGGGCAGGCGCAGGTCAGTGTCGACGATCCCGCCCTCGTCAAGCCCGCCATCGCCAATCTGGAGACGGCAGCGCGGGACGATCCCAACAACAGTTCGGTCTGGTATCACCTCGCGGTCGCCTATGGCCGCGACGGCAATCTCGGCATGGCCGATCTCGCCTCGGCCGAGCGGGCGATGCGCCAGGGGCAGATGGGCGATGCCCGCCAGTTGGCGAACCGGGCCCGCGGCCGGCTGCCGACCGGATCGGCCGCCGCGCTCAGGGCCGAGGACATCGCCGCCACGGCGGAACGCGAGGCGCGCCGGCGGCAGCAACAATAGGGCAAGGGCGACGGGGGCGAGCTATGAGTGAAGGCCTGATCCTGGCGATCGACCAGGGCACGACGTCGAGCCGCGCCATGCTGTTCGACGCCGCCGGAGGGCAGCGCGGCGCCGAGCAGATCGAACTGCCGCAGATCTATCCCCAGCCGGGCTGGGTCGAACACGACGCGGAGAGGATCTGGGCCGATGTGGAGACCTGCTGCCGCCGCCTGATCGAGCGGGCGGGTGCCTCCAGCATCGCCGCCATCGGCATCACCAACCAGCGCGAAACCACCATCCTGTGGGACCGCGCCACCGGCAGGCCGGTCGCCAATGCCATCGTCTGGCAGGACCGGCGCACCGCCGCGACTTGCGCCGAGCTTCGGGCCGAGGGGCTGGAGGAGCATGTCCGGCACAGGACGGGCCTGATCCTCGACCCCTATTTTTCCGGCACCAAGCTCACCTGGCTCTTGGACAACGTGGCGGGCGCGCGGGCGCGGGCCGAGAAGGGCGAACTCGCCTTCGGCACCGTCGACAGCTTTCTTCTGTGGCGGCTCACCGGCGGAAAGGTGCATGCCACGGACGCCACCAACGCGGCTCGCACGCTTCTGTTCGACATCCGTGCCCAGGCCTGGGACGAGACCATGCTGAGGCGCCTGCGCATCCCCGCCAGCCTGCTGCCGGAGGTCAGGGATTCCGCCGGACTGTTCGGCGAGACCGACAAGGCGCTGTTCGGGCGGGCCATCCCGATCACCGGCATCGCCGGCGACCAGCAGGCGGCGACGGTGGGCCAGGCCGCCTTCGAGCCCGGCATGATCAAGAGCACCTACGGCACCGGCTGCTTCGTGGTGCTGAATACCGGCGGGCACCTCGTCACCTCGCAGAGCGGGCTGCTCGGCACGGTGGCCTGGCGGATCGGCGGCAAGGTGACCTATGCCCTGGAAGGATCGATCTTCGTCGCCGGTGCGGCCGTGCAATGGCTGCGCGACGGCCTTCGCCTGATCCGCACCGCGGCCGAGACGGAGGCGCTGGCGCGATCGGTCGAGGATACCGGCGGGGTCTACATGGTGCCGGCCTTCGTCGGCCTGGGCGCGCCCTGGTGGGACCCCGAGGCGCGTGGCGCCCTATTGGGTCTTACCCGCGACAGCGGTCCCGCCGAGATCGCCCGCGCCACGCTGGAAGCCATCGCCTACCAGACCCGCGACCTGTTCGAGGCGATGGCCCGCGACGGGGCGCCGGCACCGCGCGCGCTCAAGGTCGATGGCGGTCTGGTCCGCAACGACTGGGCCATGCAGTTCCTGGCCGACATCCTGGATCTCGCCGTCGATCGCCCGGCGGAGACCGAGACGACGGCGCTCGGCGCCGCCGCGCTGGCGGGACTCGGGATCGGCTTCTATCCGTCCTTCGAGACTCTCTCGGCGCAGTGGCGGCTCGACCGGCGGTTCGACCCGGCGATGCCGCAGGAACGCCGGGAGGAATTGACGCGGGGCTGGGCGGACGCGGTTCGGCGCGTCCTGTCGCCGGCCCGCCGCGACGCCCTCAGGGCCTGACCAGGAGGCAGCTGCCGGCATCGGCCCTGATCCGCTCGCAGGCCTCGCGCGCGGTGGCATCGGCGAGCGCCTGGCTCAGCACCCGGAAGACGGTCGAACCGTCCGGCATCTGGTACTTCTCCGAGGCGAGGGAGATGCCGGCGAGCGGCACCTGGAAGCGGCGGGTGAGGCGGCGCGCCTCGGACTGGCCGGCTTCCTCCGTCGTCACGGTCGCGAGCTGCAGCCGCCAGTCGGTTCCCGCCGCGACGGGCGGAACGCCCGCGGCCGGCGCGGGTGCCGCCGCCGCAACCGGCGGCGCTGCGGCGGGCGGCGCCACGGGCATCGCGGCCGCCGCGGCCGGCGCCGTGGCGGCGGTCTTCAGCACCCCGATGGCGTTCAGGAAGTCGAGCGCCGCCTTAGCGCTGGCCTGGCCTCGGGCGGCGGAGGATTGGAAGAGCGCGCCGGCCGCCTCGTAGTTCTGCGGCACGCCGTCTCCGTTCGCATAGAGAGTGCCGAGGTGGTACTGCGCCTCGGCATTGCCGTCCTTGGCGAGCGGCGAGAGTTCGCGCACGGCGAGTTCGAAGTCGCGCCGCTCGATCGCCTTCAGCCCCGTGGAGAGGTCGGCCCGGGCCACCGCCGGCAACAGCGCCGCGGCGATCAATCCATTGATAGCGACACGCCTGAACCACGCCCGCACGACCGGAACTCCATCCCCGCGAATCGCCGCCGACGATAGCATGCGGGACGAAGGTTGGGGCGGGCCGTCGGGCCCGCCCCGTTGGCTTCAGGCGATGCGGCCGCGGCCGGCGAAGAGCGCGAGGAGACCGGCGCCGAACAGGACCAGTGTCCCCGGTTCCGGTACAGACGCCACATGCGTGGCGATGTTCATGTCGTCGAAGGCGAGTGCGGCCGAACTGAAGGCACCCGACGGATTGATGAAGTCGCCGACACCGGTACCGTTCGCATAGAGGAAGTCTCCGCCGGAGGCGAGGAACTGGATCTCGTCGATGTCGATGAAGTCGAGGTCCACCAGCGTCGGCGCGTCGTCGCCGATGACGAGGCTGCGGGTGTAGATCGTGATACCGTCCCGCCTGCCGGTCACCGTCACGGCGAGATTGTCGCGCCAGCCCGCCGTCAGATAGGTGCTGAAGAAGTCGAAGTTGTCCTCCCCCGGGCGGGCCTTGATGCTGCCGAAGCCGGTCGCGAAGGCGATGGTGTCGCCGGAAGTCGCCGCCCGGTGGAAGCCGGCATCGACCTGCTGGGTTCCGCTCGCGGTGATCTGGGTGGGGCGGTTGGTGACGATGCCGGGCCGGCTGACCGACATGCCGAGCCAGTCATAGCCGGCATAGTTCACCAGGCTGGGACCCGCTGCGCCGGCGGGGGCGGAATCGAGTGTCCGGATGACGCCGGTGGTGGTGCCCTCGAAATCCAGGATGGCGGCGTGGCCAGCCAGCGGTACGACGAGGAAAAGACAGGATACGAGAACGCTGCGATACATCACTGAACTCCACTGCACGAGAAGTGGAGATCCAAAGAGCAACGAGCGTGCCATCTGTGTAATCAGGAGAGATTTCAATGCAGATACGAGAATTCTGTCTGATAAACTGACAATATATGTGACGGAATTATGAAATATGGTGCCCGTATTTCATTATTATTTCTTTGGAGTCTCAGCTCAATGACAATATTCGCCGCTTCTGCATCGCGCGGCAAGGCTGGCGCCCGAAGCACCGAAAACGCGCCGAGGCAGCGTAAAGCCGGCTGACGGTCAGGCCACGGCGGCGCGGCTGTGCAGCGCCGCCAGCAGCTGCTCGAGGTCGCGGGAATCGAAATCGGGACGGTCGGTGAGACGCGCCGTGGTGCGCCGCACATCGGAGGGCAGCAGCGCCGCCTGGTCGATCTCGGCGGCCAGCAGTTCCAGGATCTGCAGATAGGTGCCGATCAATCCCTGCGGCAGGCCGGCCTTGCGGTACAGCGCCGGGAACTGCTTCAGGTCGATGACCTGCCGGCGCGTCGCGTCGATCGGCTGGCCGGCGCGGATGGAGAGACCGATCTCGAAGAAGTCGAGCTGGCCGAGGCAGAGCGCGCGAATGAGGAGCGTCGGCGTCAGCTTGTTCTCGCGGTGGAAACGGCGCACCGCATCCACCACTTCGTCGATGCTCCCGATCGGCTCGACCAGGGAGAGGATGGAGCCTTCGCCGCCCTGCTTGACCGCCGCCTGCGCCATGTCGGGGGAGATCTTGTGACGGCTGATCAGCTCCTGCTTCAGGCCGTCGGTGACCAGGGACACCAGGCGGCCGGCGACAGCCACCGGCAGCTTCGGCCGGCGGACCAGCGCCGCGCCGAAGTCACCGTCGCGGCCGAAGCGGTCCAGCACCGCGCCGAAGGCGTTGTCACGGATGTCGGCCCCCTGGTTGCCGACCAGGGTCAGCACGGCGTTGCGGTCGCCGTCGCGGACGAGCGCGTCGGAAACCGCCCCGGTCACGAGGCGGCGACCGGCGATGGCCGCCTGCCGGGCCGGGCTCTTGCCGCGCACGATGGCGATCAGGTCGTCATCGGTCAGCACGTCGGAATAGGAGAGGATCGGCAAGGCGACCGATTCCACGTCGCGCGCCAGCGCGACCGCGACGTCGCGCGGCACGAGCGTGCTGTATTTCAGATGCTCGGACAACTGCTCGCGCACCCGCACCTCGATCGCCTTGGTCATCAGGCGAAGGATGTCGTCGGCGATCACCCGTTCGCGCTGGCTGAGCCGGCCGGAGGCGTGCAGCGAGGCGACGGAGCCCGCGACGGCGGCCTGGTCGACCGCGCCGGGGCTCTTCAGGAAATCGAGCAGATAGTGGTCGAGCGGCTTGTCCATCATGCGAATGCGGGGCGGGGATTGCCCGCGATTACTGCCCGATCTCGGTTAAGGAACGGTAAGGCAGGCCGTGGCGGGCGCACCCGGCTTGCTCTAGTGTGCGCCCGAACAACCCATTCCCTGACCGAGCAGCACTGATGAAGTTCTTCGTGGATACCGCCGACACCAAGGAAATCGCGGAACTGGCCGCCAGCGGCCTCCTCGACGGCGTGACGACCAACCCGTCCCTGATCGCGAAGAGCGGCCGGAAGTTCTTCGATGTGATCAAGGAGATCTGCGCCCTGGTGGACGGGCCCGTCAGTGCCGAGGTGATGGCGACCGATTACGAGACCATGCTGAAGGAAGGCCGCGTGCTGGCCGACCTCGCCCCCAATGTCTGCGTCAAGCTGCCGCTGACCATGCCCGGCCTGAAGACCTGCCGGGCACTCAGGAACGCCGGCATCATGACCAACGTGACGCTGTGCTTCTCCCCCGCCCAGGCGCTCTTGGCGGCGAAGGCCGGCGCCAGCTTCATCTCCCCCTTCGTCGGCCGCCTGGACGACATCGGGCAGGACGGCATGGGGCTGATCGCGGAGATCGTGGAGATCTATTCGAATTATCCCAACCTCGAGACCGAGATCCTGGTGGCCTCGATCCGTGACCCGATCCATGTGGTGGATGCGGCGAAGCTCGGCGCCGACGTGGCGACGCTGCCGCCAGACATCCTGAAGAAGCTCGTCCACCACCCGCTGACCGACAAGGGCCTGGCCGCCTTCCTGGAAGACTGGAAGAAGTCCGGCCAGTCGATCCTGGGAAGCTGAGGCCGGCATGGCCGCCCGCGAAGAGAAGGACCGCAAGGCGCCCTCTCGCGCGCCGACCGACGAGGAAATCGAGGCGTATCTCGCCCGCAACCCGATGCTGCTGCGCGACAACCCCGCACTGCTGGCGGGTCTGGCGGCGCCGGACCGGCATCCGGGCGACGCCAAGGTGGTCGACCTGCAGCGCCACATGGTCGACCGTCTGTCGGGCGAGGTGAGGCGTCTCCGCGACACGCAGGGCGCCATCCTGGCGGCGAGCCGCACCAATCTCGCGACCCAGGGGCAGATCCACGAAGCGGTGCTGGCGCTGCTGGATGCCAACGACACCGGCCATTTCCTGCATGCGGTGGCGCGCGACCTGCCGCAGATCCTGGACCTCGACGCGGTCAGCCTTGCGCTCGAGTCCGAACCGCCGGGGCCGCGCTGGTCGACCGGCGGCGATGTCCGGCTGCTGCCGAAGGGCCGGGTCGACCGGCTGCTGGGCGAGGGCCGCGACATCGTGCTGCGCACCGAGACCGAGGATGCCGAGATGCTGTTCGGCCCGGCCGCCGGGCTGGTGCGTTCAGACGCCCTGGTGCGGCTCGACCTCGGCGCGGGGAAGGCGCCGGCGCTCCTGGCCTTCGGGGCGCGCAATCCCGGCCGGTTCCATCCCGGGCAGGGGACCGAGATCCTGCGCTTCCTGTGCCGGGTGCTGGAGCGCCTCCTGGTTCTATGGCTCGCACGCTGAGCGATCCGGGCCGCCATGCGGCCGACGATCTGGCCGCGGCCGCGCGCGCCTGGCTCGACTGGCTGGAGGGCGAGCGCCGCGCCGCGCTGCATACCCGCCTCGCCTATGCCCGCGACCTCGCCGCCGCCCTCGACTTCCTGACCCTGCACCTGGGCGCGCCGGTCTCGCTCGCCGATCTCTCCGCCATCGGCCTCGCGGAACTGCGGGCCTATCTGGCGCGGCGGCGGTCCGACGGGCTGTCGGCGGCGAGTGCCGCCCGCGCGCTGTCGGCCTTCCGCGGCTTCCTCCGCTGGCTCGCCCGCCGGGGCGAGAACGGCAACGCAGCACTCCTCGGCATTCGCGGACCGAAGCGGCGGCTGCCCCTGCCCCGCCCCCTCGGCGTGCCGCAGGCGGCGAGCCTGCTGGAGGCGGCGGAGGAGAATGACGAGCCCTGGATCGGGCTGCGCGACGCCGCCGTCGTCGCCCTCCTCTACGGCGCGGGCCTGCGCATCGGCGAGGCGCTCGGGCTCAACGCCGCCGACGCGCCCGCCGGAGAGGTGATGCGCGTGCGCGGCAAGGGCGGCAAGGACCGCGTCGTACCCATCCTTCCGGTGGTGCGCGAGGCGATCGCCGCCTATCGCGCGGCCTGTCCCTACAAGCAGGGGCCCGCCGATCCGCTGTTCCTGGGCAAGCGCGGCAAGCGCCTGGACCCCGCCATCGTGCAGAAGCGCATGCGCGAACTCCGCCGCGCGCTCGGCCTGCCGGAGAGCGCGACGCCGCATGCGCTGCGCCACAGCTTCGCCACGCATCTGATGGCAGCGGGGGGCGACCTCCGCGCCATCCAGGAACTGCTGGGCCATGCCTCGCTCTCGACCACCCAGCGCTATACCGAAGTGGAGACCAGCCGGATGATGGAGATTCACGCCACCGCCCATCCCCGCGCCCGCGCGAGATCCGCGGCGTGACCGGCCCCCGCCTCGCCCTCACCGCGCTCCTGCTGTTCCTCGCCGGGGCCGCCTCGGCGCAGATGCGGCACGGCCTCTCCGTCTTCGGCGACCTGAAATACGGAGCGGAGTTCAGGCATTTCGACTACGCCAATCCGGCGGCGCCTAAGGGCGGCACCTATTCCGAATGGACCTACCAGGTGTTCGACAATCTCAACCCCTTCATCCTGAAAGGGGTGGCGCCGCGGGTGGTGGGCGACAGTTTCGGCATCACCCACACCTTCGCCACGCTGATGACCCGGGCCGAGGACGAGCCGGACGCGATGTACGGCTATCTCGCCGAGGCGGCCGAGCGCGATCCGGCCGGCCGATGGGTGCGCTTCCGGCTGCGCGAGGGGGCGGCGTTCCATGACGGAACCCCGATCCGGGCCGCGGACGTCGCGGGCACCTTCGCCCTGCTGAAGGAGAAAGGCCATCCGAGCTATCGGATCGCCTTGCGCGACGTGGTGAAGGCGGAAGCCGAGGGCCCGCTCCTGGTGCGCTTCGACTTCACCGCCGAGGCCACGCGCGACCTGCCGCTCACGGTCGCGTCGCTGCCGGTTCTCTCGATGACCGAGATGGCATCCCGCAACTTCGAGGAGACGACGCTCTCCCCCCTCCTCGGCTCCGGGCCCTACCGGGTTGACCGGGCGGATGCCGGCCGCGCCATCACCTATCGCCGGGTCGAGAACTGGTGGGGCGCCGGCCTTCCGGTGAACAGCGGCCGCTGGAACTACGACAGCATCCGCACCGAGGTGTTCCGTGATCGCGACGTGGCACTCGAGGCCTTCTTTGCCGGCGCCTACGACTTCCGCGAGGAGTTCACCGCGCGGAGCTGGACCACCGGCTACGACAAGCCGCCGGTCAGGGACGGCCGCATCCTGCGCCTGACGCTGCCCGACAACACGCCGTCGGGCTTCCAGGCCTTCTTCTTCAACCTGCGCCGCGACAAGTTCAAGGATGCGCGGGTGCGCCAGGCGATCGGCCTCGCCTTCGATTTCGAATGGACCAACAAGAACCTGTTCAACGGCCAGTACGCCCGCACCAGCAGCATCTTCCAGAATTCCGAACTGGCCGCGACCGGCACGCCCGGCGCGGCCGAACTGGCGCTCCTGGAACCGCTGAGGGACAAGGTGCCGGCGGCCGTCTTCGGCCCAGCCTATGTGCCGCCGGTGAGCGACGGGAGCGGCAATGCGCGCGACAACCTGCGGCGCGCCGTCGGCCTGCTGCAGGAGGCCGGCTGGCGCACCCGTGAGGGCAAGCTTGTCCACGAGGCGACGGGCGAGCGCCTGCGCCTGGAATACCTCACCTTCGAGCCGAGCTTCGAGCGGATCATCCAGCCGATCATCCGCAACCTCGAGCGGCTCGGCATCGAGGCCGTGATCCGCACCGTCGACCCGTCGCAGTACGAACTGCGCATGCGCACCTTCGACTACGACATCACCACCCGGCGGACGGCCTCGCCCTTGACGCCCGGAGTGGAACTCCGCAACTACTGGCGCTCCGAATCCGCCGCGACCGAAGGCAGCCTGAACCTGGGCGGCGTACAGGACCCGGCCGTCGACGCGCTGGTCGAGGCGGTGATCACGGCCAAGGACCGCCCGGCCCTGATCGCGGCCGCCCGCGCGCTCGACCGGGTGGTCATGTGGAACCACTACGGCGTGCCGCAATGGTTCAAGGGCGTGCACACCATGGCTTTCTGGAACAAGTTCGACCGCCCGCCGCTGCAGCCGAAATACGGCCTCGGCGTGGTCGATACCTGGTGGGTCGATCTGACGAAGGAAAAGGCGCTCGCCCGCTGATCGCGGCCGGCGGACAATTCTGTCCGCTGAGCCGGGAGATTTCGGCCGGGAGGATCTCGGCATTCCGCAAGCCGCTGATAGGTATGAGTTTTCGCGGATGATGCCCATTTTTCGGGCAACCTAAGTCAGCCAATTCGAGCCAATTCGAGCCAGTTTCGGCCGGCGCGCTACCCGCCCCGGCCGGTTCCGAGCCTAATTCGGCCAAAGCCGGCTAGGCTTTTTTTCTTCCCTTCTCCCATGGGGAGAAGGGAAGTGGCGCGGACATTTTTGTCCGCTTTGGTCCTGCGGAGGCCGTGGCCGTCCATCGGTTAGTCTCTTCGACAATCGGAAAGGGACTATGTTAGCATATTGTTCTTTTTGTTTCAAGAACGCAGTCGTGCATACAACGCAAATCTCTTCCAGCCGCACGCATAAAAAAAGCCCCGGCGCGAGGCCGGGGCTTTTCTGTCGGACAGCTGTGCCGTCCGGCGGGGCGTCAGCCCGCCTTGAGGTTGACGGCCGCGGGCTTGCCGCGTTCCATCGACACTTCAAAGCTGACCTTCTGGCCCTCGGCCAGAGTCCCGAGGCCGGCGCGCTCGACCGCCGTCGCGTGCACGAATACGTCGTTGCCCCCGTCGGTCGGCTGGATGAAGCCGAAGCCCTTCTGGGTGTTGAACCACTTCACGGTTCCAGTAGCCATTGTCGTCATCTTTCAAGTCAGTAGCCGATGCGTCGCCCGAGGCGGCAGCGGCCAGCGTTCGATGCCACGCGACAGCCGCGCAGCCTCGACAATCAAATTTCGGATAGGTTTCAGTCGATGCCCCCACGCTTGGTGGCGAGGAGACAGAGGCCAAGTCAGGCCAAAACCTTGATTGCCCGGCGGTGGTGCGCCCTTTCCGGCCGTCTGTCAAAGCAATTCGGCGAAAGCCCGGCGCTTCAGCCGACCAATATCACCTCGGGATCGGGCGCCGGGGCGAGCAGCCGGACCAGCAATGCGGCGCGGCGTTCGAGCGTCGCGCGCTGATTGACATAGCCCTTGTCGGTGATCTCGTTGCCGTCGATGGAGGGCGGTTCGGCCATCAGCAGCACCCGGGCGATGGCGGTGGAAGAACCGGGATTGGCGGCGTTGTGCCGCGCGAGCCCGGCGCGGATGTGTTCGCGGACCGGCGCGGCGGCGAGAACCGCCTCGGCCGGCGCATCGGCGGGCAGGCCGGCCACGGCCCGGCAGGCCGCGAGATTGGGCCAGGCCAGCAGCGCCACGGCGGCGGCGTCATGACCGCAGATCACGGCGTCCTGCAGAAGCGGGCTGCCGGCGGCGAGCGCGGCGACGCGGAGTTGACCCACCGAGACCCAGGTACCGGTACTAAGCTTGAAATCCTCCGCGGTACGGCCGTCGAAGACGACGCCCTTCGTGGGATCCTCCGGGTCGGCGAAACGCCCGGCATCGCCCATGCGATAGAAGCCTTCCTCGTCGAAGGCGGCGGCGGTGAGATCGGGGCGGCCGAAATAGCCCGGCGTGACGTTCGGGCCCTTCACCCGCAGCTCGAGCTTGCCGCCGGAGGGCGTCAGCTTCAGCGTCACGCCGGGGATCGGCAGGCCGATGACGCCGGCGCGATCGAGCGGGAAATGCACGATGGTCGCGAGCGGCGAGGTTTCGGTGGAACCCCAGGCCGAGGTCATCGCCACCTTGCGGCCGAGATGGCGGAGCGACAAGGCCTCGAGCCGGGTCCAGAGATCCTGCGGCAGGGCCGCGGCGGCATAGAAGATCATCCGCAGGCGGGCGAAGAAGCGCTCGGCCAGTTCGCCGTCGCGTTCGAGGAAGGGAACCAGCGCGCCGAAGCCCGCCGGCACGTTGAACACGATGCCGGGCGAGACCATGCGCAGGTTCTCGACGCTGCGCTCGATCAGGCCGGGCGCCGGGCGGCCGTCATCGATCCAGAGCTCGCCGCCGTGGCGCAGCACCATGTTGAAATTGAAGTTGCCCCCGAAGGTGTGGTTCCAGGGCAGCCAGTCGAGGAGCACCGGCGGATGCTCGGCCAGGAACGGCCAGCACTGGAAGGCCTGCTGCTGGTTGGCGGTCAGCATGCCGTGAGTGTTGATCACGCCCTTGGGCAGGCCGGTCGAGCCCGAGGTGAAGAGGATCTTGGCGACCGTGCCGGGGCCGACCTTCGCCTCGACCGCGGGCAGGCTGTCCGGCTTCACCGCCAGCAGATCGGCGAAGCGGGTGGCGCCGGGATGCTCGCCGCGGGCGATGATCTCCACGCCTGCGAGATCGAGCGCCGCCAGCGCGGCGGCGAAGGGCTTTCCATCCGAGACGTAGATCGCCTTCGGGCGCAACAGGCCGAAGATGTGCACGACCTTGGCGTGATCGCGGCTCATCAGCGAATAGGCGGGCGACACCGGCACGAAGGGGATGCCCGCGCGATGACAGGCCAGCATCAGGATGGCGAAGTCGATGCCGTTGCCCGAGAGCGCCATCACCGGGGAGGACGCATCCAGCCCGCGATCGATCAGCGCCTGCGCCACGGCGGCGGAGGCGGCGGCGGCTTCGCCATAGGTGAGCCGGCGCCAGCCGGCGCCCTCGCGTTCGGCGAGGAACAGGCGATCCGGTGCCTCCGCCGCCCAGCGCGACAGGGCGGCGCCGAGCACGCCGTTATGGGGCGCGAGCGGCACCGGCGAGTACAGTAGGAGGCTGCCGCCGGAACGCCGCTCGACCTCGACCCTGGGTTCGAGGAAGGCCAGCACCGGTCAGCCCGCGAGCACGATGACGTCGGCCGCCGGCGGGTCGGCATAGAGGCGCATCACCAGGTCGGCGCGGCGCTCGAGGGCGGCGCGCTGGTTCACGTAACCCTTGTCGGTGATCTCGTTGCCGTCGATCGAGGGCGGCTCGGCCATGAGGACGACCCGGCCGATCCGCATGGAGGAGCCGGTCACTTCGCGGTTGTGCCGCGCGAGCCCGGCGCGGATGTGCTCGCGCACCTTCACGTCCGCCACCACCGCCTCGGACGGCGCGTCGGCGGGCAGGCCGGCGAGCGCGCGGGCCTGGGCGAGATTCGGCCAGACGAGGAGGCCGACGAAGGGCTTGTCGTGGCCGGCGACCACGGCGTCCTGCGCCGCCGGGGCCATGGCGTCGATGGCGGCGATGCGGAGCGTGCCGACATGCACGAAGGTGCCCGAGGAGAGCTTGAAATCCTCCACCACCCGGCCGGCGAAGCGCAGGCCCTCGCGCGGATCGTCCGGATCGACGAAGCGCCCGGCATCGCCGATCTTGTAGAAGCCCTCCTCGTCGAAGGCGGCGGCCGTGAGATCGGGGCGCTTCAGGTAGCCCGGGAAGACGATCGGCCCGCGCAGCCGCAGTTCGTAGCGGTCGCCCACCGGCACCATCTTCAATTCCACCCCCGGGAAGGGCAGGCCGATGATGCCGGAACCTTCGACGAACCAGTTGAGCGAGGTGGCGGTGGGCGCGGTCTCGGTCGAGCCCCAGCCGGTGACGAAGGCGATGCGCTCGCCCACCGTGGCGACGGCGAGATCCTGGATCTTCTGCCAGAGTTCCTGCGGCAGGCTGGCGCCGCCATAGCCGAGCAGCTTCAGCTTCCGGAAGAAGCTCTGCCGCAGTTCGGCATCCTGTTCCAGCCGTGCCGCCAGCATGGCGAAGCCCACGGGCACGTTGGAGATCGAGGTGGGCGAGATCTCGCGCAGGTTGGCGATGGTCTCCTCGAACTGGCCCGGCAAAGGCCGGCCGGCATCGATGTGATAGGTGCCGCCGGCGCGCATGCAGCTGTGCACCGTGTAGTTGCCGGCCATGGTGTGGTTCCAGGGCAGCCAGTCGAGCAGCACCGGCGGCTCGTCCTCCGCGCGCTCCTCGATGTTGAGTTCGGCCATCTTCATGTTGGCGCAGAGCATGCGCTGGGTGTTGATCACCCCCTTGGGCATGCCGGTCGAACCCGAGGTGAAGAGATACTTCGCCACCGTGTCCGGTCCCGTCGCCTCATAGGCCGCGTCCACCTCGGGCCCGGCATTGGTGGCGAGGAGCCCGGCGAGCGGCGTAGAGGGGATATTGGCGGGCGGATCGGCAGCGACCACCACCTCGACACCGCGGAGATCGAGGGCGGCGAGCGCCTTCTCGTACTGCCGCCCGTTCTGCACGAAGAGGAGGCGGGGCTTCACCAGGTCGAAGACGTGGCGGAGCTTGGCGTGGTCCTGGCTCACCAGCGAATAGGCGACCGAGACGGGCGCCACCGGCACGCCCACCGTCATGCCGGCGAAGGTGAGGATGGCGTGGTCGATCGAATTGCCCGACAGGATCATCACCGCGTCGTCCTGGCCGAGCCTGCGGTTGAGGAGCGCCTGGCCGGCGCGATCGGCCGCCGCGCGCATCTCGCCATAGGTGATGCGCCGCCAGGAGCGGTCCGGGCGGCGCTCGGCCATGAAGACGCGGGCGGGCGCCTCCTGCGACCAGCGGCGCAGATGGGCGACGATGTTCCTCGGGAAATCGCCGAGCGGTCGGGCGTTCCGCAGGATGACGGTGCCGTCGGCGCGGCGTTCCACATCCACCGCGCGAGGGGCGAAGTTCACCGCGCGGAACGGGGGCTTCGCCGTCACCGTGACATCGTTCATCGACTGTTTCCTTCCCAATACCGCGCGCAGCATAATGCAATGAATCCGCGGGGAGAAACGCATGCCGGTGCTGGACCATCTTCTTTGGGGCTGTCCCGATCTCGAGGCCGGAATGGCGGCGATGGAGGCGCTCACCGGTGTCGCGCCGCGGATCGGCGGCAGCCATCCGGGATACGGCACCCGGAACGCGCTGATGTCGCTCGGACGGAAGGTCTATCTCGAGATCCTGGGACCCGACCCGGCGCAGCGGGGCGTGAGCTCGCCCCGCCTCGAGCAGGTGAAGGGGCTGGCGAAGCCGGGCCTGATCAGCTTCGCGCTGCGCGGTTCAGACCTCGCCGCCGTGCAGGCCCGGGCCGGGGCGGCGGGCCTCGAACCGGGGACGATCAACGCGCGCAGCCGCGACACGCCGGAGGGTGGCGTCGTGCGCTGGCGGGGCATCGCCATCGCCGGACATGATTTCGGCCCGGCCTTTCCCTTCTGCATCGACTGGATGGACACGCCGCATCCCGCGACGCAGACGCCGAAGGGAGCGGAGTTCCTCGCGCTCTCGATCAGCCATTCCGAGGCCGGGCGGCTGAACGGCCTCTACGCGGCTTGCGGCTTCGACCTGCCGCGCGTCACATCCGGCGCCTTCGGCCTGAAGGCACGCCTCGCCACCCCGAAAGGCATTGTGGAACTGACATGATGGAAGCGGTCGAAATCAAGCTGCCGGCGGGTAAGGTCGAGGGCTTCGTCGCGCCGGAGTTCAAGGGCGTGGCGGATGCCTTCGTCGAGAACTTCATCGCCCGCGAGGAAGTCGGCGCCTCGGTCTGCCTGGTGAAGGACGGCGAGACCGTGGTCGACCTGTGGGGCGGATTCGCGCGCCTGAAGGAACAGAGCCCGTGGACGCGGGATACCGTGTCGGTCGTCTATTCCTGCACCAAGGGCGCCACCGCGATCTGCGCGCATATGCTGAAATCGCGTGGGCTCCTCGACCTCGATGCGCCGGTGGCCGAGCTGTGGCCGGCTTTCGCCGAGCGCGGCAAGGCAGGTGTCAGCACGCGGATGATGCTGGACCATTCGGCCGGCGTGCCGGTCTTCCGCCAGCCGGTGAAGAAGGGCGGGCTGTACGACTGGGACTACATCACGGCGCTGCTGGCAGCCGAGGAACCGGCCTGGGTACCGGGAACACGCAACGGTTATCACGGCCTCACCTTCGCCTGGACGGTGGGCCAGATGGTGCGGCTGGCGGCGAAGAGGCCGCTCGGGCAGTTCTTCCGCGACGAGGTGGCGGGCCCGCTCGGCCTCGACTTCTGGATCGGCCTGCCGGAGGAGATCGAGCCGCGCGTGGCGCCGATGATCCCCTTCATTCCGCCAGCGGATGCGCCGATGACGCGCTTCATGCGGACGGTGATGGAAGAGCCGCAGTCGCTCTCCTCCCTTTTCCTCACCAATTCGGGCGGCTTCGGCCAGGGCGGCGCCAATACCCGCGAAGGGCATGCGGCCGAGATCGGCTCGGCCAACGGCATCACCAATGCGCGGGGATTGGCGGGGATGTATGCGCCGCTCAGCCTCGATGGCGGGCCGCTGGTCGACCGGCGGACGCGGGACGCCATGGGCGAGGTGTCGATGGCGACGCATGACGACGCGACGCTCCTCATCCCGACCCGCTTCGCCCAGGGCTTCATGGTGTCGATGGACAACCGCCGGCGCACCGGCGAGCAGAACGCGAGCGTCATCCTGGGCCGGCGCGCCTTCGGCCATGTGGGCGCGGGCGGCAGCCTCGGCTTCGCCGATCCGGAAGCGGGGCTTTCCTTCGGCTACAGCATGAACCGGATGGGCGCCGGCCTCCTGCTCAACCCACGCGGCCAGGCGCTGGTCGATGCCACTTATCGCGCGCTCGGCTATGCCGACGACGCGGCCGGCTACTGGGCGAAGTAGTGGCCCATCAGCGCGGCCGCTCGACCACACAGCGGGTGACGGCCTGGTGATAGTTGAGCGGGCCGGACACGGTGCGATGCGTCTTCAGGCATTTGAAGCCGGCCTTCTGCAGCGTGCGGTTGGGTGCGGTGTTGAAGGCGTTCGGCTCGCAGTAGAGCCGTTCAAGCCGCAGCGCTTCGAAAAGGAGCTCGACGCTGTCGCGCACGCAGCGCGCGTCGAACGGAAGCTCGCCGTCCCGCCGATGGGGCAGCAGCGCGCCCCGGATCGCCGCCACCCGCGCCGGGGCCAGCACACGATCGAAAATCACACAGCCACGGGCGTCAAAGGGCCGCCCTTAAGGCACCGCGTTGTGGAGCGGGCGGCCTTCGCGAAAGCGGCGGAGATTGTCGAGGAAGATGTCGAAGACCGCCTCGTTCTGCCCCTGGGAATGGCTCGCGGTATGCGGCGAGATGATCACGTTGGGCAGGTCCCAGAGCGGCGAGGCCGGATCCAGCGGCTCGCGCTCGAACACGTCGAGATAGGCGCCGGCGAGCTGGCCGCTCTGCAGCGCCGCGATCACATCGGCCTCCACCGCCACTTCGCCGCGCGCCACGTTGATGAAATGCGCGCCCCGCGGCATGACGGCGAAGGCAGAGGCACCGGCGATGCCGCGGGTCAGCGGTGAGGCCGGGCAACAGAGGATCAGCCAGTCGGCCCCGGGCAGCACCCGCATCAGATCGGCATAGGCGATGGTACGGTCGCAGGCCTCGACCGGCGCATCCGAGCGATGCACGCCGATCACCGACAGCCCCAGCATCCTGAGCAGCGGCGCGAGCGTGCGGCCGATCGGCCCGAGGCCGACGACAACGGCGCATTGCCCCTTCAGGTCGCGCGGAGACTTCGGGCCGATGCGCGGTTCCCAGGCATGCCGGGCCTGCGCAACGGCAAGCAGCGGAAAGCGCCGGTTGAGCGCGATCACGGCGCCGAGCGTGCTGTGTGCCAGCGCCACGGCCGTCGCCCCGGAGCTCGTCGTCACCGCGACGCCGCGCTCACGCAACTCGCCGACGATCGGCCGGTCGGCGCCGGCGGAATGAATCTGCAGCCACTTCAGGTCCGGGGAGCCACGCAGCAGCGCCTCGAAGGCCTGGCGTTCCGGTGTCGGGACGTTCTTGGTCGAGGCGCCGGTGACCTCGCGGGTGAGGAAGGCAGCGGCGGCGTCGCAAGGCGTCGCCGCCGCCGAGGCCGCCTCGGCGGTGAGAAACTCGATCGCGCCCTCCGGCATTGCCGCGGCGATGCGAGGGCCCCAAGTCGCCAAGGCATGGGCGGAGAGCAGCAGCTTCATGACTTCGATCTGGCCCGAAGCCGGGGGCGAAATCAATCCGCCTCGGTCAGGCGCCGGCGAGTTCCTGTGCTGCCACGCTGCTTTCCTTCTGGTCGGAGCGGAAGATCAGGTCCTGCACGGCACCGCCCCCCTCGTAGCGGGCGAGGAGTGCCTCGGGATCGAAGACTTCGCCGATGGAATTGGCGGCGAAGGCGGGCGAGGCCATGAAGGCATTCGCCGCGTCGGCGCTCATCAGGTCGATCTGGAACTCGAGGCCGTTCTGGTCGGGGTCACGGTAGTACATGGAAAGCGTCATGCCGTGGCGGATCGGCCGGAAGGGCAGGACGCCATAGGACTTCAGGCGCTTGTAGGTATCGACCAGCTCGCCCAGGTCCCTCCAGGTATAGGCGAGGTGGTGGACGCCCGGCGCCTCCATCGGCTTCTCGGCCCCGCCGGCCGGTGCCGGGCCCAGGTTCAGGAAGGCGAAACGGTGATGCTCGTCGTCATAGGTGAGGAAGGCGAGGCGATCGTCGCGGTGCTGGACCCGGGCCTCGAACACCTTCGCATACCAGGCGATCATCTCCTCGAAGCGGTGCGTCTGATAGACGACATGGGCGAATTTGCTTGGGGCGACCATGCACTTGCTCCTTACATGCCGAGATAGGCCTGTTTCACGCCCTCGTGGTGCAGCAGTTCCCGGCCGGTGCCCGAGAGCACGACGCGCCCATTCTCCAGCACATAGGCCGAAGAGGCCAGCGTCAGCGAGACGGCGACGTTCTGCTCGACCAGGATGACGGTGATGCCTTCGGCGTTCAGCTTCTCGATGATGCCGAAAACCTCCTGCACGATGGCGGGCGCGAGGCCGAGCGAGGGTTCGTCGAACATCACCAGTTCGGGCCGGCCCATCAGGCAGCGGCCGATGGCGAGCATCTGCTGTTCGCCCCCCGACATGGTGCCGGCGAGCTGGCCGCGGCGCTCGGCGAGCTTGGGGAACAGGCCGTAGACGCGGTCCTTCGCCGCCGCCTTGCCGGCGCGGCCGCGCGGCAGGAAGGCGCCGACCTCGAGGTTTTCGTCCACACTGAGGCCAGAGAAGATCTGCCGGCCCTCGGCCACCTGACCGATGCCGAGGTCGGTCACCTTGTGGCTGGGCCAGCCGGTGATGTCCTGGCCCTTGAAGGTGATCGAACCACGGCGCGGCTTCTCGATGCCCTGGATTGTGCGGATGAGGGATGACTTGCCGGCGCCATTGGCGCCGACGATGCAGACGATGGCCCCCAGCGGCACGTCGATCGCCACGTCCTCGAGGGCGGCGGCGTCGCCGTAGAAGAGATCGAGGTCGCGGATGCGGAGCAGCGCTTCGCTCATACCGGCGCGCTCCCCAGATAGCATTCGAGCACGGCGGGATCGGCCGTCACTTCTTCTGGTGTGCCTTCGGCGATGCGCTCGCCGTGATGCAGCACGAGGACGCGGTCGGAGAGGGCCATGACCGCGCGCATCACGTGCTCGATGAGGAGGATGGTGAGGCCGGTCTCGGCGCGCAGCCGCTTCAGGATGGCGACCATGCGGTCGGTCTCGGTCGGCCGCAGCCCGGCCATCACCTCGTCCAGCAGGAGGAGCCGCGGCCGGGTGGCGAGAGCGCGCGCCACTTCCAGGCGCTTCCTGTCCGGCAGGGTCAGGTTCGCGGCATAGACATGCCGGCGGGTGTCGAGTTCGAGCAGCGTCAGGCAGTCGAGCGCGCGCCGCCGCGCCGCGGCCACGTCGGTCTCACCATGCAGCGCGCCGACCATCACATTCTCGAGCACGGTGAGATCGGGGAAGGGCATGACGATCTGGAAGGTACGCCCGATGCCGGCATCGCAGATCTGGTCGGGGCGGAGCCCGACGATGTCCCGGCCGGCGAAACGGATGCCGCCCGTATCGGTGCGGATGGCGCCGGCGATCAGGTTGAAGGTGGTGGTCTTGCCCGCCCCGTTGGGCCCGATCAGGGCGAAGATCTCCTTCTCCGAGACCTGGAAGGAGACGTCGTGCACGGCGCGGAGCCCCTTGAAGCTCTTGCCCACGCCGGCAACGTCGAGAAGGGTGCTCATCGCCCCTCCTCCCGGTCTTCCGGGGCGCGGATCAGGCCGAGCCTCTTGCAGGCCCAGGGCCACAGGCCGCGCGGCTGCAGCAGCACGATGGCGGCGACGGCGATGCCCCAGAACAAGAGTTTGACCCCGTCGACCTTCACCTGCTTGCCGATGATCTGCTCATGCTGCAGCCATTCGATCGCCCAGGTGAGCACCTCGCCCAGCGGCGTCAGCACGAAGGCGCCGAAGATCGGCCCGAACAGCGTTCCGACCCCGCCGACGATGGGGGCGAGCGTCATCTCGATCGAGCGCTCGACGCTGAAGATCTGCTCGGGGAAGAGGTTGTTGTAGAAGAAGGCGTAGAAGACGCCCGCCGTCGCCGCCATGCCCGAGGACACCATCACCGCATACATCCGGTAGCGGAAGATGTTGACGCCGAGCGCCTCGGCCGCCTGGGGATTGTCACGCACGGCGCGCCAGTAATAGCCGGCCCGGCTGGTCAGGAGCCAGCGGCAGAGCGCATGCGCGCCGAGGCAGAGCAGCATGATGACGTAGTAGAACATCTCCGGCCGGCCGCGCAGATGGAACAGGTCGAAGCCCTGACGGCTCTCGGCGCTGACCGGCAGGAACAGTCCCTCCGTCCCGCCGAGGAAGCGGGCATGGTCGACCATGATGCGGGTGAATTCCGCGAAGGCGATGGTCAGGAGCGCGAAATAGACCCCGCCGATGGCGAAGCGGAAGGCGAGCGCGCTGATCGCCGCCCCCACCGCCACGGCGAGGCCGCCGCCGACGATGAGCCCGACGATCGGCGGCAGGCCGTGCCGGGCGAAGAGATAGGCGGAGGCATAGGCGCCGATCCCCATGAACAGCGCATGCCCGATCGAGAGAAGGCCGGCGAAGCCCAGCATCAGGTTCCAGGCCTGTCCCACGAAGGCGAGGTAGAGAATGATGGTGGTGACCGAGAGGATGTAGCCGGTGGCGAAGCCCGGCAGGACCAGCAGCAGCAAAATGAAGCCCGCGAGGGCCAAGAGGCCGGCGCGGGTGAGATCGCCGAACAGACGGTCGATCATCGGCCGGCCTTTCCGAGCAGGCCCTGCGGGCGGAACAGGAGCACCAGGATCAGAAGCGCGAAGCTGAAGGCCGATTTCAGCGAAGGCTGGATCATTTCCGCCGCCAGGGCTTCGGCCACGCCGATCAGGATGCCGCCAAGCAGCGCGCCGAACAGGCTGCCCATGCCGCCGATGATGACGACGACGAAGGCGAGGAGCGTATAGCCGGGCGCGAGATAGGGATGCACGTCGACCAGGAGCAGGATGATGCACCCGGCCGCCCCGATGCAGGCGGAACCGATGCCGAAGGTGAAGGCATAGAGACGCGATACGTTGAGCCCTACGACCTGGGCGCCCAGGTAGTTGTCGGCGCAGGCGCGGATGGCGCGGCCCGTGCCCGAGAAGCGGAAGAAGGCGAGAAGCGCCACCGCCAGTGCCACCGCCGCGACCGCCGCATAGGCCCGCGTCTTGTCGATGATCAGGTCGCCCATGGCGAATGAATCGAGTGCGTAGTCGAGCTGCACATTCTGCGCATCGGGGCCGAAGACGATCAGGCAGCCGCTGACCATGGCAATGGCGATGGCCGCCAGGAGCAGGAACTGCATGTGCTCGGGCAGATGGGCCACCCGCTGGATCACACTCGCCTGCAGGAGATAGCCGAAAGCGAAGAGGACGGCCGCGACGACGGGAATGGAGAGCAGCGGATCGAGCCCGATCCAGCGAAACAGGACCAGGGCCATGAACATGCCGACGACCAGTATCTCGCCATGGGCGAAGTTCACGATGCGGATGACGCCGAAGATCACCGAGAGGCCGAGCGCGCTGAGCCCGTAGACGCAGCCGGTCAGAAGGCCGGCCGCCAGCACGTTCAGCAATGTCACCGTATCCACGCCATCTCCCCGATAGGCAACGGCCGCCGCCGGCTTCCCCCGCCGGCGGCGGCCGCAGTAGAGATCAGACCGACTGCCGCATGCTCAGGCCCGCTTGTCCCAGCCGCGCATCGGCCAGGTCGGCTTCGTTTCGGCAGCCGCCGCCGGGAAGATGGTCGGCGTCTTCCCGCCCCGGTTCTGGATCGCCGAACAGCGCGTCGCCGTGTTCTGGCCCTTCTCGTTGAACTTCACGCCGGGACCGACGGTGACGTTGTCCTTGATGTCGGTCTTCTGCAGCGCCTCGATCAGCTTTGCCGGATCGGTCGCGCCCGCCCGCTTGTAGGCATCGGAGGCGATCAGCAGCGCCTCGAAGGTATGAGCGTGGTTGGTGTTGAGCTGCAGGTTGGGGAATTGCTTGGTGAATTCCGCCGTCATCGCCTTCGACATCGCCTTGTTCGGATCATACCAGGGGATGAAGCTGACGACGTCGTCGCCGTGCTTGCCGAGGTTCTGCAGGAACTGGCCTTCGTACCAGCCCGGGCCGCTCGACAGGATGCCCATCGGCTCCCAGCGCTGCTTCACCATCTCGCGGCAGAGCGCCATGGCGTCGTTCAGCCGGCTGATGAACCACACGGCATCGGCATTGGTGCCCTTGCCCTTGCGGATCTCGGCCGACAGGTCGCGCGCCGTCGGGTCGTAGGAAATGCGCTCGACGAAGGTGTAGGGCATGTCCATCTTCGGCAGCAGGCCGAAGGCGGCATCCGCCTGGGAGGCGCCGAAGGTGTCGTTGGCGTGAATCATCACGACGGTCTTCGGTGCCTTGCCGGCGGCGGTATAGAGTTCCTTCTGCAGCTGGAAGGCATCCGTCGCGATCATCGGCCCGGTCGGGAAATTCCGGAACACCGTCTTGTAGCCCTGGTCGGTGAGCGAGGGCACGGCAGCGATATTGACGACGAGCGGGATACCCTTCTGCTCGCAGACCTGAGCGGCGGCCAGCGTCTGGCCGGAATCGAAACAGCCGGTCAGCACGTGGATGCCCTGGTCGATCAGCTTCTCGGCCTGGGCGCGGGCGATCTGCGGGTTCGTCTCGGTGTCGCCGAGGACGAATTCCAGCTCGGGAAAGCCCTTGGCCTTGAGCACGTTGATGGCGACATCGGCACCGCGCTGGCAATCGATGCCGATCTGCGCCTGCGGGCCGGAGCGCGGCAGGAGCACGCCGACCTTGAGCTTGCTGGCCTGGGCCCGGCCGATGCTGAAGGGCGCGATGCTCGTGGCGATCGCCGCGGCGCCGCCGGCCAGGACCGAGCGGCGCGAAGTGCGTGAAGAAAGTCGTTCCATATTCCCCAACCTCCCGATTTGACGTCCGTGCGGGGCACGCAGACGAATTGTTGATGACAATAACAAATTCATCGGGCCGCGAGAAGCGGGTCAAGAGGACAGTCGAATCACCGGCTTTCCGACGCTGCGCCGGTCCAGCAGCGCCTGCAGCACCGAAGCCGCCTCCGCCAGGCCTACCGCTGGCGTGGCGGCGGGATGCAGTTCGCCGGCCTCGAACATGGTGCAGAGCCGGCCGAGCAGGCGCGGCTGCTCGGCCGGATGCGCGCGGATGTAACCGCCCCAGTCGACGCCGACGAGCGAGGCGCGCTTGAGGAGTGCCAGGTTGAGCGGAAGCTTCGGGATCTCGCCCGCCGCGAAGCCGACGACGAGGTGCCGGCCCCGCGGGGCGAGGCAGCGGAAGGCCGTCTCCGAGAAGCCGCCGCCGACGGGATCGTAGACGAGGTCGAGGGCGCGCCCGGCGAGCAGGGCCGCGAGCGCCTGGCGCCAGTCCGGCACCGAATAGTCCAGCACCTGATCGGCACCCTGCGCTCTCGCGGCGTCCCGCTTCACCGCGCTGGACGCCGCGGCGACGACATGGGCACCCATCGCCTTGGCGACATCGATGGCGGCGACGCCGACGCTGCCGCCGGCGCCCAGCACCAGCACGCATTCGCCCGGCCGGAGCGCGCCGCAATCCTGGAAGCCGTAGAGGGCCGTGCAGTAGGAAACGATGAAGCCCGCGGCGATCTCGGCCGACATGCCGGTGGGAACCGGGGTGCAGATGGCGGCCGGCAAGGTGATCATCTCGGCCAGCGCACCTGCCGGCGAGAGGGCCATCAGCCGGCGGCCGACCAGCGCGGGATCAACGCCGGCACCGGCGGAAACGACGCGGCCGACGACCTCGGTCCCGGGAATGAAGGGCAGCGGGCGCTTGACCTGATAGGCGCCACGGACATGGAGCGCGTCGACGAAACCGAGGCCGGCCGCCTCGACCCGCAGCAGAACCTCACCCGGTGCCGGTACCGGCTCGGGCAGGTCGGCGAACACCAGGCCGGAGGGCTCTCCATAGGCAACGCACTGCAAGGCTTTCACGATGATGCTTCCTCCCGCCGCGACTCAAGGAAAGCAGGCGCGCGGCGCCGGCGTCAACGCCGCCGCGCCAGGGGGCGCCACAAGCGATCAACCGCGTATGGCATCGACCGGCCCAGCGGGTAGAGTGGCAACCAGATTCGTGCATCCCGAGAGCGACCGCCATGGCGCTGGCCGAGGCAATGCCGGCTTGCCTGACCGAACAGCCGATGGCGGTGGACGAATTGGCCGCCGTGGCGCCGCCAAGCCGCCCGCGGCGCGACCCGGTCCGCTAGGCCGGCGCGGTCATGCAGGCCATCCTTTCCATCTCGATCCCGTTCTTCGGGCTCATCTTCTGCGGCTGGGGCGCCCGGCGCTGGAACCTGCTGCCGCAGGAGGCGGTCGTCGGGCTGAATGCCTTCGTCTTCTGGTTCGCCCTCCCCGCCCTCCTCTTCTACAAGCTGGCAACCACACCCGAGGTCACGCAGTTCGATCCCGACCTGCTGATCGCCTATTCCGGCGCCGGGCTGATCGTCTATGCGCTGGGAGCGTTCGGCGTTCGCTTCTTCTTCAAGGCAAGGATGGGGGAGAGCGGCGTCGCCGGAATGGCGGCCGCCTATCCCAATGTCGGCTACATGGGCCTGCCGCTGGTCCTGCAGATCTGGGGTGACGCGATCCTGGTGCCGGCGGTTGTCATCATGCTGGCCGACACGCTGATTCTCTTCACGCTGACGACATTTCTGCTGGAGGCCGACAGCGGCCGCGGCCAGTCGGTGGGCGCGACGCTCAGACGCGTGGTCCTCGGGCTTGGACGCAACCCGATGATCGTCGCCGCACTGCTGGGCATCGTCTGGTGGCAGTTCGCCCTGCCGATCCCCCTGCCCGTGGCCGGCCTCCTCGACATGCTGGCCTCGGCGGCGGCGCCCTGCGCGCTCTTCGCCCTCGGCGCGACACTCGTAGGCCAGCCGAAGAGCGAGGACCGGGCCGAGGTCTCCTATCTCGTCTTCCTCAAGCTGGTCATGCATCCCTTCCTCGCCGGCCTCTTCGCCGGGACGCTGCTCGAGCTCGAACCTCGGCTGGTGCATCTGGTGGTGATCGAGGCCTCCCTGCCGACGGCGGCGAATGTCTTCGTCATCGCCACCGCCTATGGGAAGCGGCCCCGGCGGGCCTCGGCCGTGGTGCTGATGTCGACCGCGCTCGGCGTCGTCACCGTTTCCATCGTCGTGGCCCTGGCCGCCGCCGACCCGGGCAGCGCGCTGATCCCCCTCGGCAGATAGCCGGCGCAAGAAACTTGTCACCGAAGCGTCGCCGGAGAGTCACGGCGGCCTTCTAGCGTCCCCCTCCTCGGGAACATCGATCGTTTTGAGGGGATCGCCATGAGCTTCCATCGCCGCAGCTTCCTGGCCGGCAGCACCGCCGCCGCGGGCGCACTGATCCTGCCGCGCTTCGCCGTCGGACAGGCCGACAGCCGCCCGTCGATCACCATCGCGGTGCAGCAGATCGCCAATTCGGCCTCGCTGGAAATCCTGCGCGAACGCTCCAACGTCGGCGCCCGCACCTTCTCCTTCATCTACGAATCGCTGATCACCCAGAACCTGCTCGGCAAGCTGGAGTCGGTGCCGGGCCTCGCCGAAAGCTGGCGGCGCATCGACGACAAGACGGTCGAGGTCAGCCTGCGCAAGGGCGTGAAGTTCCACAACGGCGACGAGATGACCGCCGACGATGTCGCCTTCACCTTCAGCCGCGAGCGCATGTTCGGGCCGGACTACGACATCACCAGCAACAAGACGCTGTTCACCAACGTCCTCATCCGCGACAACGTCCAGGGCATGACCCTGCCGCCGGAAGTGCCGGCCGTCGCCAAGCGGCTCTGGCCGGCGCTGGAGAGGGTCGAGCCGGTCGACAAGTACACCGTGCGCTTCGTCAACCGCCGGCCGGACCCCACCATGGAAGGCCGCATGGTGTCGGGCAGCTCCATCATCTCGCGCCGCGCCTTCGGCGAGGCGAAGAACTGGCTGGACTGGGCCCGCATGCCGATCTCCACCGGCCCCTACAAGGTGCGTGAGTTCAAACCCGACCAGAGCCTGACCCTGGACGCGCATGACGAGTATTGGGGTGGCCGCCCGCCGCTGAAGAGCGTTCGGCTGGTGGTCGTGCCCGAGGTGGCGACCCGCATCAACGGGCTCTTCGCCGGCCAGTTCGACTTCATCTGCGACATGCCGCCGGACCAGATTCCCGGGATCGAGAAGAACGCGAAGTTCGAGGTGCTGGGCAGCACCATATCGAACCACCGGCTGACGGTGTTCGACAAGAACCATCCGCAACTGGTCGATCCCCGCATCCGCCAAGCCTTCACGCATGCGATCGACCGCAAGGCGATCGTCGAGTCGCTGTGGTCCGGCCGCACCGTCGTGCCCGCCGGCCTGCAATGGGAATTCTACGGGCCCATGTTCATCAAGGACTGGGCCGTGCCGGAGTACGATCCAGCGAAGGCGAAGGAGCTTTTGAAGGCAGCCGGCTACAAGGGCGATCCGATCCCCTACCGCCTGCTCAACAACTACTACACCAACCAGACCGCGACCGCCCAGGTACTGGTCGAGATGTGGCGGCAGGTCGGGCTGAACGTGCCGATCGAGATGAAAGAGAACTGGCAGCAGATCTTCGACAAGAACGCGCCGCGGGCCGTGCGCGACTGGTCGAACAGCGCCCAATACGACGACCCGATCTCCTCCATCGTCAACCAGCACGGGCCGCAGGGCCAGCAGCAGCAGGTTGGCGAATGGACCAACGAGGAGATGAACAAGCTTTCGATCAGCCTGGAGACCGAGGGCGATATCACCAAGCGCCGTGCCATGTTCCGCCGCATGCTCGAGATTTGCGAGCGCGAGGATCCCGCCTATACCGTGCTGCACCAGAACGCGACCTTCACGGCGAAGCGCAAGGACATCCGCTGGAAGGCCTCTCCCGCCTTCGCCATGGAGTTCCGGGCCAACAACTTCGCGATGAGCTGAGGGCGCGGTCATGTCCGCCCCTCTGGTCTCGATCCGGGACCTGCGTGTCGATTTCGACGACGGCCGCAGGGCGGCTCGCGCCGTGGACGGTGTAGATGCCGAAGTCGCCGCCGGGGAAGCGGTCGGGCTGGTCGGGGAGTCGGGGTCGGGCAAGTCCGTCACCTGGCTCGCCGCGCTCGGCCTCCTGCCGAACCGCGCGCGGGTATCGGGGGAGGTGCGGATCGGCGGCATGAACCTGATCGGGGCCGAACGGCGAGTGCTGGAAGGCGTGCGGGGCAAGCGCATCGCCATGATCTTTCAGGATCCGTCCAGCTGCCTCAACCCGGTGCACAGGATCGGCCGCCAGGTGATCGAGGCTCTGCGCCTGCACCGCGGGATGGATGGGCCGGCGGCCGAGGCGGAGGCGCTGCGCCTGTTCGACCAGGTGGGCATCGCCGATGCGAAACGGCGGCTTTCGGACTATCCCCACCAATTGTCGGGCGGGTTGAACCAGCGGGTGATGATCGCCATCGCCCTCGCCGGACAGCCGGAACTACTGATCGCCGACGAGCCGACGACAGCGCTGGACGCCACCATCCAGGCGCAGATCCTTCTGCTGCTGTCACGCATCCGCCGGGAGACCGGCATGGCCATGGTGTTGATCAGCCACGATCTCGGCGTCGTCGCAGAGAATGTCGACCGCGTCTGCGTCATGTATGCCGGACGCATCGTGGAACAGGCGCCGGGCGAGGCGCTGTTCGACGCACCGCACCACCCCTACACGCAGGGCCTCCTCGCAGCCCTGCCGACGCTGACCGGCCCACGGCGCCGGCTCGCCGCCATTCCAGGCAGCGTGCCGGAACCCTGGAACCTGCCGGTCGGCTGCCGTTTCGCGCCCCGTTGCCCGGCCGCCGAGGAACGCTGCCGGCAGGAGGCGCCGCCCCGCCGGGTCATCGCGCCGGCGCATCTGGCGGCCTGTCACTTCGATGTGGCGGGTCAGTCTGTGTGGCCGGTCCAGGAAGCCGCGGAATGAATTCTCCGCTGATCGAGGCGATCGATATCCGGCGCCAGTACGATGTCCGCACTGGCGGAGGGGTATTCCGGCGGAAAGGGGTGCTGCAGGCGGTGGCCGGGGTCTCCTTCAGGATCGACATGGGCCGCACGCTCGGGCTGGTCGGCGAATCGGGCTGTGGCAAATCGACCACGGGAAAACTCGCTCTCGGTCTCATCCCGCCCTCGTCGGGCGAGATGCGGTTTGTCGGCAGCACCCTGCCCGCGATCGGCAGCGCGGCCTGGCGCGACATGCGCAGGCGCATGCAGATGGTCTACCAGGATCCGCTCGGCGCACTCGACCGCCGCCTTCAAGTCGGCCCGCAGATCGCCGAACCGCTCACCATCCACGGCATCGGCACCCCGGCCGAGCGGCGCGAGCGAGCCCACGCCACCATGGCCTCCGTCGGCCTGCAGAAGCACCATTTCGAGCGATATCCCCACGAACTGTCGGGCGGTCAGCGCCAGCGGGTGGTGCTGGCCCGGGCGCTGATCACCGAACCGAAGCTGATCGTCTGCGACGAGCCGGTCTCGGCGCTCGACGTTTCGATCCAGGCGCAGGTGGTGAACCTTCTGCTCGACCTGCAGGATCGCCTCGGCCTCACCTATCTCTTCATCAGCCACGACCTCAAAGTCGTCCGCCAGGTCAGTCACGACGTGGCGGTGATGTATCTGGGGCGCATCGTCGAAATCGGCCAGGCCGAGGCGCTGTTCCGCGCGCCGTCGCATCCCTACACGCGGGCGCTGGTCTCGGCCATCCCGAGCGTCGGGGAGAAGCGCGAGCGATTGATCCTGAGCGGCGATCCGCCCAATCCGGTCGATGTGCCGGCGGGCTGCGCCTTTCATCCGCGCTGCCCCTTCGCCATCGCGCGCTGCCGAACCGAGACACCGGCGCTGCGGCGGCGGCCCGAGGGCCGCGAGGTGGCCTGCCATCGGGCCGACGACGGCGCCCTCGCTCTAGCGGCTTGAGAAACATCATGCTGGCCTTCGCACTCTCCCGTCTCGCCCGCGCCGCGATCACCATCCTCTTCGTGGTGACCTTCGCCTTCATCGTGCTGCGCCTTTCGGGCGATCCGGCATTGCTCATCATGTCGGTCGATGCGCCGCCGGAAGCCATCGAAGCCTTCCGCAAGGCCTGGGGGCTGGACCGGCCGATCTGGGAGCAGTATCTCGCCTATGCTTGGCATGCGCTGACGGGCGATTTCGGCAAGTCCATGCGTGACGGGCGTCCGGCGATCGACCTCGTGCTCGAACGCCTGCCGGCGACGCTTGCGATCACGCTGCCGGCGCTGGCGCTGAAGCTCGGCATCGGCATACCGGCCGGAATCTATGCGGCGCTGCATCGCAACTCGGTGGCCGACCGGCTGACCATGATGGTGTCGGTGGCGGGCTTCACCATGCCGAGCTTCGTGCTGGCGCTGGTGCTGGTCTTGATATTCGGCGTCACCCTCGGCTGGCTGCCGGCGAGCGGTGCCGACAGCGTCTGGCACGCCGTCCTGCCCATCGTCACGCTGGGGACGGCGGGTGCCGCGATCATGGCGCGCTTCACCCGATCGGCCATGCTCGAAGTGCTGGGGCAGCCCTATATCCGCGCCGCTTCCGCCAAGGGCCTCGCCTGGTGGCTGGTGGTGGCGAAGCATGCGCTGCCCAACGCCGCCATCCCTACCGTCACCATCATCGGCTTCATGGTCGGCAGCCTGGTGGCGGGCGCCGTGATCGTGGAAAGCGTCTTCGCCTGGCCCGGAATCGGCCGGTTGCTGGTTTCCGCCGTCGCCAACCGTGACCTCGCGGTGGTGCAGGCGCTGCTGATGGTGATCGCGGCCTGGATGGTACTGGCAAATCTCTGTGTCGACCTCGCCTATGGCTGGCTCGACCCGCGTGTGCGGAGCGGCGTGCGATGACGGTGCAGGACAGCCTGGCGGCATCGCCTCCCGCCCCGCCCTCGTTCCTGCGGCGCACCCGCCGCGCGCTCGTCGCCTGGCCGCCGATGGTGGTGATATCGGCCGCCTGGCTGATCCTCATGGTGATCACTGCCGCCGGCGCCGAATGGCTCGCCCCCTATCCCTTCACCGCCATGGATCTGAAGGCCCGCCTCAGCGTGCCGCTTCTGATGGGCGGCGACTTCGCTCATCCCCTCGGCACCGACGAACTGGGACGCGACGTACTCTCGCGGCTGATCAGTTCGATCCGCATGAGCCTGCTGATCGCCTTCTTCGGAACGCTGATCGCGGCCTCCCTCGGCACCATCCTCGGCTTCCTCGCCGCGCATTTCCGCGGCCGGATCGAGCAGGTGGTGCTGATGGCGATCGATTTCCAGGCCAGCATGCCGTTCATGATCATCGCGCTGTCGGTGCTGGCCTTCTTCGGCAACAGCCTGATCCTGTTCATCTGCCTGATGGGTTTCCATTCCTGGGAGCGCTATGCCCGGATCACCCGGGGGCTGACGCTGGCCGCCAACGAGCAGGGCTATGCCGCCGCCGTGCGCCAGCTGGGGGCGAAGCCCGGCCGCATCTACGGGCTGCATATCCTCCCCAACATCGCCTCGACGCTGATCGTGTCGATGACGCTCACCTTTCCGGAGATCATCCTGCTCGAAAGCGGGCTCTCCTTCCTCGGCCTCGGCGTGCAGCCGCCGCTCACCAGCCTCGGCAACATGGTGGGCTATGGGCGCGAATACATCACCCGGGCGCCCTGGATCATGCTGGCACCCAGTTTCGTGATCGTGATGACGACCCTGTCGATCAGCATGCTGGGCGACTGGCTTCGCGACCGCCTCGATCCCACGCTACGCTGACGGCATGACCGACATAGCCTCCCACCGGGGCGGAGCCCTGCTCTGGCCCGAGAACAGCCGCATCGCCTTCGAGAACACCGCGCGCCTGCCGGTGCAGCAGGTGGAGTTCGACATTCACCCTTCGGCCGACGGAAGGCTGGTGGTGATCCACGATGCCACCTTCGATCGCACCGCCGAGGCGACCGGGCCGGTGGCCGGCCGAAGCTGGGCCGAGATCGAGGCTGTCGTCCTGAAAGGCACCGGCGGGCAGCGGCCGCTGCTGCTGGAGGAGCTGATCGAGATCTTCCGCCCGACCGACATCACGCTGCGTTGCGAGATCAAGGTCGATGCCAAGGGCGATCCCTATCCGGGGCTTCCCGCCAGGGTGATCGACGCGCTGACGCAGGCTGGAATGATCGAGCGCAGCATCGTGACCAGCTTCCAGCTCGCGTCCGTCGCGGAAGCGGCCGGCCTCGCTTCGCTGAAGGGCGCCGTCTGGCTGGTGGCGCCGGCCGTGCTGCGCGACATCGGCGGCGCCGAGAACGCCGCGCGGCTGGCCGAGCATCGGATGATCCCCGCCATCGGCCTGCACCACGGCACCCTCGATGCCGATACGGTGACGCGCATGCGCCGCCGGGGCATCGGGATCGGCGGCTGGGGCTGCAAGGAAAGCCCGGAGATACGCAAGATGTTCGAGCTCGGCGTGGATGTCTTCACCACCGACCGGCCGGACCTCGCGCTCGAAATCGCCACACAGAGGAAGCAGCAATCGTGACGCAACGACGCAAGAACGTTCTTCTCATCGTGGTCGACCAGTGGCGCGGCGACATGCTGTCCTGGCTGGGCACGCCCGGGCTGAAGACGCCGAACCTCGACCGGCTGTGCCGCGAGGGCGTCACCTTCAGGAATCACTTCACCCAGGCGGTGCCCTGCGGGCCCGCGCGGGCATCGCTCTTGACCGGCCTCTATCAGATGACGCATCGGGCGGTGCAGAACACCGTGCCGCTCGATTCCCGCTTCACCAACCTCGCCTATGAACTGCGGAGCCTCGGCTACGATCCGGCGCTGATCGGCTACACCACGACGACGCCCGATCCGCGCAAGACCACGCCCGCCGATCCGCGCTTCCTGGTGCTGGGCGACATCATGGACGGCTTCCGCCCGGTGGGGGCCTTCGAGCCCTATCGCGAGGCCTATTTCGCCTGGGTGGCGGCCAACGGCTATGCGCTTCCCGAGAAGCGCGACGATATTTGGCTGCCGCAGGAAGGCGGGCCCGGCGCCACCACGGCGGCGGCGCATATTCCCGCCCATCTTTCGGATACGGCCTGGTTCACGGAGCGGGCGCTCACCTATCTGCAGGGGGCGGCGAACCGGAACTGGTTCCTGCACCTCGGCTACTATCGCCCGCACCCGCCCTTCATCGCGCCCGAACCCTACAACAGCATGTACGACCCGGCCGAGATGGCGCCGCCGGTGCGCGCCGCGTCGCCGGAAGAGGAGGCGAAGCAGCATCCGTTGCTGCGCTACTACGTCGAGCATGTGGCCCAGGCGAGCTTCTTCCAGGGCGGGCAGGGCCTGGGCTCGGCGATGAGCGAGCAGGAGGTGGGCAAGATGCGCGCCACCTATTTCGGCCTGATGAGCGAGATCGATGCGCATCTGGGCCGCGTCTTCGCCTTCCTGGATGAGACCAAGCAGTGGGAGGACACGCTGATCGTCTTCACCTGCGACCACGGCGAGCAGCTGGGCGATCATCACCTGCTCGGCAAGATGGGCTATTTCGACGCCAGCTTCCGCATCCCGATGATCGTGCGCGATCCCTCGGCCGAGGCGGACGGCACGCGGGGCAGCATCGTCGAGCGCTTCACCGAGACGGTGGACACCATGCCGACCATCCTCGACTGGCTGGGCGGCGAGATTCCGCGGCAATGCGACGGCCGGTCGCTCGTGCCCTTCCTGCATGGCGAACCGCCGGCCGGCTGGCGGACGGAAGTGCACTACGAATACGACTTCCGCGACGTGTTCTATTCACAGCCCGAAACGAAGCTCGGCCTGCATATGGACCAGTGCTCGCTCGCCGTGGTGCAGGACGAGCGGTTCAAGTACGTCCATTTCGCGGCATTGCCGCCGTTGCTGTTCGACCTGCGCCAGGATCCCGGGCAGTTCGCCAATGTGGCGGAAGATCCGGCCTATGCCGCCGTGCTCGCCACCTATGCGCAGAAGATGCTGAATTGGCGCCTCGCCCATGCCGACAAGCTCCTGACCGGGTATCGCGCCAGCCCGCAGGGCCTGCAGTCGCGGCGCTGAGCGCGGATCAGCGCCGCCGGGCGCCCGCGGAAGAGGAGGCCGGGGGACGGGTGAGAAGTGCCAGCAGCGCCGCCCCCGTCGCCGCGAGCGCGAAGGGGCCCGCCGCATCGATCATGGCGCGCTTCGCACCGAGATCGGGGGCCATGCCGAGCACCAGAAGCGCCAGCGCCACGCCCGCGAGCAGGCCGAGGAAAATGGCCGTCGGCGTTGAAATCCTGCGCATGATCGCTTCACCCGAGCTGTTTCGCCAATCCATGTCGCGAAGCCTATAGGCCCCGCCCGTTGCGGGCCGGTGACAGCGATCACCAAGGGATGGTAACCGCCGTCACGCCGGCGCGCGGACAGGCTTGGCGCCGGCGATGGCGGCAATGTGGCCGGATGCGGCTCAGACGATGGCGCGCTGGAAGATCGGCGGCTGGCGAACCATGTCGGCGAGGGCCTGCAGCGTCTGGCGCAGGATCTCGCGGTCCGGGGCGCCGCCCAGCGAGATGCGCACGCCGGCCGGCGCGCTGCCGGGATCGACGGCGAAGCGGTTCACCGGCACCACGATGACGCCCCGAGCCTCGGCGGCGGCGGCAAAGGAATTCGCCCCCCAGGGCCGGGGCAGCCGCAGCAGCACATGCATGCTCTGCGGATCGGCAGCGATATCAAGGCCTTGCAGGACATCGACGGCGATCGCCTGGCGGGCGCGGAGTTCGCCGCGCTGGGCCGCCAGCAGCCGGTCGGCGGTGCCGTCGGCGATCCAGCGGGCCATGATCTCGACCATCAGCGGCGCGGGGCCGAGCGAGCGGGAATGAACCGCGCCGGCGAGGCGCGGCACTTCCGGGCCGGGGGCCACGATCCAGCCCACACGCAGCCCGGGCAGGAAGCACTTGGAGGCGCTGCCGATATAGACGGTGCGTTCGGGCGCCAGCGTGGCGATGGGGGGCGGACAATCCTCCGGCAAGGCGCCGTAGACGTCGTCCTCGACGATGACGAGATCGCGGGCGCGGGCGACCGCCACCACCGCCTTCCGGCGCGCGAGGCTCATGGTCGAATTGGTCGGGTTCTGCAGCGTCGGCTGGATCATCAGGAGTCGCGCGCCGGACATTTCCACTGCTGCATCAAGGGCTTCCGGCAAAAGCCCCTCGCCGTCCATGGCGACGGGGAGCGCCTGGCGGTCGGCGAGGCGGGCCATGTCGAGCAGGCAGGAATAGGTGTAGTCCTCGAACAGAATCGGCCGGTCGCCGCGGCCGAACAGCGCCAGCGCCACCCCCAGCGCCTGCTGGGCACCGACGGTGAGGACGATGTGTTCCGGCGGGGCCACGAGGCCGATTCGCCTGACCCATTGCGACACCGCCTCGCGATGCGCCCGGTGGCCGCCGGCGGGGGCGTAGCCGACGAGATCGGCGACATCGGCGCGGTCGGCGAGCGCGCGAAGCGCGGCGCCCAGCGCCTTGCGCGCCTCGGCGGTGGCGAGTTCGTTGTGGGAGAGGTCGAGCGGGGCGCCGGGATCGCGGGCCCGCAGGCCGGGGCGCGGCGGGCGGCGGGCGAAAGTGCCGCGGCCGACCTCCCCGGAGAGGTAGCCCTGCCGCTCCGCCTCGAGATAACCCCTTGAAATCGTTCCGACAGTGACGCCGAGCTTCCAGGCCAGCTCGCGCTGCGGCGGCAGCTTGCCGCCCACCGGCAGTTCGCCCTTCTCGATCGCCTCGACGATGGCGGTGGCGAGCGCCCGATAGACCGGGCCCTCGCGGGCTGTGAGATTCGGCACCCAAATTGTCATGGTGACAATTCCTACATTGACACCCAATAAATGTCAAGTTCATGGTGACAATTGAAGCAATTGCTTCATCAGAGGAGTATGACAAATGCGGGAAAGGATCGACACAATCGGTCGGCTTTCCGCGCTCGCGCGGATGACCGATATCGCCGGCCTGCTGTGGTGCGACGCGAAAGCGCTGTTCGCCCATGTACTTGCCTGGCAGGTGCGGGCGCGCGAGCGAAAGCACCTCGCCACGCTGGACGACCGCATCCTGCGGGATGTCGGCCTGTCGCGGGCCGATACGCTGCGCGAATCCAGCAAACCCTTCTGGATGAATTGAGCGGAGCCCGCCCATGCGTGTACCGATCTTCCAGATCGACGCCTTCACGGGGGAGCGTTTCCGCGGCAACCCGGCCGCGGTGATGCCGCTCCCCCGTTTCGTCGACGACCGGACGCTGCAAGCCGTTGCGGCGGAGAACAACCTGGCCGAAACCGCCTTCCTGGTGCGGGAGGGCGAGGATTGGCGCCTGCGCTGGTTCACGCCCAAGATCGAGGTGCCGCTCTGCGGGCATGCGACGCTCGCCTCCGGCTGGGTGGTGCTGAATTGTCTCGATCCAAAGCGCGACATTGTCACCTTCCAGACGCTGTCCGGCCCGCTCAGCGTGCGCCGCGCCGGCAGCGAAGGGGGCCTCGCGATGGACTTCCCGGCCCAGCCGGCGACCGTCCTTGATCCAGCCTTCACCGTGACCACGGGTGCGGCGCTCGGCCGGACGCCCAGCACCGTGCTGAAGGCGCGGAACTATGTCGCCGTGTTCGAGACGGCGGCCGAGGTGCGGGCGCTCACCCCCGACTTCGCGGCGATCAGGAAGCTCGACACCCCCGGCATCATCGCCACCGCCCCGGGCGACGAGAGCTACGACTGCGTCAGCCGCTATTTCGCCCCCGGCGCCGGCATCGACGAGGACCCGGTGACCGGCTCGGCGCATTGCACGCTGGTCCCCTACTGGGCGGCGCGGCTGGGCAAGCCCCGCATTCGCGCCTGGCAGGCGAGCCCGCGCGGCGGCGAACTCCTCTGCCGCCTCGACGGTGATCGCGTCGAGCTCGCCGGGACTTGCGTCTTCTACATGCAGGGCGAGGCCGAGATCGGCTAGGCTCCCTCCCCAGAATCAGCCCAGGCTGGGCATTTGGGGAGCGAGACATGGCGCTGAAGATTGCGGTGATCCCGGGCGACGGCATCGGCCACGAGGTGGTGCCCGAGGGCATCAAGGCGATGGAGGCGGCGGGCCGGAAGTTCGGCATCGGCTTCACCTGGGACATGCTCGACTGGTCCTGCGAGCGCTATCGCGCACACGGCGCCATGATGCCCGAGGACGGGCTGAAGCAGATCGCGGGGCACGACGCCGTCTTCCTCGGCGCGGTGGGGCATCCGGACGTCGCCGACCACGTCTCGCTCTGGGGCCTTCTCATCCCCATGCGCCGGAACTTCGAGCAGTATGTGAACAAGCGCCCGGTGCGCCTCCTCCCCGGCGTCTCCTCGCCGCTCAAGAACCGCGGGCCCGAGGACATCGACATGATCATCCTCAGGGAGAATTGCGAGGGCGAGTATTCGGAGATCGGCGGGCGGCTCTATGCCGGCACCGAGAACGAGATGGCGATGCAGCAGACGGTGTTCACCCGCATGGGCACCGACCGCATCATCCGCCAGGCCTTCGAGATCGCCCGCACCCGCAAGCGCAAGCACGTCACCTCGGCCACCAAGTCGAACGGCATCATCCACACGATGCCCTATTGGGACGAGCGCTTCAAAGCGGTGGCGGCCGACTATCCCGACGTGAAGACGGCGCAGTTCCACATCGACATCATGTGCGCGCATTTCGTGGCGCATCCCGACTGGTTCGACGTGGTGGTGGGCTCGAACCTGTTCGGCGACATCCTCTCCGACCTCGGCCCCGCGGTGGCCGGCTCCATCGGCATCGCCCCCTCGGGCAACATCAACCCAGCCCGGAAATTCCCCTCGATGTTCGAGCCGGTGCATGGCTCCGCGCCCGACATCGCCGGGCGCAACATCGCCAACCCGATCGGCCAGATCTGGTCCGGCGCCATGATGCTGGAGCACCTGGGGCACCCGGAAGCGGCGGCGGCGGTGATGGCCGCGATCGAGCGCGTGGTGGCAGAGGGGCGCGTGCTCACCCGCGACCTCGGCGGGCAGGCCAGCACGCAGGAGATGGGGGCGGCGATCGCGGCGGCGATTTAGGGGGCTCTCGCTTAGCCGCGACCCTCCCGTATAGTATTTCAACCGGAGGGGATAAGCACTTGAGCGGCTGGGGGCATTTCAATGGGGGACAACAGCACCTTCTCATCCATCAAGGAGCGCTTGCTGAAAGAGCGACACACGCTGCTCGACCTTTCAACCCGCAATCGTCTGCTGAACACCCCACTCCGGACCCGGAATAACCGCGCCATCGAGATTGTGGACGAGAAGGCCTCGGAAGTGTTTCGCCTGCTGACCGCGGGCAAGACGCTGAGTTTCCTTCCCGGAACCGAACTCAGCGAAGAAGAGCGGGCAGCCCTCGACCCGGAAGACGATGTGACAGGCGGCATCCCTCAGCCCAGCGATGGCGACATCGATGAGCGGGGCATGTCGGCACGACATTCCGACCTTCGCCTGCAGACAAGGCTCACGACGGAGGGGCTACAAAAGCGGCTGTTCGATATCTGGTACGACGCACAGACCATCGAGCAGGAACAGGGAATCAACATTCTCTATCTCGCAGTCGGGCTGCTTCGATGGTTCGACAGCGACAGTTCCGATCAGCAGAGGCACGCACCCCTGGTGTTGCTGCCTGTCAAGCTGGAGCGAAACAGTGCGGCCGACAGATTCAGGCTGAAGTTTCGAGATGAACCGGCGTCACCCAATCTCACGCTGCAAGCGAAGATGAGGGCCGAGTACGGACTGCTGATCGAAGATTTCAAGGATGAAGACGAGGTTGACCTACCGGCCTATTTTGTCCGCGTAGCGGAGACGACGAGCACAAAAAAGCGATGGGAAGTGCTGCCGGACGCCATGGTCCTGGGCTTTTTCTCGTTCGCGAAGTTTCTCATGTATCGCGACCTCGATCCGGAAAACTGGCCGGCCGACGCAAGGATCGATTCACATCCATTGATCTCCGCACTCCTGCGAGACGGGTTTCCGCATAGCGAACCCCTTGTCGACGACAGATCACCCATCGACGATGTAATTCCACCGATCGACCAGCAGCACGTGGTCGACGCCGACAGTTCGCAGACCGTCGTCATTGCGGAAACGGCGGGCGGTCGCACGCTGGTAGTGAAAGGACCGCCCGGGACTGGGAAATCCCAGACCATCACCAACATCATCGCAGCGGCAGCGGGCCGTGGCAAAAAGGTCTTGTTCGTCGCTGAAAAAATGGCCGCATTGGATGTCGTGCACCGCAGGCTTCAGCACGTCGGGCTCGGGCCGCTCACTCTCGAACTCCACTCCAACAAAGCGAACAAGCGCGTCATCCTCGAAGAGCTGAAGAGGACACGCGATGCTCAAGCACGACCCGCACGCAGTGATCTCAGCATTGTTCAGGTCCTTGCGGATTCAACCGGTCACCTCAACGGATTTGCTCAACGACTACATGCTCCTCTGCCGCCCAGCGAACTCACGCCCCAGGCAATCCTGGGTCGCCTGTGCTCGACACAGACCGATCCACAGGTCTTGACGCTTGCGGATGCCGAGACTTGGGATCAACGGGACGTGGCGAAGCGACGAGCACATTGCGAGGAACTGGCAGAGCGCCTCAGAGACATAGGGCCGATCCCTCACAACATCTGGCGCGGTGTGGAACGCGACCCCGTCGATCCGGTCGAGCGCGCGACCCTCGCCGGGAAGATAGAAGCGGTGCTCGAATTTCTCGATGCAGCGAAACGAAGCGCCGCCGTTGCCTCCAATCTGCTCGGCGCCCCAGCGCCGCAGGCGGTCGACGATCTGCATAGAGCGGCTGCATTCCTCGCGGTCGTCCCTCTTCCGACCGGTATCGATCAAGCATCTCTCGCCTCGACCGAATGGACGGAGCCGGGCTCGTTGGTGCTACAAAATTTCGTCCGCACCGGGAGCGCCTATGCCGCTGCCCAGGTGAAGGCCGAGGCGCTGGCCAATCAGGCCGGCCTGAGCGCCGACTATGCGGCAATACGAACTGCGATTGCCGTCAAGGGCGGCAGCCTCTTTCGGGCTTTCAGCGGAGAATATCGTAGTTCAATTGCATTGCTGCGATCCTATCTTCGGCAACCACTGCCGAAGCGACAGATCGACCGGCTTGCGATTGTCGATGACATTGTCGCCGCCCAGGTGGCCAAGGCAGAGTTTGATAGAAGCGAGGCGGGCGGCCGCGCCTTCGGCATATCATGGCAATCCAGCCAGTCTCCTTGGAAGACTCTCGAACAAGCCCTGGAGTGGCGCAAGTCACTCGACCATCTCCCGCCTTCGGTGTGGCCAGCCTTGGCGGCAGCAAATGCTGACGACCTGATCGCGGCAAAGACCGGCTTGGCAAGTGCCCTGTCAGAACTGTCGTTCCGGCTCACCGAGATCGTCGAAGAACTCAGCTTGGACACAGCGAGAGCGTTTGGCACCGTCGGGATCAACAACACAACGATCGACGAACTGTGCAGCCGCCTTAAGGCCTGGCGTGCCAACATGGAGGCTCTCAGCCTTTACATCGCCTTTGCCGCGAAAGGCAGGCTTCTGAAGTCGCTCGGTTGCTCGGCTCTCGTTGAAGCGGTCCATGATGGAAAGCTGTCGCACGACGAGGTCATATCCGCCTTCGATCAAGCCTATTGCGAGGTTTTGCGCCGAAGCCTTTTTGCAGCGTGGCCCGAACTCAAAGGTTTCGACGGAGACGAACAGAATCGCCTCGTCGATCTGTTTCGGCAGGCCGACAGAGCCCGCATAGATCTCGCCAAAGAGCAAATCATGGCCATGCACGCGGAAGGACGGCCCCGTGGTGCCGCGGGCATCGGGCCGCTCGGTATTCTGAATGGCGAAATAGCCCGCAAGCGCGGCCACCTGCCCATTCGAACATTGCTGGAGAAGGCCGGCGCCGCCATCCAGCAACTGAAGCCCGTGTTCATGATGAGCCCGCTGTCTGTCGCACAGTACCTAAAGCCCGGCGGTCTGAGGTTCGACCTGATCGTGATGGACGAGGCCAGTCAGATCGAGCCGGTCGATGCACTGGGCGCCATCGCGCGCGCCAACCAGTTGGTAGTCGTCGGCGATGAACGGCAACTGCCACCGACGGCATTCTTCAAGAAGCTGGCAGGAGAGGAGGACGCCGATGAGAAGTTCGACGATGGCATACTCCAAGCCAAAGATGCCGAGAGCATTCTGGAACTCTGCCTAGCAAAGGGCGTCCCTTACCGGATGCTCAATTGGCACTACCGTTCAAAGCATCAATCCCTGATCGCCGTATCCAACCGCGAGTTCTACGAGAACAAGCTTTATATCGTTCCCAGTCCCTTCGATGCCGTTGCGGGCATGGGCCTGAAATTCCATCTCCTGAAGGATGCTGCATACGATCGGGGGGAGACACGCACCAATCCGGTCGAAGCCAAGACGATCGCAGCGGCGGTGATCCGTCACGCGCGGGAGCAGCCCGATCTGAGTTTGGGAGTTGCCACTTTCTCAGTCGCTCAGCGACAGATGATCCTCAAAGAACTGGAGCTACTTCGGCGCATCCACCCAGAGGCCGAAGACTTCTTTTCTGCCAGCAAGGTGGAGCCCTTTTTTGTCAAGAATTTGGAGAATATCCAGGGCGACGAGCGTGACGTGATCTTCATTTCGGTGGGATATGGCAAGACTGCGCAAGGGTATCTCGCGCATGCCTTCGGCCCGCTCAGCGGAGACGGCGGAGAGAGGCGGCTAAACGTGCTCATCTCGCGCGCAAAACTCCGATGCGAAGTGTTCGCCAATTTTACCGGAGCCGATATCGACCTCGAACGAACCCGCGCGAGAGGTGTCGCGGCACTCAAGCTGTTCCTTACCTTCGCCGAGACGGGCCATTTCGGCCTCGGCGAGGTGAGCGGTGCAGATTTCGACAGCGAGTTTGAAAGAAGCGTCTGCGCTCAACTTCAAGGGAGAGGCTTCGACGTCAAGCGGCAGATCGGCGCGTCAGGCTTTCGTGTCGACCTTGCTATAGCCGATCCGGAGAAGCCGGGGCGATTCATTCTCGGTATCGAATGCGATGGTGCCCAGTTTCATTCCTCTCGATCAGCCCGAGATCGCGACCGACTGCGGCAGCAGGTTCTCGAAGCGCATGGATGGATCATCCACCGAATTTGGAGTGCGGATTGGTATCAGCGGCCGCAGCGTGAGCTTCAGAAGGTGGAAGACGCGATAGCAGCTGCCCGATCTGCTTGGCGTGATCGCGACGAGAACTTGACGATGCCGCAGCGGGCAGTGGCGCTATCTTTCGAGACCCGCGAAGAAGGGGCGGTCGAAGTAACTACCGCCATATTGGGTGAACCCGCACCCGACCTCGTCGAGACGTTGTCGACAAGATATGTCGAGGCGAGCTTCCATGTCCGACAAGATCTGGACCCGCATGAGGTGCCGCTCGCGGATATGACGGCTTACGTGGTCCGGATCATCGAGTTGGAAGGACCTGTTCACATCGACGAAATCGTCACAAGAATCCGCATTCTATGGGGCCTCGCGCGGGCGGGAGCACGCATAAGGGGCGCAGTGATTGCCGCGGCGGACTTGGCTGTACGAAAAGGGTTGGTGTCGCCTGGTCCGTTTCATTCGCTTCCCGGCCAGGATGTCGTAGTTCGCAATCGTAGCGACGTAGTTTCCTCGACATTGAGAAGGCCCGAGATGCTGCCACCCGTCGAAATCGACAAAGCAGTTCTCGATATTGTCGGCGGCAATTTCGGGGCAACAAGAGACGAACTGATCCCGGCGGCATCTCGAACTTTCGGCTACTCGGCCACAAGCGCGCAGCTTCGGAGCGTCATCAGCGCTCGCATTGATGAACTGCTGAAGACGTCCGCACTTCTGGAGTCGGCCGGCCTCTTAACTCGATCAAGGATGAACACGCAGCGGACGAGTGGGTGAGGCCCAGCAACAGCGACATTCTGGAACGCTGCCGTCACATCGAGATCCGAGTGTCGTTTTAATGATACCGTCCGTCCGGGCGGGGCAACCGATAGGCGGATTTTAACATGTCGGATCCCACATGTTAAATAAACGGCCCTTTATTGACACGTCAGTGCCGCCTGTACACGGTGAGACGTTCTCCGGCCATGGCGGCAGCAACGCAGCCAGATGCTCCCGGACACCGGTGCCTGCGCGCGTTCTCGACCATGATTTCCGGATCTAAGCCGGCACGGCAATCCGCTTCAGTCCCCGGGTAATCTCTGCCGCACGCGCGCGGACCTGCGCGGCGTCGTAGGCGGCCTGCATGCGCAGCCAGGCTTCGGCGGTGCCACCGATCACCGTCTCCAGGCGCAAAGCGAGTTCGGGCGAAATCGCGCTTTCGCCCGCCAGGACGCGGTGAAGCTGGGAACGGCTGACGCCGAGCGCCTCGGCCGCCTGTATGGTCGACAGGTTCAGCTCCTGGATGTCGGCCTTCAGACCACGGCCGGGATGGGGCGGGTTCTTCATCGGCATGGCAGCGCCTTTTCAGTGATAATCCACAAAGTCGACGTCAACGGCGTTCACGCCCGCGAAGCCGAACACGATCCGCCAGTTGGCACGGACGGTGACAGCCCATTGACCCTTTCGATCACCCTTGAGCGGATGCAGTCGAAACGAAGGCCGATCCATGTCCGACGGTTCCGAAGCCACGTCCAAGGCAGCCAGAACGTCAGCAATCCTATCCACCAATGCGGGCGGCAGCTTGCTGCGATCACCGTCTTCGTAGAGCCGTCGCAGGCCCTTGTGGCGGAACGAGGCAATCACACCGACTTTGTATCATGTCGCGCGATGCGCGACAACCCCCTTGCCGGACACGGCTGAACCCGTCCTATCCTCGAATCGAGCCTTCTCCCCCAACTCAACACCGGCGCAGCGCGGAGCCCCGCGCCCGGCGTCTCCCTACCCCGCCGCTTGCGCCCCGCGCACCAGCCGGCCCGGCTTGGTTCCCGTGGCGGCGCCGTCGCGATAGGTGATCCGGCCGGAGACGACGGCGGCGGTATAGCCTTCGGCGCGCTGCATCAGGCGGCGGCCGCCGGTGGGGAGGTCGTAGGTGACTTCGGGGGCGCGGAGCGTGAGGCGGTCGAAATCGATGACGTTCAGATCCGCCTTGTAGCCGGGCTTCAACAGGCCGCGATCGTAGAGGCCCACCGCCTCCGCCGTGCGGCGGGCCTGGGCGGCGACCACCCATTCCAGCGGCAGCTTCGGCCCGCGGGTGCGGTCGCGCGCCCAATGGGTGAGGAGATGGGTGGAGAAGCTGGCATCGCAGATGATGCCGCAATGCGCGCCGCCGTCACCCAAGCCCGGGATGGCGTCGGGGTGGGTCAGCATTTCGCGCGCCGCTTCCAGGTCGCCGTCGGAATAGTTCAGGAAAGGCACGTAGATCTGGCCGCGCCCGTCGCGGTCCAGCAGCGCGTCATAGGCGATGCCGGCCGGGTCCCGGCCGCTGCGTTCGGCGATGCCGGCGATGCTCTGTTCCGGCGGCTGTTCGTAATCGGGCGGATCGCCGAGGCGGAACATCTTGGCGTAATTGGTGGTGCGGGCCAGCATGGCGGCATCGGCCGCGGGTTCCTCGGCCAGGATGGCGGCGCGCACCTCGGGCTTTTTCATCTCTGCCACCCGCGCGGCCAGCGGCAGATGCGCCATCCGGGCATAGGTCGGGTGGTTGATGAAGGGATTGCGCGACAGTTCGAGGCCGAGCAGCAGGCCGACCGGCCGGCCGCAGACCTGGGCCCGAATCGGCAGGCCGCGCTCAGTCGCACGGGAGAGGAGGTCGAGCGTCTTCTTCCAGCGCTGGGGCGCGCGGTCGTTCTGGGCGAGCGAAACGGAGAGCGGCCGGCCCGAAGCCTCGACCATGCGGCAGAGCATGGCGAATTCGCCGTCGAGATCGCGGAGGTCGGACACCACCTGCAGCACGCCGCGGCCGGCATCCGTGAGGCCGAGCGCGATCTCGGTCAGTTCCGCCTCCTCCGCCGTCAGGGTCGGGATGTGGCGGCCGTCGGAGGCGCGGTGGTTGATGGTGCGCGAGGTGGCGAAGCCGAGCGCGCCGGCCTCCATCGCCTCCTTCGCGAGCTTGCGCATGCCGGCGCGGTCCGCCGCCGTGGCCGGTTCGCGGTCGGCGCCGCGTTCGCCCATGACATAGACGCGAAGTGCCGCATGCGGCAGCTGGGCGGCGATATCGATGTCGTAGTGGCGGGCGGCGAGCGCATCCATGTAGTCGCCGAAGCTTTCCCAGTTCCAGGGCAGGCCGGCGGTCAGCACCGGTTCGGGAATGTCCTCCACCCCTTCCATCAGCCTGACCAGGAGGTCGTGATCGGCGGCGCGGCAGGGCGCGAAGCCCACACCGCAATTGCCCATGACGACGGTGGTGACGCCGTGCAGCGAGGAGGGCGTCACCTCGCCCGTCCAGGTGACCTGGCCGTCGTAATGGGTGTGCACGTCGACGAAGCCCGGCGTCACGATCCGGCCGCGGGCGTCGATCTCCTCGACGCCACGGACGCTGATCTTCCGCTCCACCGCGACGATGCGGCCGCCGGCGATGGCGACATCGCCCTCGAAGGCCGGCGCGCCGCTGCCGTCCACGATCGTGCCGCCCCGCACCACCAGCGTCGGATCGCCCGCCATGCCGCTTCCTCCGGTTTCCTGTGGAGACGAGTGTAGCGGCGGCCGGGCGGCGGCACCAACCGGGCGCCCGGCTTATCAGATGGATGATGGCGGGGTGCCGCTTTGATTCACGCCGGCTGCAGCGCCTCCCGCTGCCTGGCCGAGGGGAAGGGCGGGAAGGCGAGCGCCATCGCCGCGGCGCCGAGGCCGAGCGCGCAGGAGGCGATGTAGAGCCAGGCGTAGCTGCCGAAAGTGTCGAAGATCCAGCCGCCCACCGCCGGGCCGAGGGCCATGCCGAGGCTGGAGATCATCGCCGCGGCGCCGATCACGCCGCCCATGATGCGGAGGTCGAAATATTCGCGGGCCAGCGCGCTGTAGAGCGGCATCACCCCCCCATAGGCGAGGCCGAAGACGAAGGCGACCGCATAGAAGCCGCCGAGGCCGCCGGCGAAGACATAGGCCGCCGCGGCGACGGCCTGGATCAGAAGCCCCGTGACCAGCACCCGCTTGACCCCGAAGCGGTCGGCGGAGAGGCCGAAGAGGAGGCGGCCGCCGAGGCCGGCCAACCCCTCGAGGCTGTAGATGCTGACCGCCGCGGTCACGCTCAGGCCGCAGGCGACGGCATAGCTGACGGTGTGGAAGATCGGCCCCGAATGGGTGGCGCAGCAGAGGAAATAGGTGAGGCCGAGGACGACGAAGGGCGTGGAGCGGAGCGCCTGGCCGAGCGGCATGGCCGGCGGGGCGGTTGCCGCCGTGCCTGCGGTGCCTGTGGTGCCTGTGGCGGCGGCCAGGGCCGGCGGCCGGCGGACGAGGAGCGCCGCCGGCAGCAGCAGCGTCCAGGCGGCGATGCCGATGGCGAGCTGGGCCGTGCGCCAGTCGTAGACGGTGACGAGGAGGCTCGCGATCGGCGAGACGGTCATCGGCGCCACGCCCATGCCGGCGGAGACCAGCGAGATGGCGAGCGCGCGGTTCTCCTCGAACCAGCCGGTGACGGTGGCCATCATCGGCGCGATCAGCGCGCCGGCCGCGATGCCGACGAGGACGCCGTAGAGCAGCTGGAATTCGAGCAGGCTCTCGGCACGTGAGGCGAGGACGAGGCCGAGGCCGAGAAGGGCGGCGCCGATCAGGACCACGATGCGGGCGCCGTAGCGGTCCGACAGCATGCCCCAGCCGAAGGAGGCCGCCCCCATGGTGAGGAAGTCGAGCGTCATGGCGCTGGAAATGCCGGTGCGCGACCAGCCGGTATCGACCGCCATGGGGGTGAGGAAGACCGCCAGCGAGAACATGGCGCCGATGGCGACGCAGCTCGACAGCGCGCCGACGGCGACGATCACCCAACCGTAATGCAGCTTCATCTGCGCTTCCCTCCCCTGCGGGGCCCCTCCGCCCCGGTGATACAGACCAGTCGGTTTGTTCCTGGCGCGGCCGGTGCCCGCCTCAGGCCCGGCTTCATGCCCGCCATCCCTCGGGCCGAAGCGATTCCAGCCAGCCCACCATCATCTTCACCCCGGCCCGGTGCTCGGCCGCGTCGCGGTGGCACTTGCCGAGCGCCATGAAGCCGGCGAAGAGTGCCAGGAAGAACTGCGCGGCCTGCTTCGGATCGACCGTGGGCGCCACCTGCCCCTGCGCCTTGCCGCGCCGGAGCGCGCCGGCGACGGCATCGCGCCAGATGTCGAAGACCCTGGCGCTGCGTTCGCGGAAGCCCTCGTCGAGCGGCGACATTTCCTGGGAGATGTTGTTGAGCGGGCAGCCGACCAGCAGATCCCCGGGCTTCAGCGAAGTGGCGCGCAGGATGCGGATCAGCTCGCCCAGGGGATCGGGGGCCGCGGCCAGCGGCTCGGCCCATTTGCCCGCCGTCATCCGCGCGATCACCTCGTCGAGCACGGCGTAGCCCAGCGCCTCCTTGTTCTCGAAGTGGTGATACATCGCCCCCTTGGTGACGCCGGCCCGGGCGAGGATGGTCTCCACATCCGAGCCGCGGAAGCCGGAGCGGTGCATCTCCTCGAAGGCTGCCTGCAGCAGCGCCTCGCGCGTGCGGGCAGGATCGCGCACCGCCTTCCCGCTCCTGCCATATGCATAGGGTCTCAACATACCAACCAGTATGAATGTACAGATGGCGAAGTCAAGACCGGCGGCCCGGGCAGCGGCTCAGGCCGCCTCGTGCACGACCCGGCCGCCGACGAAGGTGCGCAGCACCTTGGTCCCGGCCAGCGCGTCGATGTCGCAGTCGAAGGGATCGCGATCGAGCAGGATGATGTCCGCGGCCTTGCCCGGGGCGATGCTGCCGACCTCGTCCCAGCGCAGCACGCGCGCGGCGTCGCGGGTCCACATCATGATCGCCTGCTCGCGGCCGACCTTGTGGTCGGCATCGTCGTTGCGCCGGCCGGTGGGCGCGAATTCATGCGTCTCGGCGAAACGGATGTGTTCGAAGATGTTCTTCGGGCCCCAATCCGATCCGCAGCCGACCAGGAGCCCCGCCTCCAGCAGCCGCGCGAGCGGCACCAGGTCGCGGAGCACATGCCGGCCGATCCGCGCGGCATAGAGTTCGCCCTTGCCCCAGCAGAAGCTCATCGAGGTGGTGATGTCGAAGCCGAGCGCCTTGTAGCGCCGGGCGTGCAGCGCGGTAGTCAGGATGGCGTGCTGGATCAGCCAGCCCCGGCCGCGGATGTCGTGCGCATCGGCGAGACGCTCGCAGGCGTCGAGGAAGTCGTCGTGATCGCGATAGCCGCCGGCGACGAAATTGGCCCTGAGGCCGCGGTCGGCGCAGAAGCGGATGAAGGCATCCTGCTTCTCCGGGCCGATGAAGGTCATGCCGCGCGTCGGCCGGCCGAAGGGATCGGCATAGGGTTCGTGCATGCGCAGCAGGCCGGGCCAGCAGGGCCCGCCGGTGGCGAGCGTGGCGCCGTCGATGCGGAGCCAGGGATCGGCGCGGTCGGTAAGCGACGCGGCGGCCTCGAGGTTGGCCAGGAAATCCCGCATCGGGAGGGGATCGAAGGGCGCGAAGGCGGTCGGTTCCACCTCGAGCGCGGCGGAGACGCGCACGCTCATCGCCCCCTCGGCCCGGAGCGCGCGATAGACCTCGATCTGCGGCAGGGTCATGTTGTGACCCTCATAGGCGGTGGTGACGCCGAGCGCGTTGTAGCGCGCCATGGCGCCCCTGGTGGTGGCGTGGATGTCGCCCCGCGGCGCCGGCAGCTTCAGCAGGATCTGGGTCCAGAACGGATCGAAGGTGTAGTAGTTGTTGACCGGCCCGCGCAGGATGCCGGTGAGCTCGCCCGCCTCGTCCTTCTCGATCTCGACGTCGCAGACCTTGTCGGGGATCACCCGCGTCAGCCCGACGGCCCTGAGGCCGCGGCTGTTGAAGGCGCAGACGTTGGGCATCACCGGCCCGAAGGCGGAGAGGAAGACCGGGTGGTCCGGCGTCGCCCGATCCAGCACATGCCGGTCGGGCAGCCGGCGTTCGGGCAGGTCGCGCCAGGACCGGCGCAGGAAATAGAACGGCTCGCCCACCGGCGTGGTGACGATCCACTCGCCCTTCGGCGTGAGCGCGGCACGGCGGCGGATGCGCTCGAGGATGTCGTCGTGATCGCGCGCATCGGCGAGGTCGACATAGGTGCCCGAGCGGGCGGCGAAATGCAGCATGTGGGGATGAGTGTCGACGAGGCCCGGCAGGATGGTGGCGCCGGCGACATCGATCCTCCGGGCGCCCCGCCCCGCCGCGGCGGTCACCTCGGCACGGGTGCCGACCGCCAGGATGCGTCCGCCCCGGAAGGCGACCACCTCGGCGCCGGCGGCGCCCTCGCAGGTGCGCACCCGCCCGCCCAGCAGGATCGTCGTGCCGTCCTCGCACATTTTGTCGCCTCCCCCGATTTCGGAAGAGGCTAGCGGCTCGAGGGTCGCGGCGCGAACCCCTGCGTCAACCGGGTCCCGCATCCCCCGCGCGGGTGAGGTAGGCGCGGTTCAGCCGGCGCAGGTGGCTTTCCATTTCGGCCACCGCCCGGTCGGCGTCACGGGCTTCCATGTGGCGCATGAAGCGCCGGCGCGAGGGCAGCACATAGGCGTTGTCGCGCGGGCCGATGGCGGCGATGAAGTGCTGCATGATCTCCATGATGGCTTCCATCATGATCGCCATGATCGGGTTGTGGGTGGCGCGCGCGATCAGGCGGTGGAAGTCGAGATGGATGGCGGCGCGGCGGTAGAAGTCGCCCTCCTCGCGCGCCTTCGCGGCATCGGCGATATTGGCGTGCATGGCGGCGAGGTCTTCCGCCGTGGCGCGTTCGCAGGCCGCGCGGACGGCGAGCGATTCGATCCAGACCCGCGCCTCGGTCAGGTGATCCGGGCCGATGGCACCCAGGTGATACATGTCGCGCAGGCCCGCGATCACCGCGCCGCCGCTCTCCCGTGCCACGAAGGCGCCACCGGCGGCACCCTTGCGCAGCCGCAGCAGGCCGGCATTCTCGAGGCCGCGCAGCGCCTCGCGCAGCGTGTTGCGCGATACGCCGAACTGTTCGGAAAGCCGGCGTTCGGCCGGCAGGCGGTCGCCCGGCTTCAGCCGCCCGCCGGCGAGTTCGCCCCGGATCTGCGCGGCGATCTCCTCGAAGGCGCGGGTGGCCTTGACCGGGCGGAAGCCGGGCGCATCGCTCATGCGAGCGTGGTTTCCGACATGCCGATGGCGGCGAGGCGCGAGGCTCCGATGCGATCGAGATGGGCGGCTTCGCCCGCCGCCGCATGCGCCGCGAGATAGGCGGCGAAGCTCTCCGCCCGAGCGGAGGCCCGGACATAGTCGCGCAGATGCGCCTCGTCGGCGCGGTAGAGGGTGGCGCTGGCCGTCGGATGCGCGCCGAAGGGCACCTCCACCACCGCATCGACCATCACTGAGGGAAGCTTGGTGAGGTGGTTCTGCCGGCGCAGCGTCTCGGTGGAGACGATGCGATCGACCGAGACGACGACGCGTTTCGAGGCCTGGGCCAGCATCACGTCGAAGAAGGGCGCGCCCAGGAACTGGACATTGCCCTGCTCGTCCGCCTGCTGGGCATGGATGAAGGTGATGTCGGGACGGATCGGCGGCACCGCCAGCAGCCGGCGTTCGCCCGGGGCCTGCGGCAGCGGGCGGTAGTGCCCGGGGTTGACCCTGGGCAGGTCGGTGCAGAGATCCGGAATCGGCATGAAGGGCAGGTCGCAGATCGCGGCGCGCAAACCGCCGGCATAGCCGGGGCCGTCCATCTCCTGCACCTCGATCGCGCCGCTTTCGGCCGCCTTCCTGAACTGGGGCGCGAGGCCCAGATGCTCGAAGGAGATGAAGACGCAGGCCGTGCTCTTCGCCCGCCCGGCGCCGATCAGGAGATCGGGGGCGATCGAGCCCGGCGAGGGGATGAGGTGGAGGTCCCTCGCCCCCTGCCGGACCAGCGCGCGGACGAGGGCCATCGGCTGGGAATTGAAGATCCAGCCGCCCAGGCCGACGGAGGCGCCGTCCGCCACATCGGCGACGGCGGCATCGAGGGTGCTGAGCTTGGAGAGCCGGGCCATGATCAGGACGCCAGCAGGTGGCGCGCGATGACGACGCGCTGGATCTGGTTGGTGCCTTCGAAGATCTGGTTGATCTTGGCGTCGCGCATCATCCGTTCCACCGGATAGTCCTTCATGTAGCCGGCGCCGCCGAAGATCTGGACGGCGTCGGTGGTCACCTTCATCGCCATGTCGGAGGCGAAGCACTTCGCCATCGAGGCCATTTCGGCGAGGCGCGAGAAGTCGCCGCTGTCAACCCGGTTGCAGCATTCGTAGACCAGCGCACGGGCCGCCTCGACCTGCATCGCCATGTCCGCCAGCATCCATTGCAGGCCCTGGAACTCCGAGATGGCGCGGCCGAACTGCTTTCGCCCCTTGGCATAGGCGATGGCGGCGTCGAGCGCGCCCTGCGCCAGGCCGACGGAAGCCGCGCCCACGGTGGGGCGGTTCATATCGAGGATGCGCATGGCGGCGATGAAGCCCTGCCCCTCCTCGCCGATCATGTTCTCGGCCGGCACGCGCATGTCCTCGAAGAAGAGGTCGACATTGGGCACGCCGTTCAGGCCCATCTTCCTTTCGTTCTTGCCGACGCGAAAGCCGGGCGTCTTGGTGTCGACCAGGAAGGCGCTGATGCCCTGGAAGCCCTTGGCTTCCGTCGTACGGGCGAAGACCAGCACCCAATGCGCGATGTTGCCCCAGGTGATGTAGCACTTCTGCCCGTTGATCACGTATGAGGCGCCGTCCTTGCGGGCGCGGGTGCGCATCGAGGCGACGTCGGAGCCCGATTCCGGCTCGGTGATGGCGACAGCCGTCAGCGTGCGGCCCTTGGCGGCGAGCGGCAGGAAGCGGCGGCGCTGTTCCTCGCTGCCGAAATGCAGCAGCGGCAGGATCATGGCGATGGAGTTCTGCCCGGCGAAGAGCGCACAGGCCTCGGATACGCGCGAGATCTCCTCGCGGGCGATGCAGACCGAGGTGAGGTCGCCGCCGGGGCCGCCATATTCCTCCGGCACCCAGAGCTGGAGCAGGCCCATGTCGCCGAATATCGGCACCAGTTCGGTCGGGCAGCGGTCGGTGACGTCGATCTCGGCGGCGATCGGACGGATTTCCTTCTCGACCATGCGGCGGATCTGTTCGCGGAGCGCAAGGTGGGTATCGGTGAAGTGGAAGGGCATGTTCTCTCCAGCCTATTCTCAGCGCGCCTTGCGGCGGAGCGCGCCGGTGCCGTCGACGGCCCGGCGGAGCGTATCTGTCTCGATCGTGGTGGGCGGCTCGGTCACCGGCGGCGTTCCCTCGACCACGAGGTCGAAGCCGGTGGAATCTCGCACCTGTTCCAGCGTGATGCCCGGATTGACCGACCGGACCCGCATGGCGCGGCTGCCGGGGGCGAAGTCGAAGACGCCGAGCGGCGTCACCACCAGCTTCGGCCCGCCCGGCGGCAGGCCGCGATCCTCGCGCGAAGTGCCGCCGTCGAGGTAGCCGGCGCCGCAGACGAAATCGACCTTCGGCACCAGGGCGGAGCGGTCGTGCCGGGTCAGCAGCAGGTAGAAGCGCTTCGACAGGCCGGTCAGCGCGGAGATGCCGACGGTGCCGGGACCGCGCAGGCGGGGCTTCGCGTGCTCGCCCAGGGTCACGGTGTTGATGTTGCCGAAGCGGTCGACCTGGATGGCCGAGAGGATGGCGAAGTCGAAGAAGTGCACCTGCCAGTCGATGAAATCGATCATGTCCGGCAGGTCCATCCAGGCATCCGCCGTCTCGATGTTCTCAGGATCGGCGGTGGAGAGAAGCCGGCCACGGTCGGGGTTGGTCATCCCTCCCGGGCCGGACACCCACCACAGGTTCGGCGCGTGCAGATGGCGGGCGAGGTTGCAGGCGGCGAGCTGGATATCGGAACTGGTGCCGATGATGGCGCGTTCGCCGTCGGCCAGGTCGCGCGCCAGCTGCACCGCCAGGAACTCCCCGGTCGAGCAGGGTTCTTGGTCCAATGCCGCCTCCTCCCTTTGTGTCAATGGTTGGACCATTATCAGCAAGCGGAGGCCATGCCTGTCAAGCGAAGGGTAGAGCCGGGTCGCGGCGGCCCGGCAACAGGTGCCTGAAATCCCATGCCAGAAGCACTTCGCAGGCGCAGCAAAGTGATTTCCGATCGCCTATGATCCCGCCGTTCATGGTCGATGGGGGACCACACACATGCGTCTTTCAGGCAAGGTTGCGATCGTCACCGGTGCGGCGAGCGGCATCGGAAAGGAAATAGCCAAGGTCTTTGCCCGCGAGGGGGCGAAGGTGGCGGTGGCCGACCTCAATCTCGGCGGGGCGGAGGCGGCGGCGGCCGAGATCACCAAGAGCGGCGGCACGGCCATCGGCGTGGCCATGGATGTCAGCAAGGAAGAGGCGGTCGACGCCGCGGTGGCCCGCGTGGTCAAGGAACTCGGCGGCGTCGACGTGCTGGTCAGCAATGCCGGCATCCAGCACATCGAGCGCCTGGTCGACCTGAAGCTGTCGGACTGGAAGCTGCTGCTCGCCGTCCACCTGGATGGCGCCTTCCTCACCACCCGCGCCTGCATGCGGGCGATGGAGAAGTCCGGCAAGGGCGGCTCGATCATCTACATGGGGTCGGTCCACTCGAAGGAAGCCTCGAAGCTGAAGGCCGGCTACGTCACCGCCAAGCACGGGCTGATCGGCCTCTGCCATGCCGTTGCCAAGGAAGGGGCGGAACACAACATCCGCGCCAACGTGATCTGCCCCGGCTTCGTCCGCACGCCACTCGTCGACAAGCAGATCCCCGAACAGGCGAAGGACCTCGGCATCACCGAAGCCGAGGTGGTCAGCAAGGTCATGCTGAAGGATACGGTCGACGGCCTGTTCACCACCGTCGAGGACGTGGCCGAGGCGACGCTCTTCTTCGCCGCATTCCCAACGAACGCCCTCACCGGCCAGTCGATGGTGGTGAGCCACGGCTGGTTCATGCAGTAGCAGCCGGATGCCGGCACGGGCCGCCGGCATCCGGCGGCTTCGTGCCGGGGCTCCGACGGGTCCCTAGCGCAGCGGCGAGGCGCGCGACGTGCTCTTCAATTCGTTCGAGTTCATCCTGGTTTTCCTGCCGGTGGTCTATGCCGGCTATCTTCTGCTGTGGCGCGCGGCACGGGGACGCGCCCTTCTCTACTGGCTGATCGCCGCGTCGCTGTTCTATTATGGCTGGTGGAGTCCGCGCTATCTGCTGCTGATCATCGCCATCATCATCGGAAACTTCATCTGCGCGAAGATGATCCATCGCCTGCGGCGGCAGGATCGCCCCGGCGGCGCGGATGCGGCGATGTGGCTCGGGATCGGCGCCAATCTCGTACTTCTGGGCTACTTCAAGTACACGAATTTCCTGGTCGACAGCCTGAACGACGTGGCCGGGACATCGCTCATGGTGGCGCCTGTCCTGCTCCCCGTCGGCATATCCTTCTTCACCTTCCAGAAGATCGCCTACCTGGTCGATGCGCGCTATGCGCCCCCGGCGGCGCACGACTTCCAGCAGTTCTCGCTTTTCGTTCTGTTCTTTCCCCAGCTCCTGGCCGGGCCGATCACGCATCACCGCGAGATCCTGCCGCAATTCGCCGATGCCGATCGCCTCCGGCCGCAGACGATAAACTTCGCTGTCGGCTTCAGCATCTTCAGCATCGGCCTGTTCAAGAAGGTCATCCTGGCCGACGGCTTCGCCGAGATCGCGACCCCGGTTTTCACGGCGGCCGAGGGCGGCATGCCGCTCGACGCGCTGACGGCCTGGCGGGGAACGGTCGCTTACGGATTACAGCTGTATTTCGATTTTTCGGGCTATTCCGACATGGCGATCGGCCTGGCGCGCATCTTCGGCATCTACCTGCCGCTCAACTTCAACGCCCCCTACCGAGCCACCGGCATCGTCGATTTCTGGCGCCGCTGGCACATGACCCTGTCGCGGTTCCTGCAGACCTATCTCTATATCCCGCTCGGCGGCAACCGGCATGGCAATGCGCGGCGGTACGTCAACCTGATGGCGACCATGCTGCTCGGCGGATTGTGGCACGGCGCCGGATGGAACTTCGTCCTGTGGGGCGCAATGCACGGCGCCTTCCTGATCGTGAACCACGCCTGGCGGCGGGTGGTGGGCAGGCCTTCGGACCATCCCCTGGCCATCGGCCTGTCCCGATTGATCACCTTCATCGCCGTGATGCTGGCCTGGGTGCCCTTCCGGGCGGAAACCTTCGAGGGTGCGCTCGCCGTCTATGCGGGCATGCTCCGGATCTCGGAGACGGACGGCGCGGATGTGCCGGCCGCGCTCGCCTGGCTCGCCTTCTGGCTCGCGGTGCTCTGGATGTGGCCGACGACCCAGGAGATCATGCGCCGGCATGGACCGGCCTTCGACTACGTCGAGGAGGCGACCAAGCGGACGCCGGTATACTGGTTGGGCTTGGCGCGCGAGCGCCTGCTCTGGGGGCCGGCTGCCGGTTGGGCGGCGGTGATCGGCGTGCTGTTCGCCTTCAGCCTGCTCAACCTGACCCAGATCAGCGAATTCCTCTACTACCGGTTCTGACCCATGCCGGACCGCGCCGCCCGCCGCTTCCTGACCCTGAGCCTCGCCGCCGCGCTCTGCCTCACGGGCCTCGCCGGGGCGATCAACATTGTCGTCGATCCCTACGACGTGTTCCGGCTGGTCCATCTCGAGGGCTTCAATGCCGACAAGCCGGCGATCGAGAACCAGGTGCGGCTCGCCAAGGCCTATCAGATCCGCAAGCTCCGGCCCGAGGCGATGGTGCTCGGCAATTCACGTGTCGAGATGGGCCTCGACACCGAACGCCGCAGCCGCGAGATCGGCAGACAGATCTTCAACGGCGGCCTGCCCGGATCGACGATCTATGAACTGCACCGCTATCTGCAGCACGCGGCCGCCATCGGCTCGCTGAAGGAGGTGCTGGTCGCGCTCGACATCTTCAGCTTCAACACCCAGCTTCCTGCGACCCAGAACGACTTCCTCGAGAGCCGGCTGATGATGCGGGCCGACAACAAGCCGACACCGCTCTGGGATGTCGACCGGATCAACGACGTCTTCAACCTGTTCCTGGCCTGGTCCACGGTCGAAAGATCGATCGAGACGGTGGCTCTGCAGGGCAGGCCCGGCGTTTCCACCCGCACGCCCACAGGCTTCGACCCCCTCGGCGAGGAGGCATTCCTCGCCGGGGCCGGTACCTATGCCGACGCCTTCCAGCGCAAGGACCGGAACTATTTCCGCCGCGGCCTGAATCGGGGGATGAGCCTGGAGCCCACGGCGCACTGGCCCGAAGGCTCGATGGTCGAACTGGAGCGCATCCTCGAACTCTGCCGCGAGAAGGGGATCAAGCTCATACTCTTCATCCACCCCTATCATGCCCATGTGCTGGAGATCCTGGGCCTCGCCGGACAATGGGAGATCTACGAGGCGTGGAAGCGCCAGGCGACTGCCCTGGTCGCCGCCGACGCCGCGCGGCATCCGGACCGGGACCCGGTCGTCCTCTGGGATTTCGGATACTACAACGTCGTGACCACCGAGGCGGTACCGCCGCGCGACGGCCCCCAGCACATGCACTACTACTGGGATTCCTCGCACTACAAGTCGACGACCGGACGGGCGATGGGCGAGCGCATGCTCGCCTTCGGCATCGATCCGCCGCTGCCGGATTTCGGCGTCAGCCTGAACCCCGGCAACATCGAGGAGCACCTGGCGCGAACCCGGCTGGACCGGGCCCGCTACCGGCTGGAGCGGGCCAGCGAGGTCGCCCACCTGCAGGCGATGCAGCGCTAGCGCTTTTCGGTCCAGCTTTCGGAGAAGGCGAGCGCGCAGGTGCTGAACGGCCGGCCTTCACGTTCGCGCGGCCAGGGCTGGCCCTTCGCTTCCACGCCGTTGCGGGTGAGGCGCGCGGCGGCGGCCGGGATCAGTACGGTGCAGACGCCATAGGGCCGCGGATTGGGGGGCGCATCCGGCTGGGTATGGACCAGCAGGGGGTCGCCCATCCGGTACCAGGTCAGCACCAGTTCCTCGCCCGGGGCATGCACGCGCTCGGACCAGAAATCGCGCGCGTCACCCGCCTTGCTGAAGGTTGCGTCAACCACCGGGATCGAAAGATCCTTCAGGTCGGGATTGAGCATCCCCTGCACGGTCGACTGCAGCCACCGCGCCATCGCGATGTTGTCCGTGTAGATGCGAGAGCGATTCTCGGTCAGTTCGCTCTTGAGGTAGAGCACATGGCCGGGACCGGCGGGCGAGAACAGGATGCGCCAGTAGCTCGCATCGGTGCTGTTCGGGTCGCCGTCCTTGGCGCTCAGGCGGATGAAGGGGTTTTCCCCGGTCAGTATCACGCGATTGGCGTCCACGGTGCTCATCGGTCTCTCTCCCTCTTTCCCGGCAAGGATAGCCAGATCACGCCCGTTCGTCCCCCACCAGGAAGCGCACGCCACAGAGATCGAAGCCGCCGGCCGCCACCGGCAGGCCCGCCTTGGCGGCGGCGGCCAGCATGCCCTTCGGGTCCGCGACATCCAGGCGGATGGCCGATAGCAGCTCGGCACCTCCCGCCGCACCGCTCACGAACCCTATGGTGGCTTCATCGAGGTGGATGGAACGGCCGTCCTGCGACAGCGGGCGATCGATGATGCGGGCCCAATGGCGCGAGATCCCCGCCGGGTCCGGGCTTTCCACCTCGATGCCGGTGAGGGCGCGGGTCGTGTCCGTGCGCATATGCGCCTGCCAGCCTGCGCCCGCGGGATGGTAGGGACCGGACCGGTCTTCGCCACCGTCGGTACGGTCGAATTCGAGCATCGCGGCGCGGCAATCCTTCGGGTGGAACTGATTGCCGTAGAAGCCCGGATAGTCGAGCGTATGCGCGATGCGGATTCCGAGCGTCTCGGCGTGGCGCTTCCGGCGCTCGGGGTCGTGGCAGTCGAAGATCGCCATGTAGCCGCCGCGCCCGCCGCTGCGTTCCAGGAACCGGCCCGCGGCCGTTCCCGCCCGGGTCGGCGAGACGACTTCCAGGAAATCGGTCCCGATCGGAAACAGCGCGTTGACGAGACCGTATTTCGCCACCGCCGGGTCGCGGAAGCACAATCGCACCCCCAGCACCCCTTCGATATCGGCGATCGCGCGATCGAGGTCGGCAGCGACCAGGCAGACCTGTCGCAAGCGGAGATATTCCTTCACGTCCTCGCCCTCCCCGAGCCGGCGGCGCAGCCTATCAGAGGCCGAATGGACTGGTCTGCCGGGGAATGACGACGTCGCGATGAATCCATACGCTCATCATCAGGCCGCAGCCGAAGAGGATCGTCATCATCGCCGTGCCGCCGTAGGAAACCAGCGGCAACGGCACCCCCACCACCGGAACCAGGCCCGTGACCATGGCGATGTTGATGAAGACGTAGAGGAAGACGAGGCCGTTGATGCCGCCCGCGAGCAGGCGGCCGAACTGGCTGCGCGCGCGCAGGCTGATGGCGTGGCCATAGGCGAAGAGCAGCAGGTAGAGCCCGATCAGGACGGCGGCGCCCACCAGGCCGAATTCCTCGGCGAGGTTGGTGAAGGCGAAATCGGTCTGCTTTTCCGGCAGGAAGCTGAGATGGCTCTGGGTGCCTTCCAGGAAGCCCTTGCCGAACAGTCCGCCGGAGCCGAGCGCGATCTTGGACTGCAGGATGTGATACCCCGCGCCCAGCGGGTCGGCATCGGGGTCGAGGAAGGTGAGCACGCGCTGGCGCTGGTAGTCGTGCATCAGGCCCCAGGCGACGGGAATGGCGGCCGCCCCGCCGAGCAGCGCGACGGCGAACTTCCACAGCCGCACGCCCGACAACAGGAAGATGATGCCGCTGCCGGCGAGCAGCAGCAGCGCGGTCCCGAGGTCGGGCTGCTTCATCACCAGAACGACCGGAGCAACGATCATGACGAGCGGCACGAGGAGCCAGCGGAACTTTCCCACCTCCTCCAGCGTGCAGCCGTGGAAATAGCGTGCCAGGGCGAGCACCAGGGTGATCTTCATGATCTCCGAGGGCTGGATCGTAAACGGGCCGAGGTCGATCCATCGCCGCGCACCCATGCCGACGATGCCCAGGATCGGTACAAGGATCAGCAGGACGAGTGCCACGGCATAGGCGGCATAGGCCCAGCGCATCCAGAAGCGGATATCCACCATCGCCACCGCCCCCAGCATCAGGAGACCGAGGCCGAAACGAATCGCATGCCTGTCCGCCCAGGGGTCGAGACTGCCGCCGCCGGCGGAGAACAGGGCAAGGGTGCCGATGCCCGCGATGCAGATCAGCACCAGGATCATACCCCAGTTGAGATCGGCGATCTTGCGGAGCGGCGTCAGGTCGACCCGGCTGCCGAGCGCGGCATGCAGCATCTCAGCCCCCCTTGCCGGCGGGGCCGGTTTCGGCGAACTGCTCGCGTCCCGGCCGCCCGGAGGGGTCGAGGCGCTGGCATTCGCGCAGCACGTCGGAGGCGATCGGACCCGCCACCTTCGATCCGGAACCGCCGTGTTCGACGATCACGGCGCAGGCATATCGTGGATTCTCGAGCGGCGCGTAGCCGACGAAGATCGCATGGTCGCGCAGCTCCCAGGGCACATCCTCATGCTTGCGCATGCCGGCCAGGCGCTCCTGCTTGGAGATGCTGCGGACCTGTACCGTGCCGGTCTTGCCGCCCATCTTCCAGCCGGGTTCCTTGATCTGAATGCTTCGGGCGGTTCCGCGCCCGCCGCTGGTCACCAGCCGCATCCCCTCGATCGCCTGGGCCAGCGCCTGGGCGGAAACCTGAATCCGGGGGAAGCCGCGCTGGTCCGCGGTGCGCCGGTCGGCTCCGCTTTCCGCCTCGCCGCCCGGCCGCAGGAGGCGCGGCTTCACCGCATAGCCGCCATTGGCGAGCCGCGAGGTCATCACCGCGAGCTGCAGCGGCGTGGTCGAGACGTATCCCTGGCCGATCCCGACCGACAGCGTCTCGCCCTCGTACCAGGGTTCGCCCCGGGCGGCCTTCTTCCAGGCCCGGCTCGGCACGATGCCGGCCTTCTCGCCCGGCAGGTCGATGCCCGTGACCTCGCCCAGGCCGAAGCGGTTGGACATCGCGGCGATGGCGTCGATGCCGATCTTCCGGGCCACGTCGTAGAAGAAGACGTCGCAGGATTCCTCGATGGCGGAGAGCACGTTCATGGTGCCGTGCCCGCCCTTCTTGTGGCAGTGGAAGTCGCGGTTGCCGAAGAACATGTGGCCGGGGCAATAGACGCGGTAGTCGGGCGTGATCACCCCCGCCTCGATTCCAGCCATGGCGACGATCATCTTGTAGGTCGAACCCGGCGCAAAAGTGCCCGACACGGCCTTGTTCACCAGGGGCTTGTGCTTGTCGGTGCTGAGCCGGCGCCAGTGTTCGGCGCTGATGCGCACGTTGAAGACGTTCGGATCGAAGGCCGGGGTCGAGACGAGCGACAGCACGTCGCCGGAATGGATGTCCATGACCACGCAGGCGCCGGTCTCCTCGCCCATCCGCGCGGTCGCGAACTTCTGCAGCGCCGCATCGATGGTGAGGACCACATCGGCGCCCCTCAGGCCCTCGCGGCGCTGCAGCTCGCGAATGATCCGCCCATAGGCGTTGACCTCGACGCTGCTGGACCCGGCCTTGCCGCGCAGGTTGAGGTCGTGCAGGCGTTCCACGCCGTCGCGGCCGATGCGGAACCCGGGCAGCGAGAGGAGCGGATCGGGCCCCAGATCCTTCTCGGCGACGGCGCCGACATAGCCCACCACATGGGCCAGCGTCTCGCCGAAGGGGTAGTCCCGGCTCTGCCCGACATCGAGCTGAACGCCGGGCAGTTCCGGGCTCTGCAGGTTGACGGCGGCGAATTCCTCCCAGGTCAGGTTTTCCGCCACCAGAACCGGCAGGAACTTGCGCTGGCGCTCCACGTCGCGGCGGATCCGCGCGCGCATGCCGTCGTCGATGGTGATGACGGCCGCCAGGCGGTCGAGGGTGGTGTCCAGGTTGCGAGTCTGCTCGGCGACCAGGAGCACGCGGTAGTTCAGGCGATTGCCGGCGAGTTCGACGCCGAAGCGATCCAGCACCCGGCCCCGCGGCGGGGCCAGCAGCCGGATGTTGATGCGGTTCTCCTCGGCGAGCGTCGCGTACTGCTCGGATTCCACCACCTGCAGCCAATAGAGGCGCCCGAACAGGGCCGAGACGGCGCCGAGCTGCAGCCCGCCGAGCAGCATGGTGCGGCGGCTGAGCGCGCGCTGGCGGTCGTCCTCGCGGCGATCCATCGCGCTAGTCCTCCGCCCAGAGCCGCCGTTCCATCCGCCCGAGCGCCCAGGAGAAGGGCGGGTAGATGGCGACGGTGAGGGCCGAGCGCAGCAGGGCCGGCAGGGGATCGAGCAGGGTGAGGTGATAGACCGACAGCATGGCCCAGACGCAGAAAGCCGCGGCGAAGGCGATCAGGCCGAAGAGCAGCCAGCCGACCGGGAAGGAGGTGGCGACGAACCAGCGGCGCTGCGACAGGCAGCCGCCCTGCAGCAGCACGAAGACGAGCGCGCTCAGGCCCATCGGCTCGCCGGTGACGAGATCATGCAGCAGGCCGAGCAGGAAAGCCGCCCAGGCGGGCATGGTCTCGGGACGGAACACCGTCCAGTGGAACACCGCCAGCATCGCCAGGGCGGGCGCCACCGGCGGCAGATGCGGGATCCGGAAGGGGATCGCCTCGAGCAGGATGAAGAGTACCGCCACGGCCACCGGCACGGTGTCGCGCGGCAGGGTCTGGGCGCGGCCCTCAGCCATGCCCGCCATCAGCGCGCGGTCTCGGCCCCGGCGACGCGCGGCGCCTCGTGCCGGGCGACGCTGACGACATCGAGCCGGTCCAGATCGACCATCGGGCGGACCCGCACGATACCGTTGCCGACCGACAGGACCACCCCGACGGAGACCCCCGGCGGGATCCGGCCGCCATGGCCGGAGGTGACGATGCGGTCGCCGGTGGAGATCTGCGCCGAGGCCGGCAGGTATTCGAGCCGCGGCGCCGAGGTGTTGTCGCCGGCCAGGATGGCGCGGGCGCCGCCGCGCTCGAGCTGGACCGGAATGCGCGAATTGAGGTCGGTCAGGAGAAGCACGCGCGAGGCGCGCTGGCCCACGTCGATCACCCGCCCGGCCATGCCGTCGGCGCCGAGCACGGCCTGGCCCTTCTCGACCCCGTCGCGCATGCCGGCATTCAGCACGATCGTACGCACATAGCTCGATGCCGCCTCGCCCACGACGCTGGCGGAGACGAAGGTGGTCACCGGCTCGCCCGTCACCCGCAACAGGTTGCGCAGGCGGGCATTTTCCTCCTCGTAGCGGCCGGCGGCGTCGCGCCAGGCCTTCAGGCGGAAATTCTCATCGCGCAGCCGGGCGTTTTCGGAATGCAGGAAGACGACGTCGCGGAAACCGCCGATCACCGCGTGGACGGCATCGATCGGCCGGCGAATCACATCGAGGACCGGGGCCAGGGCATCGACGGTCGCGCTGCGGGCGCGCTCGATGCCCGGCATCTCCGCCTTGCCCATGATCAGGAGCGCGAAAGCGGCCAGGATCAGAAAGACATAGGCAAAGCGATTCAGCAGGACCCTGATCGGGACCGCGTAGCGCATCACCCGGCTGTCACGCAGCGCCATTCGCTGCCCTCTCCGTCACGCCCCCGGCCGTCCTAGCATAGGACTAACCGTCTTAACCATAAGGGTTATAAAGGACGTGTCGTAAAGTTTTCATTTCTTCCAGCGCCCGCCCGGTACCGAGCGCAACGCAGCTCAAGGGCTCGTCCGCGGCGGTCACCGGCAACCCCGTCGCGTTGCGGATGACGAAGTCGAGATTGGCGAGGAGCGCACCGCCGCCGGTCAGCACGATGCCCTTGTCGACGATGTCGGCGGCGAGTTCGGGCGCGGTGTGTTCGAGCGCCACCTTGACCGCCTCGACGATGGCGCCGACGGGTTCGGCCAGGGCCTCGGCGATCTGCCGCTGGCTGATCACCAATTCCTTCGGCACGCCGTTCATCAGGTCGCGGCCCTTCACTTCCATGGTCGGGCCGTTGCCGTCCTCGGGGGGATAGGCGGAACCCACCTGCTTCTTGATCCGCTCGGCACTGGCCTCGCCGATCAGGAGGTTATGGTTGCGGCGGATATAGGCGATGATCGCCTCGTCCATCTTGTCGCCGCCGACGCGCACCGAGCGCGAATAAACGATGCCGCCCAAGGAAATGACGGCGACTTCCGTGGTGCCGCCGCCGATATCGACCACCATCGAGCCGGTCGGCTCCGTCACCGGGAGGCCCGCGCCGATCGCCGCCGCCATCGGCTCCTCGATCAGATAGACCCGCCGGGCGCCCGCGCTCTCGGCCGATTCCTGGATCGCCCGGCGCTCGACCGCGGTGGAACCGGAGGGCACGCAGATGATGACCTGCGGCGAGGCAAAGGAGCGGCGGTTGTGCACCTTGCGGATGAAATGCTTGATCATCTCTTCCGCGATCTCGAAATCGGCGATGACGCCGTCGCGCAAGGGGCGGATCGCCTCGATGTTGCCCGGCGTTCGGCCCAGCATCAGCTTGGCCTCGTCGCCCACGGCCAGAACCTGCTTCTTGCCCCGGTTGTTGACGATGGCGACCACCGAGGGCTCGTTGAGCACGATGCCGCGGCCTTTCACGTAGACGAGCGTGTTTGCGGTGCCGAGGTCGATCGCCATGTCGGCCGACAGCATGCCGAAGAGGTTGGAGAACATGTGTTCAGTGATCCATCTGGTGCGGCGGCAACTGCGCGTCCGGCGGGCCCCGGCGCCGCGATTTACCCCGTCGATCTCGTCCGCGGCGGCAGCCCCCCGACCTTCCGCCGGCCGCGCGAACGAGGGAGGTTTTACGCCGCCTTTTGCCGTTATCGCAATGGCTTTGTGGCCGTTCTGCCACGCCATTCGGAAATATCCCGTTAAACCGCGAGTCGCCGCGCCCTGCCGGAGCGCCGGAACTTTTCCCCTCGCTGGAAGTTCGCGGCCTGGAACCGACTATCATGGGCGAATCGCCGCCCGCATTCCGGAGACTCGCATCATGCAGCGCACAGCGTTCCTGACCGTCGCGGCAACCGCCGTCCTTCTCGCCGCCTGCGGCAGCCGGACCGAGGATCGCGCCCTTTCCGGTGCCGGCGTCGGCGCCGCGGCGGGCGCCGTGGTCGGCGCCGTCACCGGCCTCTCGGTCGTGCAGGGCGTCCTGCTGGGCGCCGCCGTCGGCGGGGTGACCGGCGCGGTCACCAGCGAAAAGGACGTCAATCTCGGCACCCCGGCCTGGCGCGACAAGAACGAGGCGGCGGCATCGAGCGGCGTGCCTCCCGCCCAGCAGCCGCCGCGCGCTTCGGTTGCCGCCGCCGAGCAGAACATCGTCGCCCGCACCCAATCGGCCTTGAGCGCCCGGGGCTATGACACCGGCCCGGCCGACGGCGTCTTCGGGGTGAAGACCCGCGACGCGATCGAACGCTACCAGGCGCAGAACGGCCTGGTGGTGGACGGGCGGCCGAGCGAGCAACTGCTGCGCCATATCGAGGGGCGGAGTTGAGACGAGGGCGTCCGCCCTTCCCGCTAAATTGGAAATTTTGCGACGGCCGGCCCGGCTCGGGGGCGGTTATGCGGGCTTGCCGGCGCAAGGGCCGGCAAGCGCGACCGCCTGTTCAGCATGAAATTTCCAGCCCTGCAGCGTTTGACGATTTTCCATTACCGAATATACCGTTAGGTATTCTACACGATACCCGACGCGGAACTCCGCTTCCGCCTGAGGCGGAACCGGGCTTCCGCTTTGGGCCGGTTCGAAGGTGCTTTCTTCACTTTTCCAGGAGCCGAGGCGACCGTCTCCGGCCGCGCCGGTAATTATACCGACACGCAACATTCTGGTCAAGACGGGTGGCGCGATCCGGGCGGAAGCCCGCTTCCGCCTCGGCCTCCGCCGGCACCAGGAATTCACCGGCACCGAACCAGCGCCCACCAGTGCCAGGGTCCCCGGCCGGGCGCTGAGGGGACGTGCGCGCGAGGCGGACGGATTTGTCCGCCGCCCGGGAGCATCACCGCCGGCAGATCACGGCGACGGCCCTGCGCGCCAGGGCGGCGAGCGCCGATCGGGCGGCGCCGGCGCGCGCCCGGATGGCGATGCTGTGCAGCGTGGCCGAGGCGAGCGCCGCCAGCGCCTCGACATCGGCATCGGGCCCGAGTTCGCCCGCCTCCCGCGCCGCCCGGATGCGCGCCTCGAAAGCGAGGTCGAGATGCCGGAGGCCGGCCGCGAAGGCGGCGCGGATTTCCGGGTCCTCGACCGCCTCGGTATTGGCGGTGCCGATGGCGAAGCATCCCCGGGGGCGCCCCTTGCCGCTGAAATAGAGGTCGAGTGCCCTGTCGTAGACGCCCGTCAGCGCCGCCGCCAGCGGCCGGTCCGGCGCCAGCGCCGCCGCCATCGCCGCGAAGCCCCGGGCCCAATAGTGATCGAGCGCCTTCAGGTAGAGCGCGTGCTTGTCGCCGAAGGCGGCATAGAGGCTGGGGCGGTTCATGCCGGTGGCGGCGGCGATGTCGTCGAGCGAGGTGCCGGCATAGCCCGCGGTCCAGAAGGCCTCGATCGCGCGGCCGAGGGCCGCCTCGGGATCATAGGCGCGCGGGCGCCCGCGCCGCTTCGCCTGCGTCCCCTCTCCCTCGCTCCCAGGCCGTTTCATTTTGTACCGATCCGAACAAAATATCTTGACGCCCGCCGCGTCCCGGATATTTTTGTCCATGTCAGTACATAATTCAAGCCGCAGCCCGGGAGACCGCCATGGACCTCTACTATTCCCCCCTCGCCTGCTCGATGGCCGCGCGCATCGCCCTCTACGAAGCGGGTGCCGAGTGCGGCTTCATCGAGGTGGATGCGAAGACCAAGCGCACGCTGGACGGCGCCGACTACTACGCCGTCAACCCGCTCGGGCTGGTGCCGGCGCTCCGCACCAATGAGGGCGAGATCCTCACCGAGAACGCAGCCGTGCTGCAGTGGATCGCCGACAGCCACCCGCAGGCGGCGCTGGCGCCCGAGGGCGGGATGCAGCGCGCGCGGCTGCAGCAGTGGCTCTCCTTCATCGGCACCGAGCTGCACAAGGCGCTGTTCCTGCCGCTGCTCGATCCGAAGGTGCCGGCAGAAGCCAAGGCCCAGGCCTCGGCCAAGGGCGAAAGCCGGCTCGCCTGTCTGAACGCGCATCTGGAGGGGCGGGAATTCCTGCTCGACCGGTTCAGCGTCGCCGACGCCTATCTCTTCACCGTGCTGAACTGGAAGATCGCGACGCCGGTCGATCTCGCGACATGGCCCAATCTCGCGGCCTATTACGAGCGGCTGAAAGCGCGGCCGGCGGTGGCGAAGGCGCTACGGGAAGAATTCGCGCTCTACGCGGCGGAGCAGAAGCGGCACAAGGCGGCGTGAGGTATCTCTCCCTCCCTCGGCGTCAGCCGGGGGAGGGCCGGGGTGGGGGCGGTTCCGGTGGTCCGAACCGGTTAGATATCGGACAGAGTAGACCGGATAGATGCCTGACAGTTTTTGTGGGTCGGCGAGGAGGGTTTGCCGATGCCATGGAAAGCGACGTGTGAGATGGACGAGAAGCTTTC
>Ga0164290_1000767_pt1 | contig 81795 bp, 72 predicted proteins | sample Micstemetagenome_FD_108782 | JGI IMG/M metagenome (GOLD analysis project Ga0164290, IMG submission 108782) | Contaminated culture microbial community from soil near Moab, Utah, USA - Microcoleus steenstrupii SON62 (Illumina Assembly) | ecosystem: Environmental > Terrestrial > Soil > Soil crust... | reverse complement strand
CGCAGATCGGTGCGCTGGAGACGGCGGATCTGCAGGCGCTGACGACGACGCAGGTTGCGTCGCTGTCGACGACGCAGGTGAAGTCGCTGAGCGCGGCGCAGATCGGTGATCTGGCGGGGACGCAGGTCGGGGTTCTGGCTGACACGCAGCTTGCGGCGCTGAGCGCGACGCAGGTGAAGGCGCTGGAGACGACGGATCTGGCGGGTCTGACGACGACGCAGCTGTCGGGTCTGACGGCGACGCAGATCGGTGCGCTGGAGACGGCGGACCTGCAGGCGCTGACCACGACGAGCATCGGTGCACTGAGCACCACGCAGCTCAAGGGGCTGAGCGCCACGCAGGTGAGCGACCTGGTAGGAACCCAGGTTGCGGCACTGGCGGATACGCAGGTCGCGTCCTTGAGCATGACGCAGATCAAGTCGCTCGATATCGCTGACGTGATCGTGCCGACGCAGCTGGCGGGTCTTGCGGGGACGCAGATCGCGGCGCTGACGACGACCCAGGTGGCGGGTCTGTCGACGACCCAGGCCGCGGCGCTGACCACGACGCAGATCGCGGGTCTGACGGCGACGCAGATCGGTGCGCTGGAGACGGCGGATCTGCAGGTGTTGACGACCACGCAGGTTGCGGGCCTGTCGACGACGCAGGTGAAGTCGCTGAGCGCGGCGCAGATCGGTAATCTGGCGGGGACGCAGGTCGGGGTTCTGGCGGATACGCAGCTCGCGGTGCTGAACGCGACGCAGGTGAAGGCGCTGGAGACGACGGATCTGGCGGGTCTGACGACGACGCAGCTGTCGGGTCTGACGGCGACGCAGATCGGTGCGCTGGAGACGGCGGATCTGCAGGCCCTGACCACGACGAGCATCGGCGCGTTGAGCACGACGCAGCTCAAGGGCTTGAGTGCTACGCAGCTTGGCGACCTGGTAGGGACGCAGGTCGGGGCGCTGGCGGACACGCAGCTGGGCTCGCTGAGCGTCACACAAGTGAAGGGCTTTGAGGCGGCGGATGTCGCGCTGCTGAGCACGACGCAGTTGTCGGGCCTCACTGGACCGCAGGTCTCGGCCCTGACCACCACGCAGGTGGCGGGGCTGACCACGACGCAGGCGGCCGCGCTGAACACCACACAGGTCGGTGCGCTGACGGCGACGCAGATTGCCTCGCTGGAGACGGCGGACCTGCAGGCGCTGACCACGACGAGCATCGGTCAGCTGAACAGCACGCAGGTCAAGGGCCTGACGGCGGCGCAGATCGGCGATCTGGCCGGTTCGCAGGTTGCCGCTCTGTCGAGCACGCAGCTTGCGGTACTGAACGCGACGCAGGTCAAGGCTCTTGAGAGTACGGATCTGGCAGCGCTGACGACGACGCAGCTGTCGGGTCTGACGGCGACGCAGATCGGTGCGCTGGAGACGGCGGACCTGCAGGCGCTGACGACGACGAGCATCGGGGCTCTGAGCACGTCGCAGATCAAGGGACTGACGGCGACGCAGATCGGCGATCTGGCCGGCACACAGACCGCGACCCTGACGGAGACGCAGCTCGCGGCCCTGAGCGTCACCCAGGCCAAGGCTCTTGAGAGCACGGATTTCGCGGCTCTCACGACCACCCAGCTCGGTGGCCTGACGGCTTCGCAGATCACGGCTCTGGATACGGCAGACCTGCAGGCGCTGAGCTCGACCAATATCGGCTCGCTGAACGCGACGCAGCTCAAGGGGCTGACGGCCGCACAGGTCGCCGATCTGACCGGCACGCAGGTCACGGGCCTGACGTCGGCCCAGATCGGCCAGCTGACGACGAGCCAGGTGAAGGGCTTCGAGGCAGCCGATCTTGCGGCATTGACGACGACGCAGCTGTCGGGTCTTGCCGGCACGCAGGTCGCGGCGTTGACGACGACACAGGTCGCGGCCCTGACCACCACCCAGGCTGCGGCACTGACGACGACACAGGTGAGCGGTCTGACGGTGACGCAGATCGGGTCGCTGGAGTCGGCGGATGTTCAGGCTCTGACGACAACGAATATCGCGCAGCTGAGCACGGCTCAGGTGAAGGGCCTGACGGCGGCACATATCGGCGATCTGGCAGGAACGCAGGTTGCGACGCTGACGGAGACCCAGCTTGCGGTGCTGAGCACGACGCAGATCCGCGCCTTTGAGAGCACGGATTTCGCAGCCCTGACCAGCACGCAGCTGAGCGGCCTCACGGCCTCGCAGATCACGGCGCTGGAGACGGCGGACCTGCAGGCTCTGAGCTCGACGAATGTCGGTCTGCTCAATACGGTGCAGCTCAAGGGTCTGACTACGACGCAGGTTGCCGATCTGACGACCACGCAGGTGTCGGGCCTGAGTTCGACCCAGGTCGGGCTGCTGAGCACGACACAGGTGAAGGGCCTCGAGACGACCGACCTGGCGCTGCTGACGACGACGCAGGTGTCGGGTCTGTCGGGGGCACAGGTCGCAGCGCTGACCACCACGCAGGTTGCGGCGCTGACGACGACACAGGCCGGGGCGCTGACCACCACCCAGGTGGCCGGCCTCACCGTGACGCAGATCGGGTCGCTGGAGACGGCTGACCTGCAGGCTCTGACGACGACGAATGTCGCCCAGCTGAGCACCGCGCAGGTCAAGGGTCTGACGGCGGCGCAGATCACCGCACTGGCGGGCACGCAGGTCGCGACACTGGCGGATACCCAGATCGCGGTCCTGAGCATCACCCAGGTTCAGGCCTTCGAGAGCACGGATATCGGAGCGCTGACGGCGACTCAGCTGGCGGCGTTCACGGCGACCCAGCTGGGTGCATTGGAGACGGTAGACCTGCAGGCGCTGACCACGACGAGCGTCAACGCGCTGAGCACCGCGCAGCTCAAGGGCCTGTCGGCAACCCAGATCGGTGACCTGACGACCACGCAGGTTTCGGGCCTGAGCTCGACCCAGGTCGGCTTGCTGAGCACCACCCAGGTGAAGGGCCTTGAGACGACGGACCTGGCGCTGCTGACCACGACGCAGCTAACGGGTCTGTCGGGCGCTCAGGTCGCGGGTCTGACGACCACGCAGGTCGCGGCTCTGACCACCACGCAGGTGGCCGGGTTCAGCACCACGCAGGTAGCCGGTCTGACGGCGACGCAGGTCGCCTCGCTGGAGACGGCGGATCTGCAGGCGCTGACGACGACGAGCATCGCCCAGCTGAACACCACGCAGGTGAAGGGCCTGACGGCGGCGCAGATCGGTGATCTGACGAACGCGCAGGTCGGGACGCTGGTGAATACGCAGATTGCGGCGCTGAGCGTCACGCAGGTGAAGGGCTTCGAGACCACGGATCTTGCGGGCCTGTCGAGCGGTCAGCTGGCCGCACTGACGGTGACGCAGATTGTGGGTCTCGAGACGGCCGACCTGCAGGCGCTGACGACAACGAGCATCGGCCTGCTGAGCACGTCTCAGTTGAAGGCCCTGACGGCGTCGCAGATCACCGACCTGACGACAACGCAGGTCACCGGCCTGACCTCGACCCAGGTCGGCCTGCTCTCGACATCCCAGATCAAGGCCCTCGACGTCGCGGATCTCGCCGGCTTGTCGAGCACCCAGCTGGAAGGCCTGACATCAACGCAGATCAAGGCCTTGGAGACAGCAGACCTGCAGGCGATTACCTCGACCAATATCGGCCTGTTGAGCACGACGCAGCTGCGGGGCCTGACGACCACGCAGATCACCGAGCTGACGGAGACTCAGATCGACGGGCTGACGACGACACAGCTCGACGGGCTGGCGGCGACGCAGGCCACGGCGTTCACGCAGGCGCAGACGGATACGATGACGTCCACTCAGATCGTGGCGCTGCTCTAAACTCCAGGCACATCGCAGCATCTGAACACACCTAGGGCCAGGCTGATCGAAGAGATCAGCCTGGCCCGATGTGTTCCGCGCCGGACCTGCCGCTCCCGTATCAGAACCAGTTGCCCGCTTCGCGGGTATGCTCGACCGACGGCGTGTCCTGGAAGCAGTGGCCGACCAGCCGACGCCATTCTTTGAAATCCTCGGAGCCGCGGAAATCGACGGTGTGGTTCTCGACCGTCTCCCAGTCGACGTAGAGCCGATAGCGGCTTGGCTTCTCGATGGAACGATGGAGCCGTAGCCCTTTGCAGCCCTTGGCGCGCTTGAACAGCGGGGCCGCGGCGCCGACGCCTTTCTCGAACTCGGCCTCCATCCCGGGCTTCACGTCGATCTGAGCGATCTCGACAATCACGTGTCTCTCCTTGCGGTTCGGCGATGGCGCGAGCGTACACGCTTCGCGGATGCCTTGATACGCTGTCTCCGTTGGCAAACGGGGTCCAAGGAGAAACCCCCCCAGCAACCTGCTTTTGGCGGGCCATGGCGACCGGTTCTTCAGGGGCTAGAGGCCGATGGCCGTTCACTTCCATCTGCGGCCGGACCCGCTGACGAATTAACAGGGTGGACGATCTGAGGCGTCGCGACCGAAGCAGTCACGGCGGCGGCACTCGGCTCAGCTGTCTTTAGGGCGGCAGAAGAAGCGCGGCTCGGTTGAACCGCGATCATGGACCAAGGCGTGCTGCAGCACGTCCGCGAGGCAGGCTTCGTCAGGGACGAGAGGACGCAACTCCGACAGCAGCCAGGGATCAACGTGGATGGGCCAGAGGAGGTCAAGGGAGGCCAACTCCCGTGCCAGCGCGCCCGCCGGCGCCGTGATTTGCCAGGCGTTGGCCGGCACGGGAGCCCAGCTCGTGTGCGCATGGACGGTAAAAAGCGCGATCGAGCCTCCATCTGCGGGTCGGCGCGCGAAATACTCGGCATAGCCTCGGACATCGCCGTCCTGACCCTGGCCGATGATGGCTATCGACGGCCGCGGCCGCAGAAGCTCCCCGGCATGCCGCTCAACGAAGGACGCGGCCCGTTGCATTTCGGCTATGCGCCGATCAACATTCTGATGGATTCGGGTTGTCAGGTCGGCGACGGTACGATGCGTCTGGCGCACTTGCCACGCGGCGAATCCTGTCATCAGACAGACCACGATCACTACCGTCGTTCGACGGGATACGAGTTCCGGAACTCGGGGGTATCCGAGCCTCACCGCGCTGATTGCCAGAAGCACAAGGCCCAGCGTGTGCAGCATCTGGATCGGCACGCGGGTGAAGCGCGGGATTGAGTTGAGTTCCTGGAAGTAATAACTGCCGAAGCAATCCAGGTGATACCAATACAGGGCAAAGAGATAGGTGGTCGTAAACGCCAGTCCGAACAGGACAGCTCGGAACAGGCGGAAATGGATGCCGAGGACCAGGCCGACCGCTGCAGCTAACGTCACCAGAAGCTTGTATTGAAGCACGTAGACGCCGACGGCAGTCAGGTAGCGTCGAGCGAGATCGGCAGCTTCATGCAGCTCACGCTTGCCGGAAATAAAGACGGAGATTGGCGATGAAAGGCAGGTGTCGCTGGGCGCAATGGCATTCCAGGACAGCATCGTCACTGCCATGGGCACAATCAGATAGAGGGCGCGGGCGGCACTCTCTCGCAACCGATCGAAGAGCGGGAGGCTGGAGGTGAGGCAAGGGACCAGCGCGACGGCCAATGCCGCAGGAGCCGCGGCGAGTACGGCATTCTTCAGAAGAAACCCACCGGCCAGCACGAAACCGGCAAGCAGGTAGAGACGCCGCCATTGGCCCGGCGTCAACTCGGCAAGGAGGATCAGCAGCGCGGCTGCGGAGAGGATGTATATCTGCGGCTGCTCGATCAGCATTTCGTACGTCCACAGGCGGCCCATTCCCTCTGCCGTGAGAAAGACCAGGAGTATGAGCCAGGCGCTGCCGCGGGCGACGGTCGCCGGCATTGCGGCATCGCGCCGCAGGGCCAACACGACAATGTCGTAGAGCAGGGCGAGCGTTCCGACGTGCAGCGTCAGGGTAGCCGCCGCCGAAAGGCCGTGATCGATATCTCCCGAGGCTTGCCAGGGTGCGAGCAGCAGCAGACGCCAGCCTGGCGTATAGCCTCCCAGATAAAGAGTCTCACGAACCGCCTCGTAAGAGCCGGCCCAATGGATGATTCGGGAAGCTCCGATCCAGTTGGTGAACTCGTCGATCAAATAGGGGACATAGTCTACGCGGCCATACGCGGCGGCAACGGAAGCTGCCGCGGCGGGAAGGATGACGGCCGGATGAAGCGCTACCTCGGCGTGATCCAGGTGGCGGAAGGACTGGGCGCATCGCACCCAGCCCAGTGCGGCGATCGCGCTCACCAAACCAACGGCTGCGCCTAGCGGTAGAGCCATCACCACGGCGGTGGCGTACAGCGTCAAGATCAGAAGCGCGGAGCCACCGACGAAACGCAACCCAATGGTCCCGTGCTCGTCATCCTTGCCAAGCGGCAGGAGCAGCCCCAAGCCGAACGCCAAGGCTCCGTAAAAGAAAATGCCGAGCATGGTGACGCAGAATCTACGGGTTCACACCCACAGACATAGCACGTCCACGCGGCACGGCCATCAGCGTGACACCGGGCCCAGGAAACTCGCGACGAGCGTCTCCCGTTCGCTCTTGAGAGCTCCGGTCGCTTGCGGTTGCTTGGCGCGCCGATACCAGTAACCGGCGTTGCCGAGATCGCCCTCGACACGGTGCAGATAGGCGTGCACCCAGTCGCACGCCATTTCGCCTTCGTGTGCCTGCGCAATCTCATGCGCCTTGTTCCAGTTGCCCTTGGCTTCCCACCAAAGGGCCTCGAGCGGCGCCGTCAGATCGGCCGGGGGCGCCTTGGCTTTCAGCGATTGGTTGAAGCGGGCGACATCCATCGGGCGAGTTCTCCACAGGCGGGCAGCGGGATTTTATCGCCGGATCAATAAACTATGAAGTCTCGCTTTAGTGTTTGACAGATAAGGCAGAAGGCCGACAATCGCCGGCGACTGCGCATCACGCGTCCGGGTTGTGGTTCCGGACGCGGCATCAGGGAGGATGCGATGACGCTGTCGGAACCTGCTGCCATTCATGCCGGACGCAAACCCCGGGGACGTCCGTCCCCGGCGCGTTTTCGCATGTGTGAGCCAAAGATCATCAAGGGAGGATATCGATGAGTTTTTTGACCCAACAGGAGCTTGACCGGCTGGCCGAGGCCGAGACGGAAGCCTTCGCGTCGCCGATCCCCACGCAGGTCGTGGCCAGCGACGAATATTTCCCGCTGCCGCAGAGCGAGCAGCAGAAGAAAGTCGAAGCGCGGATGAAGGAGCTCGGCGACGAGAACGCGCGCAAGAACGGCATGAACCGCCGCCAGTTCTTCCAGACGGCGGCCGGTATGGCGACAGCCTTCGCCGCGATGAACGATGTCTTCGGCCCGATCTACAATGTCAGTAAGGCCGAGGCGGCAAGCGTGGAGACCGCGGCGCAGCAGGCTCAGGCCATGTCGGGCCAGTTCATCATGGACGTGCACACGCACTTCCTGCGGCCGGGCACGCGCATCCAGACCTTCGTCAATCAGCGCAAGGCGGTCGGAGCCGCTGGCTGGAACCCGGCGCTCGTCGGCAAGGAGCAGACGATCAACGACCTGATGTACGCCAACTGGTTCAAGGAAGTGTACATGGACAGCGACACCAAGGTGGCGCTGATCAGCGGTTCGCCCTCCGATATTCCGGATGACTGGTTCCTGACCAACGAGATGAAGTACGAGGCCCGCGAGCGGGTAAACAAGGAAGCGGGCTCGAAGCGCCTGCTCAGCCACGCCATCTTTACGCCGGGCCAGCCGGGCTGGCTGGAGCGTGTCGATCGCGAGATCGAGCAGCTCAAGCCGGATTCCTGGAAGGGCTACACGGTCGGCGACAACACCAACAAGAACATCGGCAAGTATCCCTGGCGGCTCGACGACGAGAAGGTGATGTATCCCTTTTACGAGAAGATCCTGAAGGCCGGGAACAACATCGTCTGCGTGCACAAGGGCCTGTTTCCGCCCTCGGCCGAGCAGCAATGGCCGCATCTCACGGCCTACAGCGACGTGCGCGACGTCGGCAAGGCGGCGAAGGACTGGCCGCAGATCAACTTCGTCGTCTACCACTCGGCTTATCGCTTCGCCGGCGGCGGCAAGGCGGAGGATGCCTGGGCGCAGTTCGAGAAGACCGGTCGTGTCGAATGGACGACCGACCTGGCGGAGATCCCGGAGAAATTCGGTGTGACCAACGTCTATGGCGATCTTGGCCAGATCTTCGCCCAGACCAACGTGGTCGATCCCAAGCTGGCGGCGGCGCTGCTGGGCACGCTGATCAAGGGCATGGGCCATGACCACGTCATCTGGGGCACCGACGCGATCTGGACCGGCTCGCCGCAATGGCAGATCGAATCCATGCGCCGGCTTGAGATCCCCGAGGACATGCAGCGCAAATACGGCTTCAAGCCGCTGGGCGCCGCCGACGGACCGGTGAAGACCGCGATCTTCGCCGAGAATTCCAAGAAGATGTACAACTACGATCCGAAGAAGGCGGGCATCGAGGATGATCGCTTCGTCAAGATCAAGAAGGCCTATCTCGAGAATGGCGCCAGCCCCAGCAATCTGCGCTACGGCTACGTGCTGAAGGGCTGATCGGTTGGTATCCAGACCGCGGCCGGTGGGTGTGACCGCCGGCCGCGGTTTTCATTTTGGGGAGAGGGAAGACCATGGGGCTGCTCAGCGACCGCGAAAAATAATCAATTAATTCAGTCATATAAGGTCGTCGAGCCGACACCGATCCCGACCTAGGTGGTGTCGAGCGACGAGTTCTTTCCCACTCCGCAGACCCCGAATCAGAAGAAAGTCGCGGCCCGCCTGTACGAGCTCGGAGACGAGTTCGGCAGGAAGAACGGCCTGTCGCGCCGCCAGTTCTTCAAGACCGCGGCCGGCATGGCCACCGCCTTCGTGGCGATGAATGACGTTCGTGCGCGGCCGCGAGACGGTCGGCCAGGCCGGCTGGAACCCCGCCCTCGTGGGCAAGGAACAGACCATCGAGGACCTCAAGTATCCGAGCTGGTTCAAGGAGGTCTATCTCGACAGCGACACCAAGGTGGCGCTGATCAGCGGCTCAGCCTCGGAAGACCCGCGCGACTGGTTCCTGACCAACGAGATGAAGTACGAGGCGCGCAAGAAAATCAACGACGCCGCCGGCTCACTTCGCTGCCTGTCTCACTCGATCTTCACGCCGGGCCAGCCGGGCTGGCTGGAGCGGGTCGATCGCGAGCTCGAGCAGTTCAAACCGGATTCCTGGAAGGGCTATACGGTCGGCGACAACACCAACAAGCAGCTCAGCCGGCATCCCTGGCGGCTGGATGACGAGAAGCTGCTTTATCCCTTCTACGAGAAGATCCTCAAAGCCGGAAACAACATTGTCTGCGTGCACAAGGGCCTCTATCCGCCCTCGACCGAGCAGCAATTCCCGCACCTGACGCCCTATGCCAAGGTCGACGATCTCGGCAAGGCGGCCAAGGACTGGCCGCAGATCAACTTCATCGTCTATCACTCGGCCTATCGCTGGACGCCGGGCTCCAACGCGCATCTCGGCCTCAAGCAGTTCGACGACACGGGCCGCGTCGAGTGGACCAGCGACCTTGCGGAAATCCCCGAGAAATACGGCGTTTCCAATGTCTACGGCGATCTCGGCCAGATCTTCGCCCAGACCACGGTGGTCGAGCCGCGGCTCTGTGCCGCGCTCATGGGCATGCTGATCAAGGGCCTGGGTGCCGATCACGTCGTCTGGGGCACCGACGCGGTGTGGACCGGCGCGCCGCAATGGCAGATCGAAGCGCTGCGCCGGCTGGAGATTCCCGAGGACATGCAGCGCAAATACGGCTTCAAGCCTATCGGTCCGGCCGACGGTCCGATCAAGACGACAATCTTCGGCGAGACCTCGGCCAAGATGTACAAGTACGACATCAAGAAGGCCGGCTGGGAGAACGACTATCTCTCGAAGGTCAAGGCCGCCTATCTGAAAGACGGCGCGGACCCGAGCCACCTGCCTTACGGCTACGTGCTGAAAGGCTGAGACACCGGGCCTGAAAAGCGGCCGGCGGGCAAGGCCCGCCGGCCGTTTTCTCTTGCCTACTCGATGACGATCTCGACGCGGCGGTTGAGCATCTCGCGCGCCCCGTCGGATGTCGGCACCAGATTCTCGCGTTCGCCCCGGCCGAGGATCACGATCTGGTTCTCCGGCACACCCTCGCGCACCAGCAGCGCCTTGACCACGGAGGCGCGACGCAACGACAGTGCCATGTTGTAGCGCTCGGTACCGGAGCGGTCGGCGTGCCCGGTGGCGACGATCCGTGTGACCGGCGCAGCCTTGGCCGTGCTGGCGGCCTCCTGGAGGGTGCGGGCCGATTCAGACGTGATGTCGGCCTTGTCCCATTCGAAGAACACCCGGTAGAGGACCGGTAGTTCCGGTACCCCGCGCCCGGTGGGCGCCGGCGGCGGTGCCGGAGGCACGATCGCGGCTGCGGGGGTAGGGGGCGGTGCTGCCACGGGCGGCGGTGGGGTCCAGAACGTGTAGCGTACGCCGAGCAGGGCGACATGGCTACGCAGGTCACCCTTGATTGTATTGCCGGTCGTGCCGTCGCTGGCCCGGTCTCCACTGCTGAAGCGGCCGGCATCGACGTAGCGATACCCGAGATCGAGGCTCCAGTTGGGCGAGAACGCGTAACCGACGCCGCCGCCGGCCTGCCAGGCGAACTCGGTGGTCGTCTTGCCGTCGATGGTGAGGGCGGTCGGCGAGCGGGTGACGCTCTCTGTGCGGTTGCGGGACACGCCGGCGCCGGCCGTCAGATACGGAGACCAGTCACCCAGCGGGTAGTCGAAATAGATGTTAACCAAGCTGGTCCAGGCGCCGATATCGGCCTTCCAGCGGTTCCCTCCGGTGTCGCTGTCATCGAGCTCGTGACCACCGGCATAGGAGCTGGTCAGGTCGACCCGGAAATGTCGGTTGAAGCGATAGCCGACGCCGGCCCCGACAACCGGCGAATCATCAAGATTATTAACCCTCCCGCTGACCGGAGCCCCGGTCGCACCGGAATCGCGGGCAAACCCGTAACCGGCGTCCAGGCGGACGTAATAACCGTCGGTGTCGTAGGGAGCGGTCTGCGCGGCGGCGGCAGACGATAAGAACAGGGGAAGGACGTAGAAAAATCGTGCGTGGCGGGATTGAAAGAACGCCATGTGTAGTCAGGAAAGTCCTAAGGGCTACCGGTTGTGGGGAGACCCCCCGAATGTTGTGAAAAAATATTTAACGCAACAACAGCTAGTTGTCCACAGGCTAAAGGCCTGTGGAGGGCTGTTGCTTGGCCAAAGCGTTGAAAGAAGCGGCTTGGGTCCGCCCCTCGGACGGTCAGTTGGCGCCCATGCTCGGGGCAATCAGGGTCACCGGACGGGGCATGCCCTGGACCATCCGGCAGTCGGTAATGCCGCCAAGTGTCCGCGCGCACTGCAATTCTCCAGGCTGGTAGCTCATCAACCGCGCCGCGGCCGCAATGCGCTCCCACTCCGGCGTCGTTCCGCGAAGCTTGTGATTTACTTCGCAAAGCGAGCGCTTGTAGTGGTCCATGGCAAACTCGTCCCGGCAGGAGCTGAAAGCCAGCGTGTTAATCGGCGGGGTTGAGAGGACGAGCCCGGCAAGGGGGATGAAGCTGGTCGGGCCCGAGTTCGGGGTCTTGTCGTGCGTGAGCTTCGCGAGCTGCTCGTTGAAGCTCGAGCATCCGGACAGAAATCCGGCCAGGGCAAGTACAAGGGCGATTCTGCTCATGACAGGCTCCTCATCACAGCTTTTCTAGCTGCTAGGGCAAACTATCATAAAAGCCGTGAAGGTGCCCTGAGACAAAACATAGTAAACTCATTAACGCAAATTCTGGATCGTATTATCATCATAAATATCTGTTGCTATTTAATAAATAAGTCATGGAAAGAAAATTATCAATATGTTGATTATAGGCTCACCTAGGATCCACCCGAACACGTTCCTCACAGTACGTTCCTCACAGTAGAGGAAAAAGATCCCTTCTCTTGACGAGTCCTATGATTTTATTTACTATCTTCGTCCAAGATATTGATTATCAATATATAGTACATAAGTTTTTATTCTTCTACTAGATTTGGTGGAGTCGGGGGCGATGCCGTACGGAGATTCCTCGCTGGCTGTGGAGACGTCGTGGCCGCAGGCGCCGCAGCGGCGCGGTTATGGCGTGCTGCCTCTGGCGTTCGCGACTCTGCTTTCCTTTGCTGCTGGCGTCGGCTCAACCCTTCTTTATCTTCAAACGGTTACTGGCGAAGTGCCGATGGCCGCGCTTCCCTTTATCGAGGCCGATAAAGCACCGACGCGGGTCAGGCCTGAGGGGTTCGACGCGGCGGGGCCGCGCGTGGCGCAGTTCAATGCGCCGGGTCTGCCTTCACCCATCTCCAGCGCCATGGCCGCCGTTGCTGAGCCGCTTGTCGAGCTCACGCCCCAGGGCATCCCGCAATTGCCGGAACTGGCCCCGCCAGCGGCGGCAGCGGTGATCGAACTGGCTCCTCTCGAGCCGGTTTCTACCGCCATGTCCACAGCCGTGCCAGCTCTGCCGCCGGCGCCTGTCGAGGTGGAGCGGGTAAGCCCTCAGGAGCCTCAGTTCCAGCTTCAGCTGGCCTCAATGCGGACCCCCGAGGGGGCGCGGGAAGAACTGACGCGTCTCAAGCGCTTGCATGCCAATCTGCTGGGGACGCTTGAGCTTACCGTCCAGCGCATCGACCAAGGGACACGCGGGGTCTTCTACCGCGTGCTGTCGGGTTCCGTTGGCGATCGGCCGGATGCGGCCAGTTTGTGCACGGTGATTGCGGAGAAGCGTGGGCAATGCGCTGTCATTGCTCTGCGCCCGCCTTCTGGCCGCGAACCGCGTATCGCCGACGCCGAAGCAGCACCCAAGGGAGATCCCAAGGCCGTTGCGGCCGCTGTCGTTGTCGTGGAAGCCAAGATGCCGGCGCCGGTGGCTCCATCTTGGGTCCCCGTCGTGGCGGCGAAGGCGGGCGAGCCTCCAATGGCTTCAAACGGTGGCGAAATTCGGGCGCAACTCGGATCGCTGCGCTCGATGGATGGGGCTACGCGTGAGGTGGCCCGGCTGAGCCGGCTCTATGGCCCGGCGCTGGGGCCGACGGAACTGACGGTGTCTCGCATCGACCAGGGCGAACGCGGTGTTTTCTATAGGATTTTGACCGCACCCATGCCCAGCCGGGACGCGGCGAGTGACCTCTGCAACCGGCTTGCATCGAGCCAGGCCGGTTGTGTGCTGATCCCGGGGCGTCCAACCGCCTAGCGGGCCGCCTGCCGGCGAAGCAGCTGCAGGGCCACCTGGACGGCCTGCCGACGGATCGAAGCCCGATTGCCTTTGAAGATCTTGCGCTGGTGCAGCGTGGCTCGCCCGCGGGCTGCGCAGGCCAGATGCACCAGCCCGACGGGTTTGGTCGGGGTCGCTCCGCCTGGGCCCGCGATCCCCGTGATTGACACGGCAAGCCCGACGCCAGCGCGTCTCAGGGCTCCCTCCGCCATCTGGCGGGCAACCGCCTCGCTCACCGCGCCATACTTCACCAGCGTCGTCTGGCGAACCCCAACCAGTTGATTTTTGGCTTTGTTTGAATAGGTTACAAAGCCACGCTCAACCACATCGGAAGATCCTGGAATCTCGGTCAGAACGGCGGCGACAAGGCCGCCCGTGCATGATTCGGCTGTCGCCAGCGTCAGGCCGCGGCTCCGGCAGGCCGCCAGCACGCGGCGCGCCTCAAGAGCCAGTGAGCGCCAAGACGATGTCACGGATGACAAACTCCGAAAGCAGCCAGGTCGTTATTCCGGCATAGAGGCCGGCGACCAGATCATCGAGCATGACGCCAAGCCCCCCATGGACATGGGCGTCGCACCAGTTGGCGGGGAAGGGCTTCACGATATCGGCCGCTCTAAACAGCAGGAAGGCTAGAGCCATGCCCCACCAGGTCTGGGGGGCGAAAGCCAAGGTCAACAGCATGCCGGCGACTTCATCGACCACGATGAATCCCGGGTCGCGCACGTCGTGTCCCGATACCACGCGTGAGGACGCCCAAACCCCGGCTAGGGAGACCGCGGCCGCTAGGACCAGGAGAGCTCCGGTCCCCCCATAAACCACGGCCAGCCAGCCGAAGGGCAGGGCGGCGAGCGAGCCCCAGGTGCCGGAGGCGATGGGCGTGAGTCCGCTTCCGAACCAGGTGACGATTAAGGTTTCCGGCCGTCGGAGCGGCCATTCGGGGGGCAGCGCGCCAGGACGGAGTTTGATCTTCATGGGCGGGCGGGCACCCGGATGGTGGCGATCGCCTGGGCGGCGATACCCTCACCCCGGCCGGTGAAGCCGAGTTTCTCAGTGGTTGTGGCCTTTACGGAGCAGGCGCCGGGGGCGAGGCCGAGGATCTCGGCCAGGCGCCGCACCATGGCCTCGCGATGAGGCCCGACGCGCGGCGCTTCGCAGATCAATGTGATGTCGACATGAACCACCCGCCCGCCGGCTTCGTTAACCAGGCCGGCGGCGTGGCGCAGGAACTGAGCCGAGTCAGCCCCCCGCCAGCGCGGGTCGCTGGGCGGGAAGTGCTGCCCGATGTCGCCCGCAGCCAGCGCACCGAGAATGGCGTCCGTCGCGGCGTGCAGCCCGACATCGGCGTCCGAATGGCCCTCGAGCCCGTGAGTATGAGGAATTTTCACACCACAGAGCTGGACCCCGTCGCCCGCTGCGAAGCGGTGAACGTCAAACCCCTGGCCGACGCGGAGCTCGAGGGCTTGGTCCACGGATCTCTCGGCCCGGCGCAGATCGTCGTCAGTGGTTATCTTCACGTTCTCCTCGCTCCCGGGCACGAGAATGACTTTGACGTTTGCCTGTGCGGCGACGGCGGCATCGTCCGTCAGGTCCGCGCCTGCCGCCGCACGGTGCGCGGCCAGGATCTCGCCGTAACGGAATCCCTGCGGTGTCTGGGCCCGCCACAGGCCGCGCCGATCGACGGTGTCCTGGATTGCGGGCTCGGCAGCGTTGGCGCGCTTGATTGTATCGGTCACCGGCAAGGCCGCGATGACGCCCGGCGAACGATCGAGGCCGTCGATCACCCGGTCGATGACGTCCGGAGAGACGAAAGGCCGGGCGCCATCATGGATAAGCACCCGGACGGGCGCGAGGTCGGTCAGGCTTTCGAGGCCCAGCCGCACGGAATCCTGGCGCGTGCCGCCGCCTTCGACCGGAGACAGCACGTCGAGGCCCGATGTCGCCGCGTCGTAAAGCGCCCGATCGTCACGATGAATGACCACTCGAACCTGGCTGATCCGGGCGTGGCGACGAAACGCCTGCACCGTGCGCCGGAGGACCGGCTCGCCGCCAATGGTCCGGTACTGCTTGGGCAACGGGCCGGCGGCGCGTGTTCCACGGCCCGCAGCGACGATTAACGCGATACAGCCCGACATTGTCTCACCCTGCCGGGTCCGGCATGCTGCTGATGGAGTGCTGTGAGGGGGAACAGTCATGGTCGCATATGTCATCGCCGACGCCGAGATTCTCGATCCCGTCAAATACGAGGAATACAAGAAACTGACGCCGGGCGCGATTGCCAAGCACGGCGGCCGTTTCCTGGCGCGCGGCGGTCAGACGGCGGTCCTGGAAGGCAGCTGGCGCCCGAACCGGATGGTGATCATCGAATTCCCGTCGCTCGAGGCGGCGCGGGGCTTTTACACTTCGGTCGAGTACACCGCCGCGCGCCGCGCACGCGCCGGAGCCGCGACGATGAACATCATCGCCGTCGACGGCGCCTGACCCGCCTGGCTCAGACGTAGAGATTCTTGGCGATGAAGTCGGCGGTGCGCTTGTTCGCGACGCGGGCGTTGTCGGCGTTGAAATGCTTGCCGCCATCGCGCGCGAACGCGTGGTTCATGCCCGGGTATTTGTGCAGCGTGACCAGCGGATTCTTGCCCAGCGTGGCGACGATCTTGTCCTGCACGTCGTGCGGAACAAACTGGTCCTCTTCGGCAATGTGCAGCATCAGCGGCTTGCGGATCTTGCCGGACTCGTTGAGCGCGGCATCGACAGCCACGGGATAGAAGCCGACCGCGCAGTCGATCGTGGTGCGCGTCGACATCAGATAGGCCATCTTGCCGCCGAGGCAGTAGCCGACGGCACCGACTTTACCGGAGCACCCGGGCGTGCGCCGGAGCTCGTCCATGGTGGAGCCAAGATCCTCTAGGCCCTTGTTCTGGTCGAAACGCTGGAAGAGCGAGAAGGCGAGATCCCATTCCTGCTGCGTCTTGTCGGTGATCTGGATGCCGGGCTTGATGCGCCAGAAGAGGTCCGGGCAGAGCACGATGTAGCCCTGCTTGGAAAAATCGTCGGCGAGCCGGCGCATCACGTCGTTGACGCCGAATATCTCCTGGATCAGGACGATACCCGGCATGTTCTTGACGCCCTGCGGCGGCGCGTTGGGTCGCGCCATGTACGCCTTGAACGTACCGCCGAACTTGCCCTTTACCGTGATCTCCGGCATCGACCAGCCTCGCTAATTTTAGCTAATTCTTTGAATCTACTGAGGAAACATACACTAGGGAAAAAAGCGGTGCAAGGCACTCAGAAAATTATCCACATATCCACCGCTTTTGTACCCTGCCATGCCCGGCGCGCGACCGGCGGCGGGCAGTTATAGTGAACTCATGGCGATTTCAACCCTTCTAAGCGTCGCGGCCCTCTCCGCGCTGGTTCCAGCGGCTATAGCCCCCATGGTTCGGCCGAATGCGCAGGGCGGTCGCGATGCCACCTTCTGGCTGTTGATGGGGGTGGCGATTGCCGGGCCGTTGCTCTGGGTCGTGGTGGAGCTGGGCCCGACCTGGAGAACGGGGCTGGCCGCGGCACTCTGGCTGTCCATCGCCGCCAGCCTGCTGCTGTTTGCTCTGGTCGCAGCGACCCAGCCTGCGGCCTGGCGCCTGGCGCCGCTGCTGCTTGGCTATCTGTTTCTCCTCGGAGTGCTCGCCACGATCTGGCAGCACGCGCCCGAGCGGCCCATGGCGGGCGACCCGCCTCCGGTCTGGCTCCAGGCGCATATCCTGGTCGCGGTTATTGCCTATGCGCTTCTGACTCTGGCGGCTGTCGCGGGCGCCGGCGTGTTCGTGCAGGAGCGGGCGCTGAAACAGAAGAAACCGACGACGTTCTCTCACCAGCTTCCTTCGATCGCCGAAGGCGAGACGCTTCTCGCGCGGTTGCTCGTCGCCAGTGAAGTGGTGCTCGCCGTGGCGCTCATGACCGGAATGATCATCGGCTGGCTCGAACGCGGCGCGCCGCTGCGGCTCGATCACAAGACGGTCCTGTCGCTGCTGACCTTCGCGGGAATTGCGTTGCTGCTGTGGCTGCATCATCGCGGCGGTATCAGCGGCCGGCGCGCCGCGCGGTATGCCCTGTTCGTCTACCTCCTTTTGACGCTGGCCTATCCGGGCGTGAAGTTCGTCACCGACGTGATCATCGGATAGGTGTTGTTTCGCCTTGGCGGAACGAAATCGCCCCGGCGATGTTCTAGAAGCGTGGCCGTATCTTCGCTCAGCGACCGGGCGCCGCTCCCGCACGCTCAACCCGTCACCGTCGGCTTTGCCGGGCTGACGCATATCGGCATTGTTGCGGCGCTGGCTGCGGCAGCAAGGGGCGCTCGGGTCGTCGCGTTCGATACCGACATGACGCTGGTGGCAAGGCTCAAACGCGACGAGCTGCCGGTCGTCGCGCCGGCGCTGACTCGCCAGGCGCTGTCGGATCCGGCGCGGCTCGACTACACGGCCACCGCCGCGGATCTCAGCCAATGCGACGTGATCTATATCTGCCCGGACGTGCCGGCGAACGAGAAAGGCCGCAGCGATCTGACGGCGGTGCAGTCGTTGCTCGACGATGCGTGGACGGCGGCGCGACCGGAAGCCGTGCTGGTCGTTCTGAGCCCGGTGCCTCCGGGCTTCTGCCGATCGCAGATGCGCAAGGGGCGCACACTCTTCTATCAACTGGCGCCATTGCTGTTTGATGAGTCCGCAGAGCGAGCGGCTGAGCCTGCACGATTGGTCGTTGGATGCGCCGATCCTGGAGCGCCGCTGCCCGCTTCCTTTAGGGGGTTTCTCGAACGCTTCGGTTGCCCGATTCTGCCGATGCGCTACGAGAGCGCCGAGCTCGCCCGGCTGTCGTACAGCCTGCTGCGCGTGACGCGTGGCAGTGCTCAATCCACCGTCGCCGCACTGTGCGAGAAGGCCGGTGGTGATTGCTCGGAACTGGCATCGGCCTTTGCACCGGAGAAGATCTCCGCTACCCCGGTCGGTATCGCGGCCGCGGCGGAACTGGAGCGCGACCTCGCGATGCTGCGACGCTTCGCCGAGGCCCACGATGGCGATACATCCGCGGTCGAGGCGGGGCTGAAGGTCATCCGTCAGCAGCGAAACTGGGTTCTGCAATGCCTGGAGGAAAACGTTTTCAAAAGGCTGCCGGACGCGCAGCTCGCGATCCTTGGCTTGGCGACGCGACCGGGAACGACCTCGACCGACGATTCTCCGGCCCTGGCCCTTCTGGCCTCTCTGCCGAAATTGCGGGTCCGCGTATACGATCCGGCGGTAACGGCCGATCCGTCTTGGCACGCCCAGCTCGAGGCGGCGCCCGATGCGCTGGACGCCTGTCGGCAAGCCGATGCCGTAATCATCATGACGGCGTGGCCCGAGTTCGCCTCGCTCGATCCGGAAGCCCTGGCGCGCGTCATGCGGGGGAAGGCGCTCATAGACCCCAATCGGGCGCTCGCTCCCGACGCGGTCCGTCGAGCCGGTTTGGAACACTACGTTCCGGCCTGAGGGCCGCGCCCCACCGTCCCGCAGCTGTTAACCTGAGATAACCCGAAACCGGGCGCCGCCGGCTTTTTGTTGCGCTGCGGTACGAAGCTGCTAGTATCAGCCTAATTGTTAATCAGATTGGCGTATTGCATAAATTATGGGCATTTGCATCGGCCCTTTGCAGCTGTCGGACAACGTCATCCTGGCCCCGATGTCCGGGGTCACGGATATGCCGTTCCGCCGGCTGGTCAAGCGCCTGGGGGCGGGGCTGGTCGTCTCGGAAATGATCGCCAGCCAGGCGATGGTCCGCGAAAACCGTCAGTCGCTGCTGATGGCCAAGAACACGCCGGAGGAATTTCCGATGGCGGTGCAGCTGGCCGGCTGCGACCCGGCGGTGATGGCCGAGGCCGCGGCGCTCAACGAGGACCGGGGCGCGGCGCTCATCGACATCAATTTCGGTTGCCCCGTGAAGAAGGTGGTTAACGGCCATGCCGGCTCCTCGCTGATGCGCGACGAGGTTCATGCGGCGAAGATACTCGAGGCCACGGTTAAGGCGGTGAAGCTGCCGGTCACGCTCAAGATGCGCATGGGCTGGGATCACGCCAGCCTTAACGCGCCGAATCTCGCGCGCATTGCCGAAGCCTGCGGCATCAAGATGATCACCATCCACGGCCGCACGCGTTGCCAGTTCTACGAAGGCACGGCGGACTGGGCCTTCGTGCGCAACGTCAAGCAGGCCGTCTCCATCCCCGTGGTGTGCAATGGCGACATCACGACGCTGGATGACGCGCGCAACGCGCTCGATGCTTCGGGCGCCGATGGCATCATGATCGGCCGTGGCGCCTACGGCCGGCCCTGGTTTCTCCATCAGGTGATCCATTTCCTGCGGACCGGTGAGAAGCTGCCGGATCCGGGGCCGGCCGAGCGCCTGGCGATCATCTTCGAGCATTTCGACGCGATGCTCTCGCATTACGGCAGCGGCACGGGTTTGCGCATCGCCCGCAAGCATCTGGGCTGGTACGCCAAGGGGTTCGCCGGCGCCGCCGAGTTCCGCGGCCGGGTCGTGACCCTGACCGATCCTGACGCCATCCGGGCCGCGTTCCGCGCCGCCTGGGAGCCGCTCCTGGCGGCCGAGGGCGGCGGGCCCGTGAAAGCGGCGGCCTGATGCCCACCCGTGCGACCGCACACGCCATCGGACGGGTCGTCCGGCTCCAGCCGGACATGGCGGCCGTGCTGGCGGCGGTACCCGACGCGGTGATCGTGGTCGGGGCGGATGACGGCATCAGTTACGTCAACCCGGCTGCCGAGACCTTCTTCGCCGCGGGTGCGCCGGTGCTGTGCAACGCCCGGATCGCCGATCTGGTGCCGACCGACAGCCCCCTGCTGGCCATCATTAGCCAGGTTCGGCGGAGCGGGGCCAGCGTCAGCGAAGAGGACGTGACGATCGAGAACCCGCGTATCGGCGCGCATTCCGTCACGCTGCAGGCGTCGCCGGTTGCCGATAACGCCGGTAGCGTGGTGCTGACCCTGCATGAGCGCTCCATCGCCCACAAGATCGACCGTCAGCTCGTGCATCGCGGGGCGGCTCGCTCGGTCACGGCCATGGCATCGATGCTGGCGCACGAGGTGAAGAACCCGCTTTCCGGCATCCGCGGGGCGGCGCAGCTTCTCGAAGCCTCTGCCGGCACGCCAAAGGACCGCGAACTGACGCGGCTCATCTGCGACGAGACCGACCGGATCTGCAAGCTGGTCGACCGGATGGAGGTCTTCTCCGACGAACGCCCGTTGGAGCGTGCGGCGGTCAATATCCATCAGGTCCTCGAGCATGTCCGGCTGGTCGCCCAAAACGGCTTTGCCCGCAATGTCCGCTTCGAGGAGCGCTATGATCCCTCGCTGCCGCCGGTTCTGGGCAACCGGGACCAGCTGGTGCAGGTCTTCCTTAATCTCATCAAGAACGCGGCCGAGGCGGCTCCCGATCCCGGCGGCGAGATCGTGCTATCCACCGCTTACCGGCACGGGATTCGCATGGCGATCCCGGGTAGTGAGGCACGGCTCAAGTTGCCGCTGGTTGTTGGCATTCAGGATAACGGGGCGGGCATACCGGAAGACATCCGGCCGCACCTGTTCGACCCGTTTGTTACGACCAAGGTCAACGGAACCGGCCTGGGTCTTGCATTGGTTGCCAAAATCATAGGCGACCATGGCGGTGTCATCGAGTTCGACAGCCAGCCGCGCCGAACAATCTTCCGCGTCATGCTCCCGATCCACGAGGGCGGCGCGACGGAGTAGCGCATGATGGCCACGGGCACGATTCTCATTGCGGACGACGACCGGGCAATTCGCACGGTCCTCAATGAGGCTCTCGGACGACTGGGATACGACGTCAGAACCACAGGCCACGCGGCGACTCTGTGGCGCTGGGTGGCGGATGGTGACGGCGACCTGGTGATTACCGACGTCGTCATGCCGGACGAGAACGGCCTCGACCTCATCCCGCGCATTCGCAAGGTGCGGCCGGAATTGCGCATCATCGTGATGAGCGCCCAGAACACATTGCTGACGGCGGTGAAGGCGAACGAGCGCGGGGCGTTCGAGTACCTGCCCAAGCCGTTCGATCTCAAGGAGCTGATCAACGTTGTCGAGCGCGCGCTGAAGCAGCCGGCGGCGGCACCGGTGGTCGACGGCGATGCCGCGGTCGGCGACAACGGCGAGCGTCTGCCGTTGATCGGCCGCTCACCGGCGATGCAGGACATTTACCGCGTGCTTGCCCGCCTGATGGGCACGGACCTCACGGTGATGATCACCGGCGAATCCGGCACCGGCAAGGAACTGGTCGCCCGGGCGCTGCATGACTACGGCAAACGCCGCAACGGTCCTTTCGTCGCCATTAACATGGCGGCCATTCCGCGCGAGCTGATCGAGAGCGAGCTGTTCGGCCACGAGAAGGGGGCTTTCACCGGCGCCACGGCGCGCTTTGCCGGCCGTTTCGAGCAGGCCCAGGGCGGCACGCTGTTCCTCGACGAGATCGGCGACATGCCGATCGAGGCGCAGACCCGGCTGCTGCGCGTGCTGCAGGAAGGCGAGTACACCACGGTCGGCGGCCGGGCGCGTATCCGCGCTGACGTGCGCATCATCGCGGCCACGCACCGCGATCTCAAACAGCTGGTGCGCCAGGGCCTGTTCCGCGAGGACCTCTTCTATCGGCTGAACGTCGTCCCCATCCGCCTGCCGCCGCTGCGCGAGCGCGTCGACGACATCCCGGCGCTGGCCCGTCACTTCCTGCAGCTCTGTGCCAATGAGGGGCTGCCGAGCAAGGTGCTGGACGCGACGGCTATCGAGCGCCTCAAGACGTATCGCTGGCCGGGCAACGTGCGCGAGCTCGAGAACCTGATCCGCCGCATCGTCGCCCTCTATTCGCAGGAAGCCATCGGCATCGACGTGGTCGAGAGCGAGCTGGGAGACATCCCGCCGCCGGTCGAGGCGGAGGCGGCGCCGCTCGACGATTCGCTGGGGGCGGCAGCGGAACGGCACCTGCATGCCTATTTCTCGGCGCACCGCGACGGCTTGCCCGCTGCGGGACTCTACGACCGGGTTCTGCGCGAGGTCGAACGGCCGCTGATCACGCTGTCGCTCTCCGCGACACGCGGCAATCAGATCAAGGCGGCTCACCTCCTCGGACTCAACCGCAACACATTGCGCAAGAAAATCCGCGAGTTGGACATCCAGGTTGTGCGCGGCCTAAAATAAGCCGCGTGCGCCGGTGCGGCTGCAGCCGGCGCGACACAAGCAGGGATGACTGCAACTCCGGATGACCGCCGATACAGCGGCCGCACGCGCGCCTTTGGCACGGCGCCTTTTCGACTGGGCTCATCGCGCCGGCTTGTCGCGGAAGCTGGCGATCGCGCTTGCGTTTGCGGCCGTCGCCTCGGGCGTGGCGACCTATATCGTCATCACCGACCAGGGCTTCACGCCCAACCCGCGCACCGTCCTTTTCCTTCAGCTCCTCAATCTGATCCTGCTGCTGCTGCTCGGCGCGGTCGTGGCGCGCCGGATCGTCATGCTCTGGGTGGAGCGGCGGCGGGGCCTCGCCGGCTCGAAGCTGCACGTGCAGCTCGTGGTGCTGTTCGGCGCCATCGCGGTGGCCCCGGCGATCGTCATCGCGGTGTTCTCGGCTCTGTTCTTTAATCTCGGCCTCGAAGCGTGGTTCAGCGAACGCACCCGGGTGGCGCTCCGGGAATCGCTGGCGGTCGCCGCGGCCTATCTCGAGGAGCATCGCAACGTCATTCGCGGCGATGCTCTCGCCATGGCGGCCGATCTCAATCGCGAATTGTTGCAGGCGTCGAGCCAGGTCCAGTTCCGTCAGCTGGTCAACGGCCAGGTGCGCATCCGCGCGCTGCACGAGGCGGTGGTGTTCGATGAGCAGGGGCGGATTCTCGCCAGCGTGAATCTCCTGCAGGAGCCGCAGACGGGCGTCGTGCCGCCCTGGGCGCTGGAGCAGGCCCGCAACGGGCAGCTGGTGATCTTCAGCCCGGAGAGCATTGATTCTCAGGGGGAGGGGCTCGAGGCCAGCGACCGCGTGCGGGCCCTGCTGCGGCTCGAGAACTTCGACGACGTCTACCTGATGGTCGGGCGCGGCGTCGACCCGAAGGTGAGCGGCCATTTCGAGCGGACGCGCGAGGCCGTCGAGGCCTACGCCACGATCGAAGGACAGCGCACTAGTCTTCAGGTCCGCTTCGCCGCGACCTTCATCGGCGTGGCGCTGCTGCTGCTCTTCGCCTCGATCTGGGTAGGGCTGCTTCTCGCGACCCGGCTGGCGCGGCCGATTGCCGAGCTGGTCGGTGCTGCCGAGCGCGTTCGGGCCGGTGACCTTGACGCGCGGGTCGGGGAAAAAGCGGCCGCTGACGAGATCGGTTCGCTGGCCCGCGCCTTCAACCGCATGACCAGCCAGTTGGGCAGTCAGCGCCGGGAGCTCGTCGAGGCCAACCGGCAGATGGACGATCGCCGCCGATTCACCGAAGCGGTGCTCTCCGGCGTCTCGTCCGGGGTCATCGGCCTCGATGCCGGGGGGCATGTCACCCTGCCGAACCGGGCCGCCCTGCAGCTGCTTTCAATCAGTCGCGATCAGCTGGTCGGTGCGGATTTCAGCGCGCTGGTGCCGGAGATGGCGCCGCTGCTTGGCAGCGTGCGCGCCACACCAGAGCGGCCGGCACAGGACCAGGTGTCGATCCTGCGTGAAGGGCGCCGTCGCACGCTGCTGGTGCGCATTGCCGCGCAGACCCTGGAAAGCGGCGAGCGCGGTTTCGTCGTGACCTTCGACGACATCACGGAGCTCGAGGCGGCGCAACGCAAGGCGGCGTGGTCCGACGTGGCGCGGCGCATCGCCCACGAGATCAAGAACCCGCTGACGCCCATCCAGCTGTCGGCAGAGCGCCTGAAGCGCAAGTACATGAGCGAGATCAAGAGCGACCCCGAGACTTTCCGCGTCTGCACCGAGACGATCGTCCGTCAGGTCGGCGATATCGGGCGCATGGTCGACGAGTTCTCGTCGTTTGCCCGCATGCCGGCGCCGCAGATGCGTGAAGAAGATCTTTCCGAGTTGGTGCGCCAGACGGTGTTCCTGCAGCGCAACGCCCGGTCGGAGATCCGCTTCGACACGGAGCTGCCGGAGCAGCCCGTCCGCTTCAGTCTCGATCCCCGCCAGATCGGCCAGGCGCTGACCAATCTTCTGCAGAATGCCGTCGATGCCATCGAGGGGCGCGAGCCGCCGGCGGCGGGAGCGGAGTTGCCGGCCGGGCATATCGTGGTGCGCCTGGTCGAGCGTGACGGGCGGCCGGCGATCCTGGTCGACGACAATGGCAAAGGTCTGCCGCGCGAGAACCGTGACCGCCTGACCGAGCCCTACATGACGACCCGTGTGAAAGGCACCGGACTTGGGCTGGCGATTGTCAAAAAAATCATGGAAGATCACGCTGGAGAGTTGATCCTTGAGGATGGTCCCAACGGCGGCACCCGTGTGAGCCTGGTGTTTGCGCCGCTCCCGGCCAGCGCGACGGTCAAGGACGACAAGAGTGTAACGACGAAGGCCGCCGTTCATGGCGCATGACATACTGATCGTCGACGACGAAGCCGATATCCGGATGCTGATCAGCGGTATCCTGGAGGATGACGGCCATCAGACGCGCGCGGCAGCGGATTCCGCGGCGGCCATCGAGGCGATCCACACAAGGCGTCCGAGCCTGGTCGTTCTCGACATTTGGCTCCAGGGCAGCCCTATGGACGGCCTCGAGGTGCTGGATATCATCAAGCGCGACCATCCCGACGTCCCGGTCGTGGTGATCAGCGGCCACGGCAACATCGAGACGGCGGTATCGGCGATCAAGCGCGGCGCTTACGATTTCATCGAGAAGCCCTTCAAGGCCGATCGGCTGCTGCTGGTGGTGGAGCGCGCGGTCGAGGCGGCCCGGCTGCGCCGCGAGAACAAGGAGCTTCGCCTGCGGGCCGGTGGCCCGGTTGAGCTGGTCGGCGCCTCGCCGCTGGTTCACAACGTGCGTCAGACCATCGACCGAGTGGCGCCCACCGGCAGCCGCGTGCTGATCACTGGGCCGGCGGGAGCGGGCAAAGAGGTGGCGGCGCGTCTCATCCACCAGCGCTCGCGGCGCGCCGACGCGCCCTTCGTCGTCCTCAACTGCGCCAGCATGCAGCCCGAGCGCATGGAGCCCGAGCTCTTCGGCATCGAGGCCGGGGCTGACGGCCCGGACAGTCCGCCCAAGGTCGGTACGTTCGAGCAGGCCCATACGGGGACGCTGTTCCTCGACGAGGTCGCCGACATGCCCATGGAGACGCAGGGCAAGATCGTCCGCGTGCTTCAGGAGCAGACCTTCGAGCGCGTGGGCGGCCGGGCCCGCGTCCAGGTCGATGTGCGGGTCATCGCGTCGACCAACCGTGACCTGGCCGCGGCCATGACCGGCGGCCGCTTCCGCGAGGATCTTTACTACCGGCTGAACGTGGTGCCGATACGCCTGCCGGCCTTGCGCGACCGTCGCGAGGACATCGCCGTGCTGGCCGAACATTTCATGGACCGCGCCGCCACGGCGGCCGGCCTGCCGGCCCGCACGCTGAGCGACGACGCGATCGCCGCCCTCCAGGCCTACGAATGGCCGGGCAACGTGCGCGAATTGCGCAACGTCATCGAGCGTCTGCTCATCCTCGCGCCCGGCGACCCGGCGCAGGCGATCCGCGCCGACATGCTGCCGCCCGAGCTCGGCACCGTCGTGCCCACGACGCTCAAGGGCGACCGCGGTGCCGAGATCATGGGCCTGCCCCTGCGCGAGGCGCGCGAACTGTTCGAGCGCCAGTATCTGCTGGCTCAGGTGACGCGGTTCGGCGGCAACATCTCGCGCACGGCCGCCTTCGTCGGAATGGAGCGCTCCGCGCTCCATCGCAAGCTCAAGATCCTCGGCGTCCACGGCAGCGAACGCGCCTCGACGCTCGACTCATAATGCCATCCGGAGCTGTCCTATGACCCGCGTCGCTTACGTCAACGGCCGGTACGTTCCATATCGCGCCGCGTCCGTCCACATCGACGATCGCGGTTATACCTTTGCCGATGGCGTCTACGAGGTGGTGGCCATCGTCGACGGTCGTTTCGTGGACGAGGCTCCGCATCTCGACCGGCTTGAGCGCTCGCTCAAGGAGCTGCGCATGACCCTGCCGATGTCCAGGCGCTCCATCGAGTTCGTGCTGCGCGAGGTGGTGCGCCGCAACCGGGTGCGCAACGGCATCGTCTATCTGCAGATGTCGCGCGCCGTGGCGCCGCGCGATCATCCGTTCCCCGCCAACCCCAAGACGCAGTTCGTCGCCTGGGCGCGCGGCGGCAAGCCGGCGCCGGCCGCGCACGCCGAGGACGGGGTCAAGGCGATCACCCTGCCGGATATCCGCTGGGGACGCTGCGACATCAAGTCGACTGCGCTGCTGCCCAACATCCTGGCGAAGCAGAAGGCCCGCGAGGCCGGCGCCTACGAGGCGTGGCTGGTCGACGAGGACGGCAACGTCACCGAGGGCAGCTCGAGCAACGCCTGGATCATCACCTCGAAGGGCGAGCTGGTGACGCGCTCGACGGACGAGGCGATCTTGTCCGGTATCACACGGCTGACGGTGCGGGAGCTGGCGAAAGAGGAGGGGCTGCGCCTGGTCGAGCGCTCCTTCTCGCTCGCCGAGGCCAAGGGCGCTCGCGAGGCTTTTGTCACCTCGGCCTCATCGCCGGTCGTGCCCGTCACCCAGATCGACGATCAGGTGATCGGCAACGGCAAGCCCGGCTCGACGACTCTCAAGCTGCGCGAGCGCTACCTGCGCTACATGAGCGAAGCGAGCGCGGTGTGAGCTCGGCGGCGGCTGTCGCCCGGCCTCGGGCGATCCTTTTCGATTGGGACAACACGCTGGTCGACAATTGGGGCGCGATCTGCGACGCGCTCAACACGACCTTTGCCGCCTTCGGCAAGCCGTCCTGGACGCTCGCCGAGACCAAGGCGCGCGTGCGCCAGAGCTTGCGGGACAGCTTTCCGGTCATCTTCGGGTCGCGCTGGCCGGAAGCGCGCGACATCTTCTATCGCCGTTTCGCCACCAAGCATATCGAGACGCTCGAGGTGCTTCCGGGCGCCGGCGAACTGCTGGCCGAGCTGGCCGGGGCGGGGTTCTATCTCGGTGTGGTCAGCAACAAGAACGGCACGGCTCTGCGCCGCGAGGCGGACCATCTGGGCTGGTCGAAATATTTCGGACGGGTGGTCGGCGCCACCGATGCCAAGCGCGACAAGCCCGCTCCCGACCCGGTGATCATGGCGCTGGAGCCGGCAGGGCTCGCGGCGGACAGCGGCGTCTGGTTCGTCGGCGATACCGGGATCGACATGGAGTGCGCCTACGCCGCGGGCTGCGTCCCGGTGCTGGTGACCGCCAAAGAGATTGATTTCGCAGAGTTTCAGGCGTTTCCGCCGAAAATCGCCGTGCCGGACCTAAACCGGCTTGGAGCCATGCTGCGGGACCTGTAAATTAGTCGGTGGCGCCTTAGATAGTAAGGCGCCGCAGCGGCAGCATCGGTCGCGATGGGCTCCGTCCAAGGGGCCGTCTCGAGCCCGAAATCGGGCTCCAAAACAAAAGGATAAAAGCAATGACGGAAAAGTCTCAGAACGTGCAGGATGTGTTCCTTAACCACATCCGCAAGAACAAGACCCCGGTCACCATCTTCCTGGTCAACGGCGTGAAGCTCCAGGGCATCGTCACCTGGTTCGACAACTTCTCGGTCCTTCTGCGCCGCGATGGCCATTCGCAGCTTGTCTACAAGCACGCGATCTCGACCGTGATGCCGAGCGGCCCGATCCAGCTCTTCGAGGGCGACAAGGAAGGCGCCGACGGCTGAGTCCCGTAACAAGGTAGACGCAGCAAGGCGCGGCCGGCGCCGGGCTCCGAGCCCGGAAGCCGACGCGCCGGCGTCTGACGGACGTGCCCTGGTTCTCCATCCGGCCCTTCGCCGGCGGGAGGATGGCGCGCGCCCGCCCGAGATGCGTCTCGAGGAGGCGGTTGGCCTCGCGCGGGCCCTCGACCTCAAGGTCGTCGGCTCCGAGGTGGTGCGCCTCGCCGACTACCGGCCGTCGACTCTGCTCGGCCAGGGCACGGTCGAGAAGTGGAAAGCCTTCATCGCCGCCGAGCATGTGGAGGTGGTGCTGGTCGACGGCACGCTCTCGCCGGTGCAGCAGCGCAACCTCGAGCGGGCCTGGAGCTGCAAGGTCATCGACCGGACCGGGCTGATCCTCGAGATCTTCGCCGCACGTGCCCGAACCGCCGAAGGCCGCCTGCAGGTCGAACTCGCTCAGCTGACCTACCAGCGCAGCCGGCTGGTCCGTACCTGGACCCATCTCGAGCGCCAGCGCGGCGGCTTCGGCTTCCTCGCCGGCCCCGGTGAATCCCAGCTTGAATCCGACCGGCGCCAGCTAGGCGAGCGTATCGTCCAGCTGAAGCGCGAGCTCGAAGGCGTGCGGCGGACACGCGGCCTGCATCGCAAGGCACGTCAGCGCGTGCCCTATCCCGTGGTGGCGCTCGTCGGTTACACCAACGCCGGCAAATCGACCCTGTTCAACCGGCTGGTCGAGGGCCGCGTGCTGGCAGCCGACATGCTGTTTGCCACGCTCGATCCGACGATGCGGGCGCTCAAGCTGCCGTCGGGGCGTCAGGTCATTCTCTCGGACACGGTCGGTTTCATCTCGGACCTGCCCACCGATCTCGTGGCGGCGTTCCGCGCCACGCTGGAAGAAGTGCAGGGGGCGGATGTCGTGCTGCATGTCCGTGACATTTCGCATCCCGACAGCGAGGCGCAGCGCGGCGACGTCCTGGCCGTACTGGCGGATCTCGACATCGGTCCGAACGCCACGGAGGGCAAGACGTCGCAGCCGGTGCTGGAGATCCTCAACAAGGCCGATCTCCTGTCGCCTGACCAGCGTGACAGCGTGACCAATCAGGTCAGCCGCGATCCTGACCGCATCCTGCTCTCCGCCCTCGACGGCGAGGGCTGCGAGCGGCTGCTGCAGCGTCTCGATGCGCTCCTGGCCGCGGCGCGCGAAGTCATCGACATTACGATCGGCCCGGCCGACGGCGCCGCCCTGGCCTGGCTTTATCGCCACGGCGAGGTGCTGACCCGGCAGGATGGCGAAGACGGCACGCGCCTGACCGTCAGCCTCGACCCCGCGGACCGCGCCCGTTTCGAGCATCGCCGCGCGGGCAGGGGCTAGGGCGGCCCCGAAGGCCACTTGCCCCTTGAGGGGCGCCTGCCCTCAGGGCATGATTTTGCCGGAAATCAACGAGGCCATCCGTGCCGCTTTTCGGCATGACGATAGGTCCTAGAACGGCAGGGAGAAGGGGTATGCGTTTTACTGTCAGCGCTCTGGTACTGGCTGTCGCGACCGCATTGGCGATGCCGGCGGACGCCAAGACGTTCCGCTGGGCGAATGCCGGCGACGTCAATTCGATGGATCCCTACGCGCGTAACGAGACGTTCCTGCTGACCTTCATGCACAACGTCTACGAGCCGTTGCTGCAGCGGGACAAGAACCTGAAGCTGGAGCCGGCGCTGGCCACCGAATGGTCGCAGCCGTCTCCGACCGTCTGGCGCTTCAAGCTGCGATCAAACGTCAAGTGGCATGACGGCTCGCCGTTCACTGCCGACGACGTGGTGTTCTCGCTGAACCGCGCCAACGGCGAAGGCTCGAACATGCGCGGCCACTTCGTCTCCATGCAGGAGGTAAAGAAGGTCGACGACATGACCGTTGACGTCGTGACCAAGTATCCCGACCCGGTGATGGCCGACAAGCTGATGCAGATCGCCATCATGTCGAAGGCATGGTCGGAGAAGAACAACGCCGCGCGCTCGGCGGACCTGACCAAGAACGAGGAGAACTTCGCCACCCGCAACGCCATGGGCACGGGTCCGTTCATCCTGCGCAGCCGCGAGCCGGACGTGAAGACGGTGCTGGTGCCGAATCCCAACTGGTGGGGCAAGGCCGAGCACAACCTGACCCAGGTCGAGTTCTCGGTGATCAGCAACCCGGCCACGCGCGTGGCGGCGCTGCTCTCCGGGCAGATCGACATGATGTACGAGGTGCCGCCGCAGGACACGGCGCGCCTCAGCAGCACGGCCGGGGTGAAGGTTCACCAGGTGGCGGAATTCCGCACCATCTTCCTGGGCTTCGACCAGATGCGCGACGAGCTGCTCTCGTCGAGCGTCAAGGTCAAGAACCCGTTCAAGGACAAGCGGGTCCGTCAGGCCTTCTATCAGGCGATCGACGCCGAGGCGATCAAGACCCGCATCATGCGAGGACAGGCGACGCCGACAGGCCTGATGACGGCGCCGGGCACTAACGGTTTCGTGGCGGAGCTCAACAACCGCTATCCGGTCGACATCCCCGGGGCCAAGAAGCTGCTGGCCGATGCCGGCTATCCCAACGGCTTCGAGGTCGAGATGGATTGCCCCAACGACCGCTACGTCAACGACGAGGCCATCTGCCAGGCCGTGGTGGCGATGCTGTCGCAGATCGGGGTGAAGATTAACCTCCTCGCCCAAACCCGCGCCCGCTACTTCGCCAAGGTTCTGGGGCCCGGCTACAACACCAGCTTCTTCATGCTCGGCTGGACGCCCGGCGCCACCTACGACGTGCACAACGTGTTCGAGCAGATCATGCAGACACGCGGCGGCGGCAAGGGCGGTTTCAATCTCGGCAACTACTCGAACAAGGAGTTCGACGACCTGGCCAACAAGATCGAGCAGGAGACGGACAAGGCCAAGCGTGACGCCATGATCGTCCAGGCGCACAAGATCCATAAGGAGGAGTTCGGCCACATCCCGCTGCACCAGCAGGCGGTGGTCTGGGCGGCGCGTGACAATATCGAGCTCACCCAGCTCGCCGACAACTTCTTCCCGCTGCGTTACGTGCGGGTGAAGTAGCGACCTCGTTCCGGGGCGCGGCGTTGACAGCACGACGCCGCGCCCCTTAAACGAAAGCACCGAATTTCTGGAGGACTCATGGCGCTCAAGTTTCGTCCGCTGCACGACCGCGTTCTCGTCAAGCCGTTGGACGGGGAAACCAAGACCAAGGGCGGGATCATCATTCCCGACACCGCCAAGGAAAAGCCGATGCAGGGCAAGGTCGTCGCCTGCGGCGCCGGGGCGCGTGATGAGAGTGGCAAGCTGACGCCGATGGGCGTCAAGGCCGGCGACACGATCCTCTACGGCAAGTGGTCGGGCACCGAGGTCAAGCTCGAGGGCGAAGACCTGATGATCATGAAGGAGTCCGACATCCTGGGCGTACTGCAGTAGCGCCGGGTTTCTGGTCCAGTGGGAAGGGGCGGGCCTTAAGGCCCGCCTTTCTTTTTGGTCCGGACGGGCGTCGCCGACGTATCCAAGCGTCATGAAAGGCTCCGCGTCGAAGTCCAACCTGGCGATGCTCGTCGCCTTTGTCGCGGCGGTCGCAGCCGTCGGCCTGATCGGCTCAGCCGTGACAGTTCCAGCGATACCCGGCTGGTACGCCGCGCTGGGCAAGCCGTGGTTCACGCCGCCCAACGCTGCCTTCGGTCCGGTCTGGTCGACCCTTTACGCGCTGATGGCCTATGCGGGCTGGCGCGCCTGGCGTGCCGCCCCGCTCGGGCAAGAGCGGCCGGTGGTATCCGCCTTCGCGGTTCAACTCGCGCTGAACGCGGCCTGGTCGCAACTGTTCTTCGGCCTGCGACGGCCCGACCTCGCGCTGGTCGATGTGGTGCTGCTCTGGGCCGCCATCGCCTGGAGTATCCGGGTTTTCGCGAGATTCGACCGCTTTGCCGCCGGCCTGATGCTCCCCTATCTGGCTTGGGTCAGCCTCGCCGTGGCGCTCAATGCCGGGGTGGTGATGTTGAATTAGACTGTCATGTTAGTAGCTTAGGGGCATGCAGCGTCAGCAACGCTGCCGCGCGCCGGGCTTGGCTTGCGGCTGGCCGGCGTCGTCGTCATGGTTCTGCCGCGACAATGGGAAGAGGCGGGGACGGCATGACGCGGCGCAGCTATCTGACGGTGCTGATCTGCGGCGCGGTCATCCTCACCTTCACCACCGGTCTGCGCCAGGGTTTCGGCCTCTTCCTCAAGCCGATGACCATGGATCTCGAGATCGGGCGCGAGGTCTTCGCCCTCGGTATTGCGATCAACAATCTCCTCTGGGGAGCCGCGGGCCCGTTTGCCGGCGCGATCGCCGACAAGTTCGGGCCCGGCCGTGTCGCCGTGTTCGGCGGTCTTTCCTATGCGCTCGGGCTGATGACCCTGGGCCTCGCCACCGATGGCACGTTCATCATTCTCGGCAACGTGTTCATCGGGCTGGCGCTGTCGGGGACGGGCTTCTCGGTGATCCTCGCCGCCGTGACGCGGGCGACACCGCCGGAGAAGCGCAGCCTGGCGCTGGGCATCGTCACGGCGGGCGGGTCATTCGGTCAGTTCTCCCTCATCCCCTACAGCCATGCGCTGCTCGAGACCTACGGCTGGTCGGTGGCCCTGACGGTGATGGCGGTGACGGTGCTGGCGGTCATCCCGCTGGCGCGCGGCGTGGCCGGCTGGCAGGCCGATGCCACGGCGCAAGGGGCCCAGTCGCTGCGCCAGGCGCTGGCCGAGGCGGCCGGACACCGCGGCTTCTGGCTGCTGACCGCCGGCTTCTTCGTCTGCGGCTTCCAGCTGGTCTTCGTCGGCACGCATCTTCCCGCCTTCCTCGCCGACCAGGCGATGCCGACCTGGGTCGCGAGCTGGGCGCTGGCGCTGATCGGCCTGTTCAACATCGTCGGCAGCTACACGGCCGGGGTGCTCGGAATCAAGCTGCGCAAGAAATACGTGCTCGCCTGCATCTACCTGGCGCGCTCGGCGGCGTTCCTGCTGTTCATGATCCTGCCGCTGAGCCCAGCGAGTGTGCTGATCCTCGCCTCGCTGCTCGGGCTGCTATGGCTGAGCACCGTGCCGCTGACCAGCGGCCTTGTCGCCCAGATCTTCGGCCCCACCTATATGTCGACGCTCTATGCTATAGTCTTCTTCAGCCACCAGGTGGGCAGCTTCCTGGGGGCTTGGCTCGGCGGCAAGGCATTCGACATGCTCGGGTCTTACGACGTCATGTGGTGGTTGTGCATCGCGGCCGGCGTTTTCGCAGCGGCCATGCATTGGCCGATCGCCGACAAGCCGATGCCGCGCCTCGCCGCGGCCGGAGCGCAGGCATGATCCTGCACCCCAGGACTCTGCAGAGGGGCGTCATCGCGGGCGCGGCGCTGGTCTTCGCCGGCGCGGCCTGGCTGTGGGCCAGGAACGGCAGCGCGATCCTGCTCGACCTGTCCTGGACGGGCTGCTTCTAGCTCAGTCGACCTTGATGCCGGCGGCCTTGATGACGTCGGCCCACTTGGTGACCTCGGCGCGCACGAAGGCGCTGGCTTCGGCGGGCTGATTGGCGACGACCTCGGCGCCTTCCTTGTTCATGCGTTCGACGACCGGCGCCGAGCGCATCGCCTGCGTCACCTGCTGGTTGAGCGCGGCCACCGTTGCCGCCGGCGTCGACGCCGGCGCCATGATCACCCACCAGGTCGAGAAGTCGTAACCGGGGAGTCCGGCTTCGGCCATTGTCGGGACGTCCGGCAGGCTGGTCGAGCGCTTGGCGCCGGTCACGGCGAGGGCGCGGATCGCGTTGCTCTGCACCTGCGGCACCGCCGGCACGATATTGGGAAAGCTGATCTGCACCTCGCCGGAGAGCAAGGCGGTCATCGCCGGGCCGCCGCCCTGATAGGGCACGTGCACGATGTCGATCCTGGCGAGCGATTTCATCAGCTCGGCCGGGATGTGCAGGTTGGTGCCGTTGCCGGCCGAGGAATAGTTGAGCTTGCCGGGCTGCGCGCGGGCGAGGTCGGTGAGTTCCTTGAGAGTCTTCGCCGGCACCGAGGGATGCACGACCAGCAGCGAGGGCGAGCTGGCCAGCACGGTTACCGGCTGGAAATCCTTCACCGGATCGTAGGGCACGGTGCGGAACAGCGACGGGTTCACGGCGAAGGGCAGCGTCTGCGCCAGGATGGTCGTGCCGTCACCGGCGGCGCGCGCCACGAGCTCGGTGCCGATGTTGCCCGAAGCGCCGGGCCGGTTGTCGACAATGATGTTGGCGCCGCCCGCCGTGGTCATCGCCTGGGCCAGCACGCGCGCCACCACGTCGACGCTGCCGCCGGGCGGGTAGGGAACGACGATGCGCAGAGGCCGGCCGGAGCCTTGGGCCTGCACAGCAGTTGGCTGGGCGACAACGAGCGAGAGCAGGGCCAAGGCCAGGGTGCGCAGCATGGGTGTCCCTCCAAAATCTTGCTCTCTTGTATAGCCGGGCTCGGGCGCGAGAGCTACCGGAGCAGCGCGTTCTTTGCCCTGCTCGCGGCGGCGTCTCTGCCCGGCAAGCGGGAAGGCAGGTTGAGACGGGCAGGGCCCGCCGCTATAGTCCGCCGCGAATTTCTCCAAATTCCCAGGGAGCAGGCGATCATGGCGAAAGTGGCGTTTCTCGGTCTCGGCGTAATGGGCTTCCCGATGGCCGGGCATCTGGTCAAGGCTGGCCACGAGGTCACGGTCTACAACCGCACGGCCAAGAAATCCGATGAGTGGGTCGCCAAGCACAAGGGCAAGAAGGCCGCCACACCCGCCGAGGCCGCCAAGGGGCAGGAGATCGTCTTCTCCTGCGTCGGTAACGATGACGATCTGCGCTCGGTGATCTACGGCGAGGCCGGCGCTTTCGCCGGCATGGCGAAGGGTGCCATTCTCTGCGACCACACGACCGCGTCGGCCATCGTGGCGCGCGAGTTGGAGGCGGAAGCCAGGAAGCGCGGCTTCGGCTTCCTCGACGCGCCGGTGTCCGGCGGCCAGGCGGGCGCCGAGAACGGCCAGCTCACCGTCATGGTCGGCGGCGAGGCGGAGACCTACGCCAAGGCCGAGCCGGTCGCCAAGGTCTACGCCAAGGCGATCACTCATATGGGCCCGGCCGGCGCCGGCCAGCTGACCAAGATGGTCAACCAGATCTGCATCGCCGGCCTGGTGCAGGGCCTGTCAGAGGGGATGAACTTCGCCAAGCGCGCCGGCCTCGACACCGACAAGGTGCTGGCCACCATCTCCAAGGGCGCCGCGCAGTCCTGGCAGATGGACAATCGCTGGAAGACCATGGCTGAGGGCAAGTTCGAGTTCGGCTTCGCCGTCGACTGGATGCGCAAGGATCTCGGCATCTGCCTCGCCGAGAGCAAGAACAACAAGGCTCGGCTGCCGATCACGGCGATGATCGACCAGTTCTACGCCCAGGTCCAGGCGCGCGGCGGCGGGCGCTGGGACACCTCGAGTCTGGCCAATCTGCTGATGAAGGATTGACGCCGCACCGGCCTCGGTCCCATGAGTACCGGTCCGGAGGACGGGCGGATCCGCATCCGCAAGGTCGAGCTGCTGTCCGATGACTGGTACGTGCTGAAGAAGACCACGTACGACATCAAGCGGCGCAACGGCACCTGGCAGACGGTCAGCCGCGAGACCTACGATCGCGGCAACGGCGCCGTCATTCTGCTCTACAGCCCCGCGAAGGGAACGGTGGTGCTGACGCGCCAGTTCCGCTTTCCGGCCTACGTCAACGGCCATGAGGGCATGCTCATAGAGGCCTGCGCCGGGATCATCGACGAGCACGATCCGGAAAGCGCCATCCGGCGCGAGACCGAGGAGGAAACCGGCTACCGCGTGACCGGCATCCGCAAGATCGGCGAAGCCTTCATGAGCCCCGGCTCGGTGACCGAACGCATGCATTTCTACGTCGGCGAATACAGCGCGGCGCTCAAGGTCTCCGAAGGCGGCGGCGACGCCGCCGAGGGCGAGGACATCGAGGTCCTGGAAATCCCGCTGGCCGAAGCGCTTCGCATGATCGAGACGGGCGCCATCATCGACGGCAAGACGATCATGCTGCTGCAATACGCGGCGCTGAACAAACTCTGCGGCCCAGGCGGATAACGGTTCGCGAAGCAGGGGACTGTCCCTCCAGCGCCGAGATGGGCATTCGCAGACATAATGTCCAGAGGCGGCGCCGGCCATTTTTGCACGAACATCGCCCGTGGCGCCCGCGCGACCGGGAAAATGGCTGGCAAGACGCTGTCATCGCGAGAAAAAACCTGACTCTGCAGGCGCGGCTGATTGGACAATATGGCGAGTGTTTCGGCGCGCTCTTTGTAAATAATACTTCTATATCAATTAGATAATATTTTCTCGTTAACGATTTCCCGGATGTTGAAATGCAGACATTGCGTATTATATAGAAGGGTTGGTATTCGGTGCCGTAAGGGCGACCGGAACGGAAGGCGGGTTCCGGTCGCGCCAGTTCCCGAGAGCCGGTTAGACCACCTCCACCGTGGCGTCGCCGTCGACCAGCTTGGTGCCGTGCTGGTCCTCGCACCACACGTCGAGCGAATAGAGCGTGCCGCCCTTCGGTCCCCTGGCGGTTTCCTTGACCCGGCCGCGGACATGCAGCTCGACGCCGAGATTGGTCGGCTTGATGTACTTGTTCCGCAAGCTGCCGCGCTCCAGGTAGTGGATGCCGAACGCCTCGACCAGCATCTCCGAGCACCAGTTGGTCATGATCATGCCGTCGGCATTGACCCCCTTGAATCCTTCGCTCTTGGCGAATGCCTCGTCGGTGTGGATGTTGGAGCCGACCTGGCGCAGTTCGTTGGTCGCGGCCGAGAGCATGGCGCTGTCGTACCACTCGATGCGCGGGGTGGTGATGCCGCGGACGGGGCCGCGAATCTCATCGCCGACCTTGTAACTGGGCTTGTTCACTTCACGCCCTCCTGCTTGTAACGCAGCACGGTGAGATCGTTGTAGGTGGTGACCAGGCGGCCGTCTGAGGTCTTCACCTCGAGGTAGTAGTGCAGGTAGGGGCGGCCGCGCTTCATGTACTTGTCGACGATATGGCCGCTGACGATCACCGTCTCGCCGACATAGGCGGCGCTGTGGTGCCTGGCGTGGTACTCGAAATGGATGCGCGCGTCGGGGCCCTTCATGCCGCTGACCCGCTGCTCCTTGTCGCAGTTGGCCTCGAGGATGCGCATCTTGTCGACATGGATCATGGTCGGCGGGCGGATCTGGCGGCCGGCGGGATTGTGAGCCGAGTGGAAGAACTCGCTCCGCTCCTCGCAGCCATGGGCATATTCGCTGCACATGAAGGCCGTGATCTCGTATTTGACCGGCTTGAACACGTCGCCCTTTTCGAGGTCGCTGATATACCCGCCGAGCATCCGTTTCCTCCGTAAAACCGGCCCAAACCGGGGCCGGGAGCCTGTTTTCCCGTTAAGGGATTGAATCGTTCCAAAATCTATATCAAGGTCGCCCTCCGGTGACGACGAAAATCATGACAGCGGGCCCGGGATCGCGGCGGTGAGACGGATCTACCAAGGGGCTGCCCTGGTGGGCACCGCGATCGGGGTGTTCCTGGCGTGGCACGGCTACCGGCTGAAGATCGAAGGCCTGTACGGTCCGGGGCCCGGCTTCTTTCCGTTCTGCATCGGGCTGGGGATCGCCGTGCTGAGCCTGATCTGGCTGGCGCAGGCGACCTGGCGGCCGGTGCCGGCGATGCCGGCCGATTTCCTGCCCGAGCGCCCGCAGCTTTTCGGTCTCGTCGTCATCGTCGCGGCCATGGCCGCCTTCGGCATGCTGCTCCGGCCGCTGGGCTTCAACCTGGCGATGCTCGGATTGCTGCTCTTCCTGTTCTTCGTCATCGACCGCAAGCATGCGGTGGCCAAGCTGGCGATCGCATTCATCGGCAGTTTCGGCGTGCACTACGTGTTTGAGGAGCTCCTGCGCGTGCCGCTGCCGTATGCGTCGCTGCCCTTATTGCGTTCACTGGGATTCTGACATGACTTCGGGTTTCGCCGATCTCTCGACCCTGCTTGCGCCGAAATCCGTCGCCGTGGTCGGGGCCTCCGACCGGGCGGGCAATTTCGGCGGCGATACGGTGCGCCGGCTGCTCAAGTTCGGTTTCACTGGCACGATCTTCCCGATCAACCGCAGCCTCGAGCCCGTCGCCGGCCTCAAGAGCTACGGCCATGTGCGCGACCTGCCGGCGGTGCCGGAGGCAGCCATCTTCGCCATTCCCGCCGAGGGCCTCTACGACGCCATCAAGGACTGCATCGACGCGGGTATTCGCGCCGGCGTCGCCTACACCGGCGGTCTTGGCGAAGCGGGCGGCAAGGGCGCCGTCCTGCAGGCCCGCATCGTCGAGATCTGCCGCAAGAGCGGCTTCCAGCTCTGCGGGCCGAATTGCGCCGGCATCATCAACTGCACGGCGCCCGCGACACTGACCTTCGCCACCGCGCTCAGCGAATTCGAGACGCTGAAGCCCGGCATCGTCTCCATGGTCAGCCAGAGCGGCGGCCTCGGCACCTCGCTCTTCGCCATGGTCAACCGGGCGGGCTTCGGCTTCAGCCATCTGATCAGCAGCGGCAACGAGGCGGTGGTCAGCTTTGCCGACTATCTCTACGCCCTGGCACGAGACCCGGGCACCGGCGTGATCGCCGCCTATCTCGAGGGCGTGACCGACGGGCCCAAGCTGGTGCGTGCGCTGGCCGAAGCGCGGCTGAACCGCAAGCCGGTGGTCATCGTCAAATCGGGTGCGGGCAAGACCAGCGCCAAGGCAGCCCAGGCGCATACCGGTGCTTTGACCGGCGAGGACCGCGTCTTCGACGCCATCCTGCAGGAGATGGGCGCCATCCGCGTCTATTCGATCGAGGAGCTGGCCGATGTCTGCCTGATGCTCGCCGGCATGGGGAAGGGGCGGCTGCCGGCCGGCCCGGGTATGGGCATCGTCACCTTCGGCGGCGGCAATGGCGTGCTGGGCGTCGACCAGTGCGAGCAGGCCGGACTGACCGTGCCGCCGCTGCGGCCCGAGGGCATCGCGAAGCTGAAGACGCTGCTCGTCTCGACGGCGACAGCATCGAACCCCGTCGACCTGACGCCGACCACGGCGTTCCGCGCCGAATCCCTGGCGCAGCTGCCGGCGGCGCTCGACGTGCTGCTGGCCGAGCCGCAGATCGACTCTTTGATGATGATCTGCAGCTCGCTGGCCGCCAAGGCGCCGGAGATCGCGCAGATCGTCGGCGATGTCTGGGAGCGTTCACGCAAGCCGGTGATCATGTCGTGGCCGGACACGCCGCCCGGCATCGCCGAGCGCCTGGCCAAGCGCGGCGTGCCGGTGTTCACCGAGCCGGCGCGGGCGGCGCGGGCGCTGAGCCGCCTGGTGAAGCATCATGCGGCCTTGGCCCGCCCGGTCCGTCCGGAAGCCGGCGAGCCGCGTCCGTTTGATTGGACGGCGCACGTTCCTTCAGGTGCGGGTGTCATCTCCGAGAACCAGTGCCACGCCCTGATGAACGCGGCCGGTCTGCCGGTGGCGGCGGGCATGCTGGCCAAGGACGAGGCCGGCGCCGTAAGCGCCGGCGAGGCGCTGGGGCTTCCCGTCGCCCTCAAGGGCATCAGCCCCAAGGTCACGCACCGCGCCGCCGCAGGATTGCTGGCCATCGATCTGCGCTCGAAGGACGACGTTGCCGCTGCTTATCGCCGGCTTGCCAAACGCGCCGCCGAGATCGGCGTGACGCTCGATGGCATCTACGTGCAGAAGATGCACAAGGGTGGCGCCGAGCTGCTGGTGTCGGCCTTCCGCGATCCGGTCTTCGGCCCGGTTGTCTCGGTCGGCAGCGGCGGCGGCCTGACCGAGCTGCTCGATGACGTGGTCATCGAACGGGCCCCGGTCACCGCCGGGATCGCCAGCGACATGATCGAGCGCCTGCGTCTGCGGCGGCACGCGAAGGACGAGCAGGGCCTGCTGCCCACGTCGCCGGCAGCGGGTTTCATCGCGCGCCTGTCGGAGCTGGCGGCCACCGCGCCTTGGAAGCGGTTTGTCTTCGAGGTCAACCCGATCAAATGGACGCGCGACGGCGTGGTCGCGGTCGACGGGTTGCTGATCGTCGAGGAGCCGTAGGCCTCAGCGATAGCCTGTCGTATCCGGCGGCTTGCCGGCGTCGACGACTTCCTTCATGTAGCGCCAGCAATCGGGCCGTGAGCCGTCGAGATCGGTGAAGCCGTAGACCTGGGCCAGGCCGCCGCTCGACAGCGACTGGCCGTTCCAGCGCGCGCGCTCGGGATCGGCGGCGAGGGCCGCCACCGCGCGGCCGGTGAAGCGCGGCGTCTCCGAGATGATGAAATGCGGCGAGGTCCGGCCCTGGCCGTCGCGCCAGTTCTCCTCGCGCACGCCCCAATTGTCGAGCATCTGCTCGGAGCGCATCCAGCCCGGCGTGATGCACACGGCGGTGGCGCCCTGTTTGGCCAGATCCCTGGCATGCGCCCAGGCCATGCGGATCGCCGACATTTTGGCGAGATCGTAGAACACCGAGAGCCGGTAGTGGTCGGCGTTGTACTCGGCCGTGCCGTCGGTCACCTCGACCAGCAGGCCGCCGGGCTTCTGGATCAGGAGCGGCAGGGCATGGTGGCCGTGATCAGATGCGTCTCGACGGCGAGGCGCAGCAGCCGCAGCCCGTTCTCGAGATTGTGCTCCCACACCGGCTTGTTCCATTCGAACAGGTGTTCGCCGCCCCAGATGTCGTTGACCAGGATGTCGAGCCCGCCGCGCTCGGCCCGGATGCGCGCGACGACGGCGTCCACCTCGCTGGGGATCAGATGGTCGGCGCGCAGGGCGATGCCCTGGCCGCCGGCCAGGGTGACCAGCTCCGCGGTCTCCTCGATGGTCTCGGCGCGGCCGATCTCGGATTTCTGCGCGCGCGTGCTGCGGCCGGTCACGTAGACCGCGGCACCGGCGGCGCCCAGTTCGACCGCGATGCCGCGCCCGGCGCCCCGCGTGCCGCCGGCGACCAGCGCGACTTTTCCAGCGAGTGGTTTCATCCTGTCCTCCGTCACGGAACGCTTACACGGCGGGAGGGGGCTCTGCTAGCGTTGCTGTCCGAGTTGAGCGTCGAGGTCGAGGATGGACGGCTGGATCAAACGCATCCGCAGCAAGATCGGCAACGAGCTGATGTTCATCAACTCGGCTGGCGGCTGGGTGGAGGATGACGACGGCCGCGTCCTGCTGCAGCGCCGCTCTCCGTCGGAGCCGCTCTGGGGGTTCCCCGGCGGTGTCATGGAGCTCGGTGAGTCGGCGGAGGAAGCGGCGATCCGGGAAATCCGCGAAGAAACCGGACTGCTTGTGGCCGCGACCGGGCTGATTGGCATCTACTCGAAATATTTCCAGACCTTGGCCAATGGCGATCAGTGCCAGAACGTCACGGTTCTGTTCCGCATGCGGATCGTCGGCGGCGCGCTGCATGTCGACAACAAGGAGACGTTCGAGCTGGAATTCTTCGCTCCGTCGGCCATGCCGCCGCTCTACAGCGACCAGCATCGGCAGATAAGGCTCGACGCCATGGCCGGCGGCCCGGCCGTGTATCGCTAGGCTACTTGACCGCGCCCAGGGTCAGGCCGCGCACCACGAAACGCTGACCGAGGAACATCAGGATGATCGCCGGCACGGTGGCGATCATCGCCGCCGCGGCCATCTGCGCGTGCTGGACCTCGTGCTGCTGGGCGAAGCGGGCGATGGCCACCGGCACGGTGGCCGTGGCCCGCGAGGTCAGGTTGAGGGCGATGGAGAATTCCTTCCAGCTGAAGATGAAGGCGAGGATGCCGGCGGCGATCAGGCCGGGCACGGCGAGGCGCAGCGTGATCCACCAGAAGGCGGTGAGCGGCCGGCAGCCATCGACGAAGGCGGCCTCCTCGAGCTCCAGCGGAATGTCCTTGAAGAACGACATCATCAGCCAGATGGTCATCGGCAGGTTCATGGTCACGTGGGTGATGATCAGCGCCGTCAGCGTGTCGTAGAGGCCGAGCTGGCGGAAGACGACATACCAGGGACCCAGCAGCGTCATCACCGGAATGGTGTGGAAGATCAGGGTCCAGCCGAGAAAGCCGGTGGAGATCCACGCGGCCCAGCGGAAGCGGTGCAGGGAGTAGGCGGCGAGCGTGCCGATGACCAGCACCAGCGTGGTGCTGACCCCGGCGACGATCAGGCTGTTCTGCACGTTGTGGGCGAAGTCGGAGCGCCGGCTGAACAGCACGTCCATGTAGTTGGACAGGGTCGGCGTGAACACCCAGGCGCCGGTGTAGATGGCCACCTGGTACTTGAGCGAGTTCATGAAGATCCAGAGGAACGGCCCGACGATCATCGCCACGGCGAGCGCCATGAGGCCGTAGCCGACGATCCGTTCCTTGCCGTGGAGCCGGTTCATCGCGTGGTGTCCCGCGTCAGCCGGCGACCCACCGCCAGGTAGGCGAGGATGGCGGCGATGAAAGCGACCGACAGCAGGGCGCCGTAACCGAGCTGGTTCTGCTCGAAGAACACCTTGTAGAGATGCAGGTTGACGACTTCGGTCGAGGTGCCCGGTCCGCCGGAGGTCAGCAGGTAGATCTCGTCGAAGACCTTGAAGGCGAAGATCGAGCGGAAGATGAAGGCCACGGCCAGTGCGTCGCGCAGCATCGGGATGACGACGCGCCAGACGATCTGCCTGCTGGTGGCGCCGTCGACCTGTGCGGCCTCGATCACGTCGACCGGCAGGCCTTCGACGGCGGCGAAGAGGATCAGGAAGACGAACGGCGTCCAGTGCCAGACATCGACGATGATCACCGACATCAGGGCGAGACTGGTCGAGCCCAGCCAGTTGACCGGGGCGAGGCCGAGCCCGCCGAGCGCCTGGTTGAACAGCCCGAAGTCGAAATTGTACATGAGCTTCCACATGCAGCCGATGGCCACGGCGGGCACGAGGATGGGCAGGATCATGGCGGTGCGCGCGGCGCTCTTGCCGCGGGGCAGGCGGGCGACGAGCAGGGCGAGGGCCAGGCCGAGGGTGAGCTCGATGGCGACCGTGAGTCCGACGAAGACGATCGTGTTGACGATCGCCGGCTTCAGCACCGCGTCGCTGAACAGCAGCTCGAAGTTCCGGCCGGGCGTGAAGCTCCAGACGTCGCGGCCGCCGACGAACTCGATGGTCGAGACGCTCATCTGAAGCAGATGCAGCGTCGGGTAGACGGTGATCAGCAGCAGCAGGATGACGGCCGGGAGCAGGCTCCAGTACTTGAAGCTGTCGTGGACGAGATCGTGCAGCCGTCGCAGCATCGGAAACGCCCAGGCCGCGGCGGTGTGCCTTACTCCGGCAGCATGGCGGCGACGCCGGTGTTGCGGCCGTTGCGCTTGAAGACCTCCTCGATCTCCCGTGCGGCCGTGTTCAGCGCCCGGGCCGAGGACATCTCGCCGATCAGCGCCTGGTTGAGGCGCAGGCCGAGGATCTGCTCGACCTGGGCGCCTTCGGCGTAGCCGAGCGCCTGCTTGGCGTAGGTCTGGCTGTCGACATAGGCCTTCACCCAGCGGTATTTCGGATCGCGGGCGAGCTCGGCGGTGAGCACGTCGGTGCGGACCGGCACGCCGCCGCCCTCGACATAGGCACGCTGCGCGCCCGCGGTGAGGAACCACCGGGAGAACGCGACGGCCGCCTGCTTGCGCGGCTCCGGCAGGTTTTTCGGCACGCCGAAATGCCAGTTGCCGATGACCACGCCATGCGTTCCGTCGGCGGGGCGCGGCACGACCAGAGCGTTGATCTTGCCGACCACCGTGGACTTCGTCGGGTCGTCGAAATTCGACCAGGCGGCGGCGACCACCATGCCCTGGGCGGCGCGGCCGGTGGCCAGGAGCTGGATGACGTCGCTCTGGCCGAGCGCGCCGTAATTGGGCGGCGCACATTTCTTCAGGAGGTCGATGAAGGTGTCGAGCGCCTTCCTGGCCTGCGGGCTGTTGATCATCACGGTGAAGTCGCCGTTCAGCGCGTCGCGGGTCACGTCGGCGTTCTGGCCGAGCATGAACGGCATCCAGTCGAAGCGGATGGCGTTGCCGCGCTCGCCGCGCGTGACGAAGCCGTAGGTGCGGCCGGGCTGCTGCAGCTTGTCGCAGGCGCCAAGCACGTCGCCCCAGGTCTCGGGCGCCTTCAACCCGGCGCCCTGGAACAGATCGGCGCGGTACATGAACAGATGCACGTTGCCGTTGGGCGAGTAGGTCATCAGCTTGCCACCGTCGCGGGTGCGCCACTTCTTCGTCTCGTTCCAGTAGCCGGAATCGTTGTAGGTCATGACCTCCGGCGGCAGCTCGAAGCGCGGATCGATGTCCTTGAGCGGTGTGAGGAAGCCGCCGGCGTAGAACTCGATCGTCCATTGCGTGTCGAGATTGACCAGGTCGTAGGGGCTGGTGCCGCTGCGCACGGCGTTGCGCGCCTTCTCCAGCATGCCGCCGAAGGGCGTCACGTCGAGATTGATTTTGTTGCCGGTCTGCTTCTCGTAGAGCTGGACGACGTGCTCGAACCCGGCATACCAGGGCGAGGAATTGATCAGGATGGTGATCGGCGGCTGCCGGCCGACATCGGCGAAGGGCTGCTGCGCTACCGCCGGAGCGCCGGCGAGCAATCCGGCCGCGAGCGCCAGGACCTGCACAAGGCGTTGCCGCATCATGGTTTCCCCCCCTAAATCGGCTTCAAGCGCGCCCAGTCGGGCGCCATTGCCCGGAAGTGTGGCAATCGACCGAAATCATGTAAAATTCTTATTCGGGCCTTATCGATAACCGAAGGTTATGACGATGATTCGTAACGCCGACCGTCTGCGGCATTTCCTCGCGGTGGCACGCGAGGGCAATCTCAACGCCGCGGCGAAGCAGCTCGGCCTCAGCCAGCCCGCCCTGACCAAGCACATCCGCAAGCTCGAGGAGGAGTTCGGCGTCGAGCTCTTCACCCGCCATCCGCGCGGCATGACCCTGACCCAGTTCGGCGAACGCCTGCTGCGCCACGCCAAGCTGGTCGAGGCGGAGCTGCGCTTCGCCGAGGCCGAGATCCGCTCCGTGCAGAGCGGCCATGCCGGCGTGCTGCGGGTGGGGGCGGGGCCGTTCTGGGGTGTCAGCCTCGTGCCGCAGGCCCTGGCCCGGCTGCAGAAGGATTTCCCCGACCTGCGCATCGAGCTGGAGGTCGGCGTCAACCCGATCATCCATCCCAAGCTGTTCCGCGGCGATATCGATGTCGTGTTCAGCGCCGGCCCGGGTGCGGAGGAGCTGCCGCCGTTCATCGCCTTCCACGACCTGCTGCAGGTTCCCATGCGCCTCTGCGCTGGCCGCCGCCATCCGCTGGCCAAGGCGCGGAGCGTCTCGGTCAAGGACCTGACGCGCTATCCCTGGGTCGAGTACCAGGACGATCCCGACACCAGCAGCAGCCTGAAGTCGCTGTTCCAGGCGCAGCGTTGCCCGCCGCCGCGTTATGCGGTGCGGGCGAGCTCGCTGCTCGCCGTGGTCCATCTGCTGAAGTCGGGGCCTTACCTGGCCTGCCTGGCCGGACCGCTGCTCAGCTCGGCCTCGGAGCTGGGGCTGGCGGTTCTGCCCTTCCGTCGCAACATCCGCTCCTACGCCTCGGGCGCGCTCTGCCACCGTTCGCTGGCCGAGACCGCACCGATCCGCAGCCTGATCGGCTATCTCGCGGCCGGCGCCGACCGGATGAAGAGCAACTAGGAGGTCACCCGGTCCTCGGCCTCGGCGAGGGCCGGATCGATGCCGTAGCGGCTGTAGATCTCGGCCGGGGTGTCGTGCGCGCGCATGACGCGCGCCATGCCGGCGTGGAAACGCCGCTCGATGGCCGCGTCGCGGAACGGTTTCTGCTGCTTCGGGTCGGAATGCAGGTCGAAGAGCGTCGTGCCCACACCCGGCTCGAACTTCTTGTTGTCGTGGATCGGGATGCGCCGCGCGTCCATCAGCGCGTCGATCTGCATCACCGGCATCTCCTTGGTGAAGTCGAAGGGCGGGCGCAGCTTCGCCGTCTTCATCTCCGCCGCCGAGAACAGCGTGTGCAGATGCATGGGCATCAGCGTGTATTCGTAGAGACCCGGCGCATAGAGGTCCCTAGGATAGAGATAGTAGGTGTAGCGCCCGTCGGTGGCGCCGATCGGCCCGCCGAACATGCCGAAGATGGCGATGTCGCGGACCGGCGTGTCCTCGCGCAGGAGGGGCACGAGGGAGCGGCCCTGGACCTCGTCCGGAACCGGCAGGTCGAAAATGTCGAGCAGCGTCGGCATCAGATCCATGGTCTGGGTCACGGCGCGGCGCCGCGCTCCGGCATAGGCCCGGAACTTCGGATGATGGACGATCAGCGGGATGTGCGAGATCTCGGTGTAATAGGGCTGCAGGTTCTTGCCCCACCAGTCGTGCTCGCCGAGCAGGAAGCCGTGATCGGTGGAGAGGATCAGCGCCGTGTCCTCCCACAGATTGTTGCGGTCGAAATGGTCGAGCAGCTTGCCGAAATAATGGTCGCAGGCGCTGAGTAGTGCTGCGTAATTGGCGCGGATCTCGGCGATCTCGGCGCTGCTGTTGTTGACCATCTCGTAGTAGGGCCAGTCGAGGATGCCGCCGTTCCAGCCGGTCTGGTAGGGCTCCTTGAAGCGGTGCGGCGCGTGGAACGGCTCGTGCGGGTCGAAGCACTCCAGCATCATGAACCAATTGTCGGCGCGGTCGTTGTACTTGAGGAACTCGAAGGCGCTGTCGAAGCAGCGGGTGAGGGGGAAGTCCTTCTCCTCCGGCATGAACTCGCAGTTGATGGCGTGCTGCATCTTCTTCCAGTTCCTGAAGACGCAGTCATCCGACAGGTCGTAATGCTTGGCCGAGTATATCTCGCGGAAGCGCTCGAGCGGCGGCTGCACCATCGCCTTCCACGGGTCGTATTCCTGGCCGCGGATGAAATCGTAGGTACGGAAGCGGCCGTGATAGGTCGAGCCGCCATCCTCGAAATAATGCAAATGGTCGGTCACCAGATGGGTGTGGATCCTTCCGTCGCGCATGATCTCGGGGAAGGAGTTGTCGAACGGCTCGAGCGGACCCCAGCTGCGGTGCAGGAAATTGAGCCGGCCCGAGTGGATGTCGCGGCGCGCCGGCATGCAGGGCAGGCTGCCGACGAAATGCGTGTCGAACGTCACGGCCCGCTTCGAGAAGCGGTCGAAATTCGGCGTCTTCACATGGTCGAAGCCGTAGCAGCCCAGCGCCGGGCGCATCAGCGAATCAAACAGGACGAAGATGGCTTTCATGGAAGGGTCGTCTCTTGCCGCACCAAGGCGAGTGTCGCCCGCCCGCCGGTATCATGTAAAATTCTTCAATGTCCGATAGCCATAATGAAATGGAATATCGGGTTGCCGCCCTGATGCGCGCGTTGCGGTCACCAGGTGATGCCGTTTCGGCACCGGCTGTCGCGAATTTTTGTGCTTTTCGGCATTTCTCCAATGGCCCTACGATCGTGTGATCCCGCCGGAAAGCGGATTCTTCGAACAGGGGAACGATCATGCTGGAATCCCGTCAGACCCGACGCAGTCTTCTGAAGACGGGCGTGGCCGCCGCGAGCGTGCTGTCGATGCCGGCCCTCGTCTCGAACCACGTTTTGGCGCAGACCGGTACGCGCACGGTCAACATGCAGCTCGGTTTCCTGGCTGGCGGCAACCAGCTCGGTGAAGTCGTGGCCAAGCGAATGGGCTTCTTCGAGGAGGAGAAGCTCAACCTGGCGATCCAGCCCGGCGGCCCGAACATGGACGGCATCGCCGTCGTCGCCTCGGGGCGCTACGAGGTCGGCCAGATCTCGTCGAGCCCGTCGCTGATGCTTGCCGCGTCGCAGGGCATCCCAATCAAGTCGTTTGCCGTGAACGTGCAGAAGCATCCCTACGCGTTCTTCTCGCTGCCGGCCAATCCGGTGCGCACGCCGCAGGACATGGTGGGCAAGATGATCGGCACCCAGGCGACCGGCAAGATCCTGCTCTCGGCGCTGCTCAAGAAGCACAACATTCCGGAAAGCGACGTCAAGATCACGATCATCGGCTCGCAGATGACGCCGCTGCTCACCGGCCAGGTGCATGCCCTGACCGGCTGGCTGAGCAACACCACGGCCCTCTCGGTGCTCGGCCAGGATCGCATCGCCATGACGTTGTGGGATCACGGCGTCCAGCTCTACGCCTCGGCCTACTACGCGACCGACGATACGCTGCGCAAGGATCCCGAGATCCTCGCCGGCTTCCTGCGCGCGGCCGGAAAAGGCTGGGCCTATGCGCGCGCCAACCGCGAGGCGGCGGTCGATCTGCTGCTCAAGGAGTTCCCGAATTTCGTCCGCGATGACGAACTCGCCGCGGCGAACGTCATGATGGATCGGGTCTTCACCCCCGCGACCGCCCAGGGCGGGTGGGGCGTGTTCGATCCGACGGTCTGGCAATCCCAGATCGACCTCTATGCCTCGCTTGGCCAGTTCTCGGCGGGCGCCCCGAAGCTCGACGCGGTGATCACCAGCAAGGTTCTCGACGCCACCGCCGCGCAGCGACCGAAGCTCGGTTGATCGCCATGAACGTCCAGACGCGGCTCACGCCTGGCGCCGGCGCCGAGCCGGCCCGCCCACCCGGACGCGGCACGGCCATCTCCGCGCGCACTCTGGGTGAGGCCTGGCTGGATGTGGCGCGCCTGGTCCTGACTCACGGCGTCAACAGCAGCTTCAAGGGCCTGCCTCTGCTGGAGACCGAGCTGGTGACGCTCGAAATCTCGCATCCGAACCCGGACGACCCGGTGATTGCGCAGAACGCGCCGCCCGGCTGGCTCGACTGGATGCGCAGGAACTTCACCGACCATTCGCGGGTGGCGGAGCTGGGCGGAGCGCGAAGCTACGCCAGCCGGCTGTTCGACTATGCCGGTGTCGGCCGCAACCAGCTCGACTGGGTCGTGGAGAAGCTGACCAAGGACCCGATCGCCAGCTACGCCACCATCACGACCTTCGAGCCGCTGACCGACACGACCTATATCCCGTGCGTCAGCCTGCTCGATTTCTGGCTGCGCGCGGGCCGGCTTGAGCTGATCTCCTACGCGCACAGCATCGATTTCGGCAAGAAGGGCTTCGCCAATCTCGTGCAGCTGGCGGAGCTCCAGCGCCACGTCGCCGAACGCCTGCAGGTGCCCGAGGGCAACCTCGTGTTCATCGTCAAATCCGCGACGATCTATACGACCGAAGTGGAGGCCATGCGCACGGTGGTCGACACCGCGCGGGCCCGATAGCTAGCCGGATCGCGCCCGTAGCGCGGAGATCACCGGATAGAGCAGGGCGATGGCGGCGAGGATCAGCAGTCCCGTCGAGATATAGCCGCGGAACAGGATCGACAGCTCGCCGCCCGACATCGACAGGGCCTGGCGCAGCGAATTTTCGGTCAGCGGTCCCAGGATCAGCGTGAAGGCCATCGGCGCGATCGGGATGTCGAGCTTCTTGAAGACGTAGCCGATGATTCCAAAGCCGATCAGGATTCCCATGTCGAACAGGCTGTTGCTGGTGACGAAGGCGCCGAGCAGCGTGAAGGCGAGGATCAGCGAGAAGAGGATCGAGTGCGGCACCTTGAGAAGCCGCACCCACAGCCCGACCAGCGGCAGGTTGAGCACCAGCAGGATCAGATTGCCGACATAGAGGCTGGCGATCACGCCCCAGACGAAGTCGGGCTTGTCGCGGAACAGGAAGGGGCCCGGCTGCAGGCCGTTCATCATGAAAGCGCCGAGCAGCACGGCAATGGTCGGCGAGGCCGGCACGCCGAGCGTGAACAGCGGGATCAGGGCGCCGTTGGCGTAGGCGTTGTTGGTGGTCTCGGGCCCGGCGACACCCTCGATGGCGCCGTGGCCGAAACGCTCGGGATGCCGCGAGAGCTTCTTTTCCAGCGCGTAGGAGGCGAGGGTCGGCAGGATGGTGCCGATGCCGGGGATGAGCCCGAGGAAGATGCCGAGTGCCGTGCCTCGGGCGATGGGCGGGGCCGAGGCCTTCATCTCCTCGACGGTCAGCATCGAGGCGCTGACCCGGGTTTCCTCGACCGTCGGTGCGCTCTTGCGCTCGAGGCTGTGCAGCACCTCGCCGATGCCGTAGAGGCCCATGATCACCGGCACGAAGCCGAGACCGTCGGACAGCTCCAGGATGCCGAAGGTCAGGCGCGGCGTGCCCTCGACGAAGTCGACGCCGGGGATGGCCAATGCCATGCCCAGCAACGCGCTGAGCAGGCCAAGCAGAACCTGCTCGCCGGAGAAGGTGACCAGCAGCACAAGGCCGAGCACCATCAGCGCGAAGAACTCCGGCGGCCCGAAGGTGAGCGCCACCTTGGCCAGCGGCGGTGCCGCGAAGACCAGGACGATGGTGGCGACCGTGCCGCCGATGAACGAACCGATGGCGGCGATGGCGAGCGCGGCCCCGGCGCGGCCGCTGCGGGCCATGCGGTAGCCGTCGATACAGGTGACCGCCGAGGCGCCTTCACCCGGCACGTTCATCAGCACGGCGGTGATCGTGCCGCCATACATGGCGCCGTAATAGATCGCCGACAGCATGATGATGGCGCCGGTGGCGTCGAGCTTGAAGGTCAGCGGCAGCAGGATGGCGATGCCGGCGATCGGTCCGATGCCCGGCAGCACGCCGACCGCGGTGCCGACCAGCGAGCCGATCAGAGCAAACAGAAGGTTCTCCGGCCGCAGCGCGATGGCGAAGCCGTCGAGCAGGCTGCCGAGGACGTCCATGCGTCAGAAGCGACGCGCGCGGGGAAGGCCGGTTACTTCTTCAGGACCTTGCCGAGTTCCTCGCCGATGGCCTTCTGGTCGGCCTGGACCTGGCGGGCCGCCTCGAGGATCTCCTTGCCGGTCTTGAACTCGATGAACTCGCCGATCCCCTCGAGCTTGTCGCGGGTCTCCTTGTCGGCGACTGCGGCCTTGAGCGCGTTCTCCAGCGTCTGGCGGATGTCTTCCGGCAGCTTCGGCGGTCCGGCCAGCGAGGAGAGGTTGCGCACGGTGAACTTGTAACGGTCGTTGCTCTTTGGAACGCCCATCTTCTCGAGCTCCGGCCAGTCCTTGCTGACCACGAGCAGCGGGCGCAGGGCGCCGGTCTTGATATGGGGCAGGGTGGGTGTGGCCGAGTTCTGCACCGTCTGGGCGTCACCCGAGAGCACCTTGAGCGTCTGCTCAGCACCGCCGGTGGTGGGCATCGTCCGGTACTGCAGGCCGCCGGCCGCCTTGGCGAGCTGGGCCATGCCGATATCGGGCAGGCCGAAGGCGCCGGAATTGGCGAACACGACGCGGTTCGGATTGGCCTTCATGTAGCTGACGAGGTCTTCGATCGTCTTCCACGGGCTGTCACCCTTGACGAACTGGGCGTACATCGATTCCAGCACCGAGCCGACGAAGGTGAGCTGCAGCGGATCGAAGCCGAGATCGGTGGTCCAGGGCAGGACCGTGAGGATCGAGCCCGAGGTCATGGTGAGCGTGTAGCCGTCGGGCGTGGCGTTGAACACGGCGCCCGTGCCGACCGCGCCGTTGCCGCCGGTCCGGTTCTCCACCGTGATCGGCTGCTTCAGCGTCTTTTCCATGTGCGCCGCGACGATGCGCGTGGCGAGGTCGGTCGAGCCGCCCGCACCGTAGCCGACGATGATGCGGATCGGGCGGTTGGGGTAGCTCTGCGCCGACAGATCGGCGGAGAACAGCAGCGCCGCCGCGGCGACGGCCAGGCCAAGGGCTCTCTTCATCGTCTCCTCCCGCGCTGATTTTTATAACGTTTCAATTTACAACGGTAGGCAAGGGCCTGTCAGCCCAAACCGGCGCCGTTCAGCCCCCGGCGGCTTCCCGTTCGGCGCGCTTGGCCTCGTCCCACAGCGCGTCCATTTCCTCGAGAGTGGATTGCTCGGGCGTCTTGCCGCGGGCCGCGAGCATGTCCTCGACCTGGCGGAAGCGGCGCTCGAACTTCGCGGTGGCCCGGCGCAGCGCCGTCTCGGCATCGGCACCCGCCAGCCGGGCGACATTGACGACGGCGAAGAGCAGGTCGCCCAGCTCCTCCTCGGTCCTTTCATCGGCGGTCGTGCCGGTCTTCAGCTCGGCCCGGAGTTCGGTGACTTCCTCGGCGACCTTGTCGAGGGCAGGGGCCGCGTCTCCCCAGTCGAACCCCACCCGGCTGGCCCGCTTCTGGATCTTCTGGGCGCGGGTGAGGGCGGGCAGGCCGACCGGCACGTTGGCAAGGGCGCTGGGATCGTCGCCGGCGCTGGCTTTGGCCTGCCGCTCCCTGGCCTTGTGGACCTCCCAGGCTTCCGTCTGGTGGTCGGCGTCGCGGATCTCGGCCGAGCCGAAGACATGCGGGTGGCGGCGGATCATCTTGGTCGCCAGCTCGTCGGCCACAAGATTGAAATCGAACAGGCCCTGTTCCTCGGCCATGCGGGCATGGAAGACCACCTGGAAGAGCAGGTCGCCCAGCTCCTCGCGGAGGGCATCCATATCCTCCCGCTCGATGGCGTCGGCGACCTCGTACGCCTCCTCAATCGTGTAGGGCGCGATCGTCGCGAAGTTCTGCTCGACATCCCACGGACACCCCGCGGTTTTGTCGCGCAGGCGGGCCATCACCTGCTTGAGGCGTTCGATGGGCGGCAGAGCATGCGTCACGACGAGAAATTCCGATTGTTTTTCTGAGCCTTGAAGGCCAATGCTGGCATCTCGCTTTGAGCGTCGGGGAGGAGCGGGGGAAGCGGCAGGCCGCTGGCGTCCCCGAGCTGCGCCCCGTCGAGATTGGCGCCCTCGAACACGGCGCCATCGAGCCGGGCGCGGGTGAAATCCGCGGACCGCAGATCGGCTTCGACGAGCTGGGCGTTATCCATGCGGGCATGGGCGAAGCGCGCGGCGGGCGCTGCCGCACCGACCAGTGAGGCGCCCATACAGTCGGCGCCGAAGAAATCGGCCCGCTCCAGCACGGTGTAGTCGAGATTGGCCGCGGCGAGCTGGGTGCCGGCGAGGATGGCGCCGCAGAGATAGCTGCCGCGGAACGAGGCGCCGGCGAAGTCGCCGTCGCTGAAGTCGTAGCCGGAGAGGTTGGTGTTGGCGAGGACCGGCCGGTCTATAGGCCGGTCGTGCTCGCGCTGGCGGCGGCCGAGCACCGCGATGGCCGCCTGGACGTCGGTGCGCACCGGTACATAGATTTCGGCCGGATCCGGCGGTTCGTAGTGGTCGCCGACCAGGCGCGGCGACGGCGCGCGGGCCTGTTCGCGCACGAAGGCGCCGAGCGTCTGCATGATGGCGCCGTGCTGGCGCGGCTGGTCGCGGGCGATCTGCTCGAGCGTATGGACGGCGGCAATGCGTACGGCAACCTGGTCGCTGCCGAGCTGGGAGAAGACCTTGGCCAGGCGGTCGGCCTCGCGGCCGCGCTCCTCGGCCTGGGCCCGGCCGGCGGCGCGTTGTTCGGCCCGGCGTCCCAGCCACATCCGCCAGGCGACGAACGGCGGCACGGACAGCAACGCGAAGATCAGGGCGACGTTGCGCAGTTCCTCGGCGTTCGACAGCAGCCAGAACCACAAATAGGTCAGGTCATCCATCGTCTGGCCACAGTAGCAGGCGGGGCCGTGGCATCAACCGGAGCCGCGGCAATTACCCACAGCAGCGGCTTTTCGGTGCCCATAAATCTCATAATGTATATTATCACAAATTAAATAGAGCCCAGAATGCAAGCGTTTAGGGCTCAACTCTACGACGTCCTGTTGGCTGTATGGACCGCGGTTCCGTCTTCAGGCGACCTCGATCTCCATGCCGTCATGGGCCATCTCGACACCCGCCGGCAGCCGCGCCGTCCAGGACTCGTAATCCACGGTGTGGTTCATGTGCGTCAGGATGGCGCGCTTCGGCTTGACCCTCGCGATCCAGTCCAGGGTCTGCGCCAGATGGCTGTGGCCGTAATTCGGCTGTTCGGTCAGGCAATCGACCAGCCAGACCTCCACTCCTTCCAGCGCCGCGAAGGCTTCCTCGGACAGGGTCTTGGCGTCGGTCGAATAGGCGAACCGGCCGAAGCGCAGGCCGAGCGTGTTCTCGCGCTCGCCATGGCCCTGCCAGAAGGTCTCGACCGGGAGGCCGGCAATGGTGAGACGGCGCTCGGTGATCGGCTTCGGCACGAGGACCGGGGCGTACCAGACATAGGTGCCGTGCGGCGCCTGGAAGGCGTAGTCGAAACGCTTGCGGATCTCGGCCAGGGCTTCGGGTGCCGCCCAGAAATCGAGCGGGCCTTTCTTGTGGACGTTGACCGAGCGCAGCTCGTCGATGCCGTGCACGTGATCGGCGTGGGAATGGGTGATGATCACGGCGTCGACCGTCGCCAGATCGGCCGTCAGGAATTGCTGGCGCAGGTCGGGCGAGGCGTCGACCAGGATGCGGCTTGGCCCCTCCTCGACCACGATCGAGACCCGGCTGCGTTTGTTGCGCGGATGCGTCGAGACGCAGACCGGGCATTTGCAGCCGATCAGCGGCACGCCCGCGGAGCTGCCGCAGCCCAAGACACGGATCTTCATGCCGGCGGCTTGGCGCGGTCGAAGAGGGTGAAGAAATTCGCCGTCGTGGCCCGGGTCAGCTCGCCGATATCGACGCGCTTGAGCTCCGCGACTTTCGCCGCCGTGTGCGCGACATAGGCCGGTTCGCAGGGCTTGCCGCGCATGGGTACGGGAGCCAGGAACGGAGAGTCCGTCTCGACCAGCAGCCGCTCCAGCGGGACCGAGCGCACCACCTCGCGCAGCGGCTCGGCGTTCTTGAACGTCACGATGCCGGAGATCGAAATGTAGAAACCTAATTCGACAGCTTTGTCAGCGAGTTGCTGCGAAGATGTAAAGCAGTGCAAGACCCCCTTCAGAGGGCCGGCCGCCCTGGCTTCGGCCAGCATCGCGGCGGTGTCGTCGTCGGCGTCGCGGGTATGGACGATCAGCGGCAGGCCGGTCTGGCTGGCGGCCCGGATATGGGCACGGAAATTCTCCTGCTGCCGGGGCCGCGGGCTCTTGTCGTAGTAGTAATCGAGCCCGCTCTCGCCGATGCCTACGACCTTCGGGTGCGCGGCGAGTTCCACCAGACGCTGCGTGTCGGCGTCCTCGTTGGCCGCCTCGTGCGGATGCACGCCGACCGAGCAGTAGACGTTGTCGTTGGCCTCGGCGATGGCCCGCACGCGCGCGAAATCCTTGAGCTTGGTGCCGATGGTCAGCAGCGTGCCGACACCGGCCGTGCGGGCGCGCGCCAGAGTGCCCGACATGTCATCGGCCATCGGCGCGTAGTCGAGATGGCAGTGGGAGTCGACCAGAAGGGTGCTCACCCCTTCCCTCCCTTTTTCGGCTTCCCTGCAGGGGGCACCTCGCCCTCCTCCACATAACGCGGGAAGACGCCCGAGGGCGCCGGCAGCGGCGTGCCCGCGGTCAGGGCGCGATCGAGGGCGGCGAAGCTGCGGGCATCAGCCGGAACGGCGAGCTGATCCAGCAGCCTGGCCATCGAGCCCGGCATGAAGGGCTGGATGACGATGCCCAGCCGGCGGATGACCTCGGCGAGCACGTAAAGCACCGTCGCCATGCGTGCCGGATCGGTCTTGCGTAGCGTCCAGGGCGCCTGCTCGTCGACGTATTTGTTGGCGTCGGAGACCACCTGCCAGATCGCGTCGAGAGCCTTGTGGAACTGCTGCTCCTCGAACTCGGCGCGCACGGCGGCCAGCAGATTTGACGCGGCCGCCAGCAGCGTCCTGTCGGCATCGTTTTGCGCGCCCGGCTGCGGCACGGCAGCACCGGCGTTCTTGGCGATAAAGCTCAGCACGCGCTGCGCCAGGTTGCCGAGATCGTTGGCGAGATCGCTGTTCAGACGCCGCACCATGGCGGCGTGTGAGAAATCGCCGTCCTGGCCGAAGGGCAACTCGCGCAGCACGAAGTAGCGCAGCGGGTCGAGCCCGTACTTGGCGATCAGGGCATGCGGATCCAGCACGTTGCCGAGCGATTTCGACATCTTCTGGCCTTCGGCCGTCCACCAGCCATGGGCGAAGACCCGCTTCTGCGGCTTCAGGCCGGCGGCGGCCAGGAAGGCCGGCCAGTAGATGGCGTGGAAGCGCAGGATGTCCTTGCCGACCATGTGCAGATTGGCCGGCCAGTAAGCCTTAAACTTATCAGTATTTTCATCGGGATAGCCGACGGCCGTGATGTAGTTTGTCAGCGCGTCCAGCCACACATACATGATGTGGCCCGGGGCGTCTGGAACCGGCACGCCCCATTTGAATGTGGTGCGCGAGATCGACAGGTCGTCGAGGCCGCGTTTGACGAAGGCCATGACCTCGTTGCGCCGCGAGGCCGGGCCGATGAAATCCGGGTTGCGCTCGTAGAAGTCGAGCAGCCACTCCTGCCAGTCCGCGAGGCGGAAGAAGTAGCTCGGCTCCTCCACCCACTCGACCTCGGCACCCGAAGGTGCGCGCTTCTTGCCGTCGGAACCGGTGGTCAGCTCGTCCTCACCGTAGAAGGCTTCGTCGCGTACGGCGTACCAGCCGGCGTATTTGCCGAGATAGATGTTCTCGCGGCCCTTGGGCGATTTGTTGGCGGCGATGGCCTTCCAGATGCCCTGGCTGGCGGTGTAGTGCCGCGGCTCTGTGGTGCGGATGAAATCATCGTTGGAGATGTTCATCGCCTTGGCGAGGTCGCGGAAATTCTGCGAGACCTTGTCGGTGAAGGCCTTCGGGTCCATGCCCGCCGCCGCGGCCGATTTCTCGACCTTCTGGCCGTGCTCGTCGGTGCCGGTGAGAAACATCACGGTGCAGCCGTCGAGGCGCTTGAAGCGCGCCAGCACGTCGCAGGCGAGCGTCGTGTACGCGTGCCCGATATGCGGGCTGTCGTTCACGTAGTAGATCGGCGTGGTGATGTAGTAGGGCTTGCTGCTCATGAGTCCGGCCGGGAATCAGGGGCGGCCACTATAGACGGGGACCCGCCCCGGCGCGACCCCGAAACACCGCCAGAGGCAGACGACAAATACCTGATTGGCCTGCCTATTTCGCGATCACGCCAAGGGCCAGAACAGCGCGATCAGCGGCACGCCGAGCACCACGACCAGGATCGAGAGCGGCAGGCCCAGGCGCCAGTAGTCGCCGAATTTGTAGCCGCCGGGACCCATGACCAGCGTGTTGCACTGATGGCCGATCGGCGTGAGGAAATCGCAGGCCGCGCCGATCGCCACTGCCATGAGGAAGGCATCCACGTTGAGGTTGAGCTTGGCCGCGAGGCTGGCGCCGATGGGCGCCATCATCAGCACCGTCGCGGCGTTGTTCAGGAACGGTGTGACGGCCATGGCGGCGACCATGACGAGGCCGAGAGCGAGGATGGGCGGCAAACCGTCCGTGCCGAGCGACAGCCAGCCGGCGATGAGCTCCGTGCCGCCGGTTTCGCGCAGCGCGTCGCTGATCGGAATCAGCGACCCAAGCAGCACCAGGATGGGCCATTCGATGGATTCGTAGGCTTCCTTGAGGGTCACCGCGGTAAACAGCACGATCGCCACGGCCGCGGCGAAGAAGGCGACGGCGACGGTGGTCGTGCCGGTCGCGGCTGCGATCATGGCCAGCGCGAGAATGGCCGGTGCCGCGTAGCGATTGCGCGGACGGCCGAGTTGCAGACGGCGCTCGGCGAGCGGCAGGCAGCCAATCGCGGCGAGGCGTTCCGAGATGTCGTCCGTAGGAGCGCGCAGCACCAGCAGGTCGCCCGGCTGGAAGCGCACGCGCGGCAGGCGGCTGGTGATCCGGCTCCCTCGTCTTCCCACGGCCAGGAGATTGACCCCATACGTGTCGCGCAGGCTGAGTTCGTCGGCGGTGCTGCCGACCAGCGCCGATTCAGGCGTGACGACGACTTCGACGACGGGCGTGTCGGCCTTTTCCTTGGGTTCCTTCTTGCCCTCCTTCCCGTCCGCGTTCTTTTCCAAGGTCTCGTCGTGCAGCAGCTCCAGCTTTGCCTCCGAGACGACGCGATCGAGCGCGTGCGCATCGCATTGCAGGACGAGAATATCGCCTTCGAACATCGTCCAGTGCCCGCGCGGCGCGTAGCGGCGGTTCTTTTCACGGATGATCGCCTTGACGTCGATCTCCCCCTCGCCCAACGCTTCGAGATCGCGGACCGTCTTGCCGACAAACGGCGATTCAGCCGGCAGAATGACCTCGGACTGGTAGTCGTCGATGGAAAACAGGGTCTCCGGCGTGGAGCTGCTGCCCGACTGGTTGCGCGGCAGCAGGCGCCAGCCAAAGACCAGGAACACCGTCCCGGCGAGCGTCAGGGCAAGGCCGACCGGCAGAAAGTCGAACATGGCAAAAGGCTGGCCGACGATTTCCGAGCGCACGCGCGAGACGATGATGTTGGGCGAGGTGCCGATCAGCGTGATCAGGCCGCCGAGCAGCGACCCGAACGCCATGGGCATGAGCAGGGTCGACACGGGCTTGTTCGTGCGTTTGGCGAGTTGCATGGCGATCGGGATCAGGATGGCGAGCGCCCCGATGTTCTTCATGAAGGCCGACAGCAGCGCGACCGTCGAGACCAGCACGGCGATCTGGATCTCGGTGGCCTTGAGATGCGGCGCCAGGGGCCGCATCAGGAGATCGGCGACACCGGAACGGCCGACGGCGGCGCTGACCACCAGCGCCGAGGCGACGATGATGACGATGTCGTCGCTGAAACCGGTGAAGGCTTTCGTGGGCTCGACAATGCCGACCGCGATGGCGGCCGCCAGCGCGGTGAGCCCCACGAGGTCATAGCGCAGCCGGCCGTGAACCAGGGCAGCCATCACGCCGGCGAGAATCGCGAAGGTCAGAATCTGGGGAAGGGTCAAAGGCGGCTTGGCACGGTGTTTGAGGTAGCCCGATGCCAATACATGGGCGTGCGCCCGCGTTTGACCAGCCGCGGGCCCGCATTTTAGCCGAAAGGGATATGCTCTTTATGCGGCGGCGCGCGCTGCCTCTTCGATGGCCAGGAAGGCGGCCACCAGCGCCTGCCGGCGATCGAGATTGACGCCCTCGGTGGCGCTGCCGAGACGGCGCACGCGTTCTCCGGCGTCGAGCCAGGGCCGGGGCCCGTGCGACACCAGGCGCTGGGCCAGTCCCGCCTCGCCCTGCCACCCGGCAGGCAATTCGCCGGTGGCGGCCAGCTTCACCAACCTGCCGGTCCAGTCCGACAGCAGCTCGACGCTGGTGCGGAACCCGGCCGCGGCCTCCTCCGCGCCGCCATCCGTGCCGCGGCGCGCCATTTTCTCGGCGAAGGTGTGGACCGCCGGGATGTCGAGCTTGGGCAAGCGCCCCAGCAGCTCGATCAGCTCACCGTAGAGCTCGGCCCCGCCCCTCGCCTCGAGCTCCAGCGCGCGGCCGATCGAGCCGTCACCCAGACGCACGAGCGTCGCGCGGTCAGCCGGTGGCAGATCCGGCCGGTAGCGCTGCAGCAGCCCGTCGACATCGTTGTGGGACAGCGCCGGCACGGTCAGCAATCGGCAGCGCGAGCGGATGGTCGGCAGCAGCCGGCCGGGGGCGTGGCTCACCAGCAGGATCAGGGCCTTCGCCGGTGGTTCCTCGAGCAGCTTGAGCAGCGCGTTGGCGGCGTTGGCGTTCATAGCCTCGGCTTCGTCGACGATGGCCACGCGCCAGCCGCCTTCGACCGGCGTCAGGCGCACCTGCTCGTTCACCCGGCGCACATGCGGCACCACGATCTCGTTGGTCGGCTTGCGCGTGTCGGGATGCATCATGCCGCGTTCGAGCGTGAACAGGTCGGGATGACCACCCGCCGCGACACGTCGGAACACGGGGTTGCTGGCATCGAGCGCCAGGGTGTCCGCGGGCGGTCCGGCCGGGCCGCCGAACAGCGCGTTCTGCCCGCTATCGGCCTGGGCACCTTCGGCCAGCACGAAGCGCGCGAAACGATAGGCGAGCGTCGCCTTGCCGATACCGCGTGGCCCGGCGATCAGCCAGCCATGCGGGATGCGGCCGGAATGCCAGGCCTGCAGCAGGGCGCTCTCAGCGGCACCCAGCCCGATCAGATGCGGGTTGGCGCGCGGCGCCGGGATTTCGGCAATCTCGCTCATCGCGGCAAATCTAGCATCGGTTGACAGAATCCGGGTCTCAAGTTATCGATAGATCATGGTTTTCCGACTTACCGCGCTTCGACTTATCTGACCGGTGCCCGAACGGGCACCGCGCCCGTGAGCCTTGTCTGTCGATGCAGCGTTTCGGAAGTTCACCATGTACCCCTCTCCTGTCTCATTTGTTGTCGGCATCTCGCCCTCGTTTCGGACGGCACTGCGACTTATCACCGGCCGCTGACCGGCACCCGCCGGCTCTGCGGCCGCTTGCGATGAGTTGCATGCCCTCTTCCGCCGTTTTCAGGAGTCCGCCATGAGCACGATGCCGATCCACAAATACCGTCCCTTCGCCCCGATCAATCTGCCCGACCGACGCTGGCCCGGCCGCGTCATCGACAAGGCGCCGATGTGGTGCAGCGTCGACCTGCGCGACGGCAACCAGGCGCTGGTCGAGCCGATGGGGCCGGAGCGCAAGCGCCGCATGTTCGAGCTGCTCGTCCGCCTCGGCTTCAAGGAGATCGAGGTCGGCTTCCCCGCCGCCTCGCAGACCGATTTCGACTTCGTGCGCGAGATCATCGAGAAGAAGATGATCCCCGATGACGTGACCATCCAGGTCCTCACCCAGGCGCGCGAAGACCTGATTACCCGCACCTATGACTCGATCAGGGGCGCAAAGCGCGCCATCGTGCATCTCTACAATTCGACCTCGACCCTGCAGCGCCGGGTGGTGTTCGGCCTGGATCGCGCCGGCATCACGGCCATCGCCGTCAACGGCGCGAAGATCTGCAAGCGCCTGACCGAGACGATGAAAGGGACCGAGATCGTCTACCAGTATTCCCCCGAGAGCTTCACCGGCACCGAGCTGGACTACGCCAAGGAGGTCTGCGAGGCGGTGATGGACGTCTGGCAGCCCACGCCGCAGCGCAAGGTCATCTTCAACCTCCCGGCGACTGTCGAGATGGCCACGCCCAACATCTACGCCGACCAGATCGAGTGGTTCCACCGCAACGTCAAGCAGCGCGACTGCATCATCCTCAGCCTGCATCCGCACAACGACCGCGGCACGGGCGTGGCCGCCGCCGAGCTCGGCGTCATGGCCGGGGCCGATCGCATCGAAGGCACGCTGTTCGGCAATGGTGAGCGCACCGGTAATGTCGATGTCGTCACCCTGGCGCTCAACCTGTTCAGCCAGGGCGTCGATCCGAAGCTCGACCTGCGCGACATCAGGGAAGTCGTGCGCACGACCGAGTACTGCAACCAGCTGCCGGTCCATCCACGCCATCCCTATGGCGGCGAGCTGGTGTTCACGGCCTTCTCCGGCTCGCATCAGGACGCCATCAAGAAGGGCATGACGGCGATGCAGGGCTCCAACAGCGGGGTCTGGGAGGTGCCGTACCTGCCGATCGACCCGCAGGATGTCGGCCGTTCCTACGAGGCGATCATCCGGGTCAACAGCCAGTCGGGGAAAGGCGGCATCGCCTACCTCCTGCAGACCGACCATGGGCTCGACCTGCCGCGCCGTCTGCAGATCGAGTTCGCGCCAGTGATCCAGAAGATCGCTGACGAGACTGGCAAGGAGATCACCTCGTCCATCATCTGGTCGGCGTTCCAGCAGGAATATCTCAGCCCGGGCAAGGTCGAGTTCGTGCAGCACACCACCCTGCCCTCGGGCGACGGCCAGCGGACGCTCGAGGCCAGGATCAAGTGGAACGGCAAGGAGCAGAAGATCGAGGGCGAAGGCACGGGGCCGATCGACGGCTTCGTGAATGCGCTGCGCAAGCTCTCCGGCGCCAAGATCGAGGTTGCGGATTATCGCGAGCACGCGCTCGGTCGTGGCGCGGATACCAAGGCAGCCGCTTATGTCGAGGCGACGGTGAACGGCAAGACGGTGTTCGGCGTCGGCATCGACCCGAACATCGTGGTGGCCTCGCTTCGCGCCGTCGCCAGCGCGGTCAATCGCGGGCTCAGAGCTTAATCTTCAGTCGGCGGGTGACGGCGGCCAGCACGGCGGTCGTCACCCCGTCTGCCGGCTCCGAGGCGTCGATCAGCACGCAGCGCCTTTTGTCACGCTTCGCGATGTCCATGAATCCTTTGCGCAAGCGCTCGTGGAACGCCGTGTCCATGCGCTCGAAGCGGGTTTCGCTGCCGCGTCGCGAGGCTGCGCGGGCGAGTCCGATCTCCACCGGCACGTCGAGGATCAGCGTCAGGTCCGGCTTGAAGCTGCCGCAGACCAGCTTGTAGAGCGCCTCGATCGGCTTGCGGCCGAGACGGTGTCCGTAGCCCTGGTAGGCCATCGTTGAATCGGCGAAGCGGTCGGAGATCACCCAGGCGCCACGCGCCAGTGCCGGCTTGATCACTCGTTCGAGGTGCTCGGCGCGCTGGGCGAAATTCAACAGCGCTTCGGAGGTCGGGCTCAGGCTGCCCGGCTCGCCTTCGACCAGCAGGGCCCGGATGCGCTCGCCGATCGGCGTGCCGCCGGGCTCGCGCGTGGGAATCACGGTCAGCCCCGCACCTTCCAGGGCCTGCTTCAGCCGCGCGATCTGGGTGGATTTGCCGCCGCCCTCGCCGCCTTCGAGAGTGATGAACTTTCCAGGGCGGGACTTCTTCACTTCTTGCCGGCGCCCCAGAGCAGGTAAGCCAGCGCCGCATTCATGCGGCCGGCGAGACCGAGACGCTCGACGCCGGTGTCGGAGACGAGCGGGATCTCAATCGTGTCGAGGCCCGGGGCCGTGACGACAAGACGTCCGATCTCCTGCCCGGGCGCGATGGGCGCTGCGATCGGCGAGTCGAAGCTGGCGACGACCTTGATCTGCGGCCGCAGCCGGCGCGGGATCGTCAGGTCGATATCCTGCGGCGCCAGAAGCTGCACCGTCGGCTTGGTGCCGAGCCAGACATCGGCCTTGTCGATGCTGTCGCCCTTCTTGAACAGGGCGTAGGTGCCCCACTCGCGGAAGGCCCATTCCATCATGCGCTCGCTCTCCTCGGCGCGGATGCGCATGCTCTGCCAGCCGTTGAACACGCCGACGATGCGGCGGCCGTCGCGGACGGAAGACGCGGTCAGTCCGTAGCCGGCGTCCTCGGTATGACCGGTCTTGATGCCGTCGGCGCCGGTGTTCTTGTAGAGCAGCGGATTGCGGTTGCCCTGCTTGATCGGCTTGCCCTTGTCGTCGGTGCCGTAGGTGAAATCGAGCTCCGCGTAATACTTGTAGTATTCCGGGAAGTCGGCGATCAGCCGCTTGCCGAGGATCGCGAGATCGCGGGCGGTGGTGTAGTGGTCCGGGTCGGGCCAGCCTGAGGCATTGCGGAAGTTGCTGCCGGTCAGTCCGATCTTCCGGGCCTCGATGGTCATCTGCTCGGCGAAGGCTTCCTCGCTGCCGGCCAGGCCCTCGGCCAGAACGATGCAGGCGTCGTTGCCGGACTGGATGATCATGCCGCGCAGCAGGTCCTCGACCTTCACCTGCGTGCCGATCATGACGAACATCTTGGAGCCCTGGATCCGCCAGGCCTTCTGGCTCACCGGCAGCATGCTGTCGAGCTGGATCCGGTTCTCCTTGAGCGCCTTGAACGCCATGTAGGCGGTCATGATCTTGCTCATCGACGACGGCGGCATGCGCTGGTCGGCGTTCTTCTCGAACAGCACCTTGCCGGTCTTGAAGTCGAGGATGATCGCCTGCTTCGCCGTGGTTTCCGGCGTCAGCGAAGCGGTTTGGGGCGCCTGCGGCTGCGCGGCGGCGGGCGGCTGGGCCGGGGCCTGACGGGAGCGGCGCTGCTGTTGCTGCTGCTGTTGGGCGAAGGCTTCGGCCGAGAACGCCAGAACGGCGATGGCGGCCAGGGCGGCGATGATCGAACGGCGGGAGACGGAAAACGGGGTCATGGGGGCTGACTCCTCAATCAGCGATGATGCGGGCCTGCGGAGCCACGTCGGCGATCCACTCGAGAATTGAATCGGCGTCCTGGACATTCGGCACCGGGCCGATGCGCACGCGGTAGAGCTGCTGGCCGTTGACCTGGACCGGGGTCACGTTGGTGGAGCCGTAGCGCGACAGACGGGCGCTCAGGCGGTAGGCGTTGTCGTAGTTGGCGAAGGCGCCGGCCTGAACGAACAGGTTCGACGGCTGCACCGATTGCTGGGTGATCACCGGCCGGGCGCGTGCCTGCTCCTGCACGGGCAGAGCGGCGACCTCGCGCGAAACGGGCGCGGCCGGCGTTGTAGCGGGCCCTCGGCCGATCAGTCCTTGCGCGCCGGGCGGCGTGCTGACGACCGGGCTCGACGGCGTCGCGCCAGGCGGTGCGGTGACCGGGGCTGCCGGTTTGGCCAGTGGTTCGGTCGTGGTGCGGGTCCGGCCACCCCGTTGCTGCTGGGTCGTGACCTGCGGCGTCTGCGACAGCGTGACGGAGGGCGGCGGCAGCGGTGCCGAGGCGACGCTGCCGGCCGAGCGTGCACCCGGTGGCGGCGCCAGGGAGTCGCTTTCGATCGCGCCGCGCGGCGCCGCGGCGACCATCGTCTCGGTGCCCGGCGTGCCGGTGCCCTGCAACATGGCGAGTTTGAGCTGGCGGCTCTCTTCCGACAGCAGCTGGACGCGCACTTTGGCGGTCCCCCTGCCCTCGAAGCCGAGGAGTTGCGCGGAACGACGAGAGACATCGAGAATGCGACCGCGTGCGAAAGGGCCGCGGTCGTTGACGCGCAGGACGATCGAGCGGCCGTTCTCCAGATTGGTGACGCGCACGAGGCTCGGCATCGGCAGCGTCTGGTGCGCCGCCGTCAGCGCGTTCATGTCGTAGAGCTCGCCGTTGGCGGTCAGGCGGCCGTGGAAGTTGGTACCGGTGGTCTCGCCGCCATAGAACGACGCGATCCCGGTCTCGTTGTAACCGTAATCTTCAGCGGGGTAGTACCACACGCCGTTGATCTGGTACGGGTCCCCGATCTTGTAAACGCCCTGCTGCTTGGGCGCCTCGCGGGTGGCGGTCTTGGCGGCGTTGACCGCGAACGTGGTTTCCGCGCAGCCGGCCAGCAACGTGCCCGCAAGGGCCGTGGTCAGCAGCAGGGCGCAGCGGCGAAACTTCATCTTGTGGTTTCCCGGCAACCGGTAGCCAGATATTGAGGTTAACCTTCGCCGATGCGGTCGGCAAGGTAGCCGACAGCGGTGGCGAAGAAGAGCGACCGGTTCCAGTGCAGGAGCGCCCGGTAGTTGGAATAGACGAGGAAGGCCGGCCCTTCGGTGCCGCCCGGCCGGACGATCCAGCCGCTGACTTCCCGTTGCGGCAGGGCCGAGCCGTCGGCCTTGCGCACGCCCAGCGCCTGCCACTCGGCCAGGGGCTTGGCCCCTTTGCGCAGCTGCCGGTCGTCGATCAGCGCGGGGTCGAAGCTGGCCGGCAGTCGCACTTCCCGCCCCCAGGTCTCGCCGGCGCGCCAGCCGACCTTGCTCAGGTAGTTGGCGATCGAGGCGAAGACGTCCGGCCGGCTGTTCCAGATATCGGCCTTGCCGTCGCCATCGAAATCGGTGGCGTAGGCGAGATAGCTCGAGGGCATGAACTGGCTCTGGCCCATGGCGCCGGCCCAGGAGCCCTTCATGTCCCGGGCGCGCACGCCGGTACGTTCGATGATGCGCAGGGCGTTGAGCAGCTCCTCGCGGAAGAAGGCGCTGCGCCGCCCGTCATAGGCCAGCGTGGCCAGCGCCTCGATCACCGGGAAGCCGCCGGTGAGACGCCCGAAATCCGTCTCGATCGCCCAGAGGGCGACGATGAAGCGCGGCTGCACGTTGAAGCGGCCGGAGACCTGCAGCAGCAGTTCGCGGTTCTCGACGATGCGCTGGCGCGCCGTCTCGGCGCGGTTCTCGTTGACCACCCGGCCGATGTACTGGTCGAAGGTCAGGGTGGTCTCGGGCTGCCGGCGGTCGAGTTCCAGGACCCGCGCGATCGGCGACACGTTGGTCAGCGCGTCGTCGATGGTGCGCTGCGACACGCCCTTCTGCCGGGCCTCGGCCCGCAGGGCCGTCAGCCAGGTGGCAAAATCTGTCGTGTTGGCGAGCCCTGCCGACGGCAACAGCCCGGATAAACCCAGTGCTGCCAATGGCAGCCCGGCCACAATATCCCTGCGCTTCATGAATCGCCCCGGCGAATCGCCTTGGACAGCCGAACCCTTACTTGCCACAGGAGCACCGCTCTGGCGAGCGTTTTAGGGGCGCGGGAACAATTCGGGCGTACGGCCGAGGTAGTGATACACCGCGAGGCCGATGTACTCGCGGATTGCCTCACCCAGGATCTGCAGGTTGGCGCCGAGCCCGAAGACCGGCTGAATCTCGGGTTCGCTCTCGCCCGTCACGTAGTCGACCGGGAAGGCCAGGATGTTGCCCCACCCCGCCTTGCGGAAGGTGCCCACGGCGCGTGGCATGTGCCGCGCCGAGGTGATCAGGATCCAGAGCTCCTCCGGCTGCGGCTTGATCAGCTCGTAGCTGAAGATCGCGTTCTCCCAGGTGTTGCGCGAACGGTCCTCGAAGATGATGCGCGTGGTGTCGAGTCCGAGACGGGCGAAGATGCGCCGCACGACGTCGGCTTCGGTGTCGCGTTCGTTGATCAGCTCGATCGAGCCGCCGGTGAAGACGTGGCGTGCCACAGGGTAGCGCCGGGCGAGCTCGAGGAAGGCGTCGAGCCGGGGGCTGCCGGCGGCGGCGAGCGAGCGCGGCAGGCCCCGCTTGCCGATGACGAAATCGTCAACCACCCCGCCCAGCACGAGGATGCCGTCGACCCGCGGCGGCAGGCTGACCAGCGGCGGGAAGCGGTCCTCGATGGGCTTCACCGCCCATTGGCCGATAGGCAGCATGGCGTTCGCCAGGGTGGCCAGGGCGGTGAACGCGACGACCAGGCGCCCCAGCCCGCGCCACGGCGTCCAGAGCAGGACCGTGCCCGCCAGCAGCAGGGTGAGCAGCAGGCTGGCCGGTTCGGCGACCAGCCAGAACAGCTTGGAGAGAGCGAGGTAGGGATCCATGGCGCGCCGGGTGTCTTAGCGCGCCAGACGGCCGCGGTTCAACCCGCGCGGAAGTCGGCGTTGACGGCGTTCACCGTCACTCGTCGAGCATCATGGCCGTGCGGATCGCCTCGGTGATCTTGACACCCTTGCGCAGGATCGTGTCGATCGCCCGGCCCTGCACGTGGTCCAGCCCGTGCTTGTGGGCATAGAGCAGCCCGGCCATCGTGCCGCAGCGGGCCATGATGAACTTGCAGCGGCCGCCGGACGACACCTTGTCGAGGAAGGCGCGTTCGAGGTCCGGGTCGAGCGAGAGCATCTCGCTGTTCCAGAAGACCTTGGCGTAGTCGCAGCCCAGCGAGTCGAAGTCGAGCTGCGAGACCCAGAACTCGTTGAGCCCGTCGATGCAGATCCGGTACTCGCGCTTGATCGCGAAATCCAGCAATTCGCGGTAGAGCGGCAGGTTCTCGATGAGATCGACCTTGTTGACCTCGAGGATCACCTTGCCGCGATAGGTGGGCGGCAGGCGCTCGTCGAATTTCAGGAAGGTCGACGAGAGAGCGGTCGACAGGTTGATGTTGATGCCGACGGACTCATTGCCGATGAAGTCGAGCCCGTGGTTGAGGCTGCGCAGCAGGCTCTGGTCGAGGCTCGAGGTGAAATAGTTGAACAGCCAGCGGTTCGTCGACAGGTCGAAATCCGGCGACAGGCGGTCCTGCAGGCCTTTGATCGAGATATAGAGCTCGAAGTATTCCTTGTTCTGGTCGCTTTCGTCGCGGATGTTGACGACCGGCTGATTGAAGATGAAAGGCGTCAGATCGAACATGGTCAGCGCCTTGTCGATCTTCGCCAGTTCGTCGAGCGTGACTTCAGGCTTCGCGTCAGGCCCGGTCGGAGTGGCCGTCTCCTCCTTGATGATGCCTTCGAGGAAGCGGATGACGTGCACGAAGTTGAGCGACAGCTCGAGGATCGAGAAGAGCCCGTTTTCGCGATACGGGTTGCGGCCAGACATGCGCGTCTTGGCGAGCAGCAGCATCTCGATCTTCTTGCACACCTCCTCCACGGAACCGAACTTCAGCCCTTTGTAGAGCATGATGATGTCGCCGTTGGAGATGTTGAAGATCTGCAGATAGGCGGAGTTGTCCGCGACCTCCTTGAGGACGCGCGTGATCAGCGTGGTGTCGGTGAACTCGGTGTTCTCGAGCAGGCCGAGATGCAGGTGCACGAGGCGCAGACCCTGCAGTTCCTTCTTGGCGGACTGCAGCAGCGCCATGAGCTTCGTGTCGTCGAAGTCGGCGCCGGCGCGCTGGCCCGGCATCAGGCGCACGTGATCGCGCGTCGGACGTTGCGGCTGCTGACGACTCATCGAAACGCTCGCTCCGGCCCGTCGGGGTTGTCCCAGTCCCTGCTCGTCGGTTGATACGCCATGTTTTTCAGTTGGAGGCCGGCTTTTATCCTAACAACGCTAAATCATGTGGCGGTGCAACTGCAAACTAAAAGCCGCCCGGCGGCGAACGTGGACAAGACGTTTTCTGTTGGGCGAACAATACCATAGTCGCCCAAACCGATTACTTAATCATGAAGGGCCCGGGGGGCGTCCGAACCGGGGGGGGCGGCCTTCGCCCGGAGTCGCCCGATACCGCCTAAAGGTGCGTGCGCAGGTCCCAGAGCTCGGGGAAAAGCCTGACTTCGAGCAAGGACTTAAGATAGGGCACACCCGATGTGCCCCCGGTCCCGCGCCGGCTGCCGATGACCCGCTCCACGGTCGTCACGTGCCGGAAGCGCCATTGGCGGAAATAGTCCTCCAGATCGACCAGCTTCTCGGCCAGTTCGTAGACCTCCCAGTGACGGGACGGGTCGCGATAGGCCTCGATCCAGGCCGCTTCGACCGTGGGGTCCGGCTGACGGGGGGCGGCCCAATCGCGCGCTGTGGCGGACGGCGAGACCGCAAATCCCCGTCGTCCCAGCAGGCGGATGGCCTCGTCGTAGAGGCTGGGCACGGCCAGTTCGGCCGCCAGCGCGGCATGGAGGTCCGGGCGCTGCCGATGCGGCGACAGCATCCCTGGATTGCGGTTGCCGAGAAGAAATTCAATCAGACGGTATTGGTACGACTGGAATCCGGATGCGCGGCCGAGGCTGTCGCGGAAATCCAGGTACTCGCTCGGCGTCAGGGTCGAGAGCACGTCCCAGGCCTGGATCAGCTGGCCCATAACCTGGCTGACCCGGGCGAGCATCTTGAAGGCCGGAGCCAGATCGTCTGCAGCAATGCGTCCGCGGGCCGCACGCAGCTCGTGCAGGGCCAGCTTGAGCCACAGCTCGGTCGTCTGATGCTGCACGATGAACAGCATCTCGTTGTGATTACCGGAACGGGGCTTCTGCGCGCCAAGCAGCTGGTCGAGCGCCAGATAGTCACTGTAGCTGTCGCCGGCGAATTCGGTATGCGCTCCGGTCGGCGCTTCGGCCATGACGCTATCCTTCAGGTTACGGCGGCGCGCGGCTTGAAGTCCGGGCGGTCCCAGGCCCGGGTCTTGAGCACGTCGATCAGTGCCGCCGCCGCGTCCCACACATCGACATAGCGGATATAGAGCGGGGCGAAGCCGAAACGCAGGATGTCCGGGACGCGAAAGTCGCCGATCACCGCTCGCGCAATCAGCGCCTGCATCACGGCGTAACCGTCGGAATGCCGGAACGAAACCTGGCTGCCGCGCTGACGCGCGTCGCGCGGGCTCGCAAGCGCAAGGCCAAGCGCGTCCCCACCCTGCCCTTCGACAGCTGCAATGAACAGATCGCCCAGGGCCATTGACTTGGCGCGCAGCGCCGTCGGATCGGCCGCCAGCACACCATCGACGCCGATCTCGAGGGCTGCCAGCGACAGGATTGGCGGTGTCCCGCAGAGAGCACGCACGATGCCGGCGGCCGGTCGATAGGACGTTTCAAAGGCAAAGGGGGCGGCATGGCCCAGCCACCCGGTCAACGGTTGCGCAAAGCTCTCCTGATGGCGGCGTGCGACATAGAGGAACGCCGGCGCCCCCGGACCGCCGTTGAGATATTTGTAGCCGCAGCCCACGGCAAAATCGGCGTTAGCGCGGTTGAGATCTATCGGCACGGCACCGGCGCTGTGCGCGAGATCCCAGACCGTCAGGGCACCGGCGTCGTGCGCGGCGGCCGTGAGGCTTTCGAGGTCATGCAGCGCGCCACTGCGATAGTCGACGTGGGTCAGCATGACGGCCGCGGTATCGCCGTCGATGGCCGCCGGCAGTTCGCCCCTTGTTACGAGGCGAAGGCGGTGGCGGTTGCCCAGGGTTTTGATCAGGCCCTCCGCCGTGTAGAGGTCCGTCGGGAAGTTTTCGCGCTCCGAGAGGATCGTTTGCCGCTCCGGACGCATCTCAAGAGTGGCATACAATACTTTGAAAAGATTTATAGATGTGGAGTCGGCGACCGCGACCTCATCGGCCTGCGCGCCGATCAGCCGGGCGATCTTGGCGCCGACCTTCAGGGGCAGGTCGATCCAGCCATGGCGGTTCCAGCTGGTGATGAGATCGTCGCCCCATTCGTTCCGTGCCAGCCGCTCGATCCGCGCGGGTGTCGCCCTAGGCAGGGCACCCAGCGAGTTGCCGTCGAGATAGATCGTCTTCGCCGGCAACGCGAACGCGTCGCGATGCCCCGCCAGCGGATCGCTCTGGTCGCGCGCCAGACATTCCTCGCGGCTGGGATCTGTCATACGCGAAGCTTCACGCACCGGCCGGGCGCCGTGCAAGCAAACTGTCCAACACGAGGTCGCTGCGTGTAAAATTCCTGCCCATGAGCACCGCTACCGCTGATCCGGGCGACATCGCCGCGGCCATCACGCACCATCAGGCCGGCCGGCTGGATGACGCCGAAGCGCAGTATCGCCGGGTGCTTGCCGGTAACCCAAAGGACGCCGACGCTCTTCGCCTGCTCGGTGTGCTGCGCTTTCAACGCGGCGACGGCCTCGAAGCCCAGAGATGGCTGCAGCAGGCGCTGCGCGCCGCTCCGGATCATGCCAAGGCGCACGACAATCTGGGCTTTGTGCTCAGTGGGCTGGGTGATAACGACCAGGCGCTTGCTTCCCTGCGCCGGGCCGTCGAGCTCGAGCCCGCAAACGCGGCGTTCCTATTCAACCTCGCGAACCTGCTGATCAACATGCAGCGCGGTGACGAGGCGCTAGGGATTCTGGAGCGCCTGCTGGCTGCCGACCCTGGCCATGTAATGGGCCACCAGTTGATGGCCACGACCCTGCTGAAGAGGGGCGATGGCCGCGGTGCTTTGGAGCATCTCGACGTTTGCGTGAAACTGGGGATGGCGAGCGCCGGTACGCACGGGCATCGTGCCATTGCCTTGGCACAGACGGGTGATGCCGCAGCACTCGGCCATCTCGTCGATTTCGACCGGTTGATCAAGCCGGCCCATATCGGCGATCAGCACGGCTACACCTCTCTATCGGAGTTCAACCGCGCCTTGGCGGCTCTTGTTGTCGAGAACGAAACGCTTCGCCACGATGTGACGACCGTCCACGGGCTCGACACCGGAGAAATTCTTGATTCGGGGAATCCGGCCGGGGCGGCGCTCAAGCGCTTCATCTACAGCCAGATCGACGCCCGCATCCGGGATCTGCCGGAAGCCAGCCATCCATTCGCCGCGAGCGCGCCGCGGAAGTGGCGCACGATGTCCTGGGGCGTGAAGATGTGGCGTGAGGGCTACCAGGTCCCTCACATCCACAGCAAGGCGTGGCTGAGCGGGGTTTATTACGTGCAGCTGCCCGAGGTCGTCAGCGCCACGCAGACTGGGCATGAAGGCTGGATCGAGTTCGGGCGCGGGCCCGAACCGCTCTACGCCTCGGCTACCTGTCCCGTGCGGCTCATCCGACCGATCGAAGGCATGATGCTGAGCTTCCCCTCGTATATCTGGCACCGCACCATCCCTTTCGAGGGAACGCGCGAGCGGGTCAGCATCGCCTTCGACGTGATTCGGGCGGAATAGTCAGCCGCGGAACGGCGACAGGTCGACCTTACCGTCGTCGAAGAAGTGCCGCGCGAAAGTGATGAACGCCTTCCTCTTGTCGGCTGGCCAGCCGCCGAACGCCGCGTTCCGGTCAAACTTTTCCTCGATCTCCTGGCGGCTGAGCGGCTCCTGCGCGCCGCCACGGATATGCGGCTGACGCTCCTCGACGACCTTGCCGCCCTTGAGCGTCGCCCGCACGTGGCCGGTGAAGCCCTTCGGGTATGGGTTGTTGGGGTCGATCACGTAGGTGACCTTGTTGGCCAGTGACCGCAGCTTGGGATCAGCGGCGGCTTCCTCGGTGAAGGATTCCAGCCCCGCCTTGCCGGTGTAGAACCCGAGCGCGAGGCAAAACGGGATGCTGAACTTGCCCGCATAGGCGTTGGCCACGTTCTGCTTGGCCGCAAGAGGCTCCCACAGGCGGTGGACGATGCCCTCGGCCGTCTCGCAGACGATCGACTCAATCTCGTCCGGTTTCACGCCCTTCTTGGCCAGGCGGATGGCACAGTCGAGATACGGATGGATCATCGTGCCGCAGGCATAGGGCTTGAAGGCGACGGTCTCCGTCACCCAGCGCGTGCCGAGATCGCCCAGAAGCTGATCGTAGTCGCCTTTGGGCGAGCGTGCGAAACCATGGAACAACCCGTGCGGGCCCTCGAACACGGTACGCGGGCCAGAGAACGCATTGGCGCCGATCGCCGCGGCGCGCAGGCCGATCTGCGCCGCCCAGCCGGCGTGCAGGCGCTTGGTCCAGGTCCCGTCCGTCAGATACTCGATGATGCCGCCGGCCATGCTGCCGGCAATGCCGAGGGAATCGACCGTCTGCTGCTGCGACAGGCCGCGTGCCACGGCGACGGCGAGCGTTGCACCCATGGCACCGAAGACGCTGGTCGGATGAAACCCCGCCTTGTGCACCGCTTTCGGTATCACCATCGATAGCCGGCAGCAGACCTCGACGCCGATGGCGATGGCCATCAGCGTTGCCTTGCCGTCAAGACCGTAGCGCTCGCTGGCGGCCAGCACCGCCGGCACGATGACCGCGCCGGCGTGGATCGGGCCGCCCTCGAACGTATCGTCGAAATCCTCGCCGTGCGCCGCGAGACCGTTGATCACCGCGGCGCCGGCCGCGTCGAAGCCGCGGGCGTGGCCGAACGCCGTGCACTTGCCCTCCCCGTCCCAGCTCGCGGCGACGGCGCGCACATAATCGGTCTCGCGCGCCGCGACACACAGCCCGGCCACATCGATGAGCAGCGCCTCGACCACGCTGCGCACGTTGGCTGGAAGCGAGGATGGCGACAGCGAGGCAACACGCTGGGCAAGGGCTTCGGCGACGGCGGTGTCCTGACTCACGGGCTTGCTCCTGTATCGGCTTTCCTGGAACGGCGCTCGCGCGCCAGCGAATAGGTAACGAGGGCGATCGAGCAGAGCAGAAGGCCGAGCGACACCGGATCCTCGATGAAGATCATCGGATCGCCGTTAGACAGCTGCAGCGAGCGGCGGAAATTGGATTCGACCATGTAGCCGAGCACGACGCCGAGCACCATTGGCAGGAAGGGAATTTCCGCCCAGCGCATGAAATAGCCGACGACGCCGGCGATCAGAACGATGCCGACATCGACGAGGCTCTGGTCGATCGAAAAAACGCCCGAGACGACGAGCGCGAAGATGAAGGCCAGCAGGTATGGCTTGGGCCGGTTCACCAGCCAGATGCAGGGCGTGAGGATGATCAGGCCGATGAGGAACATGGCGATATTGGCCACGAACAACCCGGCATAAAGACCGTAGGCAACATCCGGATTGCGCTCGAAGAGCAGCGGTCCGGGAGCAAGGCCATGGATCAGCAGGCCGCCGAGCAAGATCGCCGCCGAGTTGGAGCCCGGAATGCCGAGGCTCAGCAGCGGGACCAGTGCGGTAGCGGTGACGACGTTGTTGGCGGATTCAGGGGCTGCCACGCCTTCCGGCGAGCCGTGGCCAAATTCCTCGGGATGCTTCGACCAACGCTTTGATTCGTTATAGGCGAGGAACGCCGCGATGGTGCCGCCGCCACCGGGGGTCAGCCCTTCAAGCGTGCCGACCACGCCGCCAATGGCCTGCGGCAAGGCCAGCCGCTTCCACAGCTTGAGGTCCGGAAAACGCAGACGCGTGTCGCGGGTGCTGGCCTTGTCCCAAGGCGGCTCCCGCACCTGGATGAGCACCTCGCTCACCGCGAAGAGCCCGACCATGATCAGGATGGGGCGGATACCGCCGAGCAGGTCGGGGCTGCCGAAGGTGAAACGCGGCACGCCCGACATCGGATCGGTGCCGATGGTTGCCACCAGGAAGCCGAGCACGCCCGCGATCCATCCTTTGGTGACGGAACCGCCTGAGAGGCCGGCGACGACGCTGCAGCCAAGCACGCCGAGCGCGAAGTAAGCGGGCGGCGTGAAGAGCAGTGCCACTCGCGCCAGTGGCTCGGTCATCAGCACGAGCATCGTCAGGCCGAAGAGGCCGCCGACAAGACCGGCCGAGAGTGAGATGCCGAGCGCCAGGCCCGCCTGACCGCGCTTGTTCATCTCGTAGCCATCGATCGTCGTGGCCGCCGCCGCGTTGGTGCCCGGCGTGCGGATCAGGATCGCGGGGATCGAGCCGCCGTACTCGGCGCCGACGTAGACCGAGCCGAGCAGCACGACCGAGGTGACAGGATCGAGCCCATAGGTGAAGGGCAGCAGCAGAGCCATGGCGATCGACGGGGAAATGCCGGGCAGCGCGCCACCGAAGATGCCCCAGACGACACCCGCGAACGCCGCCGGGATCGCCCAGGTGGTGGTCAGCGCCCTCCAGGCAATCGATAGCTCGTCCATGTCAGAACAGCGTCCCGCTGGGCATGGGGATCGAGAACAGCTTCACGAAGGTGAACCACAGCGCCACGGCTCCGCCGGCACTGATGGTAATCGGCCGCCAGCCCAGCCGGGTACCGGCGTAGAGCGTGACGGCGAGGATGAAGAAAAAGATTGTCGCGAGGTATCCGAGCCAGGGCACGAGAAGCAGATAGAGCACGCCCAGCACCAGCATGCCGCCGCTGCGCAGATGCTTGGCGAACCCCTCTCCGGCGTCTTTCCCGGCAGAAGGCTTGGTGCGCCGGCGCAGGGCACCGACGATCAGCATCAGCGACAAGGCGGCCAGCAGATACGCGAGCAGCTTCGGCAGTCCGTCTGCTCCCGTGGGATCGGACAGCAGGCTGCGCGGCAGATCGTCGGCGAGGAAATAGACGGCTGCGGCGAGAGCCAGCCCGGCCACGCCGCAGCCCAGGTCCTTGATCAAGAGCAGGCGCCTATTTGATGACGCCGAGCTCGCGCAGAGACTTTGCCGTGTCGTTGGCGAAGGCCGCGGTCAGCTCGCGAGAATCCTTCTGTCCCCTGAACTCCGGCACGAGGTTCTCGGCCTCGTAGTATTTCTTGTAGGCGGGGTTCGCCAGAATCTTCGGCATCGCGGCTTCCCACGCGGCCACGACATTGGCCGGCAGGTTCTTGGGTCCGGCAAGGCCGCGGAACTTGGTCACCACGAGGTTGATCCCCTGCTCCTTGGCTGTCGGCAGGGTCGGGAACTGGTCGATGCGTTTATCGGTCAGCACGCCGAGCAGCCGGACCTTGTTGGTCTGGAGCTGCGTCGAGATCTCCTGGATCTCGCCGACGCCAATATCGAGTGTGCCGTTGAGGATGTTGATGATCATGTCGCCGCCACCGTCATGCGGCACCACGGCGGCGCGGGCGCCGGTCATGCGGTTCATGGTCTCGAGCGCGATGCGCTCGAGCGAGCCCGGGCTCGCCGCGCCCCACTTGCCGCGCCCCGGATTCTGCTTGGCGTGGTTGACCGCGTCGGTGAGCGAGCGGAACGGCGCCTCGGTGCGCGTGTAGATGACTTCCGGATCGAGGAAGACCGTGACCAGCGGATCGAGCGCATCGTAGCCGAACTCCGGCTTGCTGAGCAGCGTCGTCTGGATGTAGGTCGGCGTCGTTGCATAGAACATCGAGCCATCGGACGGCGCCTTGGCAACACGGGCCACGGCACCGGCTCCGCCGCCGCCGCGGATATTCTCGACCACGAAATTCACGCCCATCTCCGGCCCGAGATACTTGATCATCTCGCGCAGGAAGACGTCGCTGCCACTGCCGGGGCTGGAATGGGTCACCAGGGTCACGGTGGAGTGCGGGTATTTGGGCTGTGCCGCGGCCGGCACTGCCGCAGTGGCGGCGAAAGCGGCAACCGCGACCATAATGGTCTTCGTGTGCTTGAGCATGGCGTTCTCCTCCTCCTTCAAAATGCACCGTCGCCCGCGAGCCGTTATTAGGCTGCTTCAGGCGTCGGCGTTTCCGAAAACTTCCATCACGCGCACCTTGGCGTTCATCACGTGCCGATAATGCGCTTCGTAGGCGCGCATGTCGTCGCGAGCCGCGATGGCCTCGACCATCTCGGCATGCTCGGCGTTCGAGATACGCAGATGCTCCGGCCGGTCGATGTTCTTGGCGCGGAATCGGTGCAATTCCTTGATCAGACCCTCGTAGGTGGCGATCAGGCGCGGGTTGCGGGTGGCGTGCAGGATCTGTGCATGAAGTTGCAGGTTCAGCGCGTAATAGCCCGCGCCATCCTTACGGTTGATGCATTCGTCCATGTGGGCAACGAAGCTGAGTAACCGCTCGATTTCAGCGTTCTGAGCCCGGATGGCTGCCAGGCGTCCGGCGTGGGCGAAGATGCCCGCGCGAACCTCGTAGGTGGCAATGGCCTCGGCAAGGCTGATCTGGCGGACGAAGACACCACGGTTGGGGATGAATTCGAGCAACCCCGCCTCGACCAGAGCACGAAACGCCTCGCGCACCGGACCGCGGCTGACCTTGAAGCGTTCGGCGAGCAGGTTCTCGCTCAGCCGCTCCCCCGTCGGTAGTTCGCCGCGCAGGATCAGCTTCTCGATCTCCGCGCGCAAGGCCATGGGCAGCGAGCGCACGCCCAGGCTGGGCGACAGCGTTGCGGCAGTATTTTGCTGAAGGTCGGGCATGGTTTGAGGCTAGCCGGGCGCCTAAAATTGTCAACAATAAACAGATGGAAAGGTTTAGAATTATCTAATGTACGTTATATAACAGTATATTACAAAAGTAACACTGCGCATTGCGATAAAATCTGTCGACAGCTTGACGACCTTTTCGGCGGTTATAGCCGTGTCACGCGATCCGGCGCGCGTTTTAACCGTTGTTCGCAATACTCTCGACCCTCTGCCTCGCTCTCGTGTGCCGTCTTGTGCGGCCCGCCCATGGCGACACGGGCGCCGTCCGCCCAAGCGGACCAACGGTAGGCCGGTGCTACCCCCGGGTTTCTCCAGGTTTCAATCATCAACTCGAGCATCTCAGAGAAGATACTCGATGCAGACGAACAGATGGTCGACCGCCTCACCATCGGCCGCGAGCGGCAGGATCAGGCGATGCCACGAGAACACGCGCCCTTCGATCTGCACATTCGAGCGGTCGGCAAAGGAAGGAGCGCGGCTCTCCACGGCGCGGCGATAGGCAACCATGGCTTCGCGGATCAGTTCCTTGGGCTCGGCCTCCGACATCAGGCGGCCGGTGAACTCCCGCTTGACCCGTTCCGCGGTTCCAGTGGCAAACACCTTGAAGCGAAAATCCGCCGGCAAAACCTCAAGAAGATGCAATTCGCCCAGCCAGGGACGCAGCTCTTCGAAGGCGAAATCCGGGCGCGCCGGAAGTGTTCTTCCGGCGCGTTTGCTATTCCAGAGATCGAGGAATTGCGCCATGCGTGGCGAGAGGGGCGAGCGGTCGATCGTCATGGGATGAAGTCGTAGTCCATGCAGACGAAGAGATGATCGACGGTCCGTCCCTCCCCCAGCGGCAGGATCAGGCGACGCCAGGAATAGACCCGTTCCTCTGTCTCGCGGCCGGTGCGATCGGCGTAGATCGGTTGGCAGGTCTCGATGCAGCGGCGGTAGTCGATCGCCGCGTCCTCGGCCATCCAGCGCGGCGTGACCTCCGAGAGCAGCCGGCCGGTCCACTCGTCGCCGAGGCGCAAACTGCTGCGCCCCGCGAACACCTTGAAGCGGAAATCGCCAGGTAAAACCTCGATCAGATGCAGGCGCCCGACCCACGGTCCTAGTTCTTCGAACGGGAATTCTCGGCGCGAGGGAAGATCGCGGGTGCCGCGTTTGAGTGTCCACAGTGCGTAGAAGCTGGCGAGGTTCGGTTTCAGCGCAGCCGGATCGACCATCGCGGGGTCATAGCACGTGCCGGATTTACTCGGAGCGACTATCGGCGCACTGACAGGCATTCTCCGGCTTCAAGCAGCTTGTGAGAATCGCTTCGGGCTTACGATCTTGCTGCGAATTTGGCGAAGCGCGAGACGCGATTCGGACCTTGCGGTCAATTGTTGACACCCGTCGTGGCCGCGAAGTGCCCGACAGCGGATTTTCTGTAGATATCTTGCATTTGTCTGATTTTCAAAGTTTTAACTATTGCGCGGTATATTTGCCTGCACGCTCAACCAGAAAGGTTGGAGATTAACCAAACGCGCACGACGACGGTTCCAAACAGGAGCCTAATCGCCTGACAATCTGAGAAATTCGGTTGCAAAGCAGCCGACAAGTGGGATACATGAAAGGCTACACGTTAGACGTGCCATCGAACATGGCACTCGAGAACACTCCAGAATGGGGTCAAAACAGTGTCTAACAGCACTGCGCCTTGTGCGCTTTTGATGGCTTTGCAAACCCGCGATCCGGGTTTGACATCACAAATAATCAGAAAATCGTCGGCTCGGATTGTCACTGCTTGCTCGCTGCGCGGTCTGGTGCGCGTCGGGCACGCTAACGCAATCCTCGATCTGCATTCCTTGGGGGCCTAGGCCATGAGCATCATCTCCTCCGTATCCGTCGCGAATATCCCGCTCCTGTCGACGACAGTGATCGCCGGGTTGACCACGACGGACATCAAGTCGATGTCGGCTTCGCAGGTCGGGGCGCTTACCACCGATCAGGTCGGCGTCCTTGCCGGGACCCAGATCGCGGCGATCGAAACCACCGACGTGAAGTCCCTCACCGCCGACCAGATCGGCGTGCTGACCTCCACCCAGTTCTCCTTCAGTGCCGCGCAGCTCCAGGTCCTCAACTCCACCCAGATCATCGCCCTCACTACCGACCAGATCACCGGGCTGAGCACCACCCAGGCCCGCGCGCTCACCACCACCCAGATCTCCGCCCTCGAGGACGTCGACCTCCAGTCGCTGTCCACCACCAACATCGCCAACCTCACCGTCACCCAGGTCAAGAGCTTCTCGGCCACCCAGATCGGATCGCTGACCGACACCCAGGTCCTCGCCCTCACCTCGACGCAGATCGCGGCGCTCTCCGCCTCGCAGGTCCAGAGCTTCGAGACCGCTGATCTCACCGGTCTGTCCACCACGCAGGCTTCCGGCCTCACCCAGACCCAGCTGGCCGCTCTCGACTCTGCAGATCTCCAGTCTCTCAGCACCACCAATGTCGGCCTGCTGACCTCGACGCAGCTGAAGGGGCTGACAGCGACGCAGGTTGGTGATCTGTCTACAGACCAGGTCAAGGCTCTGAGCCAGACGCAGATTGGGGGCCTTACGGTCACCCAGTTGAAGGGCTTCGAGGCGGCCGATGTCGCTGAATTCAGCACCACGCAGCTCGCCAATCTGACCGCGACTCAGGTTGCGGGATTCACCACCACACAGGTCATTGCGCTGACGGCGACGCAGGTGGCCGGGCTGTCGACCACTCAGGTCCGGGGCCTCACCTCGACCCAGCTCAGTGCGCTCGAGCAGGAAGATCTGCAGGCCCTGACCACGACGCAGGTTGGGTCCCTCTCAAGCACCCAGATCAAGTTGCTGAGCACGACGCAGATTGGTGACCTGACCGCGACCCAGGTTGGGGCGCTGACCTCGACTCAGTTCATCGCCTTGTCCACGACGCAGATCCGGGCATTTGAAGATGCCGATTTTACGGCGCTGACGACATCGCAGCTGAGCGGCCTGACGCAGACTCAGCTCGGCGCTCTCGAGACTGTTGATCTCCAGGCCCTGACCACGACCAATATCGCTCAGCTGAGCACGACGCAGCTGAAGGGCCTCTCGTCGACCCAGGTTGCCGATCTGAGCACGGATCAGGTCAAGGCGCTGACGCAGACGCAGGTCGGCAATCTGACGACCACGCAGATCCGCGGCTTTGAATCGGCGGATCTCGCCGAGCTGACCACGACCCAGCTGAGCCTGTTCACCGCCACGCAGGCGGGCGGTCTGAGCACCACGCAGATCGTCGACCTGACGACGACGCAGGTCGGCGCGCTGAGCGCGACGCAGGCACGCGGCTTCTCTGCGACGCAGCTCAACTTCCTTGAGCAGGCGGATCTCGAGGCCCTGTCGACGACCGCCGTCGCTGGCCTGACGACGACGCAGGTGAAGGGTCTGACCGGCACCCAGATCGGCCTGCTGACCGACACGCAGGTGCAGGCTCTGGCCGGCACCCAGATTGCCGTCCTGACGGGGACCCAGATCAAGGAACTCGACGCGGCTGACTTCTCGGCCTTCACCGCGACGCAGTTTGGCGCGCTGACCGCGACGCAGCTCGGCGCCCTGGAGACGACAGATCTCCAGGCTCTGACCACCACCGTTCTCGACAATCTGTCTACGACGCAGATTCGCGGACTCACGACGACGCAGATCGGCGATCTGACCACGGACCAGATGCAGTCTCTGTCGGAGACGCAGTTGAGTGCCCTGTCTGTAACCCAGGTCACCGCCATCGAGACGACGGACCTCGCGGCTCTGTCGACGACGCAGCTGAGCCTGCTGTCGGCGACGCAGGTGAAGGCGTTCAGCACGACGCAGATCGTCAACCTGACGTCCGACCAGGTAGCGAATCTCTCGACGACGCAGGTGAACGGCCTAACGGCGACGCAGCTGGGCTCCCTGGAGTCGGTTGATCTTCAGGCTCTGACCACGACGCAGCTGGGTGCGCTGAGCACGACGCAGCTGAAGAACCTGACGGCGACGCAGATCGGCGATCTGACGGATACGCAGGTCCAGGGTCTGTCCTCGACGCAGGTCGGCACGCTGACCACCACGCAGGTCGGTGGCTTCGCGGATACCGATTTCTCCACTCTCCTCTCGACGACGCAGCTCTCGGGTCTGACGCAGACGCAGGTTGCGGCCCTCGACACGACGGATCTGCAGGCTCTGACGACCACGCAGGTGGGCGTGCTGAGCACGACGCAGCTGAAGAACCTGACGGCGACGCAGGTGGGCAGCCTGACGACGGATCAGGCCTCGGCGCTGACGGCGACGCAGGTCGCCTCGCTGTCGACCTCGCAGATTGGCGGCATCGAGACGACGGACCTCGCGGCTCTGTCGACGACGCAGCTGAGCCTGCTGTCGGCGACGCAGGTCAAGGCGTTCAGCACGACGCAGATCGTCAATCTGACCACGGATCAGGTGGCTTCGCTGTCGACGACGCAGGTG
>Ga0164290_1000766_pt1 | contig 81949 bp, 84 predicted proteins | sample Micstemetagenome_FD_108782 | JGI IMG/M metagenome (GOLD analysis project Ga0164290, IMG submission 108782) | Contaminated culture microbial community from soil near Moab, Utah, USA - Microcoleus steenstrupii SON62 (Illumina Assembly) | ecosystem: Environmental > Terrestrial > Soil > Soil crust... | reverse complement strand
TCGCTCGGCCGAATTCGCCGGTCAGCCGATCCCGTAGGGTTTGGCCCATCCGAGACCCTCGCGCGTGCCGGCGCGGGGTTTGTATTCGCAGGCGATCCAGCCCGAGTAGCCGAGGCGGTCGATGACATCGAAGACATAGGGAAAGTTCACTTCTCCCACGTCCGGTTCATGCCGGTCGGGTGGGCCGGAAACCTGCATGTGACTGATGATCGGCAACTCACGCTCGATCGTTCGGCACAGGTCGCCCTCGATGATCTGCGAATGATACAGATCGTACTGCAGGCGCAGGTTGGGGGCGGCGACCGTGTCGATCACGTGCCGGGCCAGCCTTGTCGAGTTCAGGAAAAAGCCGGGTATGTCGCGGCTGTTGATCGGCTCGATGCAGACGGTGATGGCATCCTTCGCCGCTTCCTCCGCCGCCCAGGCGAGGTTGTTGATGTACACTTCCTCGCACTTCGCACGAGGGGTTTCCGGCGGGACAACCCCGGCTACGGCGTGAATGCGCTTGCAACTCAGCACATGGGCATAGTCGAGGGCCCGGCGGAACGCTTCGTGGAAGTCAGCGGCGCGGCCGGGTAGGGCGGTCAGCCCCCGCTCACCTTTTTCGGGGTGCCCCATCGGCGTATTGATCAGCACCTGTTCCAGGCCGTGTTCGTCGAGGCGCCGGCGCATCTCCTTCGCTGGTGCCACGTAGGGCACAAGCATCTCCACCCCCCTGAAGCCACAGGAGGCCGCGGCGGCAAAGCGCTCCAACAGCGGATGCTCTTGGAACAGATAGTTGAGGTTGGCGGCAAAGCGAGGCATCCGGGGAGCCTACTGGTCCGTCCATGCCTTGTCAGCGGCGGGAGTGCATGAGAAGGTCGCCCTATGGGGGCGTCACTTCTACGTCAGGATCGGACTGCCGAAGGGCTGGTGCTGCGGCCCGAGGGCCGCTGGACCGTGGAAACGGTCGCCACGCTCGATCGGGATGTCGAGCGGATACCGGCTCAGACCGGTACCATTACCATCGATCTCAGCGGTCTGGAGGGCCTGGATACCGCCGGGGCCCTGTTGCTGCGGCGTGCCATGCGTCGTTGCCAGCCCGCGGGCGACACGTGCCGCATCAGTGGCGGGACCGAAGCTCATCTCGACCTGCTCTCAATGGTCGCGGCGAACGACCGCGAACCGTCGCCGATGGTGTCTCGCCACGCCGTGGCCGACATGTTCGAACGGGTGGGGCGCGCAACACTCGACGCCCTGGCCGAGGCAAAGATATTCACCGGCTTCCTCGGTCTGGTAGTCGAGCGCGGCCTGCGGGCGGCAATGACTCCCTGGCGTTTTCGCTTCACCGCGCTGGTCCACCAGATGGAGCAGGCCGGTTTGAACGCGCTTCCGATCATCGGTTTGGTCTCGTTCCTGATCGGGGTGGTGATGGCCTATCAGGGCGCGGTGCAATTGCGCCTGTTCGGAGCGGAGATCTACACCGTGGATCTGCTCGCGGTGTCGATCTTGCGCGAACTCGGCGTGCTGCTCACGGCCATCATCGTGGCCGGGCGCTCGGGCAGCGCATTCACTGCCGAAATCGGAGCGATGAAGTTCCGCGAGGAAATAGACGCCATGCGCGTCCTGGGTATCGACCCGGTCGACGCCCTGGTTCTTCCGAGAATGCTCGCCTTGATCCTGACCCTGCCCGTGGTGACCTTCTTCGCCAACGCGATGGCGTTGACCGGCGGTGCGCTGTTGTGCTGGATGACCTTGGACATCGCGCCCGCCGTATTCGTCGAACGCTTCTCCAACACGAATCCCTGGCATTTCTACACCGGCATGATCAAGGCGCCGGTTTTCGCAGCGGTGATCGCGCTCGTCGGCTGCCATGCCGGGATGCAGGTGACGGGGCGGGCGGAAAGCGTGGGCCGGATGACCACCAAGTCGGTGGTCCAATCGATCTTCCTCGTCATCGTCATCGATGCGATCTTTTCGATATTCTTCAATGTCCTCAAAATCTGAGCCCATCATCCGCGTCCGCGGCCTGGTCAACCGCTTCGGCCCCCAGACCGTGCACGAGAACCTCGACCTCGACGTGGAGCGCGGCGAGGTCATCGGCATCGTCGGCGGGTCGGGGACCGGCAAGTCCGTGCTGCTCCGGACGATTGTGGGCCTCAATCGCCAGGCGGCGGGGACGATCGAGGTGTTCGGCGTCCGGACGGACCAACTCGACAGCGATCGGCGTCTTGCCATGGAACAGCGCTGGGGCGTCCTCTTTCAGGACGGTGCGCTGTTTTCCTCGATGACCGTTGCCGAGAACATTCAAGTTCCCCTGCGCGAACACTATGGCTTGCCGAACCACTTGCTCGAGGAGATCGCCGCCCTGAAAGTCGCCATGGTCGGCCTCCCATCGGATGCCTGCCGGAAATACCCCAGCGAACTCTCCGGCGGCATGCGCAAACGCGCCGGTCTCGCGCGCGCGCTGGCGCTCGATCCTGAAATCGTGTTCCTGGACGAACCGACCGCGGGGCTCGACCCTATTGGCGCGTCCGCCTTCGACGAACTCATTGGCTCATTGCAGAAGAGTCTCGGTTTGACGGTATTTATGGTCACGCACGATCTCGACTCGCTGGTTGCGATCTGCGACCGTATTGCAGTACTGGCGGAGAAGCATGTGATCCTCACCGGCACCTATGAGGATATGCTTGCCCACGATCATCCCTGGGTTCGGGAGTATTTCCACGGCCCGCGGGCTCGAGCAGCCCTCAAGACGGCGGCGGAATAGCGATGGAAACTCGCGCGAACCACATACTCATCGGCGTCTTCATGCTGGTCCTGGTTGGGGCGGCCTTTGCCTTCGTGCTCTGGCTGGCCCGCTTCACCACCGATCGCGAATGGGCCTTCTACGACATCTACTTCACTGATTCGGTCGCTGGGCTGGGCGTTGGGGGTGATGTCCGGTTCAACGGCATCAAGGTCGGGGATGTCGCCGAGATCGAGATCGACCACGAGAATCCAAACCGGGTTCGGGTAACCGTACGCATCAACCGCACGACCCCGATCCGCACCGACTCCTTTGCCATCCTGCAGCTGCAGGGGATTACCGGTTTGTCATACGTGCAGATCTCCGGTGGCACCCGCTTCGCGCAGATCCTCACCTACGAGCCGGGTGGTGCCCACCCTCAGATTCCGGCCCGACCATCCCAGATCACCCAGCTGATCGAGAAGGCGCCCGAGCTTCTGGTCAAGGGCACCGAACTGCTGGACAAGGCGACCGGGCTGGTCAGCGAGGAAAACCAGAAGCTGGTCACGAAAATCCTCTCCGACGTGTCCCTGCTCACCAACCAGATCGCCGGATTGGGCCCGGAACTGCAGAGTATCGTCAGGAATGCCGACACCACCTCCGCCGAGTTTGCCCAGGCGGCGGTGGCAATTCGAAAGACGAGCGAGCGCCTGGACGTGCTGTCCGTCGAGGCGGAGCGCACGATCGTGGCGGCGCGCACCGCGATCGAGGGTGTCGACCGGCTCGTGCGTAGCGATGCCACCAAGATGATTCGGGAAGCGCAGGTGACCATGGTGGATCTGCGCAGGACGATCGATACGTTGGGGGGCAGCGCGCAATCCTTCGCCAAGGTCGCCGAGACGGTGGACAATCTGCTGGTGGACAACCGCCCCGTTCTTGATGAATTCCTGATCGAAGATCTGCCTCAGGTGGGCCGCTTTCTCTCGGACGCTCGTCAGTTGATGTCGTCGATGAACCGGTTGTTTTCGCGAATCGACGAGGACCCCTCGCGCGTGCTGTTCGGCGACAAGGCGCCGGAGCGCGCGCGGGAGAATTAGGATGCCAGAGAAGTAAATGATGGATCGCAGACTATTCCTCGGGGGCGCGCTGGCGCTCGGTGGTTGCGGTAGCTTCCCGGGCCTGGGACCGCCGGCCAATGTCTATGAACTCTCCCCCAAGAGCAGCTTCCGAACTGATCTGCCTGTGGTGAGTTGGCAGCTGATCGTGGAGGAGCCGTCCGCTTCGGGCGGGCTCGATTCTCCCAGGATCGCCTTGAAGCCCAATCCCTATGAAGTGCGCTATTTCGCGGAATCGAGGTGGTCGGCCCGCGCGCCGGTAATGGTCCAGACCCTGCTGGTCGAAAGTTTCGAGAACACCAAGCGGATCGTGGCCGTGGGCAAGGAGACGCTCGGACTGCGCTCCGACTACACGCTCAAGACCGATCTGCGGGAGTTCCAGGCCGAGTATGTCGAGAACGAGAATATCCCGACGATACGCGTCGGCATGCGAGCCATGCTGGTTCGTCAGCCGCGCCAGGACATCGTGGCCAATGCTTCGTTCGAGCGCACCGAGCGGGCAAGGGACGGGAGCTTTCCGTCGGTCCTGGCCGCATTCGACGCGAGCCTCGATCGCGTATTGCGCGGCATTGTCGAATGGACCCTGACTTCCGTTCCGCCCGAACGTCCCGGCCGGCGCCCATCCGCGCAGGGCTGAGAGCCAGGAGGCTAAGCCCGATGTGAGAACAGCGGCTGCCCCGGGTATGGCATCTCTGCTCGGTATATGGTGCCGGTTCGTGATTCGGTGACGTAAAGGAAGCGGTTCCCCGGGCCGCCGAAGGCGACGTTGGTAGCGAGCAGGCCTTCCTCCAGGTCGAGGTGGTGGGTCAGCCGACCCAGCCGGTCGAAGCGGCAGACGGTGATGCCGAGGTGGCAGACGATCAATCCCCCTTCGGCGTCGAGCGCCATGCCGTCCGGTCCGCCGGTGCCGCCCGAAAGCTGGATGAAGAGGCCTACCTTGGAGGCGGAGCCGTCGGCCATCAGCGGCACTCGCCAGACCGCGTTGCCCCGGGTCATGCCGACATAGAGCTGGTTTTCCTCGCGGTTCAGCACCAAGCCGTTAGGGCTGGGACCGGTGCCGAGCAACTGGGTCAAGCGCCCGTCGGCGGCCTGCCGGTACACCCGCCCCGTCGGGTCGTGCAGGCCGGTCTGGCCCTGGTCGGTGAAGAAGAGGTCGCCGTTCATGGAGAAGTGCAGGTCGTTCAGACCCTTGAAGCCTTCCGAATGGCGGGTGGGCAGGTGCGGCGTCACCTTGCCGGTCGCCGGATCGAGGATCATCAGCCCGTTCCTGTAGTCGGCGATGAAGACCCGGCCGTCGGCATGGATCTTCAGCCCGTTCGGCCAGCCGTCGTACTGCACGGCCTCGCTCCAGTCGCCGGCGGGCGAGATCCGGAACAGCCGCCCATGCGGGATATCGACCACCCACAGGTTTCCGGCGCGGTCGAAACTCGGTCCTTCCAGGAAGCAATCGGCGATGCCGCCGCCGAAATTGGCATCCGCCCAAGCGGTGCGCAGCGGCCGGCGCAGGGCGGCGGGCATGCGGGTGAAGATCTCGGTTGCAACGGCGGTGCTCTGCGGGGCCAACACGGTGATGCCTCCCTGGGTTTCTACGGCACCCAGTTTGCATTGAAGGGGCGGCGTGAACCAAGGGGTCGAGCATGCTGGTGACGAAACAACCCATCCTCAGGCGCTTCTGGTACGCGGTGATGCCCGAAAGCCATCTCGTCGATGGGCCGAAGCCCTTCCGCCTGCTGGGGGAGGACATCGTCTTGTGGCGCGACGGGGAGGGGCGGTATGCGGCTCTGGCCGACCGCTGCTGCCACCGCACGGCGAAGCTGTCGAAGGGCACCTATTGCGACGGCGGGCTCGCCTGCGGTTATCACGGCTGGGTCTATGACGCCGATGGGGCGGTGGTGAGCATTCCCCAGCGCCCAGCGGCCGACCGGCAGAGGCCGACCGGCCTGAAGGTGCAGGCCTTCCGCGCCGAGGCCCGCTACGGCTACGTCTGGGTGGCGCTGGGCGACCCGCTCTTCGGCATCCCCGAGCTGCCCGAGGCGGCCGACCCGGCCTTCCGGCAGATCCACGAGTTCTACGAGGTCTGGAGGACCTCCGGCCTCAGGATCATGGAGAACAGTTTCGACAACGCGCATTTCTCCTTCGTGCATCGGCAGAGCTTCGGCATCCTCGAGAACCCCGATGTGGGCAAGGTCGGCATCGAGCCAATGCCCTGGGGCTTCCTCATGACCACGGCCATGCCGGTGAAGAACCCTGAGATCCAGAAGGCCATCCTCGGCATGGCCGAGGAACACACGACCCGCTACATGCGATCCTCCTGGTTCATGCCGTTCACCCGCTCGCTCAAGATCACTTACCCGAACGGTCGGATTCACATCATCGTCACCGCGACTGCGCCGATCGACGACGAGACGAGCCAGGTTGTGCAGTTCGTCATCAGGAACGACACGGAAGCCGAGGCGCCGGCCGAGCAGGTGATCGCCTTCGACCGCCAGGTGACGGCCGAAGACAAGGAGATTCTGGAGAGCACCGGCTTTGACGTACCCCTCAGCGCCTATGCGGCGGAGGAGGCCGACATGCCATCCGACCGTCCGGGGGTGGAAATGCGCCGCCGGTTGGCCAAACTGCTCCGCGAACATGGCGAGAGCGAGGTGCGGCTCCAGTCCTCCCCGCCTGGCGGTACCGCGATCCGCTACTCGTAGCGCAGAGCTTCGATCGGCTGCAGGCGCGAGGCCTTGCGGGCGGGGTAGAAGCCGAAGAAGACGCCGACTGCGGCCGAAAAGGCGACTGCCAGCACCACCGATTCCGGCTGCAGTTCAATTCGCCATCCCGCGAAGCGCCCGACCGCCAGTGCGCTGCCGATCCCGATGATGATACCGATCGCTCCCCCCAGCAGTGAGAGCAGGACGGCTTCCGTGAGAAACTGGGACAGGATGTCCTTGCTCCGGGCACCGATCGCCATGCGCAAACCGATCTCCCGGGTCCGCTCGGTAACCGAAACCAGCATGATGTTCATGATGCCGATACCGCCCACGAGCAGCGAGACCGAGGCGATGGCCGCAAGCAGGATGGCGAAGACATCGCCCGACGCGGCCTCTGCCTCGGCGATATCGGCGAGATTGCGAATGGAGAAATCGTCGTCCTGGTTCGACTGGATACGATGGCGCTGGCGCAGCAGGTCCGCCGCCAGGTCATGTACAGCGGCGAGATCGGCATCCGGTTCCGCCTTCAGCAGCATCCAGTTCAGGGATCGTCGGCGCACCGAACCGGGACTGCCGATCACATGATTTCGCGCCGTTATCAGAGGCACGATGATGTTGTCGTCCTGGTCCTGTCCCTGGGCCGACTGGCCGCGGCGATCGAGCAGGCCGATGACCTGCAACGGCACCCGGTTCACCCGGATGATCTTGTCGATCGGATCCTCTTCGCCGAACAGTTTCTCAGCCACTGTCTGGCCCAGCACCGCGACCTTGGCGCCGCTCTCGGATTCCTCACGCGTCAATGTCCTGCCGGCGCTCACCTCCCAGTCGCGAGCGATCAGGAAGTCGAGCGTCGTGGCATAGACCATCGAATTCCAGTTTGCGTTCCGATAGACCAGTTGCACATTGGCCCGCATGACCGGCGCGGCGGCGGCGACGCCCGGTATCTCGGCCCGGATGGCATAGGCGTCTTCCTCGACCAGTGTCGACCATGACCCTGCCGGCAGGCGCACGCCCGCACTGTTGACGGCGCCGGGAACGACGAGCAGTACGTTCGATCCCATGGCTCGGATGTGCTCCTGAACCCTGGCGCGCGCCCCGGCGCCCACGGCGATCATGACGATGACGGCGCCCACGCCGATCATGATCCCCAGCATGGTCAGCAGGCTGCGCAGCTTGTTGACGGCGAGTGCCCGCGTTGCCATGCGGATGTTGGCCAGCAACCGGTTCATGCCGGCGTTCCACGGCGGGGAGCGGGATTGGCCCGGTCTTCGACGATCTTTCCATCCCGGAAGCTGACGATGCGGTCGGCGAAGTCGGCCACGTCGCGCTCATGGGTCACGACCACGATGCTCAGGCCCTTGGCGTGCAGGCGGCGGAACAGCGACATCACCTCGAGGCTGGTCGCGGAATCGAGCGCGCCGGTGGGTTCGTCCGCCAGGATCAGCGCCGGGTTGTTGACGAGTGCCCGGGCGATGGCGACCCGTTGTTGCTGTCCACCGGACAACTGGGTCGGATGATGTTCCATCCGGTCCCCGAGACCGACCGCCGCCAGCCCCTCGCTGGCACGGGCGCGCCGTTCCGCGCCGGATACGCCGGCATAGAGAAGGGGGAGTTCCACGTTCTCGGCCGCCGAGATGCGCGGAAGCAGGTTGAAGTTCTGAAAGACGAAGCCGATCCGCCGGTTGCGGGTCGCCGCCAATGCGTTGGAATTCAGATTGGCGACATCCTCTCCGGCAAGGCGATAGCGCCCTGATGAGGGTCGGTCGAGGCAGCCTATCAGGTTCATGAAGGTGGACTTGCCGGAACCCGAAGGCCCCATCACCGCTACGAACTCGCCCGCCTGGATGTCGATGCTGACGCCTCGTAGGGCGGCGATGCTCTGGGTCCCGATCGAATAGACCTTGCACAGCTCGTCGGTGTGGATCAGCGCTTCGGGCATCGGGCCCCTTCAACGTCCCAGAAGTCCGGTGCGCAAGGTATTGGCCGAAGTCCCTTCGGGCATGGCCCGCGCGGCGATTCCGGTAAGGACCTGCTCGCCCTCCGCCAGCGCTCCGTCGGTGATCTCGGTATGGCTGCCATCGGTGATGCCGAGGCGGACGGGCACGCGGCGGGGAGATCCCGCTTCGTCGCGGACATGCACCTGGCCGGCGGCGCCGCCGCTGCGCGCGCTGGCGTTCTGTGCCGCGTATCGGGCTTTCTGCTCCTCGTCCAGGATCGCCATGATCCGCGTCTGGTTGTCCGTACGCACCTGGTCGGAACGGCGGCGCCGCTCCGCTTCGGGAAGGCCCTGCAGCGCGGCAAGCCGCGTCTGCATGTCAGCGACGATGTCGTCGAGCCTGACTTGCTGGTCGGGTTTCAGATCCAGGGTACGAACGAGGCGCTGTTTGAGTGCGCGCGCCTGTTCCTCCGCATTGGGTCTCGTCCAGGGATTGGCGGACGCGTTGACCGTCTGCTCGCTGCTGGCGGCCGGGGGGCGGAAGCGCAGCGCCGAGTTCGGAACCTTCAAAACGCCGGCGCGTCGCTCTGTTATGATCCGGGTGTTCGCGGTCATGCCGGGGAACAGCGCCATGTCGGCGTTCTCGGTCGAGACGATGACGGTATAGCTGACGACATTCTGGGTGTTGGACTGCGCTCCGACCGCGGAACCGAGCAGGCCCTGCAGCGGCTTCGGCGCAATCCGTACCTGGCGTACTCGGCCTTCGAAACTCCGGCCGGGATACGCGTCGATCGTGAAGCTGACGGGCAGGTCCTTGCGCACGCGTCCGACATCGGCCTCGTCGACTGACACCTCGATCTGCATCCGCTTCAGGTCCTCGGCGATGAGGAAAAGAATCGGCGCCTGCAGGCTGGCGGCGACCGTCTGCCCCGCATCGACATTGCGGAGCACCACGACGCCGTCGATCGGAGAGCGGATGATGGTACGGTCGAGGTCGATCTGCGCCTGCCGCAGCGCCGCGGCCCGCTGCGCCGCTTGAGCCCGTGCGTTGGCGAGCTGGGCCTCGCCGATCTTCAACTGGGCTTCCACCGATCGGATATTGGCCTGTTGCGCCAGTTCCTGGGCCAGCGACGATCTCGACTGCGCAGCCGCCGTGTCGAACGCGGCCTTCGCCTTGTCCATGTCGCTGCGCGCCGATGTCCCGCTCTGGAAGAGTTCCAGCCGGCGCTTGTATTCGCGCTCCGCATCCTCCGCCGCGACGGCCGACTTCTGGCTCTGGGCCTTCAGCGATGCCGCGGTTTGCCGGGCGGCATCGAGATCAGCACGGCTGCGCTCCAGTGTCGCTTCCTGCACGGCGACGCTCGCCCTCGCGACGTCCAGCTCGGCAGCGGCTTGCGCCACCTTGGTGTCGAAGATCTCCGGATCAAGTCGCGCGATGACCTGACCCTTTTTCACCTCGGTGTTGAAATCGGCTTCTATCGAACGGATCTGGCCTGATATCTGGGACCCCACTTGAACGGTGACGACCGGGGTCACGGTACCGCTGGCGGCGACGGCCGCCTCGACATCGCCGCGTTCGACTGAGGCGAGCCGGAACGCAGGTGCTGCCGGTTGGCGCCCCAGATAGACATGGGCACCCGCTGCCACGGCGATGCCGATCAACGCAAGGATGGCGAGTGGAAGGATCAGCTTCCGCATCGTGCCACTCTACCCGATCGGGGGCCTTCTATCGGCTATCTCGTACCGCGAAGCTCGGCTACCGGTCGGGCATATTGCGGCTCCATGTCCCAGGGGAAGAGGATCCAGGTGTCCTGGCTCACTTCCGTGACATAGCTGTCCACCATCGGCCGGCCGGCGGGCTTTGCGTAGATCGTGGCGAAATGCGCCTTCGGCAACATTTGGCGCACCAGTTTGGCGGTGTGGCCGGTATCGACCAGGTCGTCGACGATCAGCATGCCCGTGCCGTCCCCCGATGCGGCCTTGATCACGTTGAGCGCGCCGCGCTGGCGATCATCCTTGTATGAGACGATACAAACCGTATCGATCAGCCGGACATCGAGTTCGCGTGCGACGATTGCCGCCGGGACGAGGCCGCCACGGGTAATTGCGATCAGGCCTTCGAACGGGCCGCGTTCGGCCAGTCGCCAAGCCAAGGCCCGGGCATTGCGATGCAATTCGTCCCAGGAAACCGGAAATACCTTGTTGTAGGCGGGATCGGTCATGAGGTTCTGTTCGGCTGCTGGATCGTGAGGCTGGCGCATTTAGGCCGTCGCACCGTACTCCCGCAAGCCGCTCGCCCGGAAATATCGGACAAATGCCGCATTTCGGGCATATTCGACATGATTCTGGCTTCGGTTTCCTCGGGGAGCGGTCGGTACCGTGCATCTCTACGGTGAGCAGTTCATATTCTTCGGGGCTTTGCTGGTCGTGGTCAGCATCCTCGCCGGGATGCTGTCGAATCGAGTGGGCGCCCCCTTGCTGCTCGTCTTTCTCGGCCTCGGAATGCTCGCTGGCGAAAGTGGTCCCGGCGGGGTTCGCTTCGACGACTTTTGGGCGGCCTATCTGATCGGAAGTGTCGCGCTGGCCATCATTCTGTTCGACGGCGGCATTCGGACACCGAAACGCACATTCATCCTCGCACTGCGCCCGGCGCTGTCACTCTCGACCTTTGGCGTCCTCGTCACCGCCGGGGTAACCGGTCTGGCGGCGGCACTTCTGTTTGATTTCGGCTGGGTCGGCGGCTTCCTCGTAGGGGCGGTGGTGGCCTCCACCGACGCCGCGGCCGTCTTCCTCTTGCTGCATGCGAAAGGTGTCAACCTGGAGGAACGGGTCAGCGCCACGCTCGAGGTGGAGTCGGGCATCAATGACCCGATGGCGGTGTTTCTGACCGTGGTGTTCACCGAGCTGCTGATGGCGAAGACGGGCACATTCGACGGCGGTGTCGTCGTGCAGTTTGTGGTCCAGATGGTCGGTGGGGCTGTCCTGGGCGTGGCAGGGGGCTATGCGATTGGGTGGCTGGTCAACCGCGTGGAAATCGCGGCAGGTCTCTATCCCATCCTGGTTGCCGCGATGGCGATCGCGATTTACGGCGGCGCTCACCAGCTCGGGACCAGCGGTTTCCTCGCCGTGTACGTGGCGGGCCTCGTCTTCGGCAACCGGCGCCACCGGGCGGCTCGTGCCATCAGCCGCTTCCACGACGGGCTCGCCTGGATGAGCCAGATCGGCTTGTTCCTGATGCTCGGACTGCTGGTGACGCCGGCCGAGCTGCCGAACGACCTCTGGCAAGGCGTGGTGATCGCGGCGGTGCTGATCTTCGTTGCGCGCCCGCTTTCCGTCTGGTTGGGCCTATTGCCGTTCCGGTTCAAGTGGCGGGAGGTAGCCTTCATCGGCTGGGTCGGCCTGCGCGGGGCGGTGCCTATCTTTCTCGCCACCGTTCCGGTGCTGGCCGGCGTGCCGGGCAGCAAGACTTACTTTTCAGTCGCCTTCGTCGTCGTCCTGACATCGCTCGTGCTGCAGGGATGGACTCTGGGATTCGCCGCCCGGCTGCTGCGCCTCGTGCTGCCGCCGACGGCAGATGATGCCAATCGGTTCGACATCGACGTGCCGACGGGGATCGACCGTGAAATCACCGCCTACCGAATTGCTCCCGACAGCCCGGCCTTGGCCTATGGTTTCGCAACCATCCCGTTGCCACGCCGCGCGCGGATCATCACCGTGATCCGAGACGGGATCGTCATGGACCGGACCAGGCTTCTCACTTTGCGGATCGGCGATTACGTGCTCGCCTTGGCCCCGCCGGAACAGCTGCATACGTTGGATGTCGTCTTCTCGCCGCGCAGGCGCGCCGAGGACGAGGACGATCTGCGCGAAAGGGTGTTCGGCGAATTCACCCTTTCGGCCGAGGCCCCGGTCGGCATGGTCGCGGATCTCTACGGCATGGATGTCCATGCCACGGATCGCAACATGTCACTCGGCACCTACTTGGCTCAGCGGCTGCCTGCCCAGCCGGTGGTGGGTGACTGGGTTGGGGTGGGGGAGGTCGAACTCGTGGTTGTCGAACTCGACGAAGGAAAGGTCACCAAGGTCGGTGTCGCGATCGACCCGGAGCCCCGCCGTTTCAGCCTGAAGCGGGCCTGGGCCAGGCTCGGCGAGGAAGTCCTGGCAGCCCTGCGCCGGCTGCCGATTGGAAAGCTCCGCCGTCGTCCCTAGGCTCCGCGCTCTGTTCGGAGGGAGGGACGGCATGGCGCCGCCACTCGAATTTTATTTCGATTTCTCGTCGCCCTACGGCTATATCGCGGCCTGTCGTATCGATGCGATCGCCGCAAGGCACGGCCGTGGCGTTTCCTGGCGTCCCTTTCTCCTCGGGGCCACATTCAAGTTGACCGGGGGACAGCCGCTCGTGGCCTATCCGATGAAAGGGCAATACTCGATTCACGATTTCGCCCGTTCCGCGCGCGAGCATGGAATCCCGTTCGCCATGCCGGCGATGCATCCGCTCGCCACGCAAACGGCTGCTCGCGCCTTCTACTGGCTGGACTCGCGAGATGCCGATCTGGCTCGGCGCTTCGCCAAGGCGACTTACTCGGCATATTTCGCCGATGGACGCGATATCACGGAGCCCTCTGTGCTCTCGAGCCTGGCCGTTTCGCTGGGTATCGATGGGCCTGCAATGCTGGCCGCAGCCAATGACGATACCTGGAAGCAGAAGCTGCATGCTGTAACCGACGATGCGATCGGCGTTCGCGGTGTGTTCGGTTCGCCCTTCGTCTTCGTGGACGGGGAGCCCTTCTGGGGCGCCGACCGGCTGGACATGATCGATCGCTGGCTCACCCGCGGCGGGTGGTGATCCGGGATGTCGGTGCTCGATCCGCCGCTGCCCGCCGCCGCCCCGCAACGGACCGCATCCGCGGCTGGTGCGATCGTCATCGTGGCGCTTCTCTGGGGCGCGATGGTGCCGATGACGCACCATCTCGCCAATCGGTTCGATCCGATCTTCGTCGCTTCCCTGAGATACTTGATAGCACTGCCCGCGGTATGGCTGCTGCTGCAGGTCCTCGACGGTGGCAAGCGGATGCCCGCCGGCTTGCCTTGGAAGCGCATCGCGCTCCTCGGACTGGTGGGGATGGCGGGCTTTTCCATCCTGTTCACTGTGGGCTTCCAGCACACCGACCCGGTGACCGCGGCGTTGATCTTCGCCGGCGGCCCGCTCATCGCGGCACTTACCGCCAAGGTGATGTACCGCACGAAGTTCGAGCGCGGACTGGGTGTCGCGCTTCTCTTCGCGGTGGGTGGCGGCGTGATCCTGGCATTGGGCAGCGACAAGGTCGGCGGTTTCAGCTTCAAGGGCGGGGAACTCTGTTTCATCGCGGCGCAGATCTGCTGGAACTGGTACTCGATGCGCGTACAGGAATGGCTCGGGCCATTCCGTATGTCGCAGTTGAGGATGTCGTTCCTGACGACCATTGCCGGTACGGGATGGCTGATCCTCGTATTCGCACTGGTGATGTCCTTCGGTCTGACCACCGGCCCGATCGAGATCCCCGACCAGCGGTCGATGGTCTATTTCGTGATCGTCGGTGTCGGTGCCGGTGCCTTGTCGATCTGGTTCTGGAACATCGCGGTCAGCCGTTTGGGCCTGCCGCTCGCGGCGCTGTACGGCAACCTCACGCCTGTTTGCGCGGTAGGTTTCGCATGGGCTTTCGGCGCCAGCGTCACCTGGATTCAGGTTGGTGGCGGCGCGCTGATCATCGCGGGGGTCGTTCAGATGCAGCTTCGCAAGCTGCGCCGTCCTGCCGTGGGTTAGCGCGGCAGGATCATGCCGTGGATGACGCTGAGGCGGTCCTGAATTTCCAGAACGGCCTTGTTCGGCTCGAACCGCTTGCGGTCCGCCTCCAGCCTCGTGAGCCGATCCTCCGCCACTTGCCGTTCGGCATGGGCGCGATAGCGCTCGCCGGTGGCGCGCCACAGGGCATCCAGGCGGATCTGCCGTTCGCCGCGGGTCATCCTGCCCGTCGCGACGGCCTCGGTCAGCATCCGGTCATCGCTGATCAATGCCCGGTACCAGCCGCGCACTTCTTCATGAGGAATGGCTGGCAGCAGGATCTCCTCGATGCCCGCATAGAGGCAGGCGCGATAGGCGACCTCGCCGGGTGCCAAACTGGCCTCTCCCTCATCCAGCGGCGTGTACCCGGCCTCCTGTCGGCAAGCCTCCATACGCGGCTTCAGGCTTGCGATGGCGGCATCCAGGCGCGCGACTTCCGCCCCGGCCTCTTCTCGCGGACTCGCCATGCAGGCGGCCAGGCCCAGAAGAAACGCGAGTGGAATGCCGCGCGCCCGGTTCACGATCAGAACAGCGTATAGGCGCCGTCGATGACGAAGGTGTCACCCGTGTGATAGCTGCTCGCGTCCGAGGCGATGTAGACCGCGATGCCACCGAAATCCGATCCCTCGCCCCAACGGCGCATAGGCACGCGAGGCAGGACCTTGGTCATGAACCCCTCGCCATGGATGCGCTTCTCGGTCATGTCGGTCACAATCCAGCCGGGCAGGATGCTGTTTGCCGTGATTCTGTAGCGGGCGAGTTCGACGGCGAGGCCGCGCGTCATGGAGATCACGCCGCCCTTGGTTGCGGCGTAGTGCTGGGCTCTCGGTGCGCCCTCGATCGCCGCGGTCGAGGCGGTCACGGCGAGGCGGCCGCCTTCGCCGCGCTGCACCATGTGGCGTGCCGCCGCGCGCAGCGTATAGAAGGCACCATGCAGGTTGACACCGATGACGCGATGCCAGTCGGCGGTATCCATCTCGATGAAGGGTTTGCCGCCTGAGCCCGAGACGCCGGCATTGGCGAAGCAGGCATCCACCTTTCCCATCACTTCGAGCGTCTTGGCGAAACCCTTCTCGACCTCCTCCTCCTTCGATACGTCGCAGGACAGGGTGAGGATCTTGCGGCCGGTCGACTGTAGCTTGGCGGTCGCCTCGTCATTCTTCTTGGGATTGTTGCCCCAGATGCAGATGTCCGCACCGGCTTCGGCGCAGGCCTGGGCCATGCCCAGGCCAATGCCGCCGTTGCCGCCGGTGACCAGCACGACCTTGCCGGTGAGATCGAGTGACTTGTTGGCCATTTTCTTGGGTCTCCTCCAGGGAAAGCTCTAGATCCTTGCATCAACTATATCGAATGAGTGCCGGTCGGAAAGCAGGTTGACCCGTTAGTCGCGGCCCATCATCTTGCGCGCCGCCATCCCGCAGGCGTCCAGCGGTCCAACGGCCCGGCCGCGCAGGCACTGTTGGGCAAGGGCCTCGGCGAATCCGCTTGCGGGGTATCGAAGCCGGGGGGCATCCTCCTGGCTGGTCTGGGGAGAAGAGGTCCGCAACGGTCACATGCCGGTCCTGAGCACGACAATCGATACGCGCAGCGCCGCTTATCGCACCAATATGGATGCGATGGCTGCGCTGGTTTCGGATCTGCGGAACAAGGCCGGCAAGGCCGCCCTCGGCGGCGATGAGCGTTCGCGCGCCCGCCACGTCGCCCGGGGAAAGTTGCTGCCGCGTGAGCGCGTGCGCTTGTTGCTCGACCCCGGAACCCCGTTCCTCGAGTTCTCTCAGTTCGCGGCGCACGGCGTCTATTCGGAAGACATTCCCGGCGCGGGCGTGATCACCGGCATCGGGCGCGTCATGGGCCGCGAATGCGTCATCGTCTGCAATGACGCGACGGTGAAGGGGGGAACCTACTATCCGCTGACGGTGAAGAAGCATCTTCGCGCCCAGGAGATCGCACTGGAGAACCGGCTGCCCTGCATCTACCTGGTCGATTCCGGTGGTGCCAATCTGCCGAACCAGGACGAGGTATTTCCGGACCGCACTCATTTCGGCCGCATCTTCTACAATCAGGCGAACATGTCGGCCGCCGGCATTCCGCAGATCGCCGTGGTGATGGGATCCTGCACGGCGGGCGGCGCGTATGTGCCGGCGATGTGCGACGAGGCTGTGATCGTCCGCCGACAGGGCACCATCTTCCTCGGTGGGCCACCCCTGGTGCGTGCTGCGACGGGAGAAATCGTCTCGGCCGAGGATCTGGGCGGGGCCGACGTTCATTCGCGAACCTCCGGCGTCACCGATCACTATGCGATGAACGACCGCCATGCGCTCGGCATCGCCCGGCGCATCGTCGCCAACCTGAATATCCGCAAGCAGGTCGGCCTCGATGTCGCCGTACCGATGGCGCCAATCAGTGATCCGGCCGAGATCTACGGGGTCATCCCGAAGGACACCCGCGTTCCTTACGATGTGCGCGAAGTGATCGCCCGGATCGTCGACGGCAGCGACTTCGACGAGTGGAAGAAGCTATACGGGGCAACGCTTGTCACGGGCTTCGCCCGCATCTTCGGCTACCCCGTCGGCATCATCGCCAACAACGGCATCCTGTTCTCCGAATCCGCCTTGAAGGGCGCGCATTTCATCGAATTGTGCTGCCAGCGCGGCATCCCGCTTGTTTTCCTTCAGAACATCACTGGCTTCATGGTCGGACGAAAATACGAATCCGGCGGCATCGCCAAGGATGGCGCCAAGCTCGTCACCGCCGTCGCCTGCGCCCGCGTGCCGAAGTTCACCGTCATCATCGGCGGCTCCTACGGGGCCGGAAACTACGGCATGTGCGGCCGCGCCTACAGCCCGCGCTTCCTCTGGATGTGGCCCAACGCGCGGATCTCCGTGATGGGGGGCGAGCAGGCGGCGAGCGTACTGGCCACCGTGCGCCGCGAGGGCATGGAGGCCCGCGGCGAAAACTGGAGCGCGGAGGAGGAGGAGGCGTTCAAGGCCCCGGTCCGCGCTCAATACGACACTCAGGGCCACCCGTACTACGCCTCGGCCCGGATCTGGGACGACGGCGTCATCGATCCGGCCGACACGCGCCAGGTGCTCGGCCTTTCCATTTCCGCCTCGTTGAATGCGCCGGTCGAGCGCACGACGTTCGGCGTCTTCCGCATGTGAGGGTGGTCGAAGTGAGCGAAGCGAAGGTCGTGTTCGAGGTCACGGAAGACGGGGTCGGCGAGGTGACGCTGAACCGCCCGGAAGTGCACAACGCCATGGACGACGAGGTGATCGAACTCCTCACCGACATCTTCCGCGATTTCGGCGCCCGCGCGGATGTGCGGATGGTGACGGTGACGGGCCGCGGCGAGAGCTTTTCGGCCGGCGGTGACCTCAACTGGATGCGCCGTGCCGCCGACTATACCTACGAGCGCAACATGGATGATGCCGTTGCGCTGGGCACGCTGTTCCGCACCTTGAGCGAGTTGCCGAAGCCCACGATCGCCTTGGTCAACGGCCCGGCCTATGCCGGTGGCACCGGCCTTATTTCCGCCTGCGACATCGCCATCGGCGTGAGGTCTTGCGTCTTCGCCATTACCGAGGTCACGCTCGGGCTGATCGCCGGCACGATCTCGCCGCATGTCGTGCGTGCCATCGGTGCCCGCAACGCCCGGCGCTATTTCCTCACTGCCGAGCGTTTCAGCGCCGAGAAGGCGGCAACCATGGGACTGCTGCACGAGGTCGTCGATGACCACGAGGCCCTGGAAGCGGTGCGCGATCGTATCGTCGCGCAGTTGAAGCGGGGCGGTCCGCGCTCGCTGGCCGAGAGCAAGAAGCTGATCGCCTATGTCGACAGCAAGGACGTGGATGCCGAGATGGTCATCGGCACCGCGCGGTTCATCGCCGAGGCGCGGGCTTCCGACGAGGGCAAGGACGGTACTTCCGCCTTCCTCGAGAAGCGCAAGCCCTATTGGGTCAAGGGCTGACCGGGATGTTCGACCGCATCCTGATCGCCAATCGCGGCGAGATCGCCTGCCGGGTGATCCGCACCGCCAGGCGGCTCGGCATCGGCACGGTCGCCGTCTATTCCGACGCCGATTCCGGGGCCCGGCATGTGGCGATGGCGGATGCGGCCTATCACATCGGCCCGCCGGCGGCGCGGGAAAGCTATCTGCGCGCGGAGGCCATTATCGATGCTGCCCGGGCGTCCGGCGCCCAGGCCATCCACCCCGGCTACGGCTTCCTGTCCGAGAACGCCGCCTTCGCGGAAGCATGCGCCTCGGCTGGCATCGTCTTCATCGGTCCACCACCCTCCGCCATCCGGGCCATGGGCCTGAAGGGCGCGGCCAAGGCGCTGATGGTCGAGGCGGGCGTGCCCGTTGTCCCTGGCTATCACGGTGATGACCAGGAGCCGGAGCGCCTGCGGGCGGAAGCCGCGCGCATCGGCTATCCGGTCCTGATCAAGGCGGTCGCCGGCGGCGGCGGCAAGGGCATGCGCCGGGTCGATGCCGACGCCGAATTCGACCGCGCCCTGGCCGGTGCGAAGAGGGAAGCGGCCGGCGCCTTCGGCGACGACAAGGTGCTGATCGAGAAGTACCTGGTGAAGCCGCGGCATATCGAGATCCAGGTCTTCGCCGACACGCATGGCAACGCCATCCATCTGAACGAGCGCGACTGCTCGATCCAGCGCCGGCACCAGAAGGTGATCGAGGAGGCGCCGGCTCCGGGCATGCCGGCTTCCATGCGCAAGGCGATGGGCGACGCCGCGGTCGCTGCCGCCAAGGCCATCGCCTATGTCGGTGCCGGTACCATCGAGTTCATCGCCGATGTCGCCGACGGCCTGCGCGGCGACCGCTTCTACTTCATGGAGATGAACACCCGGCTTCAGGTCGAGCATCCGGTGACCGAGATGATCACCGGGCAGGATCTGGTGGAATGGCAGTTGCGCGTTGCCGCCGGCGGGCACCTGCCTTTGACCCAGGATCAGGTGCCGATCGACGGGCACGCGCTCGAGGTTCGCCTCTATGCCGAGAATCCCGCCCGTGGCTTCCTGCCGTCGACGGGCAAGCTGATCCGCTTCCGCACCCCGGTGGAGGGGATGCACGTGCGCATAGACACCGGCGTGCGCGAGGGCGACGAGGTGACGCCCTTCTACGATCCGATGATCGCCAAGCTGATCGTGCACGACCGCGATCGCAACGCGGCCCTTCGCCGCCTGCGTCAGGCCCTGCGGCAGACCGAGATCGTCGGGCCGGCCAGCAACGTGGTCTTCCTCGGCGCCGTGGCGGGTCATCCGGCCTTCATCGGCGGCGATCTCGATACCGGCTTCATCGACCGCCACAAGGCGGCTCTGCTGCCGAAGGAGCCGGCCCCTGCAGCGGAAACCCTCGCGCTCACCGCGTTGGCGCTTCTGCTGGAACGGCGCGCCGAGGCGGCTGCCGCCGCGGCGCGCTCCGGTGACCCGACGTCGCCCTGGGGTATCACCGATGGCTGGCGGCTGAACGGCGGCTATGCCGAGGCGATCGAACTGATGGCGGGCGATACGGTGCTTCCGGTGACCGCCAGTCCGGTGGGGCAGGGCTTTCACCTGGGTGTGGGCGAGCGGACCTTTCATGCCATCGGTTCGCTCGAGGACGGCACGCTCTCGGCACGCCTCGAAGGCCTGCAGGTGACGGCCGGTTTCGCCCGGCGCGACCAGCGGGTCGTCCTGATTCGCGATGGCGCGGCAACCACCCTCGGTGTCCGCGACCCGCTGGATGCCGGTGAGATGGAGGAGGGGGTGGGTGGCTCCATAGCGGCCCCGCTCCCGGGCAGGATCATCCAGGTGCTGGTCGCCGCGGGAGAGGCGGTGTCGAAGGGCGGTCCACTCGTGGTTCTGGAGGCGATGAAGATGGAACATACGATCGCCGCCACCATCGACTGCGTGATCGACACCGTGCATGTCGCAGCGGGCGACCTGGTGGCAGAGGGCGCGACCCTGATCGCGCTGAAGGAAGCGGAGGGCTGAGCATGGGCATTCCCAGCAAGGTACGCATCTGGGAGGCGGGCGCGCGCGACGGCCTGCAGAACGAACCCGGCGTGGTCTCGACCGAGATCAAGGTCGAACTGATCGAGCGGCTGGTCGATGCCGGCGTCACCGCCATCGAGACCACCAGCTTCGTCTCGCCCAAATGGATTCCCCAGATGGCGGACAATGCCGAGGTGATGGCGCGGCTGAAGCGCAAGCCCGGCGTCTCCTATCAGGCGCTGACGCCGAACCTGAAGGGGTTCGAAGGGGCGGTCGCGGCGAACACGCCGGAAGTGGCCGTGTTCGCCGCCGCCACGGAATCTTTTTCCAAGCGCAACACCAACTGCACCATCGCGGAAAGCCTGGAGCGGTTCGAGCCGCTGCTCGCCGCCGCGAAACAGAAGGGCGTGCCGGTGCGCGGCTTCGTTTCCGTCGTCGCCGGTTGCCCTTTCGAGGGCGAGGTCGATCCGGAGAAGGTGGCCGATGTTGCCGAGAAGCTCATCGCCATGGGCTGCTACGATGTCGGCCTGGGCGACACCATCGGCACGGGAACGCCACGCAAGATCCAGCGTCTGATCGAGGCCTGCGCGAAGCGCGTCGGTGTCGAGAATCTCGGCATGCACTTCCACGACACCTATGGCCAGGGCGTGGTGAACACGCTCGCCGCGCTGGAGATGGGCGTCACCAAGTACGACAGTTCGGTCGGTGGTCTGGGCGGCTGTCCCTACGCGCCGGGGGCGACGGGGAATGTCGCGACCGAGGACGTCGTCTACATGCTGGACGGTATGGGCATCGAGACCGGCATCGATCTGAAGAAACTGATCGGCACCGCCTGGTGGATCAGCGACCACCTCGGCCGTCCTCCGGTTTCCCGCGTCGCCAAGGCCCTGAAGAACAAGATCTGACGTGCCGGCCCGGTCATCGCATGTCGTGTGAGTAGGGGGCGATGACGAGGGACTCCATGCGCTGGACGCCGGCTCAGGTCATCGCCGGCCTCGCCCTCTCGGGTGCCGTCTTCCTCTACTTCTTCCCGCCCAGTGGCCTCGATCCCAGGGCGGCCAAGGCGGCGGCCCTGGCGCTCGCCGCCATCGGTTTCTGGGCAACCAGCGCGCTGCCGGAGCACGTCACGGCCGTCGGCTTCTTCACCATTGCCATGCTGATCGGCGTGGCACCGGCCACCGTCGTCTTCAGTGGCTTCGAATCGACCGCGCTGTGGCTGGTCTTCGGGGGGCTCTGTGTGGGCGCCGCGATGCGGCATACGGGCCTCGGCGAACGGTTTGCCGGGCGGCTGGTCCGCTATTGCGGTACCAGCTACGTCGCCGCCGTGGGCGGGCTGCTCCTGATCAGCGTGCTCTTGGGCTTCCTGATGCCGTCCTCCCTCGGCCGGGTGACGCTGATGATGCCGATCGCGCTCGCGCTGGCCGAGCGCATCGGCTTCGCGCCGGGAACCAACGGGCGCATCGGCATCGTGCTGGCCGTGAACTTCGGCGTGCACGTACCCACCTTCACCATCCTGCCGGCGAACATTCCCAACATGGTCCTGGTCGGCGCGACCGAGAAGCTCTGGGGGATCACCCCGCTCTACGGCGAATACCTCCTGCTGCATTTCCCTGTTCTCGGGGCGCTCAAGACGCTGGTGATGTTCTTCCTGATCCTCTGGATGTTTCCGGCCCGGATCGACAAGGCGGTCGGGATCGAGCCACAGGCGAGCGGTCCGATGACCGGCTCGCAGCGGCTGCTCGCGCTCACCCTCGTCGTGGCACTGGGCTTCTGGGTCACCGATTTCCTGCATTTCATTTCGCCGGCCTGGATCAGCTTGGCGGCGGCGTTTCTGTGCCTCATTCCTGCGACACGGCTGCTTCCGGTGGGGGCCTTCAACGGGCTCGGCTTCGGTGGGCTGTTCTTCGTAGCCGGTATCATGGGGCTCGGCGCGGTGGTGGCGGATTCCCATCTGGGCGACATCCTGATCGGGGCATTGCTCAAGGTCGTGCCGCTCGACCCGGCGCATCCGCCGCTCAATTTCGCACTACTCGCAGGCATCGCCACGCTCATCAATCCGCTGACCACCCTGCCGGGGGTGCCGGCGGTATTGACCCCGCTCGCCGGTCAGATGGCGGAGGCGGCCGGCATGCCCATCCGGGCGGTGCTGATGAGCCAGGTTCTCGGCTTTTCCACGATCATATTTCCCTATGTCTCGGCGCCCCTGGTGGTCGGAATGCAGATCGGCGGCGAGCGCCTCGCACACGCCGCCCGTCTCTGTCTCGTGCTGGCGGCGGTCACCATCCTCGTCCTCTGGCCGCTGGACTTCCTCTGGTGGCGCCTTCTGGGCTGGATCTGATGCCGCTCCATCTCCTCAAGGTCTGCGTCGGCATCGAATCGATCGAACATCTGACCCGGGTGCAGAAGGAACGCCGCGGGCGTCGCCGGGTGAACCACCACTTCACCCGCCAGATGCCGCAGCGGGCCGGCGAGATTGTCGGTTCCGGCTCGCTCTACTGGATCATCAAGGGGTTGGTTCGCGTGCGTCAGGCCATCGTGGCGATCGATTCCGTGGTGCTGGAGGAGGACGGCCGCTATTGCCGCCTGTCGCTCGACCCGCAGCTTGTCCCGACGGATCCGCAGCCGCGGCGCCCCCACCAGGGCTGGCGCTACCTGTCGCCCGAGGATGCGCCGGCCGATCTCGGCAAGGGGCCGAAGCGGAAGGGCGGGGAAGCCATGCCGCCGGAACTCCTGGCCGAGCTCCGCTCGCTCGGCCTGCTGTGATTCGGCCTTGGGAGCGCCATAGTTTTCGGCCAGCATCAATGACGGGCGATTGAGGAGCGCCCGCTGCCATGCCTTCGCTACGCTCGGCCATCTTCGTCCTGCCGCTCCTTCTCGGGGGATGTCTACCGGCCTACGAATGGTACCGCCCGGGCGTCGGCCCGCAGGAGGCGCGGGCGGATCTGTCCGAGTGTTCACGAGCGGCCGAGTATGAGAGCTATCGCCCTGCCTTCATCTACCGTCGAAACCCGGGCCACTACATTGGTCCCAACTGCGGCCACCGTTGCGCGCAGAAGCGCGCCGCCGCGGACGAGGCCTACGACCGCTCCCGGCTCCGGAGCGAGGCGAGTTCCCGGGCGAGCCAGTTGACCAGTTTCTGCATGCGTTCGCGAGGATATGGGCTGCGGGAGCTTCCGCCGGGATAGGGGCGGCACTTCTGCTGGCTCGTGTCCCGGTGCTGCCCACGGCCCGGACGTGCGTGCCCCTGCATCACCACCTCGGATCGGGCCGGTGTCGCGCCGCGTGGCGATCAGTCGTGGAATTCGGCGATCACGACATGGTTCTCCGTCGCCGGCCAGGTCAGCACCGTCAGGCGCTCGTTGTTGAACACCGCGCGCATGGAGCGAATGGGCCCGGGTTCCACCCGCAGCGTACCGGCCGCGGCATTCGGTACGCCGGATGGGATGCCGGGGGGGACCTTGCCGTCGAGGGCGAAGGTATCCCGACCATGCCCGAAATAGCCGCGCGGCCGGCTGATCGACACCACGCTGCCGGCGCCCTTGTCGGCCTCCGCGAGGCGTCCGGGCCGCAGGTGAACGATCGCGGACGAACGCGGGAAGGGCGACCGGTATATGTGGGTGACCGGCTGACCCGGCATCGTAAGAACGAACTCGTAATAGGCGTTCGGTGATGCCCTGAACGGACCCCAGAGCCCGTCGACGCCCGTGACCTTGCGATGCACCGCCGTGCCCGTCCTTTCGCCCGTGACCGGGGAAACACGGAACACCTCGACCTGCGCGCCCGCGACCGGCAGGTTGGTCGCCACGCCGTCCGCCATGCCGCCCACCATGCCGTTCAGAACGGGCTGCTTTTCCGGACGAACTTCGAGCGTGCGCGGTTCGCGCCCGGTGACGAACTTGTACATCTCCGCGAAGGCCCGGGGATGGAAGGCCACCTCGCGGTGATCGAGCCCCGGCAGCACCACGTTCTTCGCCCCCTTCAAGGCCGGGCCCTCCGCGGTGACGTTGGTGGCGACGTTGGGCATCCCCAGATAGCGCCCGTCTGGTGAGGCGAACTTGTCCTGGGAGTCGCTCCGTAGCGTGAGATAGCGGACTCCCTTGACGACCTCGTCGGGGATGGCGTTGAGAGCCTTCAGGAAGGAGGAATTGCCGTTGAACTCGCTCCCAACCAGGATCGTGTCCGAGGCGACCACCCCGTGATTGGGAACGCCGGCCAGGATGGCGTGGCTGACCTTGGATGCGCCGCCGCCGTTTTGCAGGTAGTTGCGGATGCTGAGCCCGCCGCGGGAGGATCCGACCAGTATCACCTTCGAGGTCTTGGTTTCGGCGAGAATCGCTTCCACGCGGGACTTCAGCGCTGTCATCTGCTCGGTGCTGGAGGAGCGATTGGGCTGGGGCTTGGCGTCGTCGTTGCGCGCATTGGGGTAGGGAAAGTCGATGGTGTGGAGCCGCCGGGGATTCCAGCCGTTGCTTTCGAAGCGCCACAGCGTCGTCGTCCACAGCGCTGCGTAGTCGCCGTTGCCATGCACGAACAGGATCGGGGTTTGCTGGGCGGAAGCTCCTGCAGCGCTCAAAAGCAAGGCAAATACTGCAAAAACAATATGCGGTATTTTCATCACTTGGCACCTTGGGATTGCGCGAAACATCGATATCATAGCCCAACGCTATTTCGCTTACCCGCCGGACAGCGGTAACCTTCCGGCAGCAAATGACGTCTAATTGAAGTACTGGCCGGATCCGGGAAGCGTCGAGGTACTTGGCGCGTTCAGGGCCGGTTGATAGCGTGGCTGGCGATTGTGAGTCAGTTGCGGTCGGCGCGGGGGGCGGCGACCGAACACGGACGCCCAGGTCCGTGCGCGGCAACGATCAGACCTCCTGTCGACGGAAGAGCGTACCCGTCTTCATCTTCCTCGAGGAGGCAAAACCATGAAGTTGCAAGGTAAAACCGCATTCATTACCGGATCGACCAGCGGGATCGGTCTCGGCATCGCCACGGCGCTGGCCAAGGAAGGTTGCGCCGTCGCGCTCAACGCCCGCAAGTCGACCAACGAGACGACGGAACTCGCCGCCAAGCTGGCGAAGGAAACCGGCGTGAAGGTCATCTATGTCCCGGCCGATATGAGCCTCCCGGCCGAGATCCATGCCGCCGTGCATGAATGCGAGAAGCAGCTCGGCAAGGTCGACATCATCGTCAACAACGCCGGCATCCAGCATGTCGAGCCGATCCACACCTTTCCGAACGAGATGTGGGACATGGTGATTGCCACCAACCTCAATTCCGCCTTCCACACCACCAAGGCGGCGCTGCCGGGGATGAAGGCGCGCAAGTGGGGCCGTATCATCAACATCGCGTCCGCCCATGGCCTGGTCGCGTCACCCTTCAAGTCGGCCTATGTCGCGGCGAAGCACGGCATGGTCGGCCTGACCAAGTGCACCGCGCTCGAAGTCGCCGAGGAAGGCATCACCTGCAACGCGATTTGCCCCGGCTATGTCTGGACTCCGCTGGTCGAAAAGCAGATCCCCGACCAGATGAAGGCGCACAACATGTCCAAGGAGGACGTGATCAAGAAGGTGATGCTGTACAACCAGCCCACCAAGAAGTTCGCCACCACCGAGGAAATGGGCGGTCTCGCCGTTTTCCTGTCGAGCGACCTCGCGGCCTCGATCACCGGCACCGCGATCCCCGTCGACGGAGGCTGGGTGGCCCATTGAGGCCTGCCTGTCGAACGACAAGCCGTCAATAGTCGACACCCGGAAAGGGGCGAATCATGGCGCGTAAAGCAACAGCGAAGCCGGCGGCATCCGCTGGGCGTGCTGGAGCCGATGGCAAGAAGAAGATCAACATCGCCCTGCAGGGCGGAGGCTCCCACGGAGCCTTCGCCTGGGGCGTGCTGGACCGGCTTCTCGAGGACGACCGGATCGAGATCGAGGGAATCGTCGGCACCTCCGCCGGCGCGATGAACGCCTCGGTCTGCGCCTACGGGCTCTCCGTGGGCGGCAATGCCGGGGCGAGGGAAGCGCTCGGCACGTTCTGGCGGCGTATTTCCGACGCGGCGAAGACGGGCATCCTGCAGCCGTCGATCTGGGACAAGATCCTGCGCCCGGGCAGCCTGGACATGTCCCCGGGCTTCATCTTCTCGGATGCGATCTCGCGGATCTTCTCGCCGTACCAGCTCAACCCCTCGAACTTCAATCCGTTGAAGGACGTGCTGTCGGCGACGGTCGATTTCGAGGCGATCCACAAGTCGGGCAGGGTGAAGCTCTTCATCTGCGCCTCGAACGTGATGACGGGACGCATCCGCGTCTTCAATCACACCGACGTCAGCGTCGACGCGGTGCTGGCTTCCGCCTGTCTGCCCTTCCTCTTTCAGGCGGTCGAGATCGATGGACAATTCTTCTGGGACGGCGGCTATATGGGCAATCCGCCGCTCTATCCGTTGATCTACAACTGTGACAGCCGCGACGTTCTGATCGTCCAGTTGAATCCGATCCGTATCCCCGAACTGCCGAAGACCGCCCAGGCGATTCTCGACCGGGTCAATACGCTCTCGTTCAATTCCAGCCTCATGCGCGAAATGCGCGCCATCAACTTCGTCACCAAGCTGATCGACAACGGCTTCGATGACGGTGGCCGCCTGAAGCGGATGCTGCTGCACACCATAGATGCCGAGGACGTGCTGTCGCGTCTGGGCGTCTCTTCCAAGCTCAATGCCGACTGGGATTTCCTCACCACGCTGCACAAGCTCGGCCGCGAGCGCGCCGAGGCCTTCCTGGTGCAGCACTTCGACAAGGTGGGGGCGGAGTCGTCCACCGACATGGAAGAGAAGTTCCTCTGATCATTTGCTGCGCCAATCCAACCTGAAGGGAATGCCATGAACCGCAAAGAGATACTGGCCCTACCGTCGATGCCGGCAGCCAGCCCAAGCTATCCGATGGGGCCCTACCGCTTCATCAATCGCGAATACATGATCATCATCTACGAGAGCGACCCGGCCGCGATCCGCGCCGCCGTGCCCGAGCCGCTGGTGCCGGACCCGTCGAACCAGGTGTTCTACGAGTGGATCAAGATGCCGGACTCGTCGGGCTTCGGCGATTACACGGAATCGGGCGTGGTCATTCCCTGCAGCTTCAAGGGCGAGCCCTGCAACTTCGTCTCGCAGATGTATCTCGACTGCGATCCGCCGATCGCCGCCGGCCGCGAGATCTGGGGGTTCCCCAAGAAGTACGCCACCCCGAAGATGGAAGTGGCGCATGACACGCTGACCGGGACGCTCGAGTATTCGGGCCAGGTCGTGGCCATGGGCACGATGGCCTACAAGCATGAGAGTCTGGCCCGCGACCCCAAGAAGACGCTGGCCTCCATGCACAAGACCCAGATCAACCTGAAGATCATCCCGGATGTCGACGGCAAGCCGGCGATCGCGCAGCTGGTTTCCTACGCGCTGACCGAGGTGACGGTGAAGGGGTCCTGGGTCGGGCCGGCCCGCCTGCACCTGATCCCGCATGTGAATGCGCCGGTGGCCGACCTGCCGGTCAGGAAGATCGTCGGCGGGCGCCATTTCGTCGCCGACCTCACCCTGCCTTTCGGCAAGGTCGTGCACGATTATCTGAAAGAGAAATAGTCTCCGGGTCCGGGCGGGGCGGGCAACCACCCCGCCCGGAGATTTCCAGCAATGAGCCTGCCGCGCGCGCCCGCCGCCGTCGTCTTCGACATGGACGGCCTGATCTTCGACTCCGAGGTGCTGTACCGCGACGCGATCGTGGCCGCCGCGGCCGCCGGTGGATACGAGCTGTCACCCGCCCTCTACCTCGGAACCATCGGGCTCACGGGCCCCTCGACGCGGGACTATCTCGCGGCTCATTTCGGCGCGGCTTTCGATTTCGACGCGCTCTGGGCCGATGCCGCGCGGCGCTTTCATCTCCTGGCGGATGCTCAACTGCGGCTGAAGGCCGGCGTGACGGAATTGCTGGACGCCCTGGACGCCGCGTCCCTGCCGCGGGCCATCGCGACCTCCTCCCGCCGGGCCAGCGTCGATCACCATCTCGCCCGGCACGGCCTGGCCAGCCGCTTTCCCGTGATTGTCGCCCAGGGCGACTATGCCCGCGGAAAGCCCGCCCCCGATCCCTATTTGACCGCGGCGTCCCGGCTCGGGATCGCGCCGGAGGCCTGCCTCGCCCTAGAGGATTCCCACAACGGTGTCCGCGCCGCCGCCGCTGCCGGGATGATGACCATCATGGTGCCGGACCTGCTCGGGCCCACGGAAGAGATGCGCGGGCTGTGCATCCGCATCGCACTCGATCTGCACGAGGTGCGCGGCCTGATCGCGCCACCCGCTCACGCCCAGGGGCCGCAGCTTCCGATTGCATAGCCGCCGCCCCGCTTGGCCGATGCTTCCCGTACGGGGCGGGTTTCGTGCTATGGCAGTTCCCTTGCGGGCTTATCGGAAATCGTGATGCCGCCTGACGCATCGGAAACGCTTCTGCGTGAATTCGTGGCCTTCATCAGGGCCTTGGCCGATGACCGCGTCGATCTCCTCGTTCCCGCGCTCGGGCGCGGCGATGCCTTCGGTGAACTGGCGGCGGCATTGGAAGCATTGCGGCACAACGCCGAAAGGCACCAGGAGGCCGAAGCGCGGCTGAAGGAGACGACCGCCCGGCTGCGGACGATCCTGGAAACCGACCCGGATGCCATCATCGTCATCGACGAGCGGGGCATGATCGAATCCTTCAGCCCGGCGGCCGAGCGGCAATTCGGATATCTGGAGGCAGAGGTCATCGGCCGGAACATCAATATGCTGATGCCCTCGCCCTACCGCGAGAACCACGACCGCTACCTCGAACGCTACCGCGCTACCGGCGAAAGGCGGATCATCGGAATCGGGCGTGTGGTGGTGGGTCAGCGCAAGGACGGCAGCACCTTCCCGATGGAACTCTCGGTCGGCGAGGTGACCGCCGGCCCGCGCCGGCTGTTCACCGGTTTCGTCCGCGACCTGACCGAGCGTCAGCAGAGCGAGCGGCGCCTGCACGAGATGCAGCAGGAACTGCTCCATGTATCGCGCCTGTCGACCATGGGGCAGATGGCTTCCACCCTGGCGCATGAACTGAACCAGCCGCTCGCCGCGGTGACCAACTACGTCAACGCCAGCCGGCACCTGCTCGAGGCCGGCCGGCCCGAGGATCGTCCGAAGATCGCCCAGCACATGCTGAAGGCGACCGAACAGGTCGATCGCGCCGGGCAGATCATCCGCCGCCTGCGCGGCTTCATCGCTGGTGGCGATGCGCAGCGCAAGCCCGAGGACCTGAACCAGACCGTGGAGGAAGCGAGCGCCCTGGCCCTGATCGGCGCCAAGCAGCGCGAGGTGAAGTTCGGCCTCGACCTCGCCTCCGACCTTCCCCCGGTCCTGATCGACCGGGTGCAGATCCAGCAGGTGGTGCTCAATCTCGTCCGCAACGCGATCGAGGCGATGGACGCCGTGCCGCATCGGGAGCTGCTGGTCAGCACCGCGGCCGGGGTACCCGGCTTCGCCGCCGTCAGCGTGCGCGACAGCGGGCCGGGCCTGTCCCAGACCGTGCGCGAGAAGCTGTTCCAGCCCTTCATCACGACGAAGGTGAGCGGCATGGGGCTCGGTCTGTCGATCTGCCGGTCGATCGTCGAGGCCCATGGCGGTACGCTCGATGCGTTGGACGACGCGGGGACGGGGGCGGAATTCCGCTTCACCGTGCCGCTGGCGAAAGAGGACGGGGAGGACAATGGCTGACGCGGTCGTCTATGTGGTCGACGACGACGATGCCGTGCGGGATTCGCTGCAGGCGCTGTTGGAATCGAACGGCTTCCATGTCGAATCCTTCGAATCCGCCGCGGCGCTTCTTTCGGTGGCGGGGTTCGAGCCGGTCGGCTGCATCGTCAGCGACATCCGGATGCCCGGCATGGACGGCCTCCAGCTTCAGCAGGAGCTCAAGTCGCGGGGCGAAGCGTTGCCGCTCCTCTTCATCACCGGGCACGCCGACGTACCGGTCGCGGTCACCGCGATGAAGGCGGGCGCCGTCGATTTCATCGAAAAGCCTTTCGAGGAAACCACCCTGATCGGCGCCGTCGATCGCGCCATCCGGCTGAGCCGCGAAGTGCGGCACCGCGATTCCGAGGCGGCCGAACACCGCCGCCGCATCGCCGAACTGACCGCGCGCGAGCACGAAGTGCTGGTCTGCCTCGCCCAGGGCAAGCAGAACAAGGTGATCGGTCTCGAACTCGGAATAAGCCCGCGCACGGTCGAGATCCACCGCGCGCGCGTGTTCGAGAAGATGGGCGCGCGCAGCGTCTCGGACCTCGTGCGCGCGGCCCTGGCGGTGGGCCTGGTTTAGCCTCCGCTGGACTAAGGGGTCTTACGGATTTACGCCGGGCTCCGTTTCCCGCTACAGCCTCCGCGGGGGCATTTTGCCCCCTTGGCCGGACGGCGGTTCCCTTGCAGGCAAGCATCCACATCGTGGACGACGACGAGGCGGTGCGCGACTCGCTCCAGATCCTGCTGGAGGCGCATGGCTATGGCGTGCGTGGCTATGCCGGCGGCGCGGAATTCCTCGCCTCCTTCGAGGCCGGTGCGCGCTCCTGCCTCGTCCTCGACATCAACATGCCGGGTATGAGCGGCATCGAGGCGCTGCGGGCCGTGCGCGAGCGCTGGCCCGGCCTGCCGGTGGTCATGATCACGGGGCGGGCCGAGAACCTGGCCGAGGCGGAAGCGATCGGCATGGGTGCGCAGGCGCTGCTTCAGAAGCCCTTCCGCGACAAGGTGCTGGTGGCCGCCATCGAGGGCGCCCTGCGCGCCCTCGATGGCTGACCCTTCGCCACCTACGGGCCACTACCTATACGTACAATCCCGAATATTTCGTCCCTCGGCGCGTTGCTACACCCGGTCCCAGTTGATGGCTGGAGGCAATGGGGATGTCGGCACTGCATCACACCGGATACGACCCGGCGAGAGTCATTCCGCTGGCACCGGCGGCCCGCGCACCGTCGGCCGAGGCGGTACTGGGCCGCGTCGCCACCACGATCCGTGCCGCGAAGCATGAGGCGATCTGCCATGACGGCGACGAGGCCGATGCCTATTTCCGGGTCGAGACGGGCTGCCTGCGGGTGTCGAAGACGCTGTCGGACGGCCGGCGGCATGTGGTCGACTTCCTCTTCGCGGGCGGCTTCTTCGGCCTGACCCAGGGCGATACCTGCGACTGCACCGTCGAGGCGCTCACCGATACGGTGCTGACACGCTTTCCCCGCCGCCAGCTGGAGGCGATCGCCGAGCGCGACCCCGCCACCTGCAACATGCTGCGCCGGGCGGTGAATGCGGCACTTTCCGCCGCCCAGGTCCGCAGCATGCTGCTCGCCCGCCTGTCGGCGGAGGAACGGCTGGCCGCCTTCCTGCTCGACCTCGCCGGCCGCACGGGCGCCACCCGGCGCCTGCCGCTGCCGATGACCCGCGTCGACATCGGCGACTATCTCGGCCTCACCATCGAAACGGTGAGCCGCACCTTCACCAAGTTCCGCACCCGCGGCTGGATCCACCTCGGCGCCTCGCAGGACGTGACGCTGGTGGCCCTCGACCGGCTCGGCGAGCTCTCGGAAGGCGGCGTCCTCCAGGCGGCCTGAACGCCGGCCCCTTTTTCCGGCTATGCTGCCGGCAAAAGGGGAGGGCGGCGGATGAACAGGGTCCTGTTCCGCGACGTTTCCATCATCGACGGCGCCGGCCGGCCGGCTTTCCCGGGCGAGGTGCTGGTCGAAGGCAACCGCATCGCGGCCATCGCCCCGCGCGGCATCCCCCTCGCCGCCGGTGAGGCGGAGATCATCGAGGGGCGGGGCGCCACGCTGATGCCGGGGCTCTGCGAGCCGCACGCGCATCCGAGCTTCGTCAATACCGAGACGATGGAAGCCCTGGGCGCCATCCCGCCGGAGGAACACACGCTGCTGACGGCGAAATTCGCGCTTCAGCTCCTCGATGCCGGCTTCACCTCGATCCACAGCGCCGCCTCGGCCAAGCCCCGCCTCGATCTCGTCGTCAGGAACGCGATCAATGCGGGCGATCTGCCGGGCCCTCGCATGCTGGCCGCCTCGCCCGAGATGACCGTCACCGGCGGCCTCGGCGACGTCCGCCTGCATCACCTGCACCGCGACACCTTCGGCTATGTCTGCGACGGCGAGGAGGAATTCCGCCGGGCCGCCCGCCTCTTCGTGCGCGAGGGGGTGGACACGCTCAAGATCAATCCCTCGGGCGACGAGGGCGTTGCCTCCGCCCGGGCCTGGCAGACGGTGATGACCGATGCCGAGGTCGCCGCCGTCTGCGAAGTCGCGCGCACCCGCGAAAAGCGCGTCGCCGCCCATGCCCGCTCGGCCGAGGCGGTGAAGATGAGCCTGCGTCACGGCGTCGAGATCGTCTATCACGCCACCCTCGCCGACGAGGAGGCGCTCGACATGCTGGAGGCGGCGAAGGACCGCGTCTTCGTCTGTCCCACCCTCGGCATCACCTGGGCGGCCCTGAACCTGCCGCGTCCTGGCCGCGGGCCGATGCCGGCCGGCACCCGGGCCACCCTGGAGCGCGAGCTGGAGCAGGGCGCCGCCAACATGCGCTCGCTCCTGAAGCGGGGCGTGCGCGTGATGCCGGGCGGCGACTACGGATTCGCCTTCAACCCGATCCCGGAGAATGCCCGCGACCTGCAGCATTTCGTCGAACTGCTGGGCATGACGCCGCTGCAGGCGATCGCGAGCGCCACGAAATGGGGCGGGGAGATCATGCAGCGTCCGGGCGAACTCGGCCTGGTGCGCGAGGGCTGGCTCGCCGACCTGCTCCTGCTCGACGGCGATCCCGCCGCCGATATCCGCATCCTGCGCGACCGTGCCCGCCTGCGCGCCATCATGAAGGACGGCCGTTTCCACAAGCGGCCCCCCGGCCCGGGCGCCGGTCCGGCTTGACCCGGCGGGCAACCTCCCCCAATTCTGCCCTCTCGATGTCTGCAGTTGAGGATCCGGCGATGACGGTGGCGGCCGAGAAGACCTATCCGGTGAGCAGGACCGATGCCGAATGGCGCCGGCGCCTCACGCCCGAGCAGTATTACATCATGCGCGAGCATGGGACCGAGCGGCCGGGCAGCTGCGCGCTCCTCCATGAAAAGCGTGCCGGCCGCTTCACCTGCGCCGGCTGCGACCGGCCGCTGTTCGATTCGAAGCTGAAGTTCGAAAGCGGCACCGGCTGGCCCAGTTTCAACGACCCCGTCGCTGGTTCGGTCGAAACCACCACCGATCGCAGCCACGGCATGATCCGCATCGAGGTGCATTGCGCCGGCTGCGGCAGCCATCTCGGCCATGTCTTCGAGGACGGCCCGCCGCCGACCCACCTGCGCTATTGCATCAACGGCGTGGCGATGAACTTCACGCCGGACTGATCCGGCCGTCGGCGCCTGGGCAAGGTGGGGCGAGGAGGGGGAGCATGAGCCAAGGCGGCGACAGGCGCGACCGGGCCGTCGGCAGCCTGCTCGGCCTCGCCATCGGCGATGCGCTGGGGACGACGCTCGAATTCGCCTGGCGCGATGCCCAGCCGCCCCTCACCGGCATCGTCGGCGGCGGCCCCTTCCGGCTCCAGGCCGGCGAGTGGACCGACGACACCAGCATGGCGCTCTGCCTGGCCGAGAGCCTGCTGGCCGATCCGCTGCTCGACGAGGCCGACCTCATGCGCCGATTCCTGCGCTGGTGGAAGGAAGGCCACAACAGCGTCACCGGCAGCTGCTTCGATATCGGCACCACCACCAGCGAGGCGCTGCACCGCTTCCGCACCGGCGGCAACCCCCGGGCCGGCAGCACCGATCCGGAAAGCGCCGGCAACGGCTCGCTGATGCGCCTGTCGCCGGCCGTCATCCGTCATCACCGCGATCCGGCGACCGCCATCGATATCGCCCGGCGGCAGAGCATCACCACCCATGCGGCGGCCGAGGCGGTGGATGCCTGCGCCTGCTACGCGGCCTTCCTGCTGGACGCGATCGACGGCCGGGGCCGGGAGGCCGTCCTCGCCCCGCGCGGCTTTGCCGGCGAATTGGAGATCGCCGCCATCGCCGCCGGCCGCTACCACGGCCTGGAGCGCGAGCAGGTCTCCTCCTCGGGCTATGTCGTCCACACGCTGGAAGCGGCACTCTGGTGCCTGCATCGCAGCGCCAGCTTCCGCGATGCCGTGCTCCTCGCCGCCAATCTCGGCCGTGATGCCGATACGGTCGCCGCCGTGACCGGCCAGCTCGCGGGCGCTCTCTATGGCGCGGCCGGCATACCGCCGGAATGGCTCGCCGTCCTCGCCTGGGAGGCCAGGATCAGGGCCCTGGCGGAAGCGCTCTACGATGCCGGCGAGGGGGCCGCGGGCTGACGACGCGGGCGGATTTCATGACTCTCCAACCGCCGGTCCGCGTGGCATAAAGCGCCGCCCAGTGGTTCCGAGCCTCGAACAGTCATGATCCGCCTCGACAGCATCAGCAAGCAGAACGGCCAGCAGCTTCTCTTCATCGAGGCCTCGGCCGCCCTCCAGAAGGGCGAGAAGATCGGCCTCGTCGGCCCGAACGGCGCCGGCAAGACCACGCTCTTCCGCATGATCACCGGGGCGGAGGCGCCCGACGAGGGCCAGGTCGCGGTCGATCGCGGCACCCGCATCGGCTTCTTCAGCCAGGACGTGGGCGAGATGGCGGGCCGGAGCGCGGTGGCCGAGGTGATGGACGGCGCCGGCGACGTCAGCACGGTGGCGGCCGAGCTGAAGCAGCTGGAAGCGGCCCTCGCCGATCCCGATCGCGCGGGCGAGATGGAAAGCCTGATCGAGCGGTTCGGCGAGGTGCAGGAGCGCTTCGACGCGCTCGGCGGCTATGCGCTGGAAGGCGCCGCGCGCGAAGTGCTGGCCGGCCTCTCCTTCAGCCAGGAGATGATGGACGGCGATGTCGGCAAGCTGTCGGGCGGCTGGAAGATGCGGGTGGCGCTGGCCCGAATCCTGCTCATGCGGCCCGACGTCATGCTGCTGGACGAGCCCTCGAACCATCTCGATCTCGAAAGCCTGATCTGGCTGGAGGCTTTCCTGAAAGGCTATGACGGCGCCCTCATGATGACCTCGCACGACCGCGAATTCATGAACCGCGTGGTCAACAAGGTGGTCGAGATCGACGGCGGCAGCCTCACCACCTATTCGGGCGACTACGCCTTCTACGAACAGCAGCGCGCCCAATCCGAGAAGCAGCAGCAGGCCCAGTTCGAACGCCAGCAGGCGATGCTGCAGAAGGAGATCAAGTTCATCGAGCGCTTCAAGGCCCGGGCCAGCCACGCGGCGCAGGTGCAGAGCCGGGTGAAGAAGCTCGACAAGATCGAACGCGTCGAGCCGCCGAAGCGCCGCCAGACGGTCAGCTTCGACTTCCGCCCGGCGCCGCGCTCGGGCGAGGATGTGGCGAGCCTCAGGAACGTCCACAAGGGCTATGGCGGCCGCAGCATCTATGCCGGGCTCGACCTCACGCTCCGCCGCCGCGAACGCTGGTGCGTGCTCGGCATCAACGGTGCCGGCAAGTCCACTCTCCTGAAGCTGGTGGCGGGCGCCGCCGAACCCGACCAGGGCAGCGTCAACCTGGGGGGAAGCGTGAAGATGGGCTATTTCGCCCAGCACGCGATGGACCTGCTGGATGGCGAGCGCACGGTGCTGCAGACGCTCGAAGACGCCTTTCCGCTCGCCGGCCAGGGCGCGCTCCGCACGCTCGCCGGCTGCTTCGGCTTCTCCGGCGACGAGGTGGAAAAGCGCTGCCGCGTGCTCTCGGGCGGCGAGAAGGCGCGCCTCGTCATGGCCCTGATGCTCTTCGACCCGCCGAATTTCCTCGTCCTCGACGAGCCGACCAACCACCTCGACATGGGGACCAAGGAGATGCTGGTCGCGGCACTCTCGGAATACGAAGGCACCATGCTCTTCGTCAGCCACGACCGGCACTTCCTCGCGGCACTCTCGAACCGCGTGCTGGAACTGACGCCGGAAGGCATCCACCAGTACGGCGGGGGCTATACCGAATACGTGGCCCGCACGGGGCAGGAGGCGCCGGGACTGCATGTATGATTGGAGAGAAATTCGGTGTGACGTCTACAACGCGCACAATGAAGCGGGGATATGGTTGGCGTCTCGCGCTACTTGGTGCCGTTCCGGAAAGTTACTGAGTCGATTGAATCTGTTGTGATTCATTGTCGTCGGTCCCATGAGTTCCCCCGACGCAGTGAAATTCCTATACCCGCAGAAACCGCCCGCCGAGCGCCACCGCGAACAACGCCAGCCCCAGCCCGAGGAAGGCGATCGGCAGGCTGGTCGCATGCGCGACGAAGCCGATCAGGCTCGGGCCCGCCAGGATGCCGGCATAGCCGAGCGTGGTGATCGCCGGGACGGCCAGGTGCTCGGGCATGTCGGTCTGCCGGCCCACGGCGGTGAACAGCACCGGCACGATGTTCGAGCATCCGGCACCCACCAGCGCGTAGCCTAGGAGGGCACCCTGCCAGGCCGGCACCAGGGTGGCCACGGCGAAGCCGATGCCGGCGCAGATACCGCCCAGGATCACCACCGGCTTCGGGCCGAGGGCATGGACGATGCGGTCCCCGGTCAGCCGGCCGATGGTCATGGTGGTGGCGAAGACGGCGTAGGAGAGCCCCGCCTGTTCGGGCGCCACGCCGCGCACCGTGGTCAGGAAGACGGCGCCCCAGTCCAGCATCGATCCTTCCGCCAGGAAGACGATGCAGCAGAGCGCGCCGATCAGCAGCACCGCGCCGCGCGGCACGGCGAAGGCCGGTCCGCCGCCCGCGGCGGCATAGGGGAGGAGGCCCGGGGCGGCGACGGCGATGGCGGCCAGCATCAGCGCCACCGCTACGGCGATGGCCATGAGCGGCGAGGCGCCGAGCGACAGCAGCCCGGCGACGCCGCCGGCGCCCGCAAAACCGCCGATGCTGAAAAGGCCGTGGAAGCCCGACATCATCGGCCGGCCGCTGTCGCGCTCGACGATGATCGCCTGGATGTTCATCACGCAGTCGAGCGAGCCGAGGCCCGCGCCGAAGACCAGGAGCGCGGCGGCGGCGAGCGGCAGCGACGATCCGGCGGCAAGCAGCGGCAGCGGCAGGCACAGCACGATGCTCGCCGCGATGATGACGGCGCGACAGCCCCGGCGGCTCGCCATCATGCCGGCGAGCGGCATGGCGACGATCGACCCCACGCCGAGGCAGAGCAGCAGGAGGCCGAGCACGGCCGCGTCGATCCCGAGCCGTCCCTGCAGGAACGGCACCAGCGGCGCCCAGGCCCCGGTGGCGAAGCCGGCGATCAGGAAGGCGATGCGGGTGGCGACCTGTTCCCTGCGACCGCAGTCGGCGCTTGGCGCCGTCACTTCCCGTCCAGTTCGTCCTCGATGAACTCGCGGATCAGGCCATCGACATCGGGCTGGCTCTGCATGCCGAGGGCGGCGGCGCGGGCCGAGCGGGTTTCCTTCGGCCAGCCGTCGACGATCTTCTGGATCGCCGGATCGTGCTCCCAGATGACCTTTCCGAGCTTGCGGTTGCCGGCGTTGCGGTAGAGCGCCGCCTCCATCTCGCCGGCGGTGATGCGGATGCCGGTGAGGAGGACCGAGCGGTGCTTGCCGAAGGCCTCGGCCGGCGCCTCGTGCACGCGCAGCAGGTTCTGCACGCAGGCCCGCGGCCCGAGGCAGGCCATCGGCGTTTCCTTCGTCACCGGGGCGATCACGTCCTCGCCCTGCAGCGGCTCGCGCATGATCGAACTGGCCCAGGTGGAGGCGGCCTTGTTGGGCTTGCCCGGGCGGATGGTGATGGTGGGCAGCCGGAGCGAGCGGCCGTCGATGAAGCCCTTGCGGCTGTAGTCGTTCACCAGCGCCTCGCCGATCGCCTTCTGCGCGCCGTAGGAGGTTTCCGGGCGCTGGGGCGTGTCGTCGTCGACGATGTCGGGCAGGCCGCCGCCATAGGTGGCGATCGAGGAGGCGAAGACGAGGCGGGCGGGTTCGGGGAGCGCGCGCGCCGCCTCCAGCACCAGCCGCGTGCCGTCCAGGTTGACGCGATAGCCGAGGTCGAAATCGGCCTCGGCGCCGGCACTCACCACCGCCGCCAGGTGGAAGATCGAATGCGTGCCCGGGGTGATCAGGCCGCGCACGGTGGCGGCGTCGGCGATGTCGCCGCTGACGGGCTTCACGCGGGGATCGTCGATCGGCCGCGGCGCCACCTGGTCGAACAGCACCAGCTCGTCGACGGCCTCGCTCTTGCCGCCGGCGCGGGTCAACTCGCCCTTCGCCAGGATCGCGCGGGCCAGCTTCTGGCCCAGGAACCCGCCGCCGCCGGTGATCAGCACACGCATCTGTCCGCCCTCTTCGTTAATTTTTCCGGCGCCCGGAAGCCGCATCAGCAGTGTGAAATCGCCTTGCGCCCCGGAAGCGCATACTCCATACATCTAGCGGTCCAACCAACCATGGAGCACAAGATCGTGTCAGCTCGCGACTCTCTCGCAGCGGTCATCGAGAAGGAAACCGGCGCCACCAAGACTGCCTCAAAGGCGGCCGTCGGCAAGCTTTTCGAGACCATCGTGAAGTCCACGAAGAAGGAGGGCAAGATCTCGCTGCCCGGTTTCGGCACCTTCCTGGTCGCCAAGCGCGCGGCCCGGAACGGCGTGAACCCCAAGACGGGCGCCCCGCTCAAGATCAAGGCGCGCAAGACGCTGCGCTTCAAGCCGGCGGCCGCGCTGCGCGATCTCTGATCGTCGCCAGCCGTCCTTCGGACGACTTCGGGCCCGCCCGTCCCTGCGAAGGGGCGCGGCGGGCCTCGCATTTCTAGAGGTTGCCGGCCACGAAGGCGGCGATCGCCTCCAGCGTCCTTTCGGGCTGGTCGCGCTGCGGCGCATGCCCGCAGGCCGGCAGCACCAGCGTCTGCACCGGCCCGCCGCTGCCCTCCTCGATTCGCCACACCTGTTCCAGCGTGCCGTATTCGTCGTCCTCGCCCTGGATGACGAGGAGGGGACAGCGGATGCCGGGCAGACCCGATTCGATGCTCCAGTCCCGGAAGGCGGGATCGAGCCAGGCGCCGTTCCAGCCCAGGAAGGCGCAATCCACGTTCTCCCCGTGCCAGCGCTTCAGGCGCTCCCTGAGGTCGGTCGTCTCCCAGGCGGTTCTGGCGGCGGCGATGGAGCGGACGGAAATCTCCTCCACGAAGACATGCGGCGCCATCACCACCGCCCTGCGTGGTAACGGTGAACGCTGGCTGAATGCATGGATGAGCGCGATGGAGGCGCCATCGGAGTGGCCGACCGGGACGGGGTCGGAAATCCCTTCCATTTCAAGCAGTTGAGCCAGAAACGCGGCCTCGTCGTGCATGTAGCTGACCGGGCGGGGCAGGGCCACCGGGTCGGAGCCGCCATAGCCCCGGCGGCTGTAGATGAATGCCCCGCAACCCGTTGATTGCGCAAGCTTATCCGGGAAATCGCGCCACTGCGCCGCCGACCCCAGGCCCTCGTGCAGAAAGACCAGGGTGGGGTTGGATCCATGGATCCGGCGGCTCTCGATCAAGCGCTAACCGCTTGTGGCAGAAGGGTGTTCCATTCCTTCGCCCAGTCGACCGCATCCTCCTCGGCGAAGCTGCCCCCCGACGCGTTGTGCTCCATCCGCTCGCCGATTCGCGTGGCCCCACAAGCACTTAGCAGTTCATCGAACTGCTTTCCGCCGTGGTTGTAGGTGTCGATATAGGTGCTGTCCCCCAGGCTGATCAGGCCATAGCGCACGGCCGACAGGTCGGGCTTCGCGCGGTCGATCGCTTCGTAGAAATCCCTAGCATTATCAGGTACATCGCCCTGTCCATAGGTGGAGGAGCAGAGCAGGAACACCCCCTCGCGGGCGAAGATCGCGGGCTTCAGGTCGTCCATCATCATGACCTCGGCCGGGTGCCCCGCCTCGCGCAACAGGTCGCGCACGGAATTCGCCACCAGCTCGGCATTGCCGGTCATCGTGCCGACGAGAATGGTGACCGGAACAGACATCGCAACCTCGCAAAACTGGGATTTCGGTCGGCAGTATATTTCGCCGGCTGGACCAGGGAAGCGAAAACTGCAATATATTGCCGACAATTCCTGGGCAGATCATGACGGCGAGCGCCGACAGCCTATCCGAAGCCGAAAGCGACATCGCGCCCTTCCTGGCCCGCGTGGGCGAAAGGGTGCGCAACCTGCGGGCCCGCCGCGGCATGACTCGGCGCCTCCTGGCCCGCGATTCGGGCGTGTCCGAGCGCTATCTGGCGGAACTGGAGGCCGGTCGCGGCAACATCTCCATCGGCCTCTTGCGGCAGGTGGCCCAGGCGATGGGCGTGCCGCTGCCCGAACTGGTGGAAGAGGGCCCCGACCGGCCGGTCGAACGGCGTCTGCTGGGCGCGAAGCTCGACCGGCTGGCGCCGCGCCAGCTCGAGGAAGTGGCGGCTTTCGTCACCGAACGCTTCGGCGCTTCCATCGAACGGCGGAACCGGATCGCGCTGATCGGCCTGCGTGGCGCCGGCAAGACCACGCTCGGCCGTCGACTGGCGGAGGAACTGGACGTCCCCTTCGTCGAACTGGCCCGTGCCATCGAGGCGGAGGCCGGCATGGCGCTGGACGAGATCTTCTCGCTCTCCGGCCAGGCCGCCTATCGCCGCCACGAGCTTCGCGCGCTGGAACGTATCCTGGCGGAAAACGAGCGTGCGGTTATCGCCACCGGCGGCGGGTTGGTGACGGAGCCGGCGACTTTCGAGCGCCTCCTGGAAGGCTGCTGGACCGTCTGGGTGCAGGCGAGGCCCGAGGAGCACATGGCTCGAGTCCTCGCCCAGGGCGACCGCCGGCCGATAGCCGGGAATGCCGAGGCCATGGAAGACCTGCGCCGCATCCTGATCCAGCGCGAGCCGCTCTATCGCAAGGCCGATGTCGCCATCGACACCAGCGGCCGTAGCGTGGACGCCGCCGTCAAGGATCTGGTCGCGCTGATCGGTTGACGGAATGATCCCGCCCCGACATGGATAGGCCAAAGACGTCTGGAGGAAATGCATGAGTTTCCAGGATCGCCGGGCCGAGGAACCGCGCGCCGTATTCGTCATGTCCGCCCGGTAGCGCGCCATGGATTTCGAGCTTTCCGAGGACCAGCGCGCCTTCCGTGACGCCGCCCGCGGTTTCGCCAGGGAGCAGATGGCGCCTCATGCCGGCGAATGGGACGAAGGCAAGGTCTTCCCGGAGGACGCACTGCGGGGCGCCGCCGCGCTCGGCTTCGCCGGCATTTATGTCAGCGAGGAGATGGGCGGCTCCGGCCTCCAGCGTCTCGATGCCGCGGTGATCTTCGAGGAGCTTGCGGCCGGCTGCACCTCCACGGCCGCCTATATGTCCATCCACAACATGGCGTCGTGGATGATCGACCGCTTCGGGTCGGAGGAGCAGCGCCGGCATTTCCTGCCGAAGCTCTGCACGATGGAGCATTTCGCCAGCTACTGCCTCACCGAACCCGGCAGCGGTTCGGACGCAGCCAGTCTCAAGACCCGCGCGGTACGCGACGGCGACCATTACGTCCTGAACGGTACGAAGGCTTTCATCTCCGGCGGCGGCCGGTCGGATATCTATGTCTGCATGGTCCGCACGGGTGACGGCGGCCCCAAGGGCATCTCCTGCCTGGTGGTCGAGAAGGGCACGCCGGGCCTCTCCTTCGGTAAGCAAGAGCGGAAACTGGGCTGGAACTCCCAGCCCACCGCCATGGTGATCTTCGAGGATTGCCGCGTGCCGGTCGCCAACCTGATCGGGGCCGAGGGCGAGGGGTTCAGGATCGCGATGATGGGCCTCGATGGCGGGCGGCTCAATATCGGCGCCTGCTCGATCGGCGGCGCGCGTGCCTGCTTCGAACTGGCGCGCGAGCATATCGGCGTGCGCCAGCAGTTCGGCCAGCCGCTCGGGCAATTCCAGGCGCTGCAGTTCAAACTCGCCGACATGGCGACCGAGCTGGAGGCGGCGCGGCTGATGCTGCGCCGTGCGGCCGCCGCGCTCGATGCGAAGCACCCGGAGGCGACGCTGCATTGCGCGATGGCGAAGCGGTTTGCCACCGACGCCGGTTTTCAGGTCTGCAACGAGGCGCTGCAGCTGCATGGCGGCTACGGCTATCTGAAGGACTATCCGCTCGAACGCTATCTGCGCGATCTGCGCGTGCACCAGATCCTGGAAGGCACCAACGAGATCATGCGCGTCATCATCGCCCGCCGGCTGCTGACCGGTGCCAATCCTCTCGACGCTTAAGGGTCGCATGTCAGACAACGAAGACATTCTGTTCGCCGTCGAGCGCGGGATTGCGACAGTTCGCCTGAATCGGCCAAAGGCGCTCAACGCGCTGAACCACGAGATGACCATCGCACTGGATGCGAAGCTGAAGGCCTGGGCGGAGGACACTGCGGTGAAAGCGCTGTTCATCGCCGGCGAGGGTGGCCGCGCTTTCTGTGCCGGCGGCGACATCCGCAAGCTCCATGACGAGGGCAAGTCGGGAGGGCGTTACCCTTACGATTTCTACCATGACGAATACATCATGAACGCGAGGATCAAGCGCTTTCCGAAGCCCTACATCGCCTTCATGGACGGCATCGTGATGGGCGGTGGCGTCGGCATGTCGGTTCACGGTTCGCACCGGATCGCCACCGAGAACACGCTCCTCGCCATGCCCGAAACGGGTATCGGCCTGTTTCCGGACGTTGGCGGCAGCCACTTCCTCTCCCGCTGTCCGGGCGAGATCGGCCAGTATCTCGCGCTCACCGGCAATCGTATCAAGTCGGGCGACACGATGTATGCGGCCATTACCGATGTCTGCGTGAAGTCCGGGAGCAGGGCGGCAATCCTGGAAGCCTTGCAGGAAGCCGACTGGTCCGGCGATGCCAACGAGGTCGCGACCCGTACGCTGGCACCTTTCTCGACCGATGCCGGCCCGGCCACCCTGCCGGCGGTGCGGGCTCTGATCGATGAGGCATTCGGCGGTCAGAGCGTGGAGGCGATCCTGACGGCGCTGGACGAGGAGGGATCGGATTTCGCTGCCCAGACCGCTTCGATCATCCGCCAGAAGTCGCCGACCAGCCTGAAACTCACCTATCGTCAGATCCGCGAGGGGGCGACGCGCTCCATGGACGAGTGCATGCGCATGGAATGGCGCATGGCGAGCCGGGTGATCAAGGGCCACGATTTCTACGAAGGCGTGCGCGCGGTGATCATCGACAAGGACCAGGCGCCGAAATGGAACCCATCGAGCCTTGCCGGCGTGTCGGACGCCGATATCGATGCCTATTTCGCCCCGTTGCCGGGCGGTGATCTGCGCTACGATTGGAACTGAAGGTCTAGGGAGAGAACAATGGCGAGCGTCGGCTTCATTGGCGTCGGCAATATGGGCGGACCGATGGCCCGCAACCTTCTCAAGGCCGGCAATGTCGTGAAGGTGTTCGATCTGTCCGCGGCGGCGGTGAAGGCCTGCACCGATGCCGGTGCTACCGCTGTCGGCTCGGCGCAGGACGCGGCCAAGGGCGTCGATGTCGTGGTCACGATGTTGCCGGCGGGTCAGCATGTGCGCGGCGTCTATCTGGGCGAAGCCGGGATCCTCGCCGCGGCCGGCAAGGGGACGCTCTTCATCGACAGTTCCACCATCGATGTCGACAGCGCGCGCGCGGTGGCGGCGGGGGCCGAGAAGGCCGGCATGCTGATGATCGATGCTCCGGTTTCGGGGGGTGTCGGTGGCGCCGAAGCCGGCACTCTCACCTTCATGGTCGGCGGGCCGGATGCCGCGTTTGCCAAGGCGAAGCCGTTCCTCGAGGCGATGGGCAAGACCATTGTTCATGCCGGAGGCGCGGGGAACGGGCAGGCAGCCAAGATCTGCAACAACATGGTGCTCGGCATTTCGATGATCGCGGTTAGCGAGGCCTTCGCGCTGGCGGAGAAGCTCGGCCTCGATCACCAGAAGCTGTTCGACATCAGCTCGAAGTCGTCCGGACAGTGCTGGTCGCTCACGACCTATTGTCCGGTGCCGGGCCCTGTACCGACATCGCCCGCCAACCGCGACTACAAGGCCGGTTTCACCGCCGACATGATGCTGAAGGACCTGAAGCTGGCGCAGGAGGCGGCTAGTTCGGCCGGCGCGGCGACCCCGATCGGCGCCCAGGCGGCTGCTCTGTACGAGGCATATGCGGCAGCCGGAAACGGGCCGGTCGATTTCTCGGGCATCATCAAAATGATCCGCGAGGCGAAGCGCTAGATGGCCGGGCAATTCGTCAGCGTCGAAAGACGCGGCCGGATCGCCATCGTGCGCTTCGACCGGGGCGACGGCCGAAATGCGATGTCGCGCACGGTGATGCGCGAACTGACCGAGGCGGCGCGGAGCTTTGAAGACGATATCGAGACCAATGCCATCGTCCTCACCGGCTCGGCCGAGGTCTTCACCGTCGGCTACGACCTGAAGGACCCCGAAGCCAAGGGCTTGGACGCGATGGGTCTCGCCGAGCGGCGGCGGCACTTCGCGGCGGGGCCGCGCATGTGCCGGGCCTGGGAGGATCTGGCGCCTTTCACCATCGCGGCGATCGAAGGATGGTGCGTCGGTGGGGGTGTGGCGCTGACTGTCTCGCTCGATTTCCGTGTCTGCGGGATGGGTTCGACCTTCTACGTGGCCGAGATCGAGCGCGGCATGAACATGAGCTGGCAGAGCCTGCCGCGGATCACGAACCTCGTTGGCCCCGCCCGGGCGAAGCAGCTCGCCATCCTCGCCGAAATGGTCCCGGCCGAGCAGGCGCTCGACTTCGGACTGGTGCAGGAGGTGGTGCCGGGGGGAACGGCCTTCGATCGCGCCATGGCATTGGCCGAGCGGGTGGCGGCGCTGCCGCCGGTGCCGGTGCGGATGATCAAGCGCGACATCGATGCCTATGCCAATGCGCTGGGGCATGCGACCAGCCAGATGGATCTGGACCAATACGCGCTCTGCCAAGTCTCGGAGGACTACAAGGAAGGCGTCGCCGCCTTCCTGGCCCGGCGGCCGGCGAAGTACACGGGGCGGTAGCCGTGGCGGCTTGACGGCCCGTCGCCCGGCGTTGATCATTGGGACGTTCCAAGGGGAGCCCCATACGGGGGCTGAGATACCGCCGGTCGAGGCGGTGACCCTTCGAACCTGATCCGGGTCATGCCGGCGAAGGGAACGGAACATGCGCGCCAGGACGCTGCGCTGCTCTCCATACTCTTCGCCAGGTCAATCCGGGTTTCGGTTGGACGAAACCGCGTGCAGGAGGCACGCCCATGCAAGTGATGCTGAACGGAGAGGCCAAGCAGTTCAGCGCGCCGATGTCGGTGCTGCAACTGCTGGAATCGATCGGACTCGACCCGCGCAAGATCGCGGTGGAGCGGAACCTCGAGATCGTTCCGCGCTCGACCTACGGCGAGACGATCGTCGGCGACGGCGATCGGCTGGAGATTGTCCATTTCATTGGCGGAGGTAATGCCATGGTGCCGCTGTCCGCGCGCGAAAAGGAAGACGCGCTGGTTGTCGCTGGCCGGCGCTTCGAATCCCGTCTGCTGGTCGGAACCGGGAAATACAAGGACTTCGAGGAAACCGCCCGCGCCATCGAGGCCTCGGGGGCGGAGATCGTCACCGTTGCCGTCCGGCGCGTGAACGTGACCGATACGAAGCAACCGATGCTGGTCGATTTCGTCGATCCGAAGAAATTCACCTATCTGCCCAACACGGCCGGCTGCTACACGGCGAAGGACGCGGTGCGCACGCTGCGGCTGGCCCGTGAAGCGGGTGGCTGGAACCTGGTGAAGCTCGAGGTGCTGGGCGACCAGAAGACCCTCTATCCCGACATGCTGGAGACGCTGGTAGCCGCCAAGGAACTGGTCGCCGACGGTTTCGAGGTGATGGTCTATTGCTCCGACGATCCCCTGATGGCGAAGAAGCTGGAAGACATCGGCTGCTGCGCGATCATGCCGCTCGCGGCGCCGATCGGATCCGGTCTCGGCGTGCAGAATCCGATCGGCATCAGGTTGATCGTCGAACAGGCGAACGTACCGGTTCTGGTCGACGCGGGCGTGGGCACGGCCTCGGACGCGACGGTGGCGATGGAACTCGGCTGCGACGGCGTGCTGATGAACACGGCGATCGCGGAGGCGCGCGATCCGGTCAAGATGGCGCGTGCCATGGGTCTCGCGGTGCAGAGCGGCAGGCTCGCCTATCTGGCCGGGCGGATGCCGCGGAAACGCTATGCCGACCCGTCGTCGCCGCTTGCCGGGCTGATCTAGCGCGGTCGCGCGACCGGTTCGACGCCCACGATCAGGCGATCGACATACCGGCCGTCCGTCGACATCGGGCAGGCAAGACGATGCAATGTGAGTGGCTGGCGCGTGCCGTCCATGTCCCATCGCGAGTAGCACGGTCGGCGCATCCGGAGCGGTTCCTGAAAGGCGGCGACAACCGCCTGTTTCCAGGCCGTAGGAACAATGTCGTCGACCCATCGGCCGGTAAGGTCGCGGCCGCCGACCTCGGCGATGGTCGTTCCGAAGAGGCGAAAGCGGAACCGCGCCGGATCGCCGATCACATCGACCAGATGCAGATGACCGAAGAGCTTCGGCACATCGAGGATGTCGAAGGCTCCAGGGGCGGGAAGTCTCACGCCGCCATGCAGCGCGGTCCAATGGTCGAACAGGAGGCGCAGCAACGGCAGGGACGGGGCGCCGGGAAGGGGATTCTCCGCTGCGGCTGGTCGCATTCCGATCCCGTTCTGCGGTTGCAGCAATCGTGCAAGCCTCGTGTGACCGTTGGCTAGCAGCCGCGGCGCGCGATCGTCAAGCGAATCGCTACGCACTTGCGGCTTCCGCTTGCGGGTGTCTTCATAGGCGCTGATGTGCCACGGTCGCAGATGGAGGCTCCATGCAGGATTCCGATCTCAATCCGATGGGTACCGATGGGTTCGAGTTCATCGAGTATACCGCTCCCGATCCGGCGGCCCTCGGCACGCTGTTCGAACAGCTCGGCTTCAGCGCGGTGGCGCGGCACCGCTCGAAGCGGGTGACCCTCTATCGCCAGGGCGACATCAACTTCATCGTCAACGCCGAGCCCGACAGCTTCGCGCAGGCCTTCGCCCGGGTGCATGGACCGAGCGTCTGCGCCATCGCCTTCCGGGTGAAGAACGCCGCCAGGGCGCTGGAGCGGGCGATCGGGCTCGGTGCCTGGCCGGTTTCGAGCCGGGTCGGGCCGATGGAACTCAATATCCCGGCAATCAAGGGCATCGGCGATTCGCTCCTCTACCTGGTCGACCGCTACGGGCCGAAGGGATCGATCTACGACGTCGACTTCGAGTTCCTGCCCGGCGTCGACCCGAACCCGAGGGGCGTGGGCCTGACCACGGTCGATCATCTGACCCACAACGTGCATCGGGGCCGGATGGACGAGTGGGCGGAGTTCTACCAGCGCCTCTTCAACTTCCGCGAGATCCGCTACTTCGACATCGAGGGCAAGCTGACCGGCCTTAAGTCGAAGGCGATGACCAGTCCCTGCGGCAAGATCCGCATCCCGATCAACGAAAGCTCCGACGACAAGTCGCAGATCGCCGAGTATCTGAAGGCCTATCACGGCGAGGGCATCCAGCACATCGCGCTGGCCGCGGAGGACATCCATGCCGCGGTGGAACAACTCGCCGCCAAGGGGGTGCCGTTCCAGGACACGTTGGAGACCTACTACGACCTGGTCGACAAGCGCCTGCCGGGGCATGGCGAGGATCTGGAGCGGCTGCGCCGAAACCGAGTCCTGATCGACGGCGCGCCGACCGAGGACGGCGGCAAGCTGCTGCAGATCTTCACCCAGACGGTGATCGGCCCGATCTTCTTCGAACTGATCCAGCGCAAGGGCGACGAAGGCTTCGGCGAGGGCAATTTCCGGGCGCTGTTCGAATCGATCGAGCTGGACCAGATCAGGCGCGGCGTGCTGTCACCCGCCTGACATGCGATGGCGCCTCCAGAGCCAGCGGGCGACGAAGAAGACGAAGGCGGCGAGGGCGAGCCCGATCAGGATGTTGATCTGGATCGACTTCACGTCGCCCAGCACGCGTTCGATCGCATCGCTGAACAGATAGCCGGCCGAGCCGACGGCCACGGCCCAGATCGCGGCGGCGACGGCGTTGAGCGCCATGAAGCGCATATAGGGATAGCCGGAGAGGGCGATCGCGACAGGCGCCACCGAACGCACGCCGTAGAAGAAGCGGAAGGTGAGCACGAAGACGTCGGTATGCCGCCCCATGCGCGCGGCCGCCCTGGCCACCCGCGCCGCCAGGGCCGGGCGGCGCGCGATCCAGCCGGCACCGAAGCGGCGCGACAGATAGAACCAGGTCTGGTCGCCGACGAAGGAACCGACGAAGGCGGCGAGGATCACTCCCGGAAGCGAGAGATGGCCGTGATGCGCGGCGAAGCCGCCCAGCACCAGCACCGTTTCGCCCTCGAAGAAGGTGCCGGCGAGCACGACGAGGTAACCGTACTGTTCGATCAGCGCTTCCAAGACGATCCCTCGGCGAGTTCGGCCAGAATGGCGGCGCGGTGCTGGTCGAGGTCCGGCGCCGCGGCCCGGGTTTTCGGATCGGGCACGCCGGAGAGCTTGATCGGGTTGCCGGCCATCCGCACGGACCCCGCCACCGGGTCATCGGCGGTGACGATCATGTTGCGCGCGCTCACCTGAGGTTCCGCCAGCAGCATCCCGGTATCGTTGATCGGCCCGCAGGGGATGCCGGCGGCGTCCAGGCGGGCCAGCCAATGGGCGCTGTCTTCCGTCACCAGGATCGATTCGATCGCCCGGGTGAGCGCGGCATGGTTGGCGGTGCGGTCGGCATTGGTGCGGAATCGCGGGTCGTCGGGCCAGCCGGTGCCGCCCAGCACATCGGCGAGAGCACGGAACAGCGGGTCGTTGCCGGCCGAGATGACGATCGGATGATCGGCGGTGCGGAAGGCGGCGAAGGGCGTGATCGAGGGATGTCGGCCTTCCGACAGGCCGGGCACCTTGCCGGTGGCGGCGAAGCGGGCGATGGCGTTCTCCATCAGAGCCACCTGCGCGTCCAGCATGCCGATGTCGATCTTGCGGCCCCGGCCCGTGGCGGCGCGCTCGACCAGCGCCGCGTTGATGCCGATCGCGGTGAAGAGGCCGGCGGCGAGGTCGCCGATCGGCACGCCGACCCGGGTCGGCGGGGTGCCGGGATGGCCGGTGAGGCTCATCACGCCACCCATGGCCTGGACCACCATGTCATAGGCGGCGCGCGTCGAGAGCGGCCCGGTATGGCCGAAGCCGGAGCAGGCGGCATAGACGAGCGCCGGAAAGCGGTCGTGCAGCATGTCCCAGCCGTAGCCGAGCTTCTCCATGGTGCCGCCGCGGTAGTTCTCGATCAGAACGTCGGCGCGGGCCAAGAGGCTCTCGAACACGGCGCGGTCGCCCGGGGCCTTCAGGTCGAGGGCGATGCTCTCCTTGCCCCGGTTGATCGACATGAAATAGGCCGACTTGCCGTTGACGAAGGGCCCGAAGGCGCGGCTGTCGTCGCCGGTCACCGGCGGTTCCACCTTGATCACGCGGGCGCCGAGATCGGCGAGCAGCATGGTGCAGAACGGCCCGGCCAGCACACGGGTCAGGTCGACGATGATCAGGCCGGCGAGCGGCCCCGCCACGGCGGAGGGTTGCAAGGCGGGCGTCAGCCGGCCTTCAGGCGCTTCGCCGCGTCGATGGCGAAGTAGGTGAGGATGCCGTCGCAGCCGGCCCGCTTGAAGCCGAGCAGTGCTTCGAGGATCACCCGGTCCGGATCGAGCCAGCCGTTCTGGATGGCGGCGGTCAGCATCGCGTATTCACCCGACACCTGATAGGCGAAGGTCGGCACGCGGAACGTGTCCTTCACCCGCCGGCAGAGATCGAGATAGGGCATGCCGGGCTTCACCATCACCATGTCGGCGCCCTCGGCGATGTCGAGGCCGACTTCGCGGATCGCCTCGTCGCCGTTGGCCGGGTCCATCTGGTAGGTGCGCTTGTCGCTCTTGCCCAGGTTGCCGGACGAGCCGATGGCGTCGCGGAAGGGGCCGTAAAAGGCCGAGGCGAACTTCGCCGCATAGGCCATGATCTGCACGTTCACATGGCCCGACGTCTCCAGCGCATCGCGGATGGCGCCGACGCGGCCGTCCATCATGTCCGAGGGCGCGATGATATCGCAGCCGGCATCGGCCTGGACCAGCGCCTGGGTGACCAGGACGCGCAGCGTCTCGTCGTTCGCCACATAGCCGTCGCGGATCAGGCCGTCCTGGCCGTGGCTGGTGAAGGGATCGAGTGCGGCGTCGCAGAGGACGCCGATGCCCGGCACCTCGCGCTTCACCGCGCGCACCGCCTTGCAGACGATGTTGTCGGGATTGACCGCCTCGTCGCCGTCGGGCGTCTTCAGGGCGGCATCGATGACCGGAAAGATGGCGATGCAGGGAATGCCGAGGTCTTTCGCCTCCGCCGCCCGTTCGACCAGGATGTCGACGGAGAGACGCTCGACCCCCGGCATCGAGGCGACCTGCACCGTCTTCCTCGTGCCTTCGTGCACGAAGACCGGCCAGATCAGGTCGGCCGGGGTGAGGATGTTCTCGGCCACCATCCGCCGCGACCAGTCGTGTCCGCGGGTGCGGCGCATGCGGGTGCGCGGGAAGCCGGGCACGCCGGCTTCCGCGATCGAGGCGGGGGCGATCTTCGGCGCGGCCTTGCGAAAGGAGACGGGCTTCTCGCTCATCGGGGTCAGGCTCCCAGTTTCTTCATCAGGGGCTTCTCGGTCTTGGCGTAAGTCTCCTTCACTACGACCTTGCCGTCCTTGACGTGGATCAGGTCGAGGCCACGCCAGCCGCCCTTCCTGTCCTTGGAGCTGAGGGTGCAGGTCCAGCTGATCATCGCCTTGCCGGCGGCGGCATCGACGAACAGGTCCTCGGTATTGAAGCGGATGGTACCGAACTTGCCGGAGAACTGCGGCTCGAAGGCGGCCCGGATCGCTGCCTGCCCGGTCGAGCGGTTGCCGTTGAATTCGTCATAGACGCCGTCCTCGGCGAAATAGGACATCACGCCGTCGAGGTCGTCGCGGTTGAAGGCTTCCGTGAAGTCGACCACCAGCTTTTCCAGCGCCGCCCGATCCATCGTCGCTTCCCCAGTTCTCAGTGACCCGCCGCCATTCTAGCCGGAAATGCCGTGCCGGCGTCGAGCCGCGTCCAAGGTGTTGGACAGGAGGCAGGCGATGGTCATCGGGCCGACCCCGCCGGGCACCGGGGTGGCGGCCTTCGCCACCTCCGCCGCTTCGGCATAGGCGACGTCGCCGATCAGCTTGTCCTTGCCCCCGGTGGTGGAAGGGGAGCGGTTGATGCCGACGTCGATAACCACGGCGCCCGGCTTGATCCAGCTTCCCTTGACCATCTCCGCCTTGCCGACGGCGGCGACCAGGATGTCGGCGCGGCGGCAGACGGCGGCGAGGTCGCGGGTGCGCGAATGGGCCATGGTGACGGTGCAATTCCGGGAGAGGAGAAGCTGCGCGATCGGTTTTCCCACCAGGTTGGACCTGCCGACGACCACGGCCTCCAGGCCGGAAAAGTCCTCGATCTCGCTCTCCAGCAGGATCATGCAGCCGAGCGGCGTGCAGGGGACGAAACCCGGCAGCCCCTGGGCCAGCCGGCCGGCATTCACCGGATGGAGCCCGTCCACGTCCTTGTCCGGGTCGATGGCGTCGATCGCCGACAGCGGGTCGAGATGGGCGGGGAGGGGCAGCTGCAGCAGGATACCGTGCACCGAGGGATCGGCATTCAGGCGGGCGAGGGTGGCGAGGAGGGTCTGCTGGTCGGTATCGGCCGGCAGCAGGATGGTGTCCGACTTCATGCCGAGGTCGGTGGTCTGCTTGCCCTTGTTCCGGACATAGACCTGACTCGCCGGATCATCGCCCACCAGGACGACGGTGAGGCCGGGCGTGATGCCGGTCTCGGCGATGAAGGCGGCGACGTCGCGGCCCACGCGGGCGCGGAGCGCTTCGGCGACGGCCTTGCCGTCGATGCGTCGGGCGGTCATGGGGACAGGATCTCCTCGAACTTGGCGCGAAGGGCGGCCGGGTCGCCCCGGATGTCGACGATCTTCTCGCGGGCGGTATCGCCGATGACGACCGAAACGCTGGAAGGCGGGACCCCGAGCGCCTTGGCCAGGACCTTCTCGATCGCGGCATTGGCCCGGCCGCGATCCGGCGCGGCCGTCACCTTGACTGTCAGCCTGGGACCGCCGGCGCTTTCGCGGAGGCCGTCGATGCCGTCATGGCCGGCCTTCGGCTGGGCCCGGACCGCGATGCGGATGCCGGTGGGCGTGACGGAGAGGAGCGGCGTGGCGATGGCGGAGAAGCTTGCCCCCGGGCTCAGAAGAAAATGTCGGCAATCACCACCTGGGCGAACCAGAGCACGATCAGCAGCACGATGGGCGAAATGTCCACCGGGCCGAGATTCGGCAGGAAGCGGCGGATGCGCCCCAGCACCGGCTCGGTCAACCGGGCCAGGAAGTCGCCGATCGTGAAGACGATCCGGTTGCCGGTGTTGATGACGTTGAACGCGATCAGCCAGCTGAAGATGACCGAAGCGATCAGGATCCAGGTGTAGATGTCGATCAGCTTGAGAAGAAGGATGCCGATGAGATGCATGGGTCCGGCCAGGTCGCGGATAGGGCGTGAGAGCTAAACGGTCGGCGGCGGAATCGCAAGAAGACGTTCCTTTCCGCCGCTCTTCATTCGGCGCGGGTCGGCCATGCCGCAGGGGCAGCCGCCGCCACTCCAAGCCGGCGGCACGGCATGGCGGTGAATGCGGGGGCGCCGGCAAGCGGCGCCGCATAGCCGATCGGAACATTTGTCCGCCGGACATTTTTGTCCCCCGCAACGCAGCGGAGATTTTCGATCCGCCGCGCGGCACCACCGGGCCGGCAGGGACAGCGCAAGCAGGGGTATGAAAATCAAACAGTAACCCAATGAAAATAAATGGATAATCGCCATTTGGACGGATTTTGTGTCCAGCCAATCTCAGCCAATTCGCGCCAGTTCGAGCCAATTCGAGCCAGTTTCCTACCCGCTCCGGCCCGTACCGCGCCGGTCCTGGCCAATGCGAGCCAGGATCTTTGCAGCGTTCGGGGGAATGCCGGTGCCGATCACTGATCAGTTCAATAGGAGTCGGCGTCCTTTTGAGCAGCCACAGGTCGTATTCGCGCCTCGACGGGCGCTGGGAGAGTGGACGTGAAAGCCGATGGCGATCTCCAGCGGGTGGAAAATTTGTCCACCCTACATTCTTGTCCGCCGGTTCGCCCATCGTGGTTGTCCAATCCGGGTCCCCGGCGGGCGGCCAGCCTTCCGCCGACCGGCCTGCGGAGGCATATGGCGGGAACACCCGGGGTAAATTCCGGGTGTCGGGCGAGGGATTCGTGTTGCATCCTCTCGATCTTGATCAAGAAGGCATAAGTATATAATGAGAACATGGCGCAGTCAAGATAAAAACTTGTACAAATCCGGTCAGGGCATCCGGGCCGGAGTCGGCGTTCCTGGCGCCTCCCAATTCCATGCGAGGTCGCAAACCTCTACCGCATGCGCCATCATTCGAGGCATTCATTCGCGCGGCCTCTCGGGTCGACCGCCAGCCTGAAGGAGGATATCGCCCGGGATGCCGCACGACACGCCCCTCATCGCCACCATCGTCGCGGGCCTGGGGCTCGCCTTCGTCTTCGGCGCCCTGGCGCATCGTCTGCGCGTCTCCCCGCTGGTCGGCTACCTCGTGGCCGGCGTGGTGGTCGGTCCGTTCACCCCCGGCTTCGTCGCCGACCAGGCGTTGGCGCTCGAACTGGCGGAAATCGGTGTGATCCTGCTGATGTTCGGTGTCGGATTGCACTTCTCGATGAAGGATCTCCTGTCGGTCAAGGCGGTCGCCATTCCGGGCGCGGTGGCGCAAATCTCGGTGGCGACCGCCATGGGAATGGGCCTCGCAGCCCTGATGGGCTGGTCGATCGGCGGCGGGGTGGTCTTCGGCCTGTCGCTATCGGTCGCCAGCACCGTGGTGCTGCTGCGGGCGCTGCAGGAACGGCGGTTGCTGGAGACCGAGCGCGGACGCATCGCGGTCGGCTGGCTGATCGTCGAGGATCTGGCGATGATTCTGGCCCTGGTGCTGCTCCCGGCCTTGGCCGGCGTGCTGGGGGAGGGCAACGCCGTCGTCTCCTCGAACGGCGAACTCACGACCGCCATCGGCATCACCCTCGGCAAGGTGGTCGCTTTTGTCGCCTTCATGCTGATCGTCGGGCGACGGATCATACCGTGGATGCTGCATGTGATCGCCCATACCGGCTCGCGCGAACTGTTTCGCCTCGCCGTGCTGGCTACCGCGCTGGGCGTGGCCTTCGGGGCCGCCAAGCTGTTCGGGGTGTCGCTCGCGCTCGGCGCTTTCTTCGCGGGCATGGTGCTTGCCGAATCCGAGCTCAGCCACAGGGCGGCGGAGGAATCCCTCCCGTTGCGCGACGCCTTCGCGGTGCTGTTTTTCGTGTCCGTCGGCATGCTGTTCGATCCCTGGATCCTGGTGCGCGATCCGCTGCCGATGCTGGGAGGACTGTTCATCATTCTCATCGGGAAATCGGTGGCGGCATTCCTGATCGTGCGCCTGTTCGGGCATCCGGTGGGGACGGCACTCACGATCTCGGCCAGCCTGGCGCAGATCGGCGAGTTCTCCTTCATCCTGGCCGGTCTCGGCGTGGCGCTCGACCTGCTGCCGGAAAGGGGCCGGGACCTGATTCTGGGTGGCGCCATCCTCTCGATCCTGGTCAACCCGCTGGCCTTCGCCGTCCTGGATCGGCTGCGGCCGTGGCTGGAACGCCACGATGGTGGCCCGGAGGTTGCCGATGCCGGTGACGCGACGCCGTCCGCGCCGGTGCCCTTGACGCCGACGACGCTTCGGGACCACACCGTGCTGGTGGGCTATGGCCGCGTCGGCCGTCTGGTCGGAGAAGCCCTGAGGGGCGCGGCTACGCCGCTGCTGGTGCTGGAGGATTCCGAAAAGGCCGTCGCCATGCTGCGTGAACGGGGGATCGAGACCATCGTCGGCAACGCTGCGCACTCCGAAGTCATGGCGGCGGCCAACCTCGCCGCCGCGCGGCACCTGGTGGTGGCAATTCCGAACGCCTTCGAGGCTGGACAGATCGTCCAGCAGGCCCGCGCCGCGGCGCCGGCCCTCGAAATCATCGTGCGCGCGCATTCCGATGCCGAGGTAGAGCATCTGACCGGCCTGGGCGCCAATACCGTCATCATGGGGGAGCGGGAAATCGCCGCGGCGATGATCAACCGCCTGCAGGGCGGCGCATTCCCTTCCGCCGCCGGGCCCGCCTGAGACGACCGTCGCCAAGGCGGCAGGGCGATTCAGTACCTTCCGTGACGCAGCCGGCGGGTGAAGAACGCCAGGATCTCGTCGCGCGCGGCGGTCGTGGGCTGGCCGGCTTCGTCGATCAGGTGGGCGGTCACCACGCTGTGCGGGGAGGCGACGATTTCGCGAAAGAAGGGCGGCGGGTCGGGATTGGCGGCACTGTCCGGCAGCACGCGGCCGGCGAACCGATCCCCGAGCGCCCGGGACAGCGCGGCGAAGCGCTCGGCCCGGCAGAACCGATCGCCCGCGAAGCGATAGCCCAGCACGGTCAGGTCCTCGCGTTCGAGCCGTTCGCGGACGGTGGCGAGTTCCGCCGGCGCCACGTCGATGCCGGCGGGGTTGTCGAGAGGCAATGAGGGCTGGGCGAGGACGGGGGCCAGCACCGCCGGTTCCAGCATCATGGAGAGCGCGAAATTGCCGGTGAAGCACATGCCGATGGCGCCGACCCCGGGGCCGCCGCATTCCCCATGCGCCAGTTTCGCCAGGGATCGCAGCCAGAGGGTCACCGGGCTGGAGGCGCCGCCGGCGAAGGCACGGAACTCGGCGCTGACGCAAGCGCGTTTGAAGACGGCCGCGCCTTCCGCTGGCGTCGGGACGGCACCGTCGCGGCCGAACAGCGAGGGCATGTAGACGCTGAATCCCGCATCGCGCACCCAGCGGGCGAAGCGGGCGACATGCGGGCTGATACCGGGCATCTCGGTCATCACGATCACTGCCGGCCCCGTGCCGGCGACATGGACCCGCTTGGCGACCCCGTCGAGGGCGATCTCGCGGGCGGAGAAATCCTCGAGACGATCATCCTCGTCCAGGCTTCGGTTCGGCATGCCGGTATCCACCTCGATTCGCATCATCCGGCGATCATTGCGGCGGGCCGATCGAAGCAATAGTGTCGCAATCGACATTATTCGGGGAAATTTCGCCATGCCGGCGGTTGCCGTTGTCGAGATTCAGGGTTGCATGGCGTCGAGCGCGGCGATCACTCGCGACGTGCTGGCCACCGCCAACCGGATCAGCCTGGCGGCGATGCGATCGGCGCCTTTCACCGTGGACACGATCCGCTGCGGGGCGGGGCGGAGCCGTGCGCGTTTCGAGGGCGCCGACCTCGTCATCGTTCCCGGCCTCGGCACCGCCGGGGCGGAGGCGCTGGAGACGCGATTGAAGACGCCCGCCTGCCGGCGCGCGGTCGGCATGCTGGGCGAGGCGTTCGGGGCCGGCGCGGCGCTCGCGGCATCCTGTGCGAGCACCTTCCTGCTGGCGGAGACCGGGCTGCTGAAGGGAAGGCGGGCGACCACGAGCTGGTGGCTGGCGCCGCTGTTCCAGCGCCGCTATCCGGAGGTCGAGCTCGCCGCCGACCGGATGGTGGTGCCCGGCTGGCCGATCGCCACGGCGGGGGCGGCGATGGCACAGATGGACCTGATGCTGGCGGTGGTGGCCCGGTTCGCGAGCCCCGGCCTCGCGGATGCCTGCGCACGCTACCTGCTCCTGGACCAGCGCCGGTCGCAGGCACCCTATATGGCGCTCTCCTTCATGGCCGGGCAGGACGAGACGATCGCGCGCGCGGAAGCCTGGGCGCGCGGGAACATCGCGCGCGACTTCGCCATGGAGGAAATGGCCGCCGCCGCCGGCCTCGCCCCCCGCACCTTCGCCCGCCGCCTCGCAGCGGTCTGCGGCCTGTCTCCCGTGCGCTTCGCCCAGCGCCTCCGCATCGAGGCGGCCGAACTGCTGCTGGAAACCACGCCGCTATCCGTCGACGAAGTGGCGCGGCGCGTCGGCTATGCCGAGCCCTCGACCTTGCGGCGCTTGATCCGGCGCGAGGCGCGGCGGTCGCCGGCCGAGCTTCGCCGAAGCGGGCGGACGGCAACGGGCTGAAGCCACGCGCATCGCCGTCCTTGCGGCCCCCGGGGGGAGACGCTATATGACCGCCTCCCGGGACGTCGGAGTGTAGCTCAGCCTGGTAGAGCACTGTGTTCGGGACGCAGGGGCCGGAGGTTCGAATCCTCTCACTCCGACCAAAATTCGAGGAAGCCCGCGCCGGCGACGGTCGCGGGCTTTCGTTTGTCCCGCGGAGGTCCGGGGCCTGCCTTATTTCGTGGATTTGGCCGATCGCGCGCCCGAGAATGCGCGGCTGCCACATGCGCATGAGGGGGACATGCTGGAGACACTGATCGCCAATGCCTGGAGGTCGCTGCCGGTCTTCCTGACCCATTTCGGCACCGCGCTCGGCATGCTGGTCATCGGCGTGATCGTCTATATCCGGATCACCCCGGCACACGAGACGAAGCTGATCGAGCAGGGCAATGCAGCCGCCGCGGTGGCCTTCGGCGCGGCGCTGCTGGGTCTCGCCATTCCGCTCGCCTTCTGCCTGAAGGCCAGCGTCAACGTGTTCGACATCGTGGTCTGGGGTGTCGTCGCGCTGGTGCTGCAGCTGGGCGCCTATCTCGCCGTGGCGCTGACCTTCCGGAACCTGGAGGAACGGCTGAAACGCGGCGACATGGCCGCGGCCGTGACCCTGGGCGCCACCAACCTCGGCGTCGCCGTGCTGAACGCGGCGGCGATATCGGGCTGACCCGGTGATCGGGCGCTGGATTCGCGAGATCCTGTTCGTCGGCGGCTTCCTGGCCTTCCTCTGGGCCATGATCCCGGAAGAAAACCTCCCCGGTCCGCCGCGGCGGATTCCACCGCCCGACCCGCCGCCGGTAGCGGACGCGATTCCGCGCCTGGAGCCTGCGCCGCCCGCGCCCGTCCGCCAGCCGCCGGCGCCGGGCGCCCCGCCGGTGCTGACGCGGCGGCTGCCGCCGCCCTCCGTCAACGATCCCGTCATCGAGATCGCCGACAAGGGCGCGCGCCAGGGCGACAGTTTCGGCACCGCCTTCGTACTGGACCGCGGTGTCTGGGGAACGGCGCGGCACGTCATCGAGAACTGCGGCCGCATACACCTGAATCTGGGCGGACGCTGGAACGCGGCGAGCGAGGCGCGGATGCATCGGAATGCCGATGTCGCCGTACTACGGACCGAGAGGACGGGAGGCGCGGCGCTGCCCGGGCCGGAACCGGCGCAGACGCTGTTCCTGAACCAGAGCGGGTATCACATCGGCTATCCGAGCGGCCGCGCGGCCGGTCTGCGCACGCGGCTGATCGGCAGGACCCTGGTCCGCTGGCCCGGTTCGGCGAAGGCGGAGCCCACCTTGTCCTGGGTCGAGGTCGAGCGCGTGCCGGAGTTCGACGGACCGCTGGGCGGCATCAGCGGCGGGCCGGTGATGGACGAGCAGGGGCGGCTGGTCGGGATCACCATCGCGTCGTCGGTACGGCGGCAGCGCGTCACCACCTCGCTGGTCGAAAGCCTGCGCCAGGTGGCGCCGGCGTTGCCGCGGCCCGGCCCCGGCAGCCGGATCGATCCCGCCGGCTTTCCCGAGGTCGCCGCGCGGCTGCGCGGCGCCGACACGGTGACCATGGCCTATTGCCAGGCCGATTCGAGCAGGCCGCCGCCGCGGCGGCCACGGCCGGCCGGCTGAACCGCGCGTCCGGCCGTGGGCGGACATTGAATTCCGCCGGCAAACCCGCATAGTGCAGCGGTCGGGCCGACGAAGCTCACGCCACAGGGCCGTTTCGATGGAAACATTTGCGACGCAACCTCGCGTCGCTTCCGAGCCGGTAGAATGCGGAATCGGTGCAATTCCCGACCCGCGTCTGCGGGATCTCGCCTCCTACTGGTTCTCGAAGCGCGCCGGAGAGCTTCCTCCGCGCCGGGCGGATATCGATCCCCTGCAGTTCAAGCCGATCCTGCCGAATATCCTGCTGCTCGACCGCGTCGTCGAGGCCGGGCGCGTGCGCTATCGCTATCGACTGGTCGGGACGACGGTGGTGGCGATCACCGGGCGGGAGCTGACCGGGCGATTCCTGGATGAAATGCTGCCGCTTCCCTATGGCGACTACGTGCAGCGCCTGCACGACATGACGCTGCAGCACCGCACCCCGGTCTATTCGCTCGGCCTCTATCACGACGAAGGAAATTTCATCAACGGCCTGACCTACCGGCTGCTGATGCCCTTGCGCACCGGCGGCGAGGAGCCGGACATGGTCTTCGTCTGCCAGTTCTGGCAGCGGCGCAACGACCCCGGCCATTGGAGCGGCGACTGGCAAAAGGCCGAACCGGAGATCGCGCTGATCTCCGGTCCCTGAAGCTCTATCTCAGCGTCTCGAACAGCTTCACCCAGAGCCTGGTGCGCGGTTCCAGCGACGAGTAGTAGATCTGCTCGTAGTCGGTATGCGCGCCCTTGCCGTCGGCGCCGAGGCCGTCCAGCGTCGGGATGCCGAGCGCGGCGGTGAAGTTGCCGTCGCTGCCGCCGCCGGTGAGCGGCACGTCCTGCAGGTCGAAGCCTAAGCCCGCCGCTTCCTTCCTCGCGTGGTCGAAGAGCGCGGCGATGCCCTCGTCCTTGGTATAGGGCGGGCGGTTCATGCCGCCTTCCACCGTCAGCTTCACGTCCGGGTCCTTCGGCTGGAGCGCCAGGATGCGGGCGGTCATCTCCTCGGCGATCGCCGGGTCGGGCACGCGGAGATCGACCTCGCAGGTGCATTCCTGCGGCACCACGTTGACGCCGGTGCCGCCGTGGATGAGGCCGACATTGGTGGTGATGCCGCGGTCGTAATCGGTCATCGCCTCGACCGCCAGGATCTGGTGCGCGATCTCGCGGATGGCGCTTCTGCCGTCCTGGTGGCGGACGCCGGCATGGGAGGGGCGCCCCCGTGCTTTGATCACGAAGCGGCCGACGCCCTTGCGGCTGGTGACGATCCTGCCGCCGTCGCGGGCGGGTTCGGTGACCAGCACGTATTTGGCGTTCCTGGCCAGCCGCTCGATGGTGACGCGGCTGGTGGGGCTGCCGATCTCTTCCTCGGGCACGAAGCAGAAGGTGATGGGCAGCGGGCTTTCCTTCGCCGCGCGGACCAGGTGGCGATAGGCGTAGAAGGCCATGTGGGCGCCGGCCTTCATGTCGTAGATGCCGGGGCCGAAGACGCTGTCGCCCTCGCGCCGCCATTTCAGTTCCGGCGTGTCGATGCTGCCATGCGGATGGACGGTGTCGAGATGCGAGACCACCAGGATGCCGGGGCCGTCGCCGCCCCAGGGCGTGCGGGCGGTGAGCACGTCGCCGAAGCCGTCGATGCCGGGTACGCGGTCGATCACCGCGCCGATGGCGCGGAGTTCACCCTCGACGACGTCGTTCAGCTTGTTGACGGCGACGCCGTCATGGCTCGGCGTCTCGACCGAGACCCAGCGGCGGATACCTTCCAGAATCTCGTCAGCGTCGATCCGCGGCTCGTTGCCCACTCGTTCCTGCATGCCCGGCCCTCATCCTCGGCGCGTTGTAACGCCGCCGTTTCTAAAGCAAACTCCGCCCCGACCATAAACGGCTCTTTCGGGGAGGGCGAAGCCCATGATCGTCGACATCCGCATCTACACGCTGCCGCCGGGCGGGCTTCCCGCCTATGTGCAGCGCTATGCCGCCGAGGGCTATCCGGTGCAGCAGAAGCACGGGCTGAACTGCCTCGGCTACTTCACCGCGGAAGTGGGCTTCCTCAACCGCATCATCCATGTCTGGACCTATCCGGACGTGGAGGACCGCGAGAAGAAGCGCGCCGCCATGGGCGCCGATCCGGCCTGGCAGGCTTTCCTCGCCGGCAACAAGGACGCGCTGGTGGCGCAGGAGAACAAGATCCTGAACGCGGCGCCCTTCTTCCCGATGAAGAACCCCAATCCGGGGCCGGTGGGCGTGGTGGATTTCCGCACCTACAAGGTGAAGCACGGCCGGCTCGCCGAATTCACCAAGCTCTACGGCGAGGAGGGGCTGCCGATCCAGCTCGGCCATCTGGGGCACAATATCGGCTGGTTCACCAGCCATATCGGGCCGCAGAACGAGGTGGTGCACATGTGGGCCTATCCGAGCGTGGAAGAGCGCGCCAAGCGCCGCGCGGCGATGGTCGCCGATCCGGCCTGGGGCGCCTATGGCAAGAAGAGCTCGGCACTGCTGGCGCAGATGGAGAACACGCTGCTGGTGCCGGTCCCCTTCATCAAGCCGCAGGGCTGAAACGATTCGTCTGGAGGTGGAATGATGGTGGAAGCGACCCCCTGGCAGCGCGAGATCTATCGCGTGCTGAAATCCTATGACGTGCGCCAGGTGGCGTATGTGCCCGATGCCGGCCATGCCGGGCTGATCGACCTCTGCCACGCCGACAACGAGATGAAGACCGTGGTGCTGTCGACCGAGGAGGAGGGCATCGCCATGCTGGCCGGGGCCTTCCTGGGCGGCGAGCGCGGCGTGCTGCTGATGCAGTCCTCGGGCGTCGGCAATTGCATCAACATGCTGAGCCTGCCCAACATCTGCCGCATGCCGCTGTTGATGCTGGTGACCATGCGGGGCGAGTGGAAGGAGTTCAATCCCTGGCAGATCCCGATGGGGCAGGGCACCGCGGCGGTGCTGCAGCATTCGGGATCGCTGATGTTCAGGGTCGACGACGCCGAGGATGCCGGCGACATCGTCGACGGGGCCGCCCGCATGGTCTTCGAGGGCTGCGCCATCGCCACCGTTCAGATCGGCCAGCGCGTGGTCGGCGCCAAGAGCTTCGGGAAGAAGTGACAGCCATGGACAGAAGCAGGGCAGAAGCCTATCCGCTCCGCCGCCGCGAGGTGGTGAGCACTCTCATCGGCCAGCGCACCGATCTCCTCATCGTCGGCGGGCTGGGCGCGCCGACCAACGACGTCACCGCGGTCGGCGACCGCGACAACTTCTTCCCGCTGTGGGGCGCCATGGGCGGTGCCGCCTCGATCGGGCTGGGGCTGGCGCTGGCGCAGCCCTCGAAGCGGGTGCTCGTCATCACCGGCGACGGCGAGATGCTGATGGGCATGGGCTCGCTCGCCACCATCGCGGTGAAGGCGCCGGGCAACCTCTCCGTCGTCGTGCTCGACAACGAGCGCTACGGCGAGACCGGCGGGCAGACCACGCATACCTCGGCCCGGGTGGAACTGCACATGGTGGCGGCGGCCTGCGGCATCCGTGTGGTCGGCAAGATCGTGACGGCTGAGGAGCTGGAAGCGGCCCGAGGCGCGATCCTGGAATTCGCCGGACCGAGCTTCCATGTGGTCAAGGTCCGGGCCGAGCAGGAACAGATGATCCTGCCGCCGAAGGACGGCGCCTACCTGCGCGACCGGTTCCGCAACGCGGTGCTGGGCAAGGAAGCGGCGAAGCTCTGAGGGGGCGGGAGGGGAAGGGAATGGCGCGGATCGAGTTCTTCTTCGACTGTTCCAGTCCCTGGACCTATCTCGGCTTCCACCGGATGGTGCAGCTCTGCGCCGAGCTGCATCAGCCGGTCGACTGGAAGCCCTTCCTGGTCGGCGGGGTGTTCAACACCGTCAACCCCTCCGTCTACCGCTCGCGCGAGACGCCGGTGCCGGCCAAGGCCGCCTATATGATGAAGGACATGGCCGACTGGGCCCGGTTCTACGGCATCACCATCGGCTGGCCGCAGAAGGTCTTCCCGGTCAATTCGGTGAAGGTGATGCGCGGCTGCATCGTCGCCGACGGCGAGGGCAAGCTCGTCCCCTTCGCGCGGGCCAGTTTCGAGGCCTATTGGGGCCGGCGCGAAGATATTTCGCAGGATGAGGTGGTGATCGCAGTGGCCGAAAGCGTCGGGCTGGACGGCGAGGCTCTGCTTAAGGCGGCGGGAACGGACGCGATCAAGGGCCAGCTTCGCGCCAATACGGACGACCTCATCGCGCGCGGCGGCTTCGGCTCGCCCACGATCTTCGTCGACCGGACCGACACGTATTTCGGCAACGACCGGCTCGATCTCGTAGCCGCGGCGCTCAGGGCGAAGCCGGCGGCCTGATCCGGTTCCTTACCGCGCGGCCGACATCCTCCAGCTTCAGTTTCAGGCGCGGCTTCTGCAGGTCGACATTGACCATGATGTGGGTGGGCGTGCCGAGGCTGGTCTTGTAGCGGAGCTCACCGGCCAGGAAATCGACGACCCTGCTGTCTCGCTGCAGGTGATGCTCCACGCAGAGTGCGAAAGACACGTAGCCGGGCTTCAGCTTGGCGTCCTCCTCATAGGCGAAGCCCGAGAGATAGGTGCCGACCCAGCCCTTGCGGATGAAGTTGTAGAGGTAGCCGACCGGCGCTTCGCCGGCCGTGATGCGCAGCAGTTCGACTTCGCCCTGCGGGAAGGCGCGGGCGATCATCCGGCGGTGGAAGCGTTCCAGGAAGGGATAGCCGAAGGCGCCGCGGCTGCCGCGCGCCATCCAGTAGGGCTGGTGCAGCGCCTTCAGCCCGTCGAGGAAGGCGAGCGCTTCCTCGATCGACCGGGCGGCGTCGAGGACCAGCGGCCCGCGCTGGGCGTATAGCTTCATCGCCCGGCGGGTCTGGTAGCGGGTATTGGAACTGAGGCTGTCGAGATAGCCCTTGCCCGAGGCGCGAACGGCTTCGAGATCGACCTGCGCGGTGGCGCGGCGGCTGACGAGATGGGCCTTGATGCCCGGGGCCATGGCCGGATAGCGCTCCAGCACGCCGCCCAGCCGCAACTCGTCCCAGTCCGGCAGGTCGGGGGTCGAGAGGGCGAAGTCGAGCATCCGGCGCTCGAGCCCTTCGCCATAGGCGCGGTCGACCAGGAAGCCGTTGTATTCGATGCAGTTGATGTCGATCTCGGGGTCGCCGGTCTCGTGCAGGAAGAGCGTGCGGGAGCGCAGCAGGCCGCGGTGTCGCCGCTGCAGGCCGGCGACGAAGAGGCCGAGGCCGACCAGGCGGCCGCCGCCGTCGCGGGCCGCCAGGAGATGCGGCTGCAGGCCGGCCTCCTCGACCCAGGTGCCGATCCAATGCCAGGTCAGGTAGAAGGTGATGTCGGCGCGGCCTTCCAGCTCGCGCCACAGGGTGCCGAGGGCGTCGAGGCCGGGCCAGGGTTCGACCGCGATGACGGGCTCGTTTGCGTTAACCATCTCAATCCGCGGTCGTCTTGCCCCTGATGAGCCCCAGGACTAGGGTCGGGCGCCCAATCAAGACACCATAGCATGACGAATCCTTATCAACTCTTCCGGCACCACGTCGTGGAGATCGTCACCCGGCTCGGTTCGGAGGGCGTCCTTCCTCCGGGCCTGGACACGGCCGCGGTGGCGGTCGAACCGCCGCGCGATCCCGCCCATGGCGACCTCGCCACCAATGCCGCCATGGTCCTGTCCAAGGCGGCCGGGCTGAAGCCGCGCGACCTGGCGGAACGCCTGGCCGCGGCATTGCGCGTGATGGAAGGCGTCACCGGCGTGGAGATCGCCGGTCCCGGATTCATCAACATCCGCCTCGCGGACGAGGTCTGGCGCGAGACCCTGCGCGAACCTCTGGAACGCGGTATCGCCTATGGCGAGAGCAACCTCGGCCTGCATGCCCGGGTCGATGTCGAATACGTCTCCGCCAATCCGACCGGGCCGCTGCATGTGGGCCATTGCCGGGGCGCGGTCTTCGGCGACGCGCTCTGCGCGCTGCTGGAGAAGGCCGGTTTCGACGTCTGCCGCGAATACTACATCAACGACGCCGGTGCGCAGGTCGATACGCTCGCCCGCTCGGCCCATCTGCGTTATCGCGAGGCCCTGGGCGAGAGCATCGGGCAGATCCCGGAGGGGCTTTATCCCGGCGACTACCTGAAGCCGGTGGGCCAGGGGATCGCGGCGCTGGAAGGCGGCGTCTGGATCGGTCAGGCGGAAGAGGCGTGGCTACCGCATTTCCGGGAGAAGACGATCGAGGCCATGATGGCACTGATCCGCGAGGATCTGGCGACGCTCGGCATCCGCCACGACGTCTTCACCTCCGAGCGCGCGCTGCACGAGGCCGGGGGTGTGGAGCGGGGGCTCAAGATCCTGGAGGACAAGGGCCTTCTGTATACCGGCGTGCTGGAGCCGCCGAAGGGCAAGGTGGTGGAGGATTGGGAGCCCCGCCCGCAGGTGCTGTTCTCTTCGACGAAGTTCGGCGACGACGTCGACCGGGCGGTGAAGAAATCGGATGGCAGCTGGACCTATTTCGCCGGTGACGTCGCCAACCATGCCGACAAGATCGCGCGCGGTTTCGCCTCGCTGATCAATGTCTTCGGCGCCGACCACGGCGGCTATGTGAAGCGCCTGAAGGCGGCTGTCGCGGCACTTTCCGACAACCGCGTCGATCTCGACGTCAAGGTCTGCCAACTGGTCAACCTGCTGGACAAGGGCCAGCCGGTCAGGATGTCGAAGCGGTCGGGCAGCTTCGTCACGCTGCGCGACGTGGTCGAGGAGGTGGGCCGCGGCGTGGTCCGCTTCATCATGCTGACCCGGCGCAACGACGCTTCGCTCGATTTCGACTTCGCCAAGGTGACGGAACAGTCCAAGGACAACCCGGTTTTCTATGTGCAATACGCCCATGCGCGCTGCCATTCCGTGTTCCGGCAGGCGGTGGAGGGCGCGGGCATCGATTGTTCGGCCGCGGCGCTGGCGAAGGTTGACCTGTCCGCTCTGTCGGATCCGGCGGAGCTCGGCCTGATCAGGCTGATCGCGGGCTGGCCCCGGATGGTCGAAGCGGCGGCGCTGGCGCATGAACCGCATCGCGTGGCCTTCTATCTGGGCGAACTGGCGGCGGCCTTTCATGGCCTCTGGAATGCGGGAAAGGATGATGCGGCGCTTCGATTCATTCAGGCCGGCGACCGGCCGGCGACCTTGGCCCGCCTGGCCCTGGTCCGGGGCGTCGCCATCACCATCGCTTCGGGTCTGGCCGTGCTCGGGGTGGAACCGCTGGAGGAACTGCGCTGATGCCCGATCCCGGTGACCGCGCGACCTATGGCGAGGACGAGGGGGCGCCGTCGGGCCGTTCTCGTCTCGGCGGGATCGTCGCCGTGCTGGCGATGTTCGGGTTCGGGATCGGCCTGTGGTACGTCTATGACCGTGGCATCGCACACGGTGACCGGGGCCCGCCGCCGGTGGTGACCGCGGATATGGCGCCGGTGAAGAAGGCGCCTGCCGACCCGGGCGGCATGGTCGTTCCCAACACGAAGACGAATATCCTGAACCAGGGTGGCAAGCCAGCCGAGCCGAAGGTAGAGAGCCTGTTGCCGCCCCAGGAACTGCCCCGGGCGGAGCCGGCGCCGAAGCCGGAGGAGTCCGCAGCGCCGCCCGTGCAGGCCGTGGCTCCTTCGGCCCCCGTTCCTCCCCCCGTCGCGACCCCCTCTGCGCCCGCCGCGCCGCCACCGGCATTGCCGGCGGTTTCTTCCCCTGTCGCGAATGGCCCTGCCAAACCTGCGGCCGAAGCCGCGAAAACCGAGGCGCAGCCCTCCTCTTCCGTCCCACCGGTGCCGGCGCCTTTGCCAATTCCGGACGCGCAAGCGCAAGCGCAGATCGCGGCCGTGCCGGCCCCACCGGCCGCGTCCGGCGGCGTCCGGATCCAGCTCGCATCGCTGCCCGATGCGGCGACCGCCGAAAGGGAGTGGAAGCGACTGCAACGGGCGAATGCCGACCTGCTCGGAAACCTGACCTCGCGCGTCGTTCCCGTGCAACTCGAGGGAAAGGGAACATGGTACCGGCTGCAGGCCGGACCCTTTGCCGACAAGGCGGGAGCGCAGCAGGCCTGCGATGCGCTGAAGCAGCGAAAGCTAGGGTGCTTCCTTGCTCCCTGAAGCCCCGCCGCGCGCGCTGATCCTTGGTCTGGCCGGACCGGTCCTGACCGAGGCGGAGCAGGCATTCTTCGCCGAAACCCGCCCCCTCGGCTTCATCCTTTTCAAGCGAAACTGCGAATCCAGGGCGCAGGTGAAGGCGCTTACCGCTTCGTTGCGGCAGGCGCTCGGCCGGCCCGACGCGCCGATCCTGATCGATCAGGAGGGCGGGAGGGTAGCGCGGCTGTCGGCTCCCGAATGGCCGCTCTTCCCGAGCGGCGCCGCGATCGGCGCCCTCTGGCGGAACGACGCCGACCGGGCGCTCGAGGCCGCCTGGCGCTCGGCGCGGCTGATCGCTTTCGAACTGAAGAGTATCGGGGTGGACGTTGATTGCGCGCCCGTGCTGGATGTCCCGGTGCCGGGATCGGACCGGGTCATCGGCGACCGCGCCTATGCCGACGACCCGGAGAGGGTGGCGGCATTGGGCCGCGCCTTCGCACTCGGCCTCCTCGACGGCGGAGTGCTGCCGGTCATCAAGCATATCCCGGGTCACGGCCGTGGCACGGTCGACAGCCATCTCGCGTTGCCGATCGTGGAGGCGCCCCTTGCTGCGCTCGAGACGCGCGATTTTCTACCGTTCCGCGCCCTGGCCGACATGCCACTCGGCATGACGGCACATATTCAATTTTCGGCAATAGACAACGTAGAATCAGTGACTTGCTCGTCAAAATTGGTGCAAGACATTATTCGAAAAGCGATCGGCTTCGATGGGTTGCTGATGACCGATGACCTATCGATGCAGGCGCTCGGCGGTACGCTGCACGAGCGTGCCGACAAGTCGTTGCTGGCCGGATGTGATGTATTGCTTCACTGCAACGGCCGGATGGAGGAGATGCGGGAAGTGGCCGCCGCCGCGCCGCCGCTGTCCGACGAGGCCCGGCGCCGCTGGCTGCTGGCGGCCGCGCGGCGCCGGCAGCCCGCCCCTTTCGACGCAGCGTCCTGCCGTGCCGCCCTAGACCGCCTGCTGGCGGCGTGACGGCTGCGGGGTGCAGAGCGGGCGCCATTGCGCTATGACGCGGCGTTGCGATGCGAGGATCGAGCCCTGACTGAAGCGCCCACCGCCGAGCCGTTCGAGACGCCCGAACGCCGTCCGGAGGATCTCGTCCTCGACCTCGAGGGATTCGAGGGTCCGCTCGACGTTCTTCTGTCGCTGGCGCGCGACCAGAAGGTCGACCTGCGGCGGATCTCCATCCTTCGCCTGGCCGAACAGTATCTGGAATTCATTGCGGCGGCGCGACGGGTCCGGCTCGAGATCGCCGCCGACTACCTGGTCATGGCCGCCTGGCTCGCCTATCTGAAAAGCCGCCTGTTGCTGCCGGAGCCGCCGGCGGAAGAGGGGCCGAGCGCGGACGAACTGGCCTCGCGGCTGACCCGTCAGCTGGAGCGGCTGGAGGCGATGCGCGACGTGGCAGGCCGGCTGATGGCGCGCCACCGCGTCGGCCAGGACGTCTTCTTCCGGGGGGCGCCCGAGGGCATCCGGCTGGTGCGGCATTCGATCTACGACCTGTCGCTGATCGAGCTTCTCAAGGCCTACGCCAATCACAAGACGTCCAAGGCGCAGGTGCAGCCGCTCAGGCTGCGCCGGGGGATGGTCTGGTCGGTGGAGGACGCGCTGAGCCGGTTGATGACCCTCGTGGGGTCGCTGCCGGACTGGTCGACGCTGCAGAGCTATCTGCCGCCCGATATCCAGGACGCGTTCACCACCCGCTCCGCCATCGCCTCCACGCTGATCGCCAGCCTGGAGATGACCCGGCAGGGGCGGCTGGAGCTCAACCAGCCTTCAGCCTTCGGGCCGATCTACCTGAAGCGAAAACAAAGCGAGCCCGAGGAAGGCCAAGTATGAGTGCCGATCCCGCCCATATCCGCATCGCCGAGGCGCTGCTTTTCGCCGCGGCCGAGCCGCTGGACGAGGACACGCTGGCCCAGCGCCTGCCCGAGGGTACCGACGTGCAGGCGGTGCTGGCCGGCCTGGTGGCGCAATACGACGGGCACGGAGTCGGCCTGATCAAGGTGGCCGGGCGCTGGGCCTTCGTCACCGCGCCGGACCTGGCGCCGATCCTGAGCCGCTACAAGGAAGTGCCGCGCAAGCTGTCGCGGGCGGCGATCGAGACGCTCGCCATCATCGCCTATCACCAGCCGGTGACGCGGGCCGAGATCGAGGAGGTGCGCGGCGTCGCCATTTCCAAGGGCACGCTGGACACGCTTCTGGAGACGGGCTGGGTGCGCCTGCGTGGCCGGCGCAAGGTGCCGGGCCGCCCGGTCACCTATGGGGTCACGGACGAGTTCCTGATCCATTTCGGTCTGGAAAGCCTGCAGGACCTGCCGGGTATCGACGAACTCAAGGCGGCGGGCCTGCTCGATTCCGGCCTTTCCCGCGACGCCTTTACCGGCCCGATGCCGGGCGAATCCGTGGCGGATGCCGAGAGCGAGGTCGGGCTGGACGAAGCCGAGGGGGAAGCGGACGAGCCCTCCATGGAGGAAGCGTCCATGGACGAGGGTGAACCCGCGGCGCAGGCCGCGGGTGAGGAGGAGAGCGAGGCCGGTCCGAACGATCGCGATCGCTCTTCCGTCGATCCGGCCGCATGAGCCCGTTCCTGCCGCCACCCACCGGCGGCCATTACTGGATTCGTGACGTCCGCCTCCCGGCCTGCCTGGCGGGCGAGGCGGATTCGGCGGATTTTCTCGCCGCCGATATCGAGATCCGTTCGGGCGGTATCGCGTCGCTGGCGCCGGCCGGAACCGCGCCGCCAGGGGCGATCGGCGCCGGTGGCGGCATCGTCTTCCCGGCCTTCGCCGACCTGCACACGCATCTGGACAAGGGGCATATCTGGCCCAGGGCGGCCAATCCGGACGGCACCTTCGCCGGCGCGCTGCAGGCGGTGAAGACGGACCGCCAGGCGCGCTGGTCCGAGGAGGACGTCCGCCGCCGCTTCGAGTTCGGCCTGCGCGCCGCGGAGGCGCATGGTACGGCCGCGATCCGGACCCATATCGACACATATCCGGGGCAAGCCGCGATCTCCTGGAAGGTGTTCCGCGACCTGCGCACGGCCTGGGCCGGCCGGATCAGGCTGGAGGCGGTGTCGATCCTGGCGATTGACCTGCTGGCCGGGCCTTTCGGCGACGAAGTCGGGCGGCTGGTGGCGGAATCCGGCGGCATCCTGGGTGCCGTCACCCGGCTGGAGGGCGGGGTGCACGATGCCCTGCCGGCGGCGTTCGACGCCCAGCTGGACCGGCTGTTCGAGATCGCCGAGCGCTTCGGCCTCGACCTCGACCTGCATGTCGACGAGAGCGGCGAGACGGGGGCCCTGGCGCTCGGCCATATCGCGCGCAAGGCCTTGGCGCGGAAGGTGAAACGCCAGATCGTCTGCGGTCATTGCTGCAGCCTCGCCATCCAGCCGGAGGAGGTGGTGCGAAGCACCATCGAGGCGGTGCGCGATGCGGGGATCGCGATCGTCAGCCTGCCGATGTGCAACATGTTCCTGCAGGATCGCCGGGCCGGCCGCACGCCGCGCTGGCGGGGCGTCACGCTGCTGCACGAACTGGCCGCGGCGGGCGTGACCGTGGCGGTGGCGAGCGATAATTGTCGTGATCCTTTCTATGGTTACGGCGATCACGACATGGTCGAGGTGTATCGCGAGGCGACCCGGATCGCGCAGCTGGACTGTCCCGTGGGCAACTGGCCGCGGGTGGTGAGCAGCGCGCCGGCCGGGCTGATGGGGCAGGGCGGCAACCCCTTCGCGGCCGGCGCGCCGGCCGACCTCGTGCTCTTCAAGTCACGGGCGTGGAACGAGTTTTTCGCCCGGCCGCAGGCCGACCGGGTGGTCATCCGGGGCGGCCGGTTCATCGATACGGCGCCGCCGGACTATGCCGAGCTGGACGACCTGATGGGACGCTGAACATGCGCCGGATCCTTGCCGTTGCAGCGGTTTTCCTACCCCTCGCCGCGGGGGCCGAGCCGGCCGGAATCACCGTCGCCGGACCCAGCACTGGACCGACCTTCACCTTGACCAGCGTTTCGCACCTGCTGACCGGCCAGGTGGTGACCGAGCGGGGGCGGCGCGAACAGGTGCTGGTCAGCATCCGGGTGGTGACGGAGGAGACGATCGGCGAAAAGGGCATCTCGGGCGAGGTCGAGATCACCGGGCGGCCGGCCGAGGCGGATGCGCCGCCCCTCTACACCACACGGCTGTCGGGGCGGGCGGCGGTGCTGGAGGATGGCGGGCTGATCGCGGTCGACCAGGACGACTGCTGCGCGCTGTTCCGGGCCTATCTCAGCCCGGCGACGGGGCGGGTGCTGTTCCAGAGCACGGTGCCGCCGGCGCGGCTGGATCTCGAGGGCATGTCCTACCGGCGCAGGATCGCCGCTTATACCGCGGCACTGGACGACCAGCCGGAGCATCGCGCCTGGGGCGACAAGGCGGTCGGGCTCCTCACCTATGCCGCCGCCGACCGGGTGGTGAGCCGGATCCTGATCGAGGCGGCGGATGCGCGGACCGCGCGGCGGCTGCGGTCGATCGACGACGAGCGGGCGGCGCTCGCCTGGGTCGACATGCGGACCGGCGCGCCGCTCGCGAGCGTGCCGGCCGGGGGCGGCGTCCGGCCGGCGCTGCGGCTGCATTTCATGACTTCCGGCATCGAGGTGCTGGTGCCGCTGGAGGAGGACCGGCTGGTGGCCGGCCTCGCGCCCGCGAACCTGAAACTGACGGCGCGGCGGGAGGCGCCGCTCCAGGGCGGCTGGCGGGTCGCCGAGGCCAGGGCGGCCCCCTGGTCGAAGGCGACAGGCGCGAACGCCTTCGCGAACCGCTTCATCCTGTTCGGCACCGATACGGTGCGGGCGGCCGGCACGGTGCTGGACTGCGGCAAGGCCGAGTATGCCGAGGCGCTGGTCCCGCCGGAGGGGCTGTTCATGGGGGCCGGACTGAGCGCGGCCCAGGCGGCGGCGCTCGGTTTCGCCGCCGGGCTGTCAACCTCGGTCACGCTCACCTGCGACAGCGGCGTCTTCACGCTCCACCGGACCGGCGAGGGGCGTTATTTGTTCGCGCTGGACAACGTGCTCTATGCTCTCGAACGCGCGGTGGAGTGAAGGCCGCGCGAGGGGAGGGACAGGCGCGGATGCGGCCGGAGGTCCTGGATCGATCGAAGCTGAGCGAGCCTGCGCTTCGCCTGCTGGCGCTGTGGGAGAGCAAGCGTCGCGGCGCGCGACTGCCGGCGGAAGGCGACTTCACCCCGGCGGAGATGACGCCCTGGCTCGCCTGGCTGGTGCTGCTGGACGTGCTGGCCGATCCGCCCGATTTCCGCTACCGCCGCACGGGGGCGCTGATCGTTTCGACCACCGGGCACGACATGAGCGGCAGGCGTCTCAGCGAGATGCCGGTGCCGGCGGAGGTGCTGGCGAAGTTCATGGCCGAACACCGGGCCGCCGTCGACACGCGCAGCCCGCGGCATGACGTGCACCGCCTGGTCAACCCGCTGCGCGGGGACACGGTCGCCTTCGAGCGCCTGCTGCTGCCGCTGTCGGAAGACGGGGAGAAGGTCACGGCGCTGCTCGGCATGCGGCGGGGAATCACCTAGTCTCACCGCCGGTCAGAAATAAGGGGAAACGCTCATGACGATGCCGACCGTTGTCGGCCTGCTGGGTTTCGGCGAGGCGGGTTCTGCTGTTGCGCGTGGTCTTGCCGCCGGCTGGCGCGATGCCGCCCCGGCGGGGGCCAATGCCCCGCGCCGGCTGCTGGCGGTGGACACGGTGCTGGACGCCGACGAGCGCGGGCGGACGCTCGGCGCCGAGGCGCGGCGCCTGGGCGTCGCGATCGAGCGCGACTACACCGCCGCCCTCTCCGAGGCCGACCTGGTGTTTTCCATGGTGCCGGGGGACGCGGCCCTGGACGCGGCTTCGTCGCTGGCGCGGGTGCTGAAGCCCGGTGCCCTCGTTCTCGACCTCTGCACCGTGACCGGCGCCATGGCCGAAGCCGACCAGGCAGCGATCGAGGCGGCCGGCGGGCGCTATGTCGACGTCGCGGTGATGGGCACCTTCCTCGGCCACGGGCACAAGGCGCCGATGCTGCTGGCCGGACCCGATGCGCCGGAGGCGGCCGAATGGATGACGGCCCAGGGGTTTGCCGTGCGGGTGCTGGGGCCGAAGCCCGGCAGCGCCTCCTCGGTCAAGATGCTGCGCAGCATCCTGATCAAGGGGCTGGAGGCGCTGGCGGTGGAGAGCCTGGTGGCGGCGCGCGAGCAGAACCTGCTGGAAGAGGTGCTGGACTGTCTCGGCGACGTCGACCTGGTGCCGTTCCGGACCTATCTGTCGACGCTGCTCTCCACCCATGTCGTGCATGCGACGCGCCGGCTGGAGGAAATGGAACTGGTCGGCCGGACGCTGCGCGAGACGGGAATCGAGCCGCTGATGACCGAGGCGATCCAGCGCTCGCACCGGCGGACCGTCGAGGCCGGCATCCTGCCCGCCGACGGGAAGGTTCCCGATTTCGAGACGGCGGTGCGGACCCTGTCCGATCGCGTGGTCAGGCCCGTAGCCCCGGCGAAGCCTCAGAAGCCGTAGGGCTTGTAGCGGCCGAAGACGTGCTGTTCGAAATGCACCATGCCGGTCTCGCCATCGGGGCCGGTGATGGTGCAGGGGAACTCGGTCGGGCCGAGGCGCTTCGCCTCCGATAGCGACAAAAGGCCGGTCTTGCCCAGATGGGCGGCGGAAGGGTAGCGGTCGGTTTCCACCACCGGGCCGACCCCACGCCAGACCCCGGCGCTGCCGCCGTCCTTCCAGCCGCCGTAATAGCCGAGGCCCTGCACATCGGCCGGGGTGCCGGCGCCCTTGATGACGTAGGGGCGCCAGCGGCCGTCCGAATCCAGGAGTTCGACCTCGCCGCCCACCACGTTCTTCGTGCCCGGCGCGTAGTCGAGACGGTGCTTGATCGCGACCAGGCGGATATGGCTGCCGTCGGGCAGGTAGAGCGCGCCTTCGAAATCGAGCGGCTTGCCGTTCTCGTCCTCATGCGTGTTGAAGAAGCCGGTGTAGCGGTCGGTGGCGAAGGGGGCCCAGATGCGGAAGCGGCGATGGTCGATCTCGTCCTCGTCGCGTCCGGTGCCGCCATGCGGCGTCGCCGGGCCCATGCCGGAGCGGATGCCCCAGGAATGGTCGCGGATCGCGGTCCAGCCGGCCGCCTGGATCGTCTCGCCGTCGCGGCGGATGGTGCCGCTGGCGGCACAGACCTGGGTGTAGCGGACGAGGTCGTGGATCAGGTGGCCGTATTTCCGGAAGCGGTAGGGCGCCTCCAGGAAGGGCGGCGAGCGGGTGGCGAAGGTGAGGTCGAAGCTGAAACCCGCCTCGTTGTCGGCGAGCGAGAGGCCTACCTCGCGCATCGGCGCGCGGATATCGACGCGGATGGGGCCGACATCGAGGTCGCCCGAGCGGGGCCTGAGCGCGCGCGAGGCGCGCAGCACGCGCTGTTCGCCCTTGCGGGCGATGCCGGCGAAACCGTCGATCACGTTCATGTTGGGATGCAGGCGGACGCCCGTCACCACGTAGCAGTCTTCGGCGAAGGCGGCGCAGAAATAGCCGTCGTTGAAGTGGACGTCCGAGGTGAAGGGGATGTTGAAGGGCGTCGGGTGCTGGTGGAAGGGGTATTCGTCGAAGTCGCTCAGTTGCACGGTGACCTCCGTAGGCGGGGGCTGGCGGCGGATTTCATGCCGGTAGGACGGCGCGGAGCCGCTCGAGGGTGAGGCGGACGTGACGCAGGAGGAGCGCCCGGGCATCGACCCTGAGTGTCCGGGTGCGCCGGGTGTGATGGAGTGTCAGCAGGCCGAAGAGCATGGCGAGCTGGGCGCCGACCTCGTCGTCGATCTCGGTCTCGGGCCAGGCCGTCAACTCGCGCAGGCAGGTTGCGAAGAGCGCCTGGATATCCTGCAGCTGGCCGTTCAGCCGGGCGTCGAGTTCCCTGGTCAGCCCGCGGGGCTTCAGGCCGTTGACCAGGTAGAGCGCCAGCGACATGTCGTCGGCGCGGGTCTCGTAGAAGTCGAAATGCGCCGTCAGCGCCGCCTCCAGGCGGGCGGCGGGGCTGCCGGCCTTGACGATGCGGGCGGTGACGAAGCGTTCGTAGTCGACGAGCGAACGCGACAGCACCTCGGCGTAGATCTCCTCCTTGCCCTGGAAATGGGGGTAGATGGACCCCGTCGTGCAGCCGGCGGCCTGGGCGATCAGCCGGATCGAGGCGCCGTCCAGGCCCTTCTCCTCGAACACCCGGCGGGCGGCCTGGAGCACGCTTTCCCGGCGCGCCTCGCCCGACACCACCGCCCTGCCGGATGGCGCCCTGCCGCTCACGGGGCGCGCGGGGAAAGGGTCACGACATGGGCCGGATTCGGCTTGTTCGCCCGGTCGCCCTGGCTGTAGTCGCCGAAGGGACCGTCGCGTTCGGCCACCGCGGCGGGCACGCCCTCGCGGTTCGCCATCTCGATGAAGCGGTGCGCCTCGGGCGTGTTGCGCATCATGCTGTCCATCACCGAGCCGAACATCTGGGTCGTCGAAAGACCCATGTTGTCGTAGGCCTGATTGACGACGAGCTTCATGGCGGCGAGCTGGGAGGAGGGGATGCTGGTGAGTTGCAGCGCCTGGCGGCGGACCTCCGCCTGCAGCTCGGCGAAGGGCACCGCCTTGTTGATGAGGCCGATCTCGACGGCTTCCCGGCCGGAGACGCCCCGGCCGGTGAGCGCCAGTTCCTTCGCCTTGGCGAGGCCGAGGCGATAGACCCACATGCCGGCATGATGGCAGCCCCACATCCGCGAGTAGGGGGTGCCGATCACGGCATCCTCGGAAGCGACGACGATATCGGCGCAGAGCGCCATCTCGCTGCCGCCGCCGACGCACCAGCCGTGCACCTGGGCGATCACCGGCTTGGGGCTGCGCCACAGCGACATGAAGCGGGGGACCCAGCCGGTCTCCTGGCTGGTCACCATCATCAGGTCGCGGCCGGCATCCCATTGCCCTCCGGTCGCCAGGTGATCGTCCCAGTAGGTGAAGCCGCCGGCGAAGTTGAAGCCGGCGCAGAAGGAGCGCCCGGCGCCCTGCAGCACGATGACCTTGACCGCGCGGTCCCGGATCGCCTTGCCGACGGCGTCTTCCAGCTCGTCCAGCATGGGCGGGACGATGGTGTTCAGGTGTTCCGGCCGGTTCAGGGTGATGGTCGCGACCGCTTCGGCGGCGTCGTAGTCGATGCACTGGTAGGACATGGCGCTTCCCTTCGGTGTTCGCGTGGCTTCAGCCGGCCCGGTCGAGCAGCCGAAGGGCGCGGCGGTACATGTAGGGGACGGATTCGCCCAGCACTTCCCAGGCGGGGTTGTCGAGCTTCCCGGTGCGGTGGCGCTCGAAGTAGTAGGTGGTGATGGAAGCGAGGCGGTAGCCGGCGAGCGCCCGCCAGAACGACACGTCGCCCGGGTCGCGCGGTGCGAGGCGGCGATAGCAGTCGATGAAGAAATCGGGGCCGGGATGCCAGTCCATGCTGCGGCGACGCATCGGCCCCCAGCTTTCGGTGTCGTACATCATGGCGACCCAGCCGAGGTCGAGGAGGCTGGGGCCGATGGACGAGCCTTCCCAGTCGACCACCCCGGACAGGTGCGGGCCGTCGAAGACCCAGTTGTTCGAATAGAAATCGCCGTGCACCAGGCCGATCGGCGGGTCGGCGGGGGCATGGCGGTGCAGCAGGTCGCGCACACGCTCCGCCAGATCGATCCATTCGGGAATGCTCGACTTCCGGAACACCTGGACCCAGTGGTCGATCTCGGCGGCGACCAGGCGAACGACGTTCCAGCCCGCGAGCTCGGCCCGGGCGTCGATGGCATGGAGGGCGACCAGGGCGCGGACCGGCTGTTCGAAGAGACGATCGGCGCCGGTGACGCCCTTGCCGGCATCGGGGCCGAAAAGGTCGGGGAGGGCCGCGCCTTCGAGGCGGGACATCATCAGGAAGGGCGCGCCGAAATGCCGTTCGTCGTCCGACCAGTGCACGGCCTTGGGTGCGGGGATGCGGTGGCGTTCCAGTGCCTGGAGGAGCGGGACCTGGCGCAGCACATCGAAATTGTTCTGACGGTTGACGCCGGGCGGCGCGATCTTGAGGACGAGGCGGTCGGCCACACGCGCGCCATCGATCACGTCGAAGCCGACAGTGATGGCAGAGTGCCCGCCCAGCGAGCGCACGCCGGCCACGTCGGCGCCCCTGCCGTATGCCGACCGGCTCCATGCCGCGAGCTGCGGCGTCAATTGCGCCAATCTGTCCAAACCGGCCGTTCCTCGAGAACTTTCGGTCATATAACATTGTTATTCAATGGAGATCAAGGCTTCGGCAGATCCTTGACCAAATGCGAAGTATAAATGCATAACGATGTTACTGATTTGCGCCAAGGAGGGTGGAAGCGATGCCGAAGCTGCTGATCGAGCGCCAGGGAAGCGTCACGCTGCTGACGCTGAACAAGGCCGAGACGCACAACAACGTCTGCGACGAACTGGCCTGCGAACTGGCCGATGCGATCATCGCTTTCGGCGAGGACGAAAAGGCCAAGGTTCTTGTGGTGACGGGCGCGGGCGACCGGACCTTCTGTGCCGGCGCGAACCTGAAGGGCATGAAGGAGCTGTTCGAGCATCGGCGCACCCACGATGCGGGTCCGATGGGTTTCGCGCGCCTGGACCCCGGCAAGCCGGTGATCGGCGCCATCAACGGCCTGTGCTATGCCGGCGGGGTCGAACTGGCCTGCTGGTGCGACTTCCGGATCGTCGACGAGCGGGCGAAGTTCGGGCTCTTGAACAAGCGCTGGGGGCTGTCGCTGGCGGACGGGGGCACGCAGCGGCTGCCACGCGTGGTCGGGATCGGCAACGCGCTCTACATGATCGAGACCGGCATGGAGATCGACGCGCAGCATGCGCTGCGGATCGGCCTGGCGCAGGAGGTGGTGCCGGCGGGCACGGCGCTGAAACGCTCGCTGGACCTCGCCCACCACATCGCCGGATACGGGCAGAACGGCATCCGGGCCGATCGCAAGGCGGCTCTGGCCACCATCGGCATGTCGCTGCGGGAAGGTCTCGAATACGAGGCGGAGGTCTGCTACGCGCCGGCGCTGGCGGCGGAAGCCGCGGCCGGCATGGCCCGGTTCGTCAAGGGAGAGCGGCCCGAGCCGCCACGGCCGGTGAAAGCCTGAATCGCGCCATAAACAAAAGCGTGGACGCCGCGTTAGGCTTTACCGGCGGTTAAGGAGCGCGCCATAGCCTGTCCCCAAGCGTGCGGACGAGGGTGGGCGTTTTGCCGGACAAGCCTGTTCCCAACAGAATCATAAAGTACGAGATCTCGACCTACCGGGAAGACCGCTGGGTCATCGAATCCGTGCGCGAGCACGAGGACGAGGCCGTGGCGCTGGCCAAGCTGTTCCTGGCGACCGAGAAATACGATGCCGTGCGCGTCGTGCGTGAGCGGCGCTCGCCGGGCGACGTGGTCTTCGAGACGGCGGTTTTCGAACAGGCCCGCCAGCAGTCCAAGGACAAGAAGCCGCTCAGCATTTCGTCCAGCGACGACGAGGACTGCTGGTGCGACACGCTGGACGACCTCTATGCCGGGCGCAGCCGGCGCGCCATCGGCCAGCTGCTGCGCAGCTTCCTCGACCAGCTGGGTATCACCGTGGTCGAACTGCTGTGCCAGTACCGTTTCGTGAAGAAGCTGGACGCGGCCGGCAATCTCAGGGTTTCGGCGGTGCACCGGATCGCCAGGGCGCGGGCGGAGAGCACGGGCGCGCCGCAGGCGGAATGCGCGAAGTCGCTCGACCGGCTGATCGATACGGCACTGGTGCGGGCGCGCGACGCGCTCGGCACCCGCGGATTGCCGAAGATGGGCGACGAGGGCCTCGACAAGCTGATCGCCCGCTGCAACGCGGCGGCCGATACCCGGAGCGAGCAGCTGTTCCTGATGCGCTATGCCATCGGCCGCGCGCTGGAGCCGCGCTATGGCCTGGCCGACAAGATGGCGGCCGCGATCGGCTGGCTGGCAGAGGTGACCGATCCGCTCGGCCACAACCTGGTGGACGAGATCGTCGCCGATTGCCTGGGTTCGGCCAGCATGATCCAGGAACTGCTCGGCCGGCAGCCGGACATGAACAGCGCGATGCGCAGCCTCATCGCCATCGCCTCGGATCGCTACAACGGCGTGCCGCCGAACGGCCCTTCCTGGTTTCCGGCCTTCCACAAATGGCTGGGCGAACGGACCTGCGCGGAAACCCGCACGGTGCTGCTGGCGCGGGTACGCCGGGAACTGGCGGGCGACCGGCCGTTGACCCGGGGCAGCCAGCCGGACGAGGCGAAGGCCCTGAACGGCCTCGCCGACATGCTCCGCAACGATGCCGAAGGGACCTTCTTCGGCGGCGCGGGGCTGGTGCAATCGCTGGCGCGGCGCTGGTCGCGCCTCGATGTCGCGGGCGGTTTCGGCGATCTGCGGCTGCCGGTCGGCGCGCCGCGGGAGCGGTTGAAGGCCCTGCTGAACATCGAACGGTCGTCCTTCGGGGATTCGCGCAAGCGCGCCGTCGCCACGCTGATCCTGGATACGCTCAGGGAAATCCCGCTGGCGGGCCGGGTCGATCTGGTGCCATTCTCGATCGAGATCGGGGCATCGGGCCTGCTCGCACCGGCGAAAATGGCGATCAACCGGGAACTCGCGGGAACCACCGCTGCCGCGGCTTAGGTAAATATTCATATGACGGCCGCCACAATCGGTGTTCATGGCACGCCCGCAGGGTTGCGGACGCAAGGACGACAGGGCATGTCCGACCCCGGTACCGCAAACAAGTCCTGGAATGGCGCCGCCCCGAGAGGGGCGAAGTCGCCGGCCGAGATTCACCGCATCATCGAACTGCATGAACTGTTCGTTTCGCGGCGCGGCGGCGTTCCGGCGGACCTGACCCTGCAGAACCTGGCGGGCGTGGTGATGCCGGGGGTGAACCTGACCGGCGCGAAGCTGGCCGGTGCCAATCTGGAGGGGGCGGATTTCCGCGGTGCCATCTTCGATCGCGCCGACCTCTTCTCGGCCAATCTCAGCAAGGCCGACCTCAGGGACGCCTCTTTCGTGGGCACCGACCTCAGGGGCGTGATCCTGCGCGAAGCCAATCTGCGCGGGGCGCGGCTGCCCGATGTCGATCTGCGCGCCGGACAGCTTCTGGCGCATCGTGCCGAGTCGGCCGGACTGCAGTTTTCCCGCCCGGACATGGGCAAGGCCGACCTGTCGGGCGCCTCCCTCGCGGGGGCCAATCTCGCCAATGCCTATCTGGACCAGGCCAAGCTGACGCAGACCGACCTGTCGGGCGCCGACCTGACCGGCGCGGTCCTGACGCGGGCGAAGCTGACCGGCGCCAAGCTGGTCGGCACCAAGCTGCGCGGCGCCGATCTGGAACGGGCCGACCTGTCGGGCGCGAACCTGGAAAGCGCGTCCCTGTCGGGGGCCAACCTGAACGGCGCCGATCTCGCAGGCGCCGACATGCGGCACGCGGACCTGCGCAATTCCAGCGTCGACGGCGCCAATCTGGAAGGGTCGGACCTCACCGGCGCCAATATCGCGCGCGTGGATTTCTCGCGGGCCAGCCTGAACGGGGCGCGGATCAACCTCTCCGTCACCTCGCTCTCGCTCGAGATCCAGTCGATCATCGAGCAGCACCGCACCTGGGCGGCGAGCCAGGGACGCGACGGCGTGCAGGCCGATCTTTCGGGCAAGAGCTTCGCGCGCATCGATTTCAGCGGCATCGACTTCTCCGGCGCCAACTTCGCCAATTCGGATTTCACCGCCGGCTGCTTCGTCGACGGGCGGCTGGTGATGGCGAACCTGCATTCGGCGATCCTGTCCAAGGTCGACATGCGCAACGCCGTCCTGGACGGCGCCATCCTGGAGGGCGCCGACCTGACCGATGCGGATCTGGCCGGCGCGCGGTTCAAGCCGGTGGAGATCAAGCGGCCCGACGGCACCTCGACCGGGCGCTTCTGGCCGGCCAACCTGGTGCGCGCGCGGATGTCGGGGGCGATCCTGAAGGGGGCGGATCTCGCCGGTGCCAATCTACGCGAGGCCGACCTGTCGGGGGCCGACCTCGAAGGCGCCGACCTCACCGGGGCCAATCTCACCGGCGCCAACCTCGCCGGCGCGGTGCTGGCCGGGGCCAAGCTGCCGCCCGGGATCGCGGCGGCCTGATCCGCCGCCTCAGTCTTCCGCTTCTTCGGCCCTGCTGCCGAGGCCGACCTCGAGCAGATAGGCGGCCATCTCGGCCGGCCTGATCTTGGTGTTCTTCAGCGCCTCGTCGGCCATGGCGGCCTGGACCACCAGGAAGTTCTCGACGTTCTCGGGCTTCACCTTGAAGATCCCCGGCGCGCCCTTGATGCCCGGATAGATGTCGGGCGAGATCAGGCGTTCGCGCTTGCCCACACGCTCGATCAGCGCGGATTCGTCGTCGATCTCGCTCGGGCGCTGGGCCAGCAGCTTCCAGTCCTCGCGGCCGGCGTGCTTCCCGGC